>Ga0265298_10006158_pt1 | contig 14882 bp, 8 predicted proteins | sample AusTroGonzalo_MG_3_FD_193486 | JGI IMG/M metagenome (GOLD analysis project Ga0265298, IMG submission 193486) | Bovine rumen microbial communities from tropical cattle in Woodstock, Queensland, Australia - Gonzalo_01 | ecosystem: Host-associated > Mammals > Digestive system > Stomach > Rumen ... | reverse complement strand
ATCTGCATGGACTCGATCGCGCGAATCTCAATCGTCTTGTAACCGATGTAGGACAGTTGCAGGGTAGCCTTGTCCGGTACGGAGAGTTCGAAATTACCGTCGAAATCGGTGACCGTTCCCACGGTCGTACCTTTTACAAGAATACTCACACCGATTAGCGGCTCTGCATTGTCGGCGTCGATTACCGTACCTCTCACGTTGATGTCAGCAAACGCTGCACCGACCATCAAGAGGCAGAAGAATAGTGTTTGTAATCGTTTCATGTTATAGATATTTAAGAATTAAGAATTAAAAATTAAAAATTACGAATTACGAATTAATTCTCTGTCAGTTTCAGCAGTAAACTACGCTCGAAGGAGACCTCAAGGCGCGGGTCGGCACCGCTGACAGTGAACTTGCGGGGTTCGTCCGCCGTATATTCGACCGCTGTATAGGTCTTGGCTGCATCCAGGCCGCGCAGTTCGATGGTTCCCGTATAAGCGGGCACAGGCACCTCTTTGCGTCCGCCGTGGCTGAGCGCATCCAAGCCTTGCGGCGAAGCCGGGTCCACATAGAAGGCGTAGTAGAGCGCGTCGTTCTGGCGGATGACATGCGCCTCGGGGTAGTCAAAGCCCCAGGTGTAGAGGTTGAGGTACTCGCCGCGGGCGAGGTTGTTCTCCTTGTATATCTTCATCCATTTGCGGATGAGGGCTTCTTTCTCCGGCGTGAGGAGGAACGGTCCTTCCGACCAGTTCGGGTTATCCTTCGGCCAGGTGAATTTGGTACCGATGACCGCACCCGTACCTATCTGGGAAGCGAAGTCATTGCCGTAGTCGGACAGCTCCACATGGTCGCCGTAGTACGCCAGCGCCGGTGCCATAGCGGCATAGGCTTTGCGTTTCATACGCACCTGGCGGGATGACATCGGGTCGGATGCCACGGCCTGGTTGATCTGCGGCAGCAGCCAGTAGTTGACAGCGCAACCGCACGGGCAGACCTGAATGACGGCATTCGGTTTCAGGGCACGCGCCTCGTCATAGATCTTGCCGAAATAGGTATGCATCTGCTCGGGTGCGTCCCACGGACTGGCCAACTGGGAAGCCTCGTTATAATCGGGCAGACAGCAGTTGAGATGCTGACCGTCAATCTTCAGGCCGTCGAAGTTCCATCTGCTGAGGAACATATCCAGCAGGTCCTTCGTATAAGCGTCCGTAGCGGGGTTGACCGGCGAGAGATACCAGCTGTCCCACCATGTGATGAACTCGGGCGCCCACTCCTCGGTGCGGAGCAACATCTCCGGATGGTCCTTGAGCACCTGCGTTCCCGGATCGGCTGCCAGCGGTGCCCACCATAGTTTGGCTTTCAGGCCGCGCTTGTGGCACTCATCCGTGATATGACGCATATCTTTGTCGCCGCCGGGGAACAGCTCGTTGGTATTCCAATCGCCTTCCGCAATCTGATAGCCGTCATCGATATCCACCCATGTGAATCCGAGTTCCGCTACCTTGTCCAGCGTACCCAGCACCATCTGCATCTCAAACGGACGTCCGTAGCCCCATGCGCACCATACGGGTTCGAACGCCTCCGGCTCGGAGGGCTTCATCTCGATGCCCATATTCGCCTGCATATAATCGGAGAACGTACGGAGGGCGGTGAAGTAATCGCCCGTGTGCGTATAACGGAATGCTTTGAAGCAGCGGAGCGTATCGCCGGTCTGCAGCGTCTGCGGCTTGGGCAGGTCGTAGTGCAGGCAAGCGGTCACTTTGTTGCCATAGCGTTTCCACTCCACCGGCATCGATATCATGCGGAGTACCGGTTCGAATAGACCGATAGCCACACCGCCGTCACGCTGCCAGAGGTCCACCACCGGGATACCGCCTCCGTAATCGGAGTTGTTCATGCCGAGGTAGTTCTGCTTTTGGAACCCTTCAGTCACCGGCAGCACCCAGTCCATACGGAGGTTGGTACTGCTGGGTTGCAGCGACCATACGACCGTATCTTTCGCCTCCATCTCCGTGCGGCATAGTTCGTACGCCTGCACCGTGACGGGCTTGCCTTCGTTGACATAGAATGTCTCTATCACTTCCAGTCCTTCCACGCCCTCCACCGGCGTCACCGTCTGATGTTTGACCACATGCAAGCCGGCTTTCTCATAGGGGAAAGACTGCATATCCGCTTCGGCGCAGATCAAGCGATCAGTCTGCGGAGTCGAGCAAGAAGCGAGATACAAGACAAAGAGACTAAGTACAAAGTGCAAGGATTTTTTCATAACTCTCTGATTAATCTGATTATTCCGATTATTCATATTACTTATACTCCGTTAGGATGCGTTCTGCATTGTCGTGGTATATTTTCTTCAGCACCTCGTCCGGCAGGTTGAATGCGGACAGCGCCCAGTGGTAACCGAACTCGGGCACATAGAAATGCTCATCGTTGGTCTCCAGCACGCGGAAGATGGTGCGATACATCTCCGGGTCGAAGCCGTTATCCGTACCGAACAGCACGCGGTCTTGATATTTAATAAGGAACTCGCGCGCGGCGCGCGGCGTGTGCGCGGACTCGGCTACACGAGCAGAGATATCCACATACATATTCGGATACTTATCCAGCATCGCACCCAGACGCGGGAAATCATGACTCATATTGAGATAATGGCAGGCGATGAAGATCGTACCGGGGTTCTCGCGTACGGCGTTCTCGAAGGTCTCCATCAGTTTGTCGTAACCGTAGCAGTTAGTCGTATCCACATGCCAGGTAACGGCATTGACCAGACCGTCGTTCTTCTCATCCATCGGCAGATACATCCAATACGGCTCGGCGATATGGATACTGATCGGCATCTTCAACTCACCGGCTTTCGCAATCAGCGGTTGGATACGCGGGTCGTCGATATGGATATCCCTACCCTCCACCGGACGGGCGTAGGTATCACCCTCACCTTTGTCGCCCAACTCACCTACACCGGTAGCACCGAGCTCGTTGTGGTAGCGCTCCAGCAGGGCGCATGCTTTCTCAATACCCTCCGGCGACAAGTCGCTGTAATCGAAGCAGCACCAGAAACGGAAGCGGTCTTTATACGGGCCGTACAACTCCACCACCTCCTCAAACGGACGACCGATCCAGGAGCAATGCATGATGGCGGTGTGCGCTACGCCCACCTCGTCCATCGTCTTGCACCACTGCGCAATCTGGTCGGCATTCTCCACATAGTCGTGGGAGTGCATGTCGATGATGGTATATTTGGCACGCAACACCTCGGTTGTCGGGATATTGTTCACCACTTGCGGACAGAAATCTTTCAGCAAAATGACGTCAGCCGGATTAGCGGACGGCTGCTCGGAATCAGCAGAGGATTTGGCACACGCGGCCAGCACCAGCGCTGCAGATAGAAGAATAAACAATTGCTTTTTCATGGTTTTTACCTCATTTTCGGTGTGCAAAATTACTTCTTTTTTATTAAATATAGAATATATTTATTATGCTTTTAAACATAGTATTTGCGAAGCATTTTCGCAAATCGTACTTTTTCAGTCATTTACAACATTCAAAACGATTTCGAAATACATTTCGGAATATTTCGAAAAGCAATAACGAAACTTTTTATTTGCATGTTTCGAAAATTATTACTAACTTTGCAGCGAAATTTGAAAAATCAACCATCTATACTATGGGAACGTCATCGGCAAAAGAGCGCAGAGCGCTCATCCTGCAGTTATTAGAGCAGAAAGAGGAGGTGCAGGTCACGGAATTGAGCCGTGAGACCGGCATTTCGGAAGTGACTATTCGAAAGGATTTGACGATACTTCAAAATCGTCATCTGCTACTTCGCACGCGCGGCGGCGCCATGCGCAAACCGCTGGAAAACCCGAATGAGGAGACCAGTATCGCCAAGAAGCGCTTGTTCAATTTCAAGGAGAAAGAGCGTATCGGCGAAGAGGCTGCCAAACTCATCAAGGACGGAGACTATATTATGTTCGATTCCGGCACGACTACCCTGGAGGTGGCGCGTCATCTGGACCGTTTCCACGACCTGCATATCATCACCAACGCGATGAATATCGCCATGGAGCTGATGAACTACAAGCGCTTCGATGTGGTGCTGCTTGGCGGAAACCTGCGCCTGAACAGCCATTCGACGGTAGGCCCGCTGGCGCTGTCGGTACTCCGTAATTTCAACCGGTACAAACTGTTCCTCGGCGTCGATTCGTTCTCGTTAGAGAACGGTGTATCCACCCCGAGTCTGGAAGAGGCGCTGCTCAACCAACTCATGATCCAGCAGGCCGCCAAAGTGATTGCGGTCTTCGACTCGTCCAAGTTCAACAAACGCAGTTACGTCCATATCGCCGATGCCAACGAACTGGACTGCATCGTCACCGACCGTGCCATTCCGACCGGCATGGCGGGCAAGCTCAGAGCGGCCGGTATAGATGTCAAAATCGTATAAGCTATGAAAAAGATTTTCTCTTCCTTTCTATGCATCCTGGTGCTGACGGCTACCGCGCATGCGGCGGTTGTCACCTACACCCCGGACAACAGCACCGTGTTCCGCAATCCGGAGCGCGGGTTCACCGAGGAACTCAGTGCCAAAGTGTCCGCTTCGCGCCCCAACGTCATCAAGGGCCACATGAGTGAGAACTGGGGCAGTCGGTACAACATGAGTCTGGCGGTGGTGCTCTATAACTTCAATAAATTCAAGGAGGCAGACCTGCCGGAGGAGGTACTGAACGGCTTTGATGAAGACATGCAGGAGTTGCGCCAATACGGGTTCAAGTGCGTGCTGCGCTTTGCTTATACGGAGACGGAGAGCGACAAAGTGGACGCCACGCCCGAATGGGTGAAGCGTCATCTGGAGCAACTCAAACCGCATCTGGCGGCCAACGCGGATGTTATCTATGTGCTGGAAGCCGGCTTCATCGGTTCGTGGGGCGAGTGGTACTACACCACCCATTACGGCAACGAAAGCCAGCATATGAACGCCAACCGCCGCAAGGTGGTGGATTATCTGTTGGACAACGCGCCGGAAGACCGATTCATCCTGTTCCGCTACCCGATGATCAAGACCGAGTACCTGCAAGATGAGAAGCCGCTGACGGCCGATGAGGCGTTCACCGGAATCGTCAAAGCGCGAATGGGTTGCCATAACGATGCTTTCCTAAACAACTGGGGCAATGACGGCACCTATGCCAGCGATGACGAGGATGACGACCCCGCCGTGCGGCAGTACATCGCCACCGAGACGCTCTATGTGCCCAACGGCGGAGAAACCAACGTAGAGAGCAATTCGTTGGCAGAGAAAGTGTATGCCAATGCGCCGCACGAGATGAGTATCTACCACTGGTCTTTCTGCGGCTCGTCCTACGCCACCCAAGTGACCAGCAGGTGGCACAACAGCGGTATCTTCGATACGCTGAATGTCCATATGGGCTACCGCTACAACCTGCTGGACGGACGGTTCAGCGACGAAGTGGCGCCGGGCGGTAAGATGAATGTCACCATCCGCGTGCGCAACAACGGATACGCACCGCTGTATAACGAACGGCCGGTGTTTGTGGTACTGAAAAGTACGCAGGGCTCTGCCATCTATACCATCCCGCTGAAAGCCGACCCGCGGTGGTGGCAGCCGAACGGATTCGTCAGCTGGATCAATGAGCAGATAGAACTCCCGTCCGATGCATCGGAGGGGACTTACCGGTTGTATCTATGGATGCCGGATAAGTATGAGGCCATACGGGATAACGCGCGGTTTGCCGTGCGGTGCGCCAACGTGGATATGTGGGACGGCGAAACGGGTTATAACGACCTGCAGGCCACCGTCACCGTCTCCAAGTCCGCATCCGCCGACCCGGGCCCGCTGCCGGAGGGAATAGAGGAAGTCGAATGTCAAAAGTCGAACGTCGAAAGACAAAAGAGGCTCATCAATGGCCAACTCCTCATCCTCCGCGATGGCAAGACCTACAATGCCCTCGGGCAAATGATCAAATAAATATAAAATCAAAAATTTGAAATCACAAATCACAAATATGTATAATACCGTTGTTTTTGATTTAGGAGGCGTGATTATCGACCTCAATGTGCCGCGATGCGTGGCGAATTTCAAACGCCTGATGGGCGAAGAGAACGTGCGTAACGTGTTGGGTATCGATGATGAAGGCGAAGGGGTAGTGGCGGTCAGCGCCGCAACGCTCCAGCTGATGCACGACTACGAGTACGGCAACATCACCACCGACCAGTTTGTGGCGTCACTGCTCGCGCATTGCTATGAGGGCGTGACTGCCAACGAGGTGCGCGCCGCATGGCTCAGTATGTTAGCCGACCTGCCGCAGTGGAAGCTGGATTATATCGCCGGTCTGCGCAAGGCGGGATTCAAAACGGTGCTTCTGTCCAACTCCAACCAGATGCACTGGGACCCGATTTGGGAGCAATACCGTCTGGGCGACTATTTCGACTATGTGTTCGCATCCCACCACCTGCATATGGCCAAGCCGAACCGGGAGATTTACGACCACGTGGTGCGCGAAGCGCATATCGATTGCGCGCAGACCATCTATGTCGATGACCTGGAGAAGAACCGGGCTGCCGGAGAGCGGTTTGCCGGATGGAAGACGGTGGAGAGCATCGAGGAGCTGAAAGCAATATTGCCGGAATAACGGTATAACGGAATAACGAAAAAAACAATTTTCCCATGAAAGAGATACTTAGCCAATTTGCCATACCCAATGAGGTGGCAGAGCCGCAGCCGCTGAAAATCGGCTTTATCAATGACTCGTTTATCGTGCGGGCGAAGAAAGCCGGCGAGAAATCCTACTTCCTGCAGCGCATCAACCACCATATTTTCCAGAATGTGGAGGGCCTGCAGAATAATATCCTGACCGTCACCAACCATATCCGCCGCAAGCTGGAAGCCGCCGGCGAGCGCGACATCGACCGCAAGGTGCTGGAACTGGTTCCCACGAAGGACGGCAAACTCTATTACTGCACGCCCGAAGGCGATTATTGGCGCGTATATGTGCTGATTGAGAACGCGCAGTCGCAGGAGAAAGTGACGCCCGAGTCCGCCGAACTGACCGGTCAGGCGTTCGGACGATTCCAATGCCAGCTGGCGGACCTGCCGTTCGATGCGCTATGCGAGTCCATTCCGAACTTCCATAATATCGAGTTCCGCCTATGGCAACTGGACGAGGCGCTGGCAGCCGACCCGGTAGGGCGCAAAGCAGCCTGCGCAGACATCATCGCCGAGATAGACAAGCGCCGCGAGGAGATGTGTCTGGCGGAGCGGATGTTCCGCGAAGGCAAACTGCCCAAGCACATCAACCACTGCGACACCAAGGTCAATAATATCCTCTTCGATGAAGAAGGCAAACCGATGTGTATCGTCGATCTGGATACCGTCATGCCGGGATTCGTGCTCAGCGACTTCGGCGATTTCATGCGCACAGCGGCGAACACCGGCGCAGAGGATGACCCGAACCTCGATAATATCCATGTGGATTTGGCTATTTTTGAAGCCTATGCGAAAGGGTATCTGAAAGAGGCCACGTTCCTCACGGACCTGGAGAAAGAGTTACTGCCCTACGGCTGCCGCTTGCTCAGTTACATGCAGACCGTGCGGTTCTTCACCGATTATATCAACGGCGATACGTACTATAAGATTCAGTACCCCGAGCACAACCTCGTCCGCACCCGCGCCCAGCTCCGACTCGTCGAAGAGCAAGAGAAAGCGGAAGAGCAAATGCGGAGCATTATTGCTCGTTTGTAATTTGTAATTGGTAATTTGTGATTTATGATTTGCAAAATTGATAAAGTCAATTGGCCGGATAGTTTTCCGGAATGTCCGGAAGTGACGGTGGAAGTGAGCAATGACCGCGAAGCGGTGATACTGAAATGGCACGTGAAAGGCGGGCAGCTGCGCGCGGTGACAACCGCCGACCAAGGTCCCGTATGGGAGGACTCATGCGTGGAGTTCTTCTGCCAGGTGCCGGGCGATGACCACTATTGCAATTTCGAGTGCAACTGCATCGGTGCCATGGTGGGTTCCCGCCGCAAAGGTCGTGCCGAAGAAGTCATACCCTTCTCGCCCGAACAGATGGCGCGTATCGAGCGCAAGTGCGATTTTCCGAGAGAGGCTTTCGAAGAGAAAGACGGCCTGTTTGAATGGACAGTAGAGGAGCGTATTCCGCTGGACCTCATTTTCCAATGTCCCATCTCCAAGCTCCAATTCCCCCTCACCCTTCGTGCGAACTTCTACAAGTGCGCAGATAAAACAAAACGGCCGCACTTTGTCAGTTGGCAGCCGATTGATTTACCCAAGCCGGACTTCCATTGTCCGCAGTTCTTCGGGGAGATTACTCTGCTATAGTTCCCAGCGCGGTGTAGATTTTCGTATCGCGCTGAATCAACAATTTCCCGTTTCGCAGGATTTTCTGCGGAGCGGGTAAATTAGTATCGGGCGTTTCCAGTGCGGACGGACTATCGAGGGATTTCCATTGGGCAGCAGGCGTCGGGACGGACCAGTTAGCCCGATCATCGAAGGCGAAAGCGGTATAGTAATACCGTTTTCCGGCAACCGAGGAAGCGTCGCTACAAGCCTCAGCGGTACCGCGGTATATCTCCGTGCCATCGGAGGGAGTGGTCGGAAAGGCATTGTCATTGCGCACAATGACGGTTTCCAGGTAGTCCGGCGCAGGATAAACATCGCCTGTCAGATGCAGGTCGTCGAGCCAAAACGTGCCGTTGACCGGCGTTCCGGTAGAGACAGCGAACGAGAGGCGCACAATACCTTCGCATTGGTTGCGGTCATCGGTGTTGGCGTACCAATCGAAAGCCTGCAAAGTGCGCAGGTCGAGGTTGATTTCCTTCCAGGTGCTCTGCGACAGATTGATACGCTCAGTGTACCACCAGTCTTCATGATTAGCGGACATGTTCTTGCATACGACACGCAGGTCAGTAGCAGAACCATTGCCCTTGAGCCGAAAGGTCAGCACAGGAGTCAGGTGCATATCTGCCGCCACATCGAATACATAGTCTGCCGAAGCGGTTGCCCATGCGGTAGCGATGCTATAGTCGCATTGGAGTGCACCGTCCGAGATGCTTAGGCTCATCATTGTTCCCTCTTCATTCTCGCTCACCATGGGTCCTACACCCTCGCTAAAGTCAGTCAGCAGTTCGTCCAAGTGAACAAGGTGCGTCGGATTGAGCCATGTGAGTCGGTAGTGCCCGTCCTCCACCGCGCCGGTAAAATCCGTAGGAGCCGGAGGAGGAGTCGTATCTTCCAGCAGGTTCACGATGGGCTTATTCACACTCATATACGTCTTTCCGCCGGAAGTGACGACCGCGTAGAGGTAGTATTTGCCCTTGGGCATGATGGCACGCGTGTGCCACATGTATTTCTCCGCGGTACTCGGGAGGTTGGTGACAATAGGTTTCAATCCGGCGACGTCGATGGCATCGGGTGTCTGACCGTAGTAAAGCGAGACTTTCGCATCGCCGACAGGATCGAACGTGAACCAGCGGAGCATGATGGAGTCTTCGGCATTCACCTCCGTAGCCGGCACGGTGAAGTTCACCGCAGGCGTTACCACTTCGTTGTCGTGGAGGAAGGTATAGGTGTAGAACACGTTTCCGACGGAGTCGTATGCCGTAAGCGCAATCGAGGACGCGTCCGCCGCCATATCGAGGGTCGAGAAACAGGAAACACGCTTGTAGAACACCGAGTATTTATAATCCTTCAATTGCTTCTGCTGGTCGTAGTTGGCATCTCGTCCGCAACCCGGGCGGAGATAATGAACACCGTCTTTATACAGGTGCTCGAAGGAGTGGTCATCGCCGGAGAGGGAGATGATGCGTTTGCCGAGCGCTGCATGCTTCTCGAAGAGCGCACCCATCTGACGCGGTTCATCGGCCCACTGACCGTGATAGCCGGTCGTATGTACGCCCACGTGATGGCAGATGATGATCCACGGGCGCGTGCACGTATTTAATACGGAATCCGCCCACGCGTATTGGCGGCTGCCTGGCAGGAAATGCGGGCTGGAAGGATCGCCATTGAGATTGAGCATGATGACATCCGCATTGCCATACACGAAATGGAAATACGCCTCATTGCGCGGGTCAATCGTATCGCCTTCGCACGCCCCCTCATGGGCAAACTGATGGAAGTAATCATAGAACGACGACCAGCGGTAAATGAACGGATCACCCGTCTCGTGGTTGCCCGAAGAGGACATCATGGGCACTTGGCTCAGGAAAGGCGCACCGGGGGTGAAGAAATAATTATTCCAGTTGCGGTCATTACCTTTGCTGCTGACAAAATCGCCGTTCATCAACGATATGTCGCAGTTGAGGTTGCATATGAAATCCTGACAGTTGGACCAGTTCTTGCAGGCATTGCCGTGTATATCGCTGATGGTGAAGATGCGATAAGCCGTTCCTTGCTCGGGCGCGGTCTTGGTGCTGCATATCTTGTCAAACCGGCGGGTTGCACTCGCGCCGACCGTGAAGTAATAGCGCGTATTGGGTTGCAAGCCGGTGAGGGTGACCACATGCACGTAGCCTTCTTCGGCTACGTTCCATCCGGAGGAAGTGAGGACGCTTTGATTGAGGTTCGCCGGATCGGTGCCGTAATAAACGACTGCGTTGGTCGGTTCGCTTTCCTCGGACATCTGCCATAGGATCTTGACAGAGTTGGTCGTCGGAGCCATGGAGTACGGCTGTTTGTAGGGCACGTAGGGTTCGCCGCTGGTGTCGTAGCTGTCATTCGAAACGCCCCATCGCGGGTCACCGAGGGTGCTTCCGTCCGTGCCGGCGTTGACCGCAGGACTGTTCTTATAGAGTTGGAAATTACCCTTCTCAGCATCTACGAAATACGGATTGCGCACCGAGCAGTTAGCCTGCGAACCACCCGTTCCGATTTTGACGGGCGCATTGAACGCGACGCAGTTGTGCACGTAGGAGCCGGAGCCGTACACCGCAAAACTGTTCGCACCCTCACGCTCCTCGGCATTCATGTAGATACAGTTGGTGATGTGGCTGTTATTGATGTTCGCAGGATAGACGCCGCGGGTGTCCGTGCTGTTGTAGAACGTGCAGTGGTCGATTTCCACCGTACCTTCCAGTGCCTCCACGTCGCTTCCGGGATAGACATAGACAAATCTTCCTGTGCCTTTCGCTCCGCCGTCGAACGTGCTGTTGCGGATGACCAGGCTCTTCAGCTGCTTGGTAGCCGCGCCGGCATAGAAACCGCGTGCACTATTCGCCGCATCGGTGCCCATTTTGAAAAGACAATTGTCAATCGTCACCGTATTGATATAAGGCGCCGTCTGGTCGGTGTTGTAGGCACGGATATAGTATGACGGACAGCCGCTTATTTCGCAGTTTCTGACAGTCACGCTGTACGGGGCAGTACCCGGAACCATGCGGACAGCCTCAGCGGAGCAGCGGAGAGTCACGCCTTGCAGAGTGAAATCGGCGGTAGGCTCAAAGCGCCCGCTCATCTGCAGCACCGGACTGGCTCCGTCTGTGGCTTGGATGGTCAACGCCACGGTCGGTTTGATATTGGATGACTCGGTGTACTCGCCCGTAGCCAGCACCAATATATCGCCTGCGGCTGCATTGGTGACAGCCGTTCGGAGGGTACCTGAACCCGGTGCTACGTTGACCGTCGCAGCATGAACCATACTCGCGCACAATAGCGCAAGTGCTACAAGCATTCGGTTAGAATGCAGTCTTGTTTTCATCGGAACCATCAGAGCCTCCTCCGTATTTTAAACCTTCAGTACCGTGAATAGAACCAACGCAGATTGTACCGGTTCGGAATACCGATTGTGCTTTTGTGGTGGGGATTATATAAGGACTTCTCATAACAATTTACGATTTGACGATTTACGATTTATTGCATCATTACATCATTGAATCATTGCATCATTTGCCCGAGGGCATTGTAGGTCTTGCCATCGCGAACGATGATGAGTTGGCCATTGATGAGCATCTTTTGGCTCCTGGCGTTTGGCTCTTGGCTGTTAACCAACTCTATTTCGGTCGCAACTTGTCCACCCTCCACAATGCGTGCACGGCGGATAGCACCTGCCGGAGCATCATGTATCACGAAGTACGCCCGCATGCCGAGGATGGGCATATCCTCGGTCGGGAAATAAAGCGTATTGTTCGCACCCAAGAAGAGATTGTTCTCGCTGGCAGGGATGGTACCTTTGACAAAGTTACCGATGAAGTTGGCGTTTGTTTTTGTAGTTGATGCTGGTGTTGCTTTTGTGAACTTCACTCCAATGAAAACAGGGTTCACGATGTCGCGCGAAGTCTTTATCAAATGCGGAGTGCCTTGGTACATACTTGATGTAGAAGTGAACTCGAGATTCAGCACGAAATCACCCTCCTCTACGGTTGCACTATTCAATGTGCGCAATTGTACATCTTCACCGAAGATTTCTTTTGCTTGTGCAGAAGTAACCTCAAACGGCAGACAAAGCGTATTGTACATGCCTGCCTTGATGGTACGAATGATTTGCACATCGTAATATGGTCCATCCGCATCTTTATCAACAACCTTGGCAGACCAAGATGTGTTGCTTTCTGCGGCTTCATCAAGAGTCACAACATCATCCGGCTCGGTAACCTCGAAACTTACGAGATGGCCTTTCGAATAACTACGTGTGTTCTCTACTTTGACGAAGTAGGTACCGGTTTCAAGTGCAAAGTAGTGCGCAATCTCTTTATCTCCGGAACCTGGGCTCGCCTCGTAGTAATCAAGTTCATTATCACTATCGTCTTTGATGGTTATTTTGTAGGTCTGCTCATTAGTACTGGTAACCTCCATCGTGAAGAGGAACAAACCGTCATGGTTGGTTGTTACTTCCCATTGTGCCCATTGTCCACGCGGATCGGTATCACCAATCTCATTGAAATAGAGCTTACCGTCTTGTACAAATGCCTTTTCGCTCAATACGGCATTGGAAAAATCCAACTCATCAGGCAAAGCAGTCGAAGTTGCTACTACCGGAGCAAAGGTGAGAGAAACGATTTTAGCATGTGAACCGCTTACCGGATTCGTCACTTTGAGAACATATTGTTTATCTTTAGTAAGCGATATTCTGCCCAATAGGATATCACGAGTTACTTCTTCATCTTCTTCGGTATAACTCTCTCCTATCGTAGCCACAGGAGAAGCGGCTTCGTCCTCATAAACAGCCAGTGCACAATGGTGAGCATTGTCAGTGCTGATTCGAAGTGTTACGTCGAAGAACTTGCTTTCCGATAAAGTGGCGTTCCATTTTACCCACGAATCATCAGAATTCCAACTACTATACGAAATTTTACCATCGGAACGAGAGCCACCGGTATTATACCACGCGTCGGCTACATTAATGGTCGTATTTTCATCCGTAGCTATAGTTTTTATTGCGCCTCCGAAATAAGAAAGGGTGATTTTCTCAAGTGCAGTCGCCGAATTGGATGTACTATTAGTTAAAATAAAAGTATAGTCTCCCGCCTCAGTAATGGTTATTGCACCAGGCAGATTAATGTCGTTATCATTATAAATTGCGGAGGTCATAGCGAGTGCACCCACGTTGTTTCCTTCGGCATCCTTTACGGTAAGCGTAAGTTGACAACCGCTTTCATTACCGGTCTCTACGTCAACTACTGCGTTAATCATACATGCCCTATCCACATGCAGCTTCCACTTCACAGTACCTGGAGTAGAAGTGCCTTTATATTCAATATGGCTACTGGCATTGAGCTTGACATCGCCTATCAGTTGCGCTTTTGTACTGAGCAGGTCATAAGAAGATGCAATGCTCGAAGAAGGTATGACCTCATTATTTCTATACCAACGTGGGTCGCCGAGACTTGTTCCGTCTGTTGCAGACTTCCATGCCGATGAAATGCTACCGCTTGACCAATCGGCGTCGTAGGTATAATTATTGTTAGCAAGGTCATTGAAAAGAGGATTAGAGGTTGTCGTATTTGTTATTGTTGGAGAAGAGCGATGTCCTTTAGTCAAATTGTAAACAATCGTATTAGAGATTGTTCCTCCGTAGCAGTTCGTCGCATAAAAATCAATTGCCGTAGGATAAGCAAAAATGCTATTGGTAATATTCACTTTCGTGGACTTTCTGGAACGAATGCACGAATAGTCATAGTTCACAGTAGTGTTGTTATAGAACGTACAGTGATCAACCTTCACTTCAATATTGGCAGCCACTGTTTCACCATTGTTGGATACATCTATAACGCTACGAGAAGAAGCAGAAAGGTCATTGTTGGCAAACGTAGAATTCCTAACGATGACACCGTCGCAGGTCTCCACACCGCTAACTGAACTTGATACAAAATATACTGCACTACGGGAGTTATTATGGAAATAGCAGTTATTGATGATACATGAATCAGCGTGCGAGGTAGCAGTACCGCTAATGATGTCTTTAGCGTTGCTATAAAACTCGGTACCGTTGACTTTTACTTTACCAAGCGTACCACCGTCATAGTTATCAATAACAGGGTATCCGGTAAAGTTATAAATCTGACCGCCGTTGATTTCAAGGTTGGTCAAAGTACCTCTATTAAGGATACCACGTTTGGAGTTGTCATGCAACTTGCAGTTCGTAAGTTTTAGAGAATTGGCTTTATATGCCGTGTAAACATCAAATACATCTTTGCTGATATTTGTAAACTCGCAATCCTCAAATTCGAGGTTGTTGTCATTCGCATCATAGAAGCGGAAATAAAAATCATAATGAGATAATGATGTTCCGTCAAAGGTAATACCAATGAATTTTACCGTTTTACCCAATTTGCTACGGAATGGAACTTCAAGCTTCACTACAGGGTCTACGCCATCAGCCGCCTTGATTGTTATGCTTTTTTCCAATTTGGTGTAATCATCCCTCAGCTTA
>Ga0265298_10006157_pt1 | contig 14882 bp, 6 predicted proteins | sample AusTroGonzalo_MG_3_FD_193486 | JGI IMG/M metagenome (GOLD analysis project Ga0265298, IMG submission 193486) | Bovine rumen microbial communities from tropical cattle in Woodstock, Queensland, Australia - Gonzalo_01 | ecosystem: Host-associated > Mammals > Digestive system > Stomach > Rumen ... | reverse complement strand
GTCGCTCTCGGCCAGGTTGAAGAACACGCCCTGCACCTTGTCCAGAATGGGGCTGGCTTTTTCGAAGGCCAGGATGGTGTTCTCGAAGGTAGGGGCATCCTTGCAGTCGATGATGGCCTGGACGTTGGCTTTCTGCTCTTCGATACCGGCCTTGAAGGCAGGTACATACTGGTCCATAGTGATCTTGGAGAAGGGAGCCGTACCGTAAGGGGTATCCCACTCCTGAAGGAAAATGTTGTTGGAGTTGTTGTTACAGGCGCTTACAATCATAAGCAAAGCCAGGCTCGAAAGCCTGGCGATTTTAAAGGTTCGTTTCATTATTTGACTATAACTGAAATGGAGGGATCATCTACCAGGGAAATCTGGGCGGCGCCGTTGTACAGGGTAATGATACCCGTGATGGTAACCGGCTTCTTGGCCAGGATGTCGTCCGACAGCTTGGTGGCGGCGAACTTGGCGTAACCGCTGGTACGTACCTGCACGGAAGTCTCGCCCAGGTTGAAGTAGTGCGAGATATAGTTGGCGGCTGCGTACTTGATCATGATTTCCTTATACGAGAGGAAAGCGTCCTGGCCGAACTTGGCCGCCGTGTCGGCGTCCAGGTACTGGTTGGGCGTGCCGAGGATGGAGCCGTAGCGGGTAGCGCCGCTGCCGACTTCGGCCGTATCCCATACGCCGCTTTCCAGATAGGCGATGTAACCGGCCTTGGTGCAGGCCCAGGTATCCACACCCCAGGTCCAATCGTGCTCGCCCGTAGCCTTGGTATCCTTGGACAGGAACACACGGTTCTCCGGGTTGCCGCTCTTGTGGGCCATGTTGGAGTTCGGGTAAAAGAGGGCGAAGATTTCATCGGCATACACGAGACCTTCCAGGGTCACCATCTTGCCCCATATCTTGTCGGAGGCTCCGGCGCTGATGGCCGTCTTCAGGGTAGCTTCGGTCAGGGTGACGGGATTGTAAACCTCGTCCTGGAAGCCGCGGAAGACATGGGCGTCAATCACGGCCTGCAGGTTCATGTAAGAGGTTTCATACTCGTTCGTGGCGGTCTGATCGGCCCCCATGCCCAGCTGGAGCATGCCGTTGTAGGCGCCCAGCGTGAGACCTTCGCACTTGACATACACCCAGGTGCCCACGGGGTACTCGTTGTACAGGGAGCCCTTGCCCAGCTTGAGGGTGATGGCGGCGCCGTCCGCAGAGGACTTGCCGTCCTGGATATACATTTCGTTGTAGATATTGCCGCTCTTGTCGGAGGAGATCACCTTACCCTTGATCCAGATGTTCTGGTCGATGGTGACAGCGATGCCGTTATAGTTGGCTTTGAGGTCGGCAATGGAGGTGATGGACTCCAGGCCTTCCTGCTCCTTGAGCTGATCCTCGGTATAAGGCAGCCTGTAGGCGGCGTCCGGCTGGTTGATGGTGAACACCGGATCCCATTCTTCTTTCAGACTCCGGCAGGAGACAAGCGCCGCGAGGGCGGCAACAGCAATCAAATACTTTTTCATGGCTCTTAGAATCTGAAGTAAATGTTAAGCATATAGTTGGTACCGGACATGTAGAAGTACTTGGAATCGAAGCGGTAGTAGCGGCTCTTGGAGGCGGTGTTGTCCACCATACGGGTCTGCTCGTAACCGCCGGTCTTCACGTCCTTGTTGTTCAGGATGTTCTTCACGTTCAGGGAGAAACCGATCTGGTACTTGCGCTGGATGTACCAGCTCTTGCCCACGGACAGGTTCACCAGCCAGGCAGGTTTGAACATCTCCTGGGTGGTCATGTACCTGACTTCCTCGTCGGTGATGGTGTTGTCCAATCCGGCGACGGCGTAGTCCGTACGGTACAGCGGGTTCATATCCAGGTAGGCGCGGCCGAAGTACTCGACATCGGCGTCGATGAACCAGTAGTTGTAGTTATAGGCCAGGCCGAGGCTGGCGGCCGTCTGCGGCGTAGAAGGCACGTAGTGCTTCTGCGTCACGGTGCCGTCGGAGAGCTGCGTCTTGGTCCAGTAGGGAACCCAGACGTTTTCCATCACGGTCTCGGCGCTGTTGTCCACGGTCTGGGTCATCTTCGGGGTGGAAGTATAGACATACTCACCCAGGGCGAGGACACCCTGCAGGGACACGTTCGGGATGATGTAGGTAGGGACCTTGAAGCCCAGCTCCATACCCATGTGGCGCTCGTTGATGCCGCTGATGGCGAAGTTGGAGAAGGCGTTCTGGAGGTCGTCGAAGGCGCTCATCACCTTGCTCTGGTCCCACATCTTGGTCCAGTAGGCGGTGGCGCGCACGTTGATGCCGTTACCGCTGAACTGCCAGTTGACGTCGGAGGAGAAGGTCTTGGACGTGGTGAGGTCCTGCACCATGGAGTTGCGGGTGCGGGGGCTCAGGAACACGTTGTTGAACTTGGGAGCCTCGTTGAAGTAACCTACATTGGCATACAGGCGCATGTTACCGCCGATGACATAGTTCAGGTTGAGCTTGCCGGCATAGGTAACGAAGCCGGCCACCTTGGACTTGCCATAGGATGTGGTCACGCTGCCGTCGGACTCATAGCTGGGCTCGATGGTCTCACCGGTGAGCGGGTCGATCATCTTGTTGCCGTTGGGAGCCAGGCCCGGGAAGAGGCCCTTGCGCACCAGGCCTTCACGCCAGAAGCGTTCGTAGCCGATGCGGCCGGCCAGCGTGGCGCTGAACGGACCGGTCACGAACTTGCCGCTAAGCCAGGCCTCGCCGCGGCGCACCTGGGCGTAGTAGTCGTAACCGTATTTGTCACCCACGTGCAGCACCTGGGCGGCGCCGTTGATGAGGTAGTAGTTCAGGTCGTTCTGGGTCTTGTACGGGGAGGTAGCGAAGTCGCGCTCGGCGAAGTTGTCCACATCCACGAAGTACTCGCCGCCCAGCAGGTCGGCCAGCACCTTGTAGTACTCGGTACGGTTCACGCGGGCGTTGAGGCCGCCGTTCAGGGTGAGCCAGTCGGTGGGACGGGCCTTGAAGGTGAAGGCGAAGTTCAGGTCCCGCTGGTCCACGCGGCGCTCCTCCTGCACGTACTTGGAGCGACCGTTTTCCTGTACGCGGTTCACGTTGTACATGCGGTCCCAGTCCACGTGCGTGAGGTTGGAGTACATATCGGAGTAACGCCAGACGTTGAGGGCGCTCATGTACTTGTCCGGGTTGTTGCGGTTGAGGTCTTCCACATACTCGCCGTCGATGGTGCCGTAGTAGTAGCTGGGCAGGTTGCGGTAGTAGTCCGGACGGGGATCCTGGGCGTCGTACCAATCCAGGGCGGTGTAGCCGTTCTTACCGAAACGGTACAGCAGGGTGGCGCTGCCCTCGAACACGTCGGAAGGGGTGAAGTCCCACTTCAGGATGGCGATGGGCTCGTGCGTCTTGCGCACGCGAGCATTGCGCACGTGGCCGTTCTGGTAACCCCAGTTGCTGTTGTACATGTTGTCGCCCATGAGGTCGTACACTTCCTGCGTGGAGGAGTTCTGCGCACCGCGCTCGCCGGGCGTGCCGAAGAACACGAAGTGCAGGGTATTCTCGTCGTTGAGGACCTTGTCGGCCGCGAGATAGTAGGCGAAGGAACGGTAATAGACACCCTTGATCCAGTCGTTACCACCCAGACGGGCGCTCACGTTGGCGGCGAAGGCCCAGCCGTTGTCCTGCATGCCGGTGGCATAGGATGCCATCAGACGCATGCGGTACAGGGTGCTGTTGGTGAGCACGCTGGCGCGGAGGCCCTTGCGCATGTCACTGGCCGTACCCAGGATGTTGGTAAGGCCGTTATAGCCGCCGAAGCCGTAGTCGCTCACCTCGGAGCCGTCCACGCTCTCCTTCGAGCGGGTGGCCTCGTTCAGGCCGCTCCACAGGGAGAAGGGGCTGTAACCGGTGATGGCGTCGTTCAGCTTGACACCGGCCAGCAGCACGTCCTGGCTCTCGGAGCTGTAACCGCGGGCGCGGAAACGCACGGAGGAGAAGTTGTAGCCGGCGATGCTATTGAACACGTCGTTGCTGCCGAACAGGATGGTGGGGTTGTCGCTGTAGCCGCTGTCATCCAGGTCGAAGGCTGCGAAGGAGTCGTCGTCCACCTCGGCCACCTGCGATACGGCGGTGACGGAGAGGTTGAACATGTTCTTCACGTAGCCGTCGTTCACCGTCACCTGCACCTGGCTGTCCAGGAAATCAGGCGCCGTGATGAGCAGCGTGTACATGCCGTCCGGCAGGCCTTCCACGAGGAAGGTACCGTCCTGGGCCGATGTAGCCGTGGCGATCTGCGCGGCCCCCTGCATGAGCACGAGGCGGGCGTTCTCCACCGGCTGGCGGCCGTTACGGTTGACCACCGTACCCTTCACGCCACCGGTAGGCGCCTGTGCGAACAGGGCCACGGAGCCGAGAAGGGCGGCAAATGCCAGAATAATACGTTTAGTCATATGTTGTGCTATTTTTTGATAACGATGTAGGTAGGATAGTGGTCAGAGAAGCCGCCCACGAACGCGCCGTTGGAGAAGGTGCGGAACGGGGTACCCTTGTACTGGCCGGTCTGGTTGGTCATGTACGGCTTGTTGAACACACGGCCATAGAACTTGCCCTTCACGATGGGTTGGATCTGGAAGGAGCCCGCGGGCGCATGGGCCAGGGCGTTGTTCACCAGGACGATATCGTAGATATTTCCCTCTCCTCTGTAGTACAGGGAGCTGTAACCAGCCTTGAGCATGCTCAGGAAGGGATCGAAGAAGTCTTCGTCGGTGACTTCGGCGATGGTTTCCTTACCGCGGAGGAACTCGGTCATGGAGATGTCGGTGGGGTTGTCGTTCATGTCACCCATCACCACGATCTTGATGCCGGGGAACTCCTTCTGGAGCTCCATGGCGCGCTGGTAGATGATCTCGGCCCCGCGCGGGCGCAGATCGGCCCCCTTACCGCCGATACGGGAAGGAAGGTGCGTCACGAAGAAGGCGAACATCTCGCCGTCGATGGTGCCGCGGGCCATCAGCACGTCGCGGGTGCGGAAGGCATCCATCTCCTCCTGGCTCCACCCGCTCCAGTCGATGCGCGAAGGGGTGAAGGTGAAGGGAATGCTCTCGCTGGCGATGAGCTGGAATACTTCGGGCCGATAGAGAAGCCCCACATCCACACCGCGGCGGTCGGGACCGTCGTAGTGGACGATCTGGTAGTTGGCCTTGGCGATGGCGGGCTCGCTCACCAGGTCTTCCAGGACGTGGCGGTTTTCAATTTCAGAAACACCCAGGACGGCATGCCAGGCCTTGTTGTCCTTGGCCATGTCGGCGATGACGCGGGCCATGTTCTGCTGTTTCTTGGCATACTTGGCATCGGTCCATTCGTTGGCGCCGTCGGGGAGATATTCGTAGTCGTTCTTGCCTTCGTCGTGGTAGGTGTCGAACAGGTTCTCCAGGTTGTAGAAGCCCACCACATAGGACTTCCCTTTCCCGGACTGCGCACCGGCGTTCCATCCCCCGAGGAGAAGGAGCGAGGCAAGGGCGATATATACGAGTTTTTTCATATCACGTCTGTTTAGTGTTCGTTAATTCCAGAATTGCGCGTTGGGCGTAGCCGCTTCCAGCTGCTTGGACAGGGTCTCGTTCCGCTTCTCCAGGTTGGGGAAGAAGTCGATGCCCGTCCGGGTCTCCAGCTCGTCGATGGTGACGCGGTAATCCAGACAGTTGCCGTTGGAGATACCGGTGTCGTGCGGCAGGATGAAGCCAGCCATCATGTACCCCTGCGTGTCCTTGGCATAGGCCGATGTCCCCTTGTACAGCAACGCCTTGAAGTAGTGCGTGGGAATCCGCACGGCGAAGCCGCTGGAGGAGCCGCTCACGCGGGAGGAGCTCTCCCAGAGGGCGCCCGTCACGACGTAGAGGGTATCGGCCGATGACGCATAGTTGCGGACTTTCCCTTCGAGGCGGGCCCAGATGCCTGCGTTGAAGTCGTAGTCCTGCGGCGTCATGTTGGTGGGCACGAAGGTGGACTCGTTGGCCTCGTAGGAGGCGAGCCTGTCGGCCGAAGGAAGCTGATGGCCTCTGGTCCAGCCGCCACCGTAGGAGCCGCCGATCAGGTTGGGCTGCAGGTTGTGCGGAAGGATGGCGTCCCAGCCCCAGGCGTTGGTACGGGCAGTACCGCTGCCCTTCAGGCTATTGTTCAGCGGGTATGCAACCCAGAGGGACATGTGGGCTTTGTAATCCCAGTAGCAGCTGAAGTTGCGGACGCCGCTCTTGGCTTTGCTCACGTACTTGCCGCCTTTCATGTCATGTACCAGCACTTCCCTGCCGTCGTCGGCTTTGCAGGCGGGCAGTTCCAGCCAGTCCATGGAAGCTACGTCATAGCCGTAGTTCCCTACCACGCTATCGGCCTTGCCGGCCTGGGTGAGGGCGGCGCGGGCGGGGGTGCCGCTTGCGGGCGTCATCACCACGGTGGCGCTGCGGGAGGTCTTCTCGGCGTTGGCACTATACTTCAGGACCGCATTGTTCATGCTGCCGCTTCCACTGGTCGGAGTCACGGACAGCCAGGGCTCGACCCCGGCGGGGAACTCGACCGACAGCGTCCACGCGCCACTGGCCGTCACCGCAAAGAAACTGCTGCCGGCATCGGCCGACACATAGTCGCTCCGCAGCTGGATGGACACCTCGTCCCCCTTCTGGCAGCCCGCAAGGACTACCAGAAGAGCGAGGGTGATAACGGTCAGTTTTCTGAACATAAACTGATTGTTTTATTCTGCAACAATTGCAAACAGCGCAGCGCGCTTATTGGAACCGGAAGTCTCTACGGTAAGAGACGTTGCGCCCGACGGGAGAGTTACCTCGTACTTGTCAGAATCCGTAACGGTGAGCGTATAAGGAGAGTTGCCTGACAATCCGTTGTTTGCAGCGGGCTCAACAGATTTCACCTCAACATCGCCATTCTTGAAGACAAGCTTTGATTTCTTTTCTTTCCAAGAAACGGCATAAAAGGTCAATTTGGTCTTCCCCGCAGGAATTGTAAGGGTTGCCGTTCCTGCCTTACTGGACGTACCAAGCTTTATCACGGACACACCAGCAACACCATTGACAGTGGCGCTATCACCGCTGGCGTTGGTGCCCAGCGTCCACTCAACGCTGGAAGCATATGTGGGTTGCTCTTCTCCGCCGCCACCGCCCTGGGTGAACTCCTCAGCCTTGGTGCATACAACGTTCAGGTACTTGGTCTTAGAGCCACTGGTACCGACATAGTAACCTGTGAAGACCACCTTTTTGCCAGACAGGGCTGCAAGACCGAGGGTCTCAACAGGATATGCGATACTGCCAGTATAAGTAGCAGCGTCTTCGACAGCGACATTATAATAGTTTCCGCTTACCGTCAGCGTGCCGGTAAATGTAATGTACTCATTCTTCGTCGTCGAGGCGGGGTAAGCATCGAAGGTAGCCGTGATATCCTTGGCCTCTCCGGGGGTAACGGTCTTGCCGGATTCCAGTACGGTAAGTTCGGCGCCGGAAGTAATCTGGCCCATGCCGTTTCTAATCTCTTTCTGTCCCAGGATGCGAACCTTGTCGCCCACGACCGGCATGGTCGCAGGGCTGAAGACATAGACATTGTTGGTACCGTCCGTTACGACGATACTCTTAGTGGTAACAGCGGCTACGACGGCATCGAAGTAGGCATCGGCCTTATCGGCCAGGGCGATGACCTTGCTCAGGTCGGTTTCGGGATCCAGGAAGGTAGGCTTGCCGTTCCACTTCACGATCTGGCCTTCGGTGAGGGCCGGGATGGTGCTGTATTCGGTCACTTTACCCTTGAGGACGACTTCGTCCAGCCAGTCGAGGGGTTCGCTGCCGGTGAAATCGGCCCCCTTGAAGGACTTGGCCTTTACGACGGTGAGTTTGCCGTCGGTGGTGCCGTCCATCAGTTCGAAGGAAGCCACGCCGTTCTTGATGCTGACATCCTTGCCGACGACGGCCTTCACATAGTATTCCTTGCCGGCGAGGTCGGCATCCTTGGCTGCGATGAGGGCATCGGCCACGGTGTAAGGGCTCTCGAGGGTACCCTCGTTGACGGGTTTGACAGGCGTGTCGCCGCCTTCACCGCCGCCACCGCCCTGGCCGCCGCCGTTACCGGAAGCCTGTACGCCGAAGATAAAGGCACGATAGCCGGTCTTTTCTCCAGCAAAGGTTTCCACCTTTGCCACGGTCTCAGCAGCAAGTGCTGCATCCAGCGTGATGGTGAAATGGTCGGAATTGGTAACCGTCACTTCATAAGGGCCACTACCGGAAGCGCCATCATTGCCAGCGACATTCACGGTCTTTACATTCGAGCCAATGGTGAACTGCAGGGTCGCATCAGCGCCCTTCCAACCAATGGCAAAGAAATTCAGCGTGGTAGTACCGGCAGGAAGAGTAATGGTGCCGTCACCGTATGCTTTGCCTGTACCGAACTTGAGGTTAGCAACATTGCTATACTTCTTTCCATCGTAAGTAGCATTTATCGTGCTGTTGTCATAGCAGTTGGTACCCTTAACAAACGTGACGTTGGAGTCCATGACACCCAGTTCTTCGGTGCCGCCGCCACCGCCCTGGCCGCCTGCATTGAGGCTGTACAGGTAGGCAGAACCCTTGTCGGTAGTTTCGGCCGTAGTGCCCCAGCGCTTGAAGGCGCCGTAGATAACGACCTCGTCACCTACCTTCACGTCGGTATCCTTCGCAGGATCGAAGGTAGCGTCGTTCAGATAGTCAATCTGATAAGCTTCGAACTCCTTCTCCTTGTTCTCGGCACCGTCGTCGGTGATGAAGAAGGAAGCCTGATGGAAGCTGTTGTTGGTGAAGTTCTGGTCGGCGTTGTCCTTCTGATAGAAACGCTGGATCTTACCCTTCACATAGTATTTCGTCTCGGTGCTGGCCTTGTCTTCCAGGTTAGCCATGATCCAGGCATTGGCCTCGGAAGCGGTAAAGGCCGTTTCGGGAGTGAGACCGTCGTGGGAAACAGGGGGCACATCAGAGCCTCCGCTGATACTGACCACATAGGAACCGGTAACGGTTTCGGGCGTGTTGCCCTTATAGTTCTGCAGTTCGCCGTAGATGACCACATCGGCACCTACCGTAACCTGCGTGTTGCCCTCTACCCAGGCAGCGCCGTCAAAATACTTGACGCTGTAGCAGGCGAACTGGGCCGCGGTGGTAGTACCGTCGTCGGAAATGTTGAAGGTAGCGGTGCCGTGTTCGGCGTCGAAGGCAAACTTCACGGAAGAAACCTTACCCTTCACATAGAAGGGACCTACTTTCTGGAAGTCAGTGTTGGAGGTCCAGGTGAGATCCTTCACGGCAGCCACGGCTGCGGCTACGTTGTACGGATCGTCCTTGACGCCGGTACCGGAAGGAGTGCCGGTGCCACCGCCCTGACCGCCACCGTCGGTGGTTCCATTGAGGCTATAGATATAGCTGGCGCCCTTGCCAACCGTTTCGGGCGTGTTGCCCTTGTAGTTCATAATAGGACCATACACGATGACGACATCGTTCTCCTTGATCTCGGTATCGCCGGTCTTCCACTGGCGATTGCCCAGATAGTAGGTCTGGAACACCTCGAAAGAGCCGGTGCCGTCAGTCTCGTCCACGATGGTGAAGCTGGCATTACCGTAGGAGCCGCTGGCCTCGAAGGATGTGGTAACCTTGGAAATCTTACCCTTGATATAAACGGGTTCGGTCTTTTCGTAATTGTCTTTGTCCGTCCAAGTGAGCGAAGCGACAGCTGCAGCTGCGCCGGCCGGGTTGTACGGATCTTCCAGGGTACCGGTGCCCTTGGCGTCGCCGGTGCTGCCGCCGTCACCGCCCTTGTCCACGCCGTTCAGGCTGAACAGGAAGGCGGAACCCTGAGCGGTCTCAGGGGTGTTACCCTTGTAGTTCACGACCTTACCATAGAGGATGACGTCGTCACCCACCTGGATCTGGGTGTCTCCGGAAGCGAACTTCTTGTTACCCAGATAAAGCACGCGGTAAGCGGTGAACTGAGGACTTTCGGTAGTACCGTCATCGGAGATGGTGAAAGCACCGTTGCCGTACTGCGTGGAGAATTCCTCGGAGATGGCGCTGATCTTACCCTTCACATAGACGTTGTTCTCGCTTTCCTTGTCGCCCAGGGCGGTAACGAAAGCGATGACGCCTTCCACGTTGTAGGGGTTGGTCTTGGAACCGTCACCGTTGTCCACTTCGCCGTCGGGGCCGGCCTGCGACACGTGCAGGACGGAACGGGCGAAGCCGATGGAGAAGGTAAGGGTGGCCGAACGGTTGTAACCCTCATTCTGGGTTACGGAGATGACCACTTTCTGAGCGTCGGGATTGGCGGAACCGGCCTCCTTGGAGAGGGCGATCCAGTCCGGCAATCCGGTCACGGCCCAGTCGCGGGTGGCGACCAGGCTAATATCCTTGGAATCCATATCCTGCTCGAAAGCTACGTCCGTGGGGTTCACGGTAAGCTTCGCAGGGCCCAGATCCACTTCTTTCTTGTCACAAGCCGTGAGCAGAGCCGCTCCGGCCAGGACTGCCAAAAAGAGTTTTCTAAGTTTCATGTGATATTGTGTTTTGTTATTGTTTCTCGGTTTCACCGTTCAAAAGGACGATTTGGCTGCCGGTGTTCACTTCCGGGGTCTTTTCGTTGTAATGGATGAGCGCACCCTTCACGACAACCTCGTCACCCACCTTAAGCTGGTCTTCGGAGGTAAAGGACTCACCGCCGAACCACTTGCCACGGAAAATCTGCAGCACGGAGGTTTCGGATTCGGGCATGTAGCCGTCGTCGGAGATCCAGTAAGTGGCGTTGCCATTGGAAAGGCTGATTTCCTTGATCTTGCAGATGACGCCCTTCACCAGCAGTTCCTCGGTAGCGGTCGTGCCGGTTTCATAGCAGCGGTTCAGTGCCATACCCACATTGTAGGGCAGGTCGTCGGTGCCGGCGCCGAAAGGAGATCCGACACCGTTGACGGCGATGATCTGGGCCTTGTTCTGGTCGGTTTCCACGGTCTTGTTATAGTTGGTGACAGGACCGTAAACGGTAACCAGGTCGCCGACTTTAAGCAGTTCGCCGTTGGTGATATCGGCCAGGCCGAAATCCTTGGCACGATAAACCTCGAAGGCCTCGTTGTCATCGGCCGGAGCGGTGCCGTCGTCGGAAATCCAGAAGGTGGCGTTGCCGTAGCCGGAACCGTCTTCCTTCTTGGGAGAGAGGTCCACTACCTTATAGACAATGCCGCGTACGTACAGGACTTCGCCCTTCTTAACGTTGCCGCTGTTGTAATCCTTGACCAGGTCCATCGGCTTGTACGGGGTCTCGCGGGAGCCTTTCACTTCCTTGGGATCGTTGTCACCGGGCTGGGACAGACGGACTGCGGCGCCGGCGGCATCGGTAATGATGGAGATGACGGCGTCACGCTTGAGGTCCTTGTTGGCGCCGAAGGTCACCGTCACCGGGACCGGACGCAGGGAGGCCTCGCCGGAAGTGGGGGTCACGCGGATATCATTGACCTTGCTGGTCGCATTGCCGGGAGACACCACGATATGCCAGGGCATGTTGGAGCAGACCGTGAACTGGATCGTTCCCGCCGCCGTGTTTTCCATTGTGAAAACGGCCTGGGAAGTGGTGATCATGGGGTCTTTCACGCTGAATGATTCCTCCTTGCAGGCTACGACAGCCATCACAAGGGCCATGGAGAAAAGTATATGCTTGATTTTCATAAGGCGCAGGAATTAGAAGATGTAACGGGCGCTGATCTGCATGCTCCAGGTGCTGGCCGTGGAGCTGGCGCGGGAGAAGGTCTTGTCCAGGACTTCGGTACCGTTGCGCTGGAACTCGAAGATGGGCTTGGCACCCTCCAGGTAAACCTCGGCAGGGTTGGTCAGCTTCAGCGGCTTGGTGTTGCCATAACCGTCGGAAGCGTTCAGGGACCACACGTTGCCCCACCAGGGATTCAGCATATTGCCCACGTTCTGGATATCCATACCCAGCTGGATGGTGTGCTTGTGGTGCTTGGGACCCGTATAGAAGTAGAAGTTCTGGGCGAACTTAAGGTCGAACTGATGCACCCAGGGAGCGACGATGGTGTTACGCTCGGCCACTTCGCCGGTGTGCTTGCTCAGATAGGGATCCTGCTGGATGTAAGCCCAGAAGTCCAGTTTCTGCTGCTCGGCGGTGTAGGTCTGGGTGACCTTGTCGGCGTCCTTATAAGTATAAGTGTTGAACTGCCAGCCATCGGCCCCGAACAGGTCGGCGTACGTCGGGATGTCGATGAGGCTGTACTGGTAGGCGCCGTCGTTGTAGATGTTGTCCACGTAGTCCACGCTGCCGCGGCTGCGGGGACCGCCGTAGTACTGCACGGCGATGGTGGTGCCGAAGTACTTGAAGTAATCCTTGTTCCAGGTGACGTTGGCCATCACGCGGTGCGGCATCACGTAATTGGGGATACCCAGCTCCACGTTGTTGGTACCGCGCTTGGTAACCAGGTCCTTCCATGCGGAGGACACCTGGTCGCCGATACCGTCGTTGACCGAACGGGCGTCGGTGTAGGTGTAGCTAATGTTTCCGGTGAGGCCCTTCCACAGCTTCTTCTGGAGGGAAGCGGTCACGGAATAGTAGTAACCCCACTGAGCCCGGTTGCTCACGTTATTCAGCAGGAATACATTCTGGATGTTGTTGTCGTAGTATCCGTTGGAATAGTAGGGACGGGCGCTGATATTGGGAACCTCGGCCAGGGAAGAAGGCTCCTTAAGGCCGATGTTGGTGATGGTGACAGGGTACATTTCCTTGCTGTACACGCCTTCGAGGGAGAAGGCCCAGTCGGCCGGGAGTTCTACGTCCACTGCCAGGGAGGTCTTCCAGTTACGAGGGTTCTTGATGGCGGGATCGATCAGGGTGAGCTGCGTGAGCGACTCGGGGATCTGGGGCGTGTAGTTGCCGCCATAGATGGCCTGGATCATGGCGTCACGGTCGGCGCTGATGGCAGGGATGTTATCCTTGGGGGCCTTGAGGGCGATGGGCGTCTGCACTACACCGGAGTTACCGGCCTGGGCGACGATCCACACGAACGGGATACGGCCCACGAAGATACCGGTACCGCCGCGCAGGACCACCTTGCGGTTGCCCAGCACATCCCAGTTGAAGCCCACGCGGGGAGACAGGGTGAGACGTGCCTTGGGAAGCACGGAAGTGTCGTACTTGCCTTCCGGGTTGGTGTAGGTGCCGGCGAAGGCCGTCTCGGCCACTATGGGATTGTAGTTGTAATCCATGGAAGGATAGACAGGATATTCCAGACGGAGACCCGCGGTGAGGCGGAAGTTGTTGGAGAAGTTGATCTGGTCCTGCAGATAGGCCGATGCCTGCTTGTAAACGAAGGTCGGATATTCCTGGCTCAGGGTCGCGTTGTTACCGTGGGTAACGGCGAACTGGGAAGGATTGTCGAACACCGTTCCGTCCAGGATGGAGGAATAGAAGGCCTGCTCGGTGGGATACTCGAACACGTAGGCGACACCGCCCTGGGTCTGGTAACCGTTGGTGGTGTGGTTGTACTCGTACTGGAGACCCAGCAGCAGGTTGTGGATGCCGGCGCTCAGGGTGAGTTCGTCGGTCACCAGGGCCGTGTGCACGTCACGCAGGTTACCGTAGGAGAAGGTCTCGGAACCGAACACGGTGTAGATGGCACGGTCGGAGCCCGCGCCCACTACGATGTCCACGCCCGGGAAGTAACCGCCTTCCTGGGTACGGGGATCGTACTGGTGGGAGTAGGTGGCGCGCAGGGTGTTGTTCAGGCGGCCGTCCAGGAAACGGGAGTTGAGCTCGGCGGCCCAGGAGTAGAAGTTCTGCTCCTGATAGTAACGGGAGTTCTTATAGTAGATGGAGTACATGGAAGTACGTCCGCCCTTGGGTGCGTAGCTGGTATCCTTGAAACCGGTAAGGGAAGTGGAAGGATTGCTGGCGTACTTGGACTGGGTGAGACTGTAACGGATGTTCAGCTTGTGGTTGTGGTTGATGTTCCAGTCCATGCGGGCCATGAGTTTCAGGGAAGGAGACTCGGTGGAGTAGCCCCTGTACACGCCGGTGTCGTAACCGTAGGTATCCATGACGTACTTGCTCAGGGCATCCAGGACCACGGCGCTGGGACGGGCGACGCCGTCGTTACCGTTGGAGAACACTTCCTTGTCTCCGTCACGCACCAGGGTGCCTTCGCCGTTGTCGATGTAGTTGGACGGACGGCGGGTAGGACCGGGCGAGACGCTCTTATCGGCCTCTACGTTGAAGAAGAAGAAGAGCTTGTCCTTGATGATGGGGCCGCCCACGGAGGCGCCGTACATGAGGTAACGGCTGGGGTCGAGGGAGAGGGGCTTGTAATCGGCCACTTCGAGGCCTCTCATGTTCTGGTTGCGGAAGTACACATAGGCCGATCCGGTGACCTCGTTGGTACCGCTCTTGGTAGTAGCGGCGATGCCACCGCCGGTGAATCCGGACTGGCGCACATCGTAAGGAGTGACGGAGATGGCCATCTGCTCCAGGGCGTCCAGGGAGATAGGGCTGCCGCCGGCGGGCAGGTTGGAGCCGATACCGAAGGCGTTGTTGAAGGCGGCACCATCCACGGTCACATAGGACTGGCGGTAGTTACCGCCGCCGATGGAGACCTTGGAGCCGTCCACGTAGGCCTGGGGGGTCTGCTTCAGCAGGTCGTTCATGCTGCGGCTGACGGTAGGCAGGGCCTGGATTTCGCGGGCCGACATGGAGGTGATGGCACCGGCGCGGTCGCTGCGCATGTTGGAGGTCTTACCCTCCACCTGCACCACGGCGCTTTCCAGCGTGAGACTCTCCTCCGTGAGGGTGGCGTCCAGAATCAGGTTATCGGACAGGGCGACGTTGATGCCTTTGAAGACGGTA
>Ga0265298_10006156_pt1 | contig 14883 bp, 10 predicted proteins | sample AusTroGonzalo_MG_3_FD_193486 | JGI IMG/M metagenome (GOLD analysis project Ga0265298, IMG submission 193486) | Bovine rumen microbial communities from tropical cattle in Woodstock, Queensland, Australia - Gonzalo_01 | ecosystem: Host-associated > Mammals > Digestive system > Stomach > Rumen ... | reverse complement strand
GGTCTTCCCCGTTGTCAAATCTTTGGCTGTCATGCGGACGTAATAAGTGTTTTTCCCAGGCTTGGGGTTGAGTGTGTTATGGTATAATCCTGCCCAAGCGTCTTTTTCGTAATTGTCAGAGTTAACAGTAAACGTTTTGCCTCTGTTTTCAAGCGGGTTGCCGTTACTTTTGTAATGGGGCGTTCCTTTGGGGCTTTCCACAGACAGTATCATTTGCACCTCGTGGCCATTGGCTCCTTGAATGTTGTAGTGATAGCTGAATTTGAGCATCTTTTTGTCGTTATATTCCACGTTATGCTCAATCTTGCAGTTGGAGAAGGTTGCACTGGCATTCGAATTTCCTGTCATGGTGACCGCCAAATAGGGTGACGACCCAATCAAGGCATGGTTGTTTTCGTCGTAGGCCGTAAGGCGCACATAGTAGGTGTTTTCGCCCTTCTTGAGGTGAAGCTTGCTGTTCTCTATCCCGACACTCTTGTTTTTGAGACTGAAACTATTGGTTTGGTTCTTGTTCTTGAAGTCTTTTTTGGCTCTCACTTCCACCGCGTCACCCTCTGCATCAACATAAGTATGCGGGGTGCCTTTGGGCGATTCTATCGATAGAATCATCTGGACACCTTGCTCCTTCATCCCCGACAATTCGGCCGTGAAGTGGTATGCCAACCTGTTTTTTCCGTTGTCGTCTTTTGCATTCATCTCAATTGAGCAATCGGAGAAGGTGATTGACTGCCCGTATTGGTTTTTCGTGTTTTCTTCATCGGAATCACCAAAAAGCTCACTTGTTATTGTAAAACAGCTCTGCTGCGTGAGGGTCGCTGTAGCGACGAGGAGTAACAAGGCTATTTTTACTAATGGTTTTGTTAATAACCGAGGCTGCTTTTTCATATTGTTGATTTTTAAATGTTTATCAATATCAGGTTTTTCGTTTTGTGTTGGCATATACCCCGCAAAAGTACTGAATTTTTTTGAAGTGTAAAACAAAAAAAACTTTCTACTTGATTTTTACACTAATAGTATGGTTGTCAATTTGTTGGGAAGCGTTGGGCTGGACATCCACGTCCACACTGGTCAGCATTTCCTGAATTAGATGTTTTTTACTACTTTTGTCGCCTCAACAAATCATTTTCTGATGAAAACAACACCGTTTAGCTTGCTGATTCTGTTTGTGTTTGCTGCGTTTTTCACTTCATGTGACGATGATGGAACTTCCCAAAGAGTCACGTCTATCGATTACACTGACGCCACCTATTGGTACAGTTGCGGCGACACCACCCATGCTGCCGATATGTTCTATGTCTATCCGACCGTTTCGACCATCTCCTTCGTAGACAATGACTCCTCGTGGTATGCCGACATCACTTTGCCGGAGGTGAGGGAAGAGGCCAACGGTAACCAACGGTTCAATAAAATGCTTTACGGCGAGTACAACTTCTATGCACCATATTACCGCCAGATGATTTTCGAGGCTTACCAGCAGCCCGAATCTGTTTTAAATCAAATTGTGGAGACGCCTGCTCAAGATATTATCGACGCCTTCCAGTATTATATGGAGCACTTTAACCAAGGCCGTCCTTTCTTCCTGATGGGGCACAGCCAAGGTTCTCAAGTGCTTATCGAATTGCTGAAAAAGGGCATGACGGAGGAGCAACGCCAATTGATGGTGGCTGCCTATTGCATTGGTTATCATGTCACTGCTGAGGATTTGGCTGCCTACCCCGAGGCTTTGAAACCTGCTACGGATAGCCTTATGCGGGGTTTGGTCATCTTCAACTCTGTGACCGACACGGCGGCCATCAGCATGGTGTCGCGCGATGACGTGGTTGGCATCAATCCCACCACCTGGACGATGGCGACCGACACCGTTCCCGCTGAGTTCCAACTGGGTATGGCTAAATACAACGAGGCCCGCGACAGCGTTTTGATTGTACCCTGTCCAACAAGGACATGGCTCTACAAACACAGCACCGTCTGTCCCGACCTCGACCCCGAGATGGTCTTCGTTCCCGCTTATGAAGAAATGTTTCCCAAGGGCAACCTTCACTTTGCTGACTCTTGGTTGTTCGGAGGCAACGTAGTGGAGAATATGCGGTGCAGGTTGAGGCAGCGAAAAGGATAAAGATTATTCAGACAACTTTAAACATTAAAATACAATGGAGACAAACAAACCCCAACAGGAACAAAAAGAGCCTGGTTTTGAATCCGACCCCATGTTTTGGATTTGTTTTGTAACGTTGTTTTTCTTTCCGTTGGGAGGAATTATGGCGTTGATTAGTTTATTGAGAAAAAAGAAGAACGATGCCCGCCTTTATGGCTGGAGTTGTCTTATCGGATTCATTATCTGTGTGACTTTCCTTATTTTGATACTGTAATGTATACCTAGTGCAAATAATTTATTAATTTTGCGCCCTCGATACAACCATAGCAAATGAAGAATTTTGTTGAAGAACTCCGCTGGCGCGGAATGCTGGCTCAAATCATGCCAGGCACGGAAGAACTCCTCCAGAGAGAAATGGTAACGGCCTACTTGGGCACTGACCCTACCGCTGACTCCTTACATATCGGTCACCTTTGCGGTATCATGATGCTTCGCCATCTGCAACACTGCGGCCATAAACCCATCATTCTTGTGGGCGGTGCCACGGGCATGATTGGCGACCCTTCGGGCAAGAGCCAAGAGCGTAACTTGCTGAACGAAGAGACCTTGCGTCACAATCAGGAATGCATCAAGGCACAGGTGGCCAAGTTCCTCGACTTCGACTCGAAGGAACCCAATGCCGCCGAGATGGTGAACAACTACGACTGGATGAAGGATTTCACTTTCCTCGACTTCGCTCGTGAGGTGGGCAAGCACATCACCGTGAACTACATGATGGCCAAGGACAGCGTGCAGCAACGTCTCAACGGCACCGCCCGCGATGGTCTCAGCTTCACCGAGTTCACCTACCAGCTCCTGCAAGGCTACGACTTCCTCTACCTCTACCAGCACAAGAACTGCAAACTGCAGTTGGGCGGCAACGACCAATGGGGCAACATCACCACGGGCACGGAGCTGATTCGCCGTACCTTAGGCTTTGAGAACGAAGCCTTTGCCTTGACTTGCCCGCTCATCACCAAGGCCGACGGCAAGAAGTTCGGCAAGACTGAGAGTGGCAACATCTGGCTTGACCCGAAGCGCACCACGCCATACAAGTTCTACCAGTTCTGGCTCAACGTCAGCGACGAGGATGCCGAGAAATACATCAAGATCTTCACCTCGCTGGATAAAGAGACCATTGACGCCCTCGTTGAGGAACACAAAAAAGACCCAGGCATGCGCGTGTTGCAAAAGCGTCTCGCTCAAGAGGTCACTGTGTTGGTGCACTCGCAGGAAGCCTTGGATGCCGCCATCGAAGCCTCCAATATCCTCTTCGGCAAGTCGACCAAAGAAGGCTTGGAAAAGTTGGATGAAGCGACCTTCTTGGACATCTTCGACGGCGTGCCGCAGGAGCACATCAGCCGCGCTGACCTCGAAGCCGGCATCCCGATTGTCGACTTCATGGCCGTCAACACGCAGATCTTTCCCTCCAAAGGTGAAGCCCGCAAGATGACCCAAGCCAACGGCGTGAGCGTCAACAAAGAAAAGGTCACTTTGGACAAGGTGATGACCCCTGCTGACCTTATTGATGGAAAGTACATCCTTGTGCAGAAGGGTAAGAAAAACTACTACCTTGTAGTGGTGGAATAATTAGAAAAAATGTGTAGGGCTGTCATATTATGGCAGCCCTACGTATATCATTTTTTCAGTGCTTCTTCGGCTTGTTTGATGGTGCTGCGTTCGCCGTTAACGAAGGCGATGACAAAGGCATCCTTATAACCCAAGGCACGCACTTCGGCCTGTCGTTTGGTGGCGGCATCCTTGCTCGTGAATCGGCCTGAAATATAGCGGAAAGCACCGCCATATTCATACACTTCGACTTCTTTCACACCATTGAAAGCCTTCTCAGTGGAAGCCACTTTCTTGTCGCGGCTGGCAAACTGCACCGTGAAATAGGTGTCGCCTACATTGCTTTTTTCGGGTTTTCCAGTTTTTTCGGGTTTTTCGTTGGCGACGGGCTCAACGGTCGAGTTGCTGTTCTCGGCCTCAAACTCACGCTTGTATTCCTCAAAAGCGCGATAAAGTGCCAGTGCTAACTGGGTCTGGCCTTTCTCGGAGTTCAGGAACTGCTCTTCCTTGGCGTTGTTGATGAAGCCCAACTCCACCAGAATGCTGGGCATGGAGGTCTTCCAGAGCACCAGAAAACCAGCCTGTTGCACACCACGATTGTAGCGTCCCGCCTTTTTGGTAAGTTGCTTTTGCATCTTGTCAGCCAAATCGAGGCTCTGGCTTTGGTAAAGGCTTTGTGAGAGAGAGAAGAGTATATAGGCTTCGGTGCTATTGGGGTCGAAGTTGTCGTAGGCATCGGTGTTGTCTTCCAGTAAGATAGCTGCATTTTCTTTCTTTGCTACGGCCAGGTTCTTCTCGTTTTTCGACTCACCCATGACGAAAGTTTCTGCGCCGTAAGCCGAGTTGGGCGGTCCGGTCGAGTTGCAATGGATGGAGATGAATACATCGGCATTGTTGCGGTTGGCGATGGCGGCACGTTCGCTCAGTTCCACGAATTTGTCTTTTTCTCTTGTGTAGACCACCTTCACGTCGGGCATGTTCTCTTTGATGTAGTTGCCGAACTTGAGCGCAACGGCCAGATTGAGGGTTTTCTCCTTGCTGACCTTACCTAAAGCCCCAGTGTCCTTGCCGCCGTGACCTGGGTCAATAACGATGGTCTGTATCTTCTCGCCCTTTTGTGCCAAGGCGCACAAAGGCAGCAGAAAAATCAGGAAAAAAGCACCAAATCGGAAAATCTTTCGTTCTATCATACTGAGTTCGTTTATTTATGCGCGAAGAAAAACTATCTTTGCAGCGGATTCGAATCGCACAAAAGTAATCGTTTTCACTTTGTTTAAACGCACGACACATAAGATTTATTTTCACAAAGCGGCCTTTTCTTTGCTCGCTGCTATAGTCGTGTTGTTGTATGGGTGTAAACAATTATCTCATACTGAGAAAGATAAATATGACTTTGAGCAAAAAGAAGTGGATGGCGTGACCGTGGCGCCCGAACGTATTGTCGACACAATAACGGTTGCGATGGATACCATTGTCGAGGTGGATTCGGTTTCTGTTTTGGATACCCTTGCGTCACAAGACAGGGATTCCATTGCAGAGACGCAAAAACCTGCGTCTCGTCAACAGGATTCATTGCGAGCCGACACATTGACACAAGCGGACTCGTTGAAGCAAGCGAAACGCCGTTTCACCCCCAAACGTTCTGAGTCAGCCATCGAGACAAAGGTGATTTGCTCGGCTGCCGATTCGTCGTACCGCGACATGAACAAGAAGAAAATCTATTACTATGGTAAGGCTGAAGCCAAATACGATGACATCACACTGACAGCGAGTTGTTTGGAATTTGATTTGGAGACCAGCACGTGTCGTGCCTATGGTACTATCGATTCGTTGGGCAAAAAGCAGGGATGGCCTGTCTTCAAGCAAGGGGAAAGCACTTTTGAGGCGGAGGAGATGCTTTACAACTTCAAAACAAAAAAAGGCATTATTACAAAAGTATGGACAGAAGAGCAAGGTGGCTATCTACATGGCGAGCGCATCAAGCGCATGGAGGACAACACCATCAACATCCGTACGGGCGGCTATACCACCTGCGACCTCAAGGATCATCCCCATTACCAGTTCAAGTTCACCAAGGCCAAAGTCATCCCGGATGACAAGATTGTCACCGGGCCGATTTATTTGACTATTTCAGACATTCCATTGCCGTTGGCCTTGCCTTTCGCGATGATTCCCAACACGAAAGGCAAGAAATCCGGAATCATCATGCCTACTTACGGTGAGTCAGACAACCGAGGCTTCTATTTGGAAAACGGCGGCTATTATTGGGCCATCAACGACCATTACGATTTACAAATCTTGGGCGACATCTACACCCGTGGTTCTTGGGGCATCAAGCCGACGTTCCGCTACAATAAACGGTATAGATTCAATGGCTCGATGGCCTTGGGTTTTGCCGTCAACAAGATAGGCACCAAGGGCGCCGCCGACTATCAGGAAAGCTCCGACTTCAAGATTCAGTGGAACCACAAGCAAGACCCTAAGGCCCATCCGAGACGCAACTTTTCGGCCAACGTCAACATTGTCAGTTCCAACTTCAATAAATATAACGCCACGACTGTCAACGACCAGTTGAGCAACACTTTCAAGTCGAGTATTGCCTATCAAACCAACTTTGCGGGCAAGGTCTACCTTACCCTTAACGCCAGCCATAGTCAGAACACATTGACGCGGCAGGTCACCGCATCGTTGCCAGAAATGACGTTGACTGTCAACACGTTCTATCCTTTGAAAAATGTCGGTAAGGCAGGTAAAAAACGCTGGTACCAAAGCCTGAGCATGGGCTACACGATGAATGGCAAGGCCTATATCAACGATGTGGATACGGTGCTTTTCCGTGGCATCACCGATGACTTTGGCGGCTGGGTTAGGGAGATGTTTCGCGATCATGTGCAAATGGGCATGTCGCATAGGATGCCCATCAACGCCACCATTAAACTGTTCAAGCATGTCTCGTGGACTAATTCATTGACGTTGAACGACTACATGTATTTCAAGCGCATGGAACGCCAATGGGTCTATGACAGCGACTCGACGGGACACCTACAGACCGACACCATACATGGCTTCTCCAATTTGTTGGATTTCAGCGCGTCGACCAACCTCACCACCAAGGTCTATGGTATGCTGAACTTTGCCAATGGTCCCATTCGCGCCATCCGACATGTCTTTACACCTACCATAGGCTTCACTTATCGTCCCGACTTCGGTGATCCGAAATGGGGCGTTTATGACTCCTACATCGATGGCAACGGCCAGGAACAGGTGTACAACAAATTCGGCAATGCCTTATATGGCACGCCTTCGCAAAATCGACAGGGTTTGCTGACCTACAGCTTTGCCAACAACTTGGAAATCAAGGTGCCATCGAGTAGCGACACGATCACTGGCGTGAAGAAAATCCCGATTTTGGAGTCGTTCAGCATTTCAGGTAGTTACGATGTGGCTAAGGACTCGGTCAATTTCTCGCCCGTCTCGGTTAGCGGAAGGACCACCCTGTTCAAAAAGTTGGGTATTAACTATAGTAGTTCGTGGGATCCATACGCTGCCGATTCCTTGGGTCGCCGCATCAATCGCTTCGAGGTTTTGGACAACGGCCGGCTGTTCCGCAAGACAGGTTCGTCGTGGCGATTCAGCATGAGCTATTCCTTCAGTCAGGACGACCTCAAGAAGCTGAAAGGCCAAAAAGGTAGTCAGGCGTTACGAGATGAAATCAACGAAAACGCAAGAAAATCAAACAATTTCGACCCCGACGAGCTGAACGAGATCCTCGGCAATCCTAATGCCTACATCGACTGGACCACACCATGGTCGCTCTCGGTTAGCTACAACCTAACTTACACTACTTCAATAGCCTACGCGGCCTTTATGGGCATTGCCACCAATAGCTTTGTGCACACCATTGGCCTCAACGGCAATGTCAATATCACGCCCAAGTGGAAAGTCAACTTTTCGACGGGTTGGGATTTTGTGTCCAACAAGATTACTTACACCAACATCAGTGTTTACCGCGACCTGCACTGCTGGGAGATGCGTTTCAACTGGATTCCTATTGGCAGCTACAAGAGTTGGAATTTCACCATCAACGTGAAGTCACAAGCGCTGAAAGACTTGAAGTATGAAAAGAAGAAAGACTACCGCGATAATTAACTATGGCCGATAGCCAATGGCCTATGGCTCGCCACACCCCTAGGCTATAGGCCATAAGCTATAGTCAAAACAATTAAACATTTAAACAACCAACATTTCAACAAATTATTTATTTTTGTAGTCTCAAACCCATTAAATAATTCGTCTATGAAAAAAGTATTTACGCTCCTTATCGCGCTGGCCTTTGGTCTAGGTCTGAAAGCGCAATGCCCGCTCACACAAGCCGTCGACTTCACGGCTACTGACTGCCACGGTACCCAAGTCCATCTGTTCGATATCCTTGACAGTGGTCAAGCCGTGCTCATTGACTTCTTCTTCACTACCTGTGGCCCTTGCCAACAGGCTACCCCGAAGGTCGTAGAATCCTACAGCACGATGGGCTGCAACATGCACGATGTGTTCTACATGGAAATCTCTCCCTCTGATGCTGATCCCGCCTGCCAAAACTGGGCCAACAACTATGGCGTGGAATATCCTACTATCGGCACCAGTGGAGGCGGTAGCACTATTTGCAACACCTATCAAATTGGAGCTTATCCCACCCTTATCCTCATCATGCCCAATCGCCAGATTGTCATCCAAGACCTGTGGCCTATCAGCAATGCCCAGACTGTCGTCACTGCCTTGGGACAGCATGGTTTGCAGCCGCATGACTGCAATGCGCCAAGTTATGACCCGAAAGTGAGCATCGACATTGATGAGGTGACCGAAAGCAGCATCACGGCCACGTTCACGCCTAACGAAGACTGCGCTTCGTATTACTATGTATGTGGCTCCGAAGCTGAGTTTACGGAGTGGGTTTCCTTACAGGGTAATGACCTCCCCGCTGTTATGGAAGAGCACGGAGTTGTTGGAAACACTACGCTGACTCTCAACTTCAACGACCTGCTTCCTGAAACGGAATACGCTGTTGTTGCTCTCCCCGTCGACCCCGACGGCAACTACGGTGAGCCTGCCTATGAGCTCGTTTCCACTCCGTCCATGCCAGTGGTTTATGACGAGACGCTGACCTTCAGCATGGATACGGTGAATCTAGAGTGGTGTGAAGTGACTTGGATTACGGTTTACAACAACACTGCTGAAGAAGCTGTTATCACGAGCATCTGCGATGACCTTCATGAATTAGGTTTTTACATTGGAGAAGAGCCTTTGCTTTCTTGTAATTCAATAGAATACACCATTCCTCAAGGCGGGTCTGTTGAATTAGGTATAGAATGTTGTGTGACTGGCAAGAGCATCGTTCCCGACCTTGTCACCATTACAAGCAACCTGCCTGAAACACAATTCGTGGTCATGGTGGACGACGCTTGGTCGGTGAATGAAAACGAGGCTTCGACCACCCTTTATCCCAATCCTGCTAACGACTTCGTGACCTTGAAGGGCGAAGACCTCGGCACGGTGCGCGTCTATAACGCCCTCGGCCAAAAGGTGGAGGAATTTGAGGTTAATGGCGGCGAAATCAACATCAATACGGCTGGCTACGAGAGCGGTGTTTATGTCGTCAAGGCTGGAGAGAAGGCTTTGCGTTTTGTGGTGAGACACTGATTATATGCTGAATGTGGAATGCTGAATGCTGAATGGGATTGAATCATTCCGCATTCTTCATTCCGCATTCTTAATTAAACACTACATGAACATCCTAATTCTTCGTTCCTCATTTCAGACCGACGAATTTGTCAGAAATGAATACGCCGACCTGATCCAAAGGCTGGAAAACGAATGCCAGGCCGAAATAAATATCATTGGGGACGAATTTGTAGAGACGCACGGCCGTGCGTCTCTACAAACGTTACCCGATGCATTTATGATTACCACCGGCGGCGTGGAAAATCTGTTTAAACGCATCTGGACCGCCATCGACGTGGAGATGATGTGCGCCCCGAATCGCCCAAAAACCGTGACGATGATTGCCGATGGGCGCAACAATTCCTTGGCTGCTGCCTTGGAGATTTTGACCTATCTGGGCAATCATGGCGCCGAAGGCCGGATTGTGCATGGGACGAATGATGAAATAATATCTGCCATTGTAGAGACGTGGCGCGCCGCGTCTCTACAGGGCAGAATCGGGTTGTTCGGTCAGCCTTCGGATTGGCTGATCGCTAGCGGTGTGGACCGTGGTGTCCTTCATCAACGCTATGGCATAGAGGTCATCGACATTGACCTGCAACGTCTTGTTGATGGCATCAAAACCGTGCCTCAGACCGAGGCCGTGAAAGTGGCGCAAGTCATGGTGAAACGCGCCAAGGCCGTCAAAGAGCCTACCTGCGCCGATATGGTGGAGGCCGCCAAGGCTTATCTCGTCCTCAAAAAGATTTGCCAAGAAGAGCATTTGGACGCCATGACCATTCGTTGTTTCGACATCGTGAAGGCTTGTGGCACGACGAGCTGTCTGGCCTTGGCCTTGCTCAACGACGAAGGCATCGTGGCAGGCTGTGAGGGCGATATGCAGACGTTGCTTTCCATGTTTTTGGCCAAGCGGCTTTGCGGCGAGGTGGCTTTCATGGCGAATCCGTCACAGCTTACTAATGAGTCTTCCATGCTGGCGCATTGCACTATCCCACTGACCCTATGTGATGAAACCATTGTCCGCTCGCATTTTGAATCAGGTATCGGTGTGGCCATCCAAGGTCTGCTGCCGCTAACAGATTACACCTTATTTAAATGGGGTGGTCCACAACTTGACCGTTATTTCGTTACCGAGGCACAAGCTGTGGAAACGCCTTATAGCAACCATTTCTGTCGCACGCAAATCACGCTCAACGTCAACCTGAAGCCATATCTGCTCCAACATTCCATCGGCAACCACCACGTCATCATCCGTGGACGACATGCTGAGGAAATTAAAAACTTTATGAGAATCAATGGCGTGTCTGAATGCTGAATGCGGAATTCTGAATACTGAATGCTGTCGCTTTGTGCCATTCAGCATTCATAATTCATCAGAACGTATAGCCAAATGAGAAATAGGCTCCGAAATGGTTTTCGTCGTAAAGGTTGGCCCAATGCGCCGTCAGCGATATGGGACCTACGGGGCTGTTGTAGGAATATTTTAAGCCCGCACCTTGCATGTGAGGAGAAAACAAATCACCAATAGTATCCGAATAGGCCAGCATTCTCCAATGCATCACGATATTATACATGGCGGTCAAATAATGCTGTCCATAGAAGTTATAGCGTAAGTCGCCGCGAAGGACGCAGGATTCGTCCCCTAAATACTCCACCGAAGTTAAGCCGATAAAGGGCATCTGTGACTCAAAATGACGTTCTGCTATCTCGCCGCCACACAGATTATAGAGGTTGAAATAATCGGGGTCTCCAAACATGAAGCGGCCATACACTTGAGGAATGAAGGTGAATCTCCCGTTGCTTGGTGTGATGTAGGATCGGAATGCGTAGTTAAGGTCAAGGTAATTGTGCTTGAATTGGTATTTTTTATCCAGGTGATAACGTCCAGTCAGGTTGGCCGCAATGCCGTGTTTGGCAAAATAGGCATCGTCGAGGTTGTCGTATTCCATGTTGACAAAAGGCGTTATCAATGTGTTAGGCACAAATATGATGGAATCCCAAGGGCTATCACCTCCCAAGGAGGAGAGGTCGAATCGGGTGTTGGTATAGGACAAGCCGACTTTGGTGTTCAGGTTAAGTAGATGAAACTGCGAGATATAGCCACTTGTTTTATGCTGATGATATTGTAAGTTGACATACTTACCCTCATCGACCAATATGCTAAAATGCTCATTCCTATAGTCGTAGGCGGTGCTGAAGTTGGCTACCGAAGGCGCAGCATAGGTTAAGGTAAAGTTGACTTTAGGGCTATAGCTCATTTTGATGTTGGTGTTGAACTTGACACCGCCAAACTTTTTCTCGTTCAGGCCGAGATGGAACAACAAAGCTGCACCCTCCTCAGTGTCGTAGCGCACGCCAAGACCCACTACATGGGGTGGTGCAGGTTTCATATTGATGTTCAAGTTGTAGGCATCCGAAAGCCGGTGGTCAAAATGAGAGGAATCGATTTCCTTGACTTGGTAGGTGATTTCATCGAAGCAGCCTGTGCCACGATACACTTTCATGGCGCGTTCTATCTCATTTTCCGAATAGTAATTATCAACCTTCAGGCGGCCTTTCCGGATGAGCCATCGGGTTTCGTGGTCGCTTACATTGTTGAAGGTGATGGAACGGATCAGTACAGATTCGGTGTCCAAGTTCTTGGCACGGGGCGCCCGGAGTGTCTTGTTGACGGGATGTCCGGCAGAGGCGTCGACGGCGTCCTTTATGGCTTTGAATTGGTCATGATATTCTTCTGCTTTCTTGTAGCCTCTACCCACCAACGTTTCGATGGCATCGGGGGTGAAACTGAGCATGCCGTAGCCGCTAATGTCGGGGACGATATGGATTTGGCAAATCTCGCGGTTTTCTTTTCGTTTGGAACTGGTGCTGTTGGTGACCAATTGGGCAAACACTTGGGGCAATGACTGCAGGTCGTTGATGGTGACATCCTTGGCTGACGTGACTTCGACACCGATGATGATGTCGGCGCCCATCTCTTGAAGCACATCGGCTGGGAAATTGTTCACTAAACCGCCGTCAACAAGTACCTTATTGTCAATCGTGACGGGAGAAAACACGCCTGGAATGGCCATGCTGGCACGCATGGCGGTAGGCACACTGCCATTGCGTAGCACTACCTCGTTGCCGGTAATCATGTCGGTGGCGACGCAAGCAAAGGGAATGGGCAAATCGTTGAAATCCATCTCCTCTTGATAACCTACGCATAAGTCGTTGAACAAATTGACAAGCGAACTGTTGTTGACGTAAGCACTCGGTAACTGACTGATGAATTTGGATTCGGGGTCATCGTCAAAGAGGCTTTCGTGGCTGAATGGTACTTGGACCAGCAATGTGCTGCTGCGTTGCCTCGCTTCTTCCGACATAAAGGGCCGGTCGATTTTGTTGCCGATGTATTCCGACCAATTGATGCCTGAGATGAGTTGTGTGAGTTCGTCAGGCGAATATCCCATGGCATAGAAACCACCAATGATGGACCCCATGCTGGTACCTGCCACATAATCGACAGGGATGCCCATCTCCTCCATGTATTTCAATACGCCAATGTGTGACGCACCTTTGGCACCACCACCGCCTAAGACCACACCGACTTTGAGCCGAGGCGGACGGATGGTGTCATTTTGGGCTTGCAACAGACATGAAGCCAACAGAATAGCAATGAGGAGATGGGCTTTTTTCATGGTTTATTGTAATTCGGCAAGGTTAAAGGCTATACCAGCGTATGCGGCATGGGCTGTGCACGTGGCGTTGATTTCAAAGTACTTGCATGGCGCTACGGTAAGCATACCACCATAGTTGAAGTCATGGCGATGCCAGGTCGAGTGGTATTCGTGGAATATGGAACGAGCCTCGGGATCGACGCCGATGTTGTTGCCTTCTGTAATACCAGTGGAAACACGGCTCCAACCAATGATAGGAGTGATAAACACATAGTTTTTGTAGATGGGAACCTGATAACCGACATTGATGACAAAGGCATCATGGTCTTCCCAGTTGTATTGGACGACGTGACTGTCGTACATGTGGTCAGGAGTGACATAAAGGAAATCGGCATAAACACCGCCTACGGCTAGGCTAACGCCTACGCCCAAATCAGAGAGATTCATCTCGGGGATGTTGTTGATGCCACGATAGCCCACGAGACCGGTATTGAAACCTACAACACCGCGTTTCATGTTTTGTGAGAAATCGAACCATTGTGCTTGGGCGCTGAGGGTCATCATCGAGATCAGCACCGCGATTAATGCTACTTTTTTCATGATTGAATTGATTTAAATTGATTGGTTAAAAAAATGTTATGTTAAGTTCTAATGGGTAATAGCTAAGGTAAAGGCTTATGTATTAAAGACTTCGTTAACCAGATTCACGAACTCAGTGTAAGCTATAGTTCCAGAGAGTTCCGACAAGGCTTCAGCCAAAGAGTGGTAATACCATGCGATGTCGTCTTTTCCATTGGGGGCATGGAAACGGCTCCAAAGCTGGTCGCCAATGGCTTTGTAGTCGGTGGCCAGTGTCCGCATGTTCGACAGCTTGTCGCCCAGAGCCACCACCTTGCTGTCGTATGGGGCATTGACCAATTGGGTCAGTTGGGCTTCTTTTCGTGTGCGCCAGGGGGCATTGTCGGGAAGGGGCGCGGTTTCATGTTGCACCAGTTCAGCCACACGATCACCGAAAAGCTCGCGGATCTGGTCCATGGTGACATCGGTGTCCTCAACGGTATCGTGCAAGATAGCTGCTGCTAACATTTCTTGGTCGTTGGTGAGGGTAGCCACGATGGCAGCGGCTTCCATAGGATGGATGATGTAAGGGTAACCTTTCCCACGCCGCTCTGTCCCGCTGTGAGCTTGGGTGGCGAAGGCGACGGCCTTGTCGAATAAACTGGTATCGAGCGGGTTGTTCATATCATTGTACTAGATTAATCTTTTGAGCTTGTTCGAAGACGCGTTGGGCCCGTTGGGCGTTGTAGCTGCTTTCGCCGTATACCAGATTGAACAACTTCAGTAAGCCTGCCTCGCCGAAGCCTTGTTTCAGCACTGCGACGATACACAGGTTTTGAACGGCTACAGAGCAGGCCACGATGTCGAGTCCCGTGCCGGCAAGTTGGAGTAGTGCGAGCTGGTAGGCGCCTTCGCTGTATTCGTTGCGCATGTTTTCGATATCGCCGATGGTCTTCATGCCTAACAGATAGAATATTTTATAGTAAGGCATCAGGGAATCCTCATAGAGCTCCGCCTGGTTGATGGCCGCGATTTTCTCTGCCAGTCGGCCGAAAGGCTTCAGCTCAAGATAACTGCGGAAGGTGTCGCCGTTGAGGGGAACCTCGTTGAAGTTGCCCGAAGCCACCAGCGACTGCACGCTTCTGCGGTAGTCGGTGATTTCGCGGCGGATTTGGCTGAACTGTTCGTCGGCGAGTTCCAGCATCCCAGCCAATCGGCTCATGTTGCGTTGGTACTCAATGGGAATCT
>Ga0265298_10006154_pt1 | contig 14887 bp, 11 predicted proteins | sample AusTroGonzalo_MG_3_FD_193486 | JGI IMG/M metagenome (GOLD analysis project Ga0265298, IMG submission 193486) | Bovine rumen microbial communities from tropical cattle in Woodstock, Queensland, Australia - Gonzalo_01 | ecosystem: Host-associated > Mammals > Digestive system > Stomach > Rumen ... | reverse complement strand
GCGCTGCTCGTTGACGCCGATGACTTCGCGGGCGCGCGTGTACGCGCTCTCTGCGCTTGCGGCCTGCGCCTGGAGCGCGGCGAGGCGCTCCTCGATCGCGTGCATGTCCGCATGTATCTGCTGTGCCTCGCTCTCGGCGGCGTTCACGGCGGCGGCCGCGTCGGCGATTGTCTGCTCCGTTTCGCGCTGGTTCTTCGCGTTCATCTCCAGCGCGAGGTTGAACGCCTGGATCTTGCCTTTCGAGACGTAGATGTCGAGGCCGCGCAGTTCGTCGCGCAGCTCCTTGTAGCGCTTCGCCTTGCCCACCTGACGCTGGAGCGAACCGATCTGACGCTTCATCTCGCGCAGCACGTCGGCCTCTCGCAGGAGGTTCTGGTTCGTCTGGTCGATCTTGCGCAGGGCCTCCTTGCGGTCGGCCTTGAACTTTGTGATGCCGGCGGCCTCCTCGAAGACGCCGCGCCGGTCCTCGGGCTTAGACGAGAGGATGGCGTCGATCTGTCCCTGCGCCATCACGGAGTAGGACGAGGTGCCGATGCCAGTGCCCATGAAGAGGCGCTTGATGTCCTTCAGGCCGCACTTGACCTTGTTGATGAAGTACTCGCCCTCGCCGGAGCGGTACACGCGCCGCGTCACGGTAACCTCGTGGTATTCGGTGCCCAGCTCCTTCTCGCAGTCGGCGAAGGTGATGGAGACCTCGGCGAGGCCGAGGGGCTTGCGGGAGTCGGTGCCGTTGAACACCACGTCCACTAGCTTGGAGCAGCGGATGGCCGTCGGGCGCTGCTCGCCGAGCACCCAGCGGATGGCGTCGGAGACGTTTGACTTGCCGCATCCGTTGGGCCCGACGATGGCGATCATGCCGGGCTCGAACGTCAGGCGCGTCCGGTCGGCGAAGGATTTGAAACCGATGATGTCTTGTTGCTTCAGGTACACGCCGCTATTCTACCAAAACGCGTCCCCGCGCGCAAATGCGGAAACGTCCCGATTTTTCCGCACGGCGAACGCTTTTTTGCTATACTACCTTCCATGTCCGAAGAGCAAGATAGGAAGCGCGCAAATGACGCGCCGTCCGCAACCAAGAAGCCACGGTCCGTTCCCAGCGCGGCCCGTGTTCCGAACGGTCGCGGAGGATGGATCGTCTTCGCCGTGATCGCCGCCTCGTTCCTGGCGATGAGGCTGATGAATCCGGAAACGAAGCGCGCAAGGGATATTTCCCAGACAGAGTTCCGCACAGCGGTGGAGGCGAACCAGGTGGAGCACGTGGAGCGCGTGCGGAAGCTGGAGAGCGGAAGCACGTATCTAGTCGGGCGCCTGCACGGCGACGACATCGACTTCCGCGTGAACCTTGTGCCCAACGAGAACGAGCGTCTGATGGAGTTTCTCTCCGAGAACGCCATAAAATGCCCCATCCGCGAGGAGGAGCCCATCTTCGGGCCGTTCATGCAGCAGCTGCTCATCTTCGGCGTGTTCGCCGCGCTCATGTGGTTCCTCATCTACCGCAAGATGCTGGGAGGCGGATCGGGCGGCATGTTCTCGTTCGGCAAGTCCAAGGCGAGGCTCATGGACGAGAACAAGGGCAAGGGCAAGATTACCTTCAAGGACGTCGCGGGCGTTGACGAGGCGAAGGAGGAGGTGCAGGAGATAGTGGAGTTCCTGAAGGATCCTGGCAAGTTCACAAAGCTCGGCGCGCGCATCCCGCGCGGCATCCTTCTCGTGGGGCCACCCGGCACGGGCAAGACGCTCCTCGCCAAGGCCATCGCCGGAGAGGCGAAGGTGCCCTTCTTCTCCATCAGCGGCAGCGACTTCGAGGAGATGTTCGTTGGCGTAGGCGCGAGCCGCGTGCGCGACATGTTCGAGCAGGGCAAGAAGAACGCGCCGTGCATCATCTTCATCGACGAGATCGACTCCGTGGGGCAGAAGCGCAACGCCGGCGGCTTCACCGCGGTAAGGAGCGCCGACCAGACGCTCAACGCAATGCTCGTGGAGATGGACGGTTTCGGCACTAACGACGGCGTGATCGTGATCGCCGCCACCAACCGCCCCGACATCCTCGACCCTGCGCTCCTCCGTCCGGGACGCTTCGACCGCCAGGTCCACGTAGACCTGCCCACGCTCAAGGGCCGCGAGGAGATACTCAAGCTGCACGCCTCCAAGGTGAAGCTCGCTCCCGACGCCGACCTATCCCGCCTGGCACGCGGTACCTCCGGCCACTCCGGCGCCGATCTCGCAAACATCATCAACGAGGCTGCGCTCCTCGCAGCACGCAACGGGATGACCGAGATTCCGCACGCAATCCTCGAGGAGGCGCGCGACAAGGTGTTCTGGGGCCGCGAGCGCAAGAGCGCCGGCTTCACTCGCAAGGAGTACGAGACCACCGCATGGCACGAGGCCGGCCACGCGCTCCTCCAGCTGCTCGTTGAGAACGCCGATCCGCTGCACAAGGTCTCGATCATTCCGCGCGGACGCGCGCTCGGCGTGACGATGACCCTCCCGGAGAAGGATGTCCTCAACCGTTCGCGCACCTACTTCCTCGACGAGCTCGCCGTCCTCTGCGGCGGCCGCATCGCTGAGGAAATGCACACGCACGACATTTCCACGGGCGCCGCGTCCGACATAGCAGTCGCCACCGACATCGCACGCTCGATGGTGTGCCGCTACGGCATGAGCAAGTCGTTCGGCTTCCAGGCGTTCATCGAGCCGAACCAGTTCTCTGCAGCGGAGGCCCCGCCGCCGTATTCGTCAAAGACGGCAGAGGCCATCGACGCGGAGGTGCAGGAGCTCATCTCGACGGCATACGCCCGCGCGAAGAAGCTACTGGAGGACAACTACGCCAAGCTAGAGCTCCTTGCCACAACGCTTCTCGAGAAAGAAACCATGGACGGCCGCGACGTGGAGAAGCTGCTAGGCCTAGAGAAGAGTGAAGAGTTGGATAAGAGTGAAGGATTGGAAACGAATAGCCCAGAAGAAGAGAAGAACCAAGAGTGACCTGGACATGCCGACAGTTTGAGATCGACCTTTCCCAGACGCGCGTCATGGGAATCGTCAATATCACGCCCGATTCGTTCTCGGACGGAGTGCGTTGCCTGCGCACAGAGGCGGCCGTTTCGCGCGCGCGCGCCCTCGCACGCGAGGGGGCCGACATCATGGACCTCGGCGCGGAATCCACTCGCCCTGGCGCGACGCCGATCTCATGGCAGGCAGAATGGGCTCGCCTGGAGCCGGTGCTGCGCATCCTCGTGCGCGAGATGCCGACAATGCCGATATCCATCGACACGTACCACCCCGAGACTGCCGAGCGTGCGCTTTGCCTCGGTGCAGCCATACTCAACTGCGTCTACGCGAAGTCCGTCCCCGCCATGCTCGAGCTCGCTGACAAGACCCGCTGCGGCCTCGTGCTTCCTGCGAGCTTCGTTTTCGACATGAGCCAGCCCCCAGCCACCGCCAACTCTCAATCCTCTATCCCCAATCCTCAATCTTCAATCCACAATCTTCAATCGCAAATCCTCGTCGATCCCATGATCGGCTTCGGCACGACGCGCGAGGAGGACGTTGCGCTCCTGGGGGGAATCCGCCGCATGGCGCAGAAGATGCCGGTTCTGATAGGCGTCTCGCGCAAGAGGATCGTCGGCACGCTCACGGGCGCGGAGGATCCGCACGACCGGCTGGGCGGCAGCGTCGGCGCGGCGGTGTGGTGCGCGATGAACGGCGCAAGCGTCGTACGCGTGCACGACGTCAAGGAAACCGTACAGGCGCTCAAGGTCGTGAATGCGCTCGCGAAAGGAGGCGTGGCATGAACGTGCACTGGCATGACATCGTCACCAACGTAATTACCTACCTGCCGGACGCCGTGCAGATACTCATCCTGTACGTGGTCATCTACGCGATCCTGAAGGCGGCGCGCGGCTCGCGCTTTGGCCAGCTGCTCATGGGCATAGCGATCCTCTTCTCGCTCCTCATCGTGTTCACGCAGCTGTTCGATTTCAAGGTGCTGTCCGCCGTCGTGCGCTGGTTGCTCATCTACCTCGCGATGTCAAGCGTCGTCATCTTCCAGCCCGAAATCAGGCGTGCCCTCGCCACGATGGGCTCATTCCTCTCCGACCGTCACCGCGCGCATGGATTCGATTCGCACACGACGCCAGAAGAGATCGTCTCCATCGTAGTAAAGCTGGCAAAGTCGAAGACCGGCGCGCTGATCGCCTTCGAGCGCGGAATCTCGCTCCGCGGCTACGAGGCGACCGGTGTCTCTCTTGACGCGCTTGTCTCGCCAGAGCTCTTCTTCGCGATATTCACCGAGCCCATGCCCCTCCACGACGGCGGAGTCATCATGCGCCACGGCCGCATCGCCGCCGCGCACTGCCTCTTCCCCGTATCCAGCCTGAGCGACCTTTCGATGTCCGGCATGCGTCACCGCGCGGCAGTTGGCCTCAGCGAAGAAACCGATGCCCTTGTGCTCGTCGTCTCTGAGGAGACCGGACGCATATCCGTGGCGCACAACGGCAAGCTGATTCGCTACGAGGACGTGGACGACGTCTCGCGCACCGCCATACTCCGCTGGGTGCGCAAGGCGATGCCGCACCAGAAAACCACCGCCGAGGCCTTCGCCGACTGGATGCGGCGCCGCAGGGAGAAGCATCCGCGCATTTTCGGGAAATCCATGCCGCCTGCCCCGCAGGCCGAGCAAGCGCGCAAGACCAAGGAGACCACAACATGAAAATTTTCTCTTCAGAAGGCAATTTGGGCTTGAAGATACTAGCCCTCGTTCTCGCCATAGTAATATACTTCGCGATGAAGGACGCGCTGCGCGACAGGCCGTCGTTCACCATGAAAGGAAACATCACCGATGAAGCAGCCCGATAACGCTGGCGGAAACGACATAGGCATCCGCCGTCGCCTGATCGGATTCTTCATGTTTCCGATTGCGCTCTTCCCTTTTCTCGCGCTCTGGTCGTACGACTGGCACCGTATTTCCGACCTGTGCATTCCACCGAACGCCCTGGCGTCGAATCTGATCGGCGTAGCCGGAGACTGGTTCGCATACACCGGCTACCAGCTGCTGGGGCTTGGCATATGGGCCGTTCCGCTCATCTGCGTATTCTGCGGCCTTCGACTCGTGCTCGGGCACTCGTTCCATCCGGGCCGCCGTACCATCGGTGTGACGCTGTTCCTGCTGGCCGTCACCTGCCTGCTGCAAATCATCGGCATGCGCTCTTCCGGAATACAGTCTATCCTGACGTCTCTCAACATCGTGCCAAATGCAGGCGGCGCCGTAGGCTACCTCCTGATGACACGATGCCTCGCACGACTCCTTTCACCATTCGGTTCCGGCGTGCTTATGGCAAGCCTGGCCATATTCTCGATCCTGCTGACCGTGGGCTTTCGCAACATCATAGGCGGACTCGCCCGCCTTACGGCCTGGGCGGCGGATCGCGAGCGCGAGAAGCTCGACGATACCGACAAAGACGAGGCGCTGTCCGCCGCCGAAGCCGCGCGCGAGGCTGCGAAGGCTGAGCGCGAGGCCGAGAAGCAACGCATCGCGGACGAAAAAGCCGCTGCAAAAGCCGCGAAGGAGGCTGCCAAGGAGGAGCGACGCAGAGAGCGCGAAGCCGCGCAGGCCGCAAAGGATGCGGAACGCCAAGCCAAGCTGGACGCGCAGCGCCGCATCCGAGAAGCCGCAGAAGCGCCTAGGGACTTTTTCCCGGCCAGGGAAGACATCGCCGCGCCAACGCCCCAGCCTGCGCCTGCCAAGCCAGCACCTGTTCCTGTCAAGCCAGCACCTCCCCAGACCATTTCCAGCGACCGTCCCGAGACGGCGGCACTTCAGGCCGTCGTCGAACCCGAGGACAAGGGCCCCTACATTCTGCCCCCCGTCACCCTTCTCAACGAGGTGCCGCCGAAGCAGGGCGGTCCGGGCGAGGACATCGAGTCTATGGCACAACGGCTCGTGGACACGCTCAAGGTCTTCGACGTCAATGCCGAGCTCGCCTACTACGTAGCTGGCCCCGTCGTGACGCAGTACGCGCTCACGCTAGACCTCGGCACGCGCGTGGAGAGAGTCGCCGGACTCGCCCGCAACCTGCAGATGGCGCTTCAGGCGAAGAGCCTGCGCATCGAGGCCCCGATCCCCGGCAAGAACGCGGTCGGCATCGAGGTGCCAAATGCCTTCCCGGCTTCCGTATGCTTCCGCGAGATCATCGACGGCGAGCTTTGGCAGAAAAACGCCCAGTCGAAGTTCCAGCTACCGCTTCTCCTGGGCAAGGACGCAGCCGGCAACGACCTAGTGGCCGATCTGGCCAAGCTCCCTCACCTGCTAGTCGCCGGCGCCACCGGCCAAGGCAAGTCCGTCTGCCTCAACTCCATCATCAACGGACTGCTGATGTGCCGTACGCCCGACCAGCTGAAGTTCATAATGGTGGATCCGAAGCGCGTGGAGTTCACTTCATACAACGCCCTCCCGCACCTGCTCGTGCCCGTAATCAACGACACCAAGAAGGTCATGTTCGGCCTCCGCTGGGCCGTCGTGGAGATGGAGAAGCGCCTCAAGATGTTCCAGCGCGCCAAGTGCCGCAACATCGTTGACTTCAACAGCCGCAAGACCATCACCCAGCCCGACATGCTTGGCGGCGAGGAGACGACCGTCGGCGGCAACCCAGATCTGCCGCGCACGATCCCCTACATCGTCATCATCATCGACGAGGTGGCCGACATCATGCAGGCCGCGCAGAAGGAGGTCGATCCCCTTATCGCCCGACTCACCGCCCTCGCCCGTGCAGCCGGCATCCACCTCATCCTCGCGACCCAGCGCCCGGACACCAAGGTCATCACCGGCACCATCAAGTCCAACATTCCTGGGCGCGTCGCCTTCAAGACATCCAGCGCAATCGACTCGCGCACCATTCTCGACGCGCAGGGCGCGGAATCGCTCATCGGCAAGGGCGACATGCTCTTCAAGCTCTCCGACGGACGCCTTCTCCGCGCCCAGGGATCCTACATCGCCGACGACGAGATCGAGCGCATCCTCGCCTTCATCGGCGAACACTCCAACCAGCAGTTCGACCAGAAGTTCAAGGAACGCCTGGAGAAGATCAAGGAGGCCGATCCCACCGAGGGACTCGACGGAGAGGAGTCCGAGGAAGAAGGTTCCTCGGATCCGCTTGCGGCATCTGCCGGCGGCATCCCCGCCCCAGCAGGCATGACGCAGAGCAAGGACGACCAGCTCTATCGCCGCGCGCTAGAGGTGCTGCAGGAGACGAAGCGCGCATCCACCTCGCATCTCCAGCGTCGCATGGGCATCGGCTACAACCACGCAGCACGCCTCATGGACCTGCTGGAGGAGCGCGGAGTTATCGGTCCGGCTCGCGGCGCGGGTCCACGCGAGATTCTGCTCGACCCAGAATCCCTTCTCAACGGCGGCGGTACCGCAGATGGGGAGGGCGTCCCCGTCCATCCAGACAGCCAGAACCCCAGTCCTGACTCCGAAGCCCTTCAGGCGTCGGAGGACGACGACCCGTTCGGAACCACCCTTTAACAAGAACAACGAACCACGAGCCACTAACATGAACACCTCATTCGGAGAAACCCTTAGAAATGCGCGCGAGGCCAAGGGCCTCACCACCTCGCAGATCGCGGCAAAGACGCGAATGCTCGTCCAGATCGTGGAGGAGATGGAAAACGAAGACTTCCACCGCATCGCAGCGCCGATCTACGGCCGCGGTTTCGTCAAGCTCTACGCCGAGTGCGTAGATCTCGATCCGTTGCCGCTCGTCAAGGAATTTATGGATATCTACGAGGGACGCCGTGCCCCGATCGTCCGCACGCGGGACGTCCCTGTGCAGGAGCAACCGCCAGCGCCACAGGTCGAGCCGCCACCAGTCGTCACGAAGTTGCCAGAACCGGAGCCGATTCCCGAGCCGCCACCAGTCGTCGCGCAGCCGCCAGAGCCGGAGCCGATTCCCGAGCCGCCGCCAGTCGTCACGAAGCCGCCAGAACCGGAGCCTATTCCCGAACCGCCGCCAGTCGTCACGAAGCCACCAGAGCCAGAGCCGATTCCCACCCCTGTCCAGGAACCCCCGCCGGTTGTCCGTGGACTAGAGCTCTTTGAGACACAGAGCGCAAGCCAGGCGCAAGATGCCAATGTCGTTCCCCCGCCTCCCACAAGTCCCAAAGGCCAGCCGCCGACCGCTAACATGGCTGATATCTTTTCCGGGTCTCCATACCTTTCCACAGAATCCTCGTACAGCGCAGAGGGACCATCTGCAGCCGACCGCTTCAGGAAAAGCCTCTCCAACGTCTCTCACGGCGTAATACAGACAGTGCGTGAGATTCCGCGTAGCGTATGGCGCATCTCGCTACTGTCTATCACTGCACTCGTCCTTCTGGCGATCCTTGTCTGGGGGTGTATCAAGCTCTATAACGCAACCAGCATCAAGCCTATCCAGCAGCCCCAAGCCATTGACACCACCCAAGCACCCACTGGCTCCAAGGATTCCAAGGTCTCCAAAGACTCTAAAGACCTTAAGGGCCCTAAGGCCTCTAAGAACCCTAAAGACCTCAAGGACATTAAAAACCCTAAAGGTGCCAAGCCGACTGCCAAACCACAGCCACCACCTGCAAAGCAGCAGCTCCGTACCACAGGCCAGAAGGTACCGCCCCTGTACGCCGACTAGCAGTCCGTCATGAAATGCGAAATATGCCATGAGGCCGATGCGGCTGCCGTGATCCACGTAAAGAAGGACGGCGAGGATCGCGAGCTGTACGTCTGCAAGGCATGTGCGGCGAGGTCGCGGCACAAGAAGAAGGATTCGAAGCCGAAGGGCGAAGGCGCGCCAGCCCTGGAGTTTGGTGATGTGGAAGAACCGCCCGAATTCGTGAAGAATCTTGTCGAGGCGACGCTTGGCTTCATGAAAGGCGTCGTGGAAAGCGAACAGAACGCGCGCACTTGCCCTGCCTGCAAGACGACCTGGGAACAGGCCAAGGAATCCGGACATCTCGGCTGCCCGAACTGCTGGAAGGCATTCGCTAAGAACATCCGGGCCAATTTCCTTTCTGGCCAGTATGGCCCCAAGCACGTTGGCTCGATGCCGCCCACCGTCACCGGAGAGGCGTCGCGCGCCTACCTCGAACGCGAGCTCAAGGCCGCCGTGGCAAGAGAGGATTTCAAGCGCGCCGCCGCACTAAAGCGGCTGATCGACGCTCTCGGCGGCAAGGAGGGCCAATGAGCGCCCGTCGCGGTCCGAACTCTCAGTTCCAGGCAGTACACGTCGTGACTGGCGGGTCGATGTGCCTGTACAGAAACGACCAGGATCGCCGTTTCGACGCCGATGACCAGCATGTGATAACAGAGCTGTGGGAACTGCCGTCGGACATTCCCGACGCCTACACGCGCCTTGAGGCCGCAGAGCGCCGTCTCGCCGCAGAGCACGTATTCGCATGGCATCCCGAGTTCGGCTACCTCTCCCCCTTCCCCGACCATTGCGGCACCGGCCTTCACGTGTGGGCAGAGTTCCACCTCGAAGGGCTGAACCTCATCGGCGACCTCCAGCCGGTTCGCGCCGGAATCGAGGCCATGCGCATGACGTTCCACGGCGTCGATGCGGACGGCATCCACAACGCCGGACACATCTTCCGCATCTGGAACAATGCCACGCTCGGCATGCCAGAGCGCAAGCTCGTCCGCCGAGTGATGCGCACGTTCGAGGACCTAGTGACGCAGGAGCTGTACGCCAGGCAGATGCTCATAGAAGACACTCCACGCATCTTCGAGGACTCGATCATGCGCGCGCTTGCCATCCTCAGATCGGCCCGTCTGCTGTCGCCTTGGGAGCTTTTCGACCTTCTCTCGCCCATCCGCCTCGCGGCGAACATGGGATACATCGCAGGCATCACCGGCAGCGAGGTAATCTCGCTCATGGCCGCGCAGGCAAAGAAGCCGGACCTCCCGCCGCCGCAGTCCATTGCGGACGAACGGCGCCGCGACAACCGCGACGCCGCTCTCGCGGACCGCATCAACAAGCGGTTCGCGCGCGTTGAGTTCACCTTCTAGGTCAGTTGTTGTCCACCCACCAGCCGGGCGGCACCTGGTTGTTGAGATGACCTGTGTCGAGGTAGTCCGTCAACTTCATGTCGTGCCCTACAAGGCGCAGCGCATTGCCGAACGGAGTGTCGTACATCGGCGGACGCGGAGGGACAGACGTTCCCCATGCCGCGGCCGAGGCGAACTTGTACATCTGCACCCAGTCGCTTCCGCGCAGGTGGTGCCACGTCGTCTCGATGAACCCGAATCCGCCGATCTTTGAGATGTAGTCGGCCATGGGCTTCATCGCATTGAAGTTCATCCACGGACATCCCGCCACCGGGAACCCCTTCTCCTTGAAGTACGCCATCGTGGGCCAGTCCTTGCGGGCCTCCTTCATGTTGCCGTAGGAGTACTGCCAGTCGCAGATGATCACGTCCTTCGGCAAGGTGTCGGCTAGCGTGGCCGTGGTCTTGGTCCCATGGTGCACATAGCCCTTCCAGCGCGGATCGCCGCGCTCGAGGAGCATGTCGTGCCATATCATCGCGCGAGCGCCGCGCGACTTCACGAAGTCGGCGAGGCCGGTGATGTGCTTGCACACGAGCTCTGCGTAGGGCGTCTTGCGGCACTCCGGGCAGGACGGCGGCTGGGCCTCGTCGCAGCCGAGGTGGAAGAACGGCGGCCGCCCGAAGTCGTCGTGCATCTCCGCGATCAGATCGCGCAGGACTCGCTGAGTCTCCGGATTGGAGACGCACCAGTTCCATCCGCCAGGCTCGAAAAGCGGCTCGTACTCCGGCTGGAGGTCGAGCATGGCATGCTTGATCGTGCAGCCGCGCGAGGAGGTGGCATGTCCGTAGACGTTGATCTGCGGTATGAGCGTGATGCCGAGGTCAGCACCGATCGCAGCAAGCCTGCGCACCGTCTCCTTCGTCATCGTCGGGTTCGGCCAGTGCCACCACGGGTGCTTGGCGCTCGCGTACATGCCCCACGGCTCGATGATCGCGTAGTTGAACTTCATGAGCGCCGCCAGGCGTATCGCGCGCTCCATCTGCGCGGGCCGCACCTCCGGGAACCAGCAAAGGTGCACGGCGCGGAACGCGAGGTGCGGACGGTCCGAGACCTTTAGCGTCGGAATGATGCGACCTTCTGTGCGGAACGTGCCGCGCTTCGCGATCGCAAGCTGACGAAGCGTGTACGCCGCCCACCTTACGCCTGCAAGCGACCGCGCAGAGATACGGACACCTGAAGAGTCGGCGACGATCGAATAGGCTTCGTCTCCCTCGGGAGGGACGCAACTTGTTGCGTCCGTATCGGTTGCAGCAAGCTGCGACCCTCCAGACACGACCTTCGGGGCCTGCTTGCCGTACCAGTCGGTGAAATGGCGAACGAGCCAGGCAACCGCGCCAGCATCAGGACACGCAACCGTAACGGTCGCCTTCGCGTCGAAAGCGACTGGCTTGTCCATGTCACTGGAGAACTCCACCGGCACAGGTATCGGAACCAGCTCCACGGCATCGGGGTTGGCATCGTTGCCCGCAAACGCTGCGCAGGGCACAAGTGCGCAAGCCAGGACAATGGACATGAGACGCGAGACGCGATCCTTTTTCATTTCCTACTCCTTTTACATTGTTTCCGTTCCATCATGCTACTTGAGAGAAGCGAGCAATCCGCCGCATACCAACAGATGCTTCTCGCGATCGGAGAGTGTGGCGGTTGCTGTGAACGGCGCTCCGCCTTCGCGCTTCACCGTCACCTTCCCGCCGCCTTCCACCGCAGCACGCAGATCGACCAGTTCCAGCCTGTCGCCAGCCTTCAGCGCGTCATAGGACTTGGGATCGTCAAACACGAACGGCACGATTCCGAAGTTGATGAGGTTCGCGCGATGTATGCGCTCGATCGACTTTGCGATGACGGCCTTGACACCGAGGTACATCGGACAGAGCGCCGCGTGTTCGCGGCTGGAACCCTGACCGTAGCTCTCTCCCGCCACGATGACGTTCGCGAGGCCGGCATCCTTGTTGGCGAGGCACGTGTCGTGGAAGCTGGAATCGCAAGGCTCGAACACGAACTTCGCGTACTGCGGCACGTTCGACCTGAACTTCAACCGAGCGCCTGCGGGCATGATGTGGTCAGTCGTGATCTTGTCGCCGACGCGGATCGCCACGACGGCCTTGCAAGCCTTCGGCATCGGCACGCCCTTCGGCACTGGCGCGATGTTCGGCCCGCGCACGATCTCCGTCTTGCGCACGCCCTTCCCAGCCGTATCGCGGTAGAGGAACATCGAATCGTCGATCGGGAACTTCTTGGGCGCGGGAACGGACGGAATCTTCATTCCGAGCGGCGACGCAACCTTGCCCGTCAACGCGCTTACCGCCGCCGTCTCAGGACTCACGAGGTACACCTGGGCGCTTTTCGTGCCGCTGCGCCCCTCGAAGTTGCGGTTGTTAGTGCGCAGCGAGACGGCGCCCGTGCGCGGACTCATGTGGGCTCCGATGCAGAAGCCGCACGCGTTCTCCAGAATACGGCAGCCGGCCTTGATGAGGATCTCAAGCGAACCGTCCGCAGCCAGCATCTGCACTACCTGGCGCGAACCGCACGCGATGCCGACCTCTACGTCCTCCGCCACATGCTTCCCCTTCAGGATCAGCGCGACGGTGCGGATGTCCCGGTACGAGCTGTTCGTGCACGAGCCGATCATGATCTGGTTGACCTTCGTGCCCTTCATCGACTTCACCGTGACGATGTTGCCAGGCGAGTGCGGCGCCGCCATGAGCGGCTCGATCTTAGAGAGGTCAACCTCAAACGTGTCGTCGTAGGCTGCGCCCCGATCCGCGACCAGCTCTGTCCAGTCCTTCGCGCGTCCCTGCGCGGCAAGGAACTGCTTAGTCACGTCGTCGCTAGGAAAGACGCTAGTCGTCACGCCAAGCTCCGCACCCATGTTCGTGATAGTGGCGCGGCTTGGCACATCGAGCGTCTTAACGCCAGGCCCGAAGTACTCGAAGATCCAGCCGACGTTGCCTTTAGTGCCGTATTTCTCAAGCACCTTGAGGATTACGTCCTTGGCACTGCACCCCTTCGGGAGACGTCCCGTAAGCCTGATGCCGCGTACCTTCGGCGTGGGGATGTGGAACGCGCCGCCAGCCATCGCCACCGCGATGTCGATGCCGCCCGCGCCAATCGCGACCATGCCGATGCCGCCACCCGTGGGCGTGTGGCTGTCGCTGCCGAGGAGCGTCTTGCCGGGCTTGCCGAAACGCTCGAGATGCAGCTGGTGGCAGATGCCGTTTCCGCACTTGGAGTAAACGATGCCGTACTTTTTCGCGACAGACTGGAGGAAGTCGTGGTCGTCGGCGTTCTCGAAACCTATCTGAACCGTGTTGTGGTCCACGTAGCTCACGGCCAGCTCGTTACGGACGTGCGGCACGTCCATGCTCTCGAACTGGAGGTACGCCATCGTGCCGGTGGCGTCTTGCGTTAGTGTCTGGTCGATGCGGATGCCCAGCTCGGCGTCTTTCGCCGGATCGCCCTCCACGAGGTGGGCGGCGATAATCTTCTGGACAACGTTCATTGGCTTGGTGGCTGTCTTCTTCATGATTAGTTGGTAGTTGGTAGATGGTAGATGGTAGTTGGGAGATAGTAGTTGGTTTTTGGTGGACTTCAGGTCCTTAGCGACTTGAGCAACTCAATTTCGTCTCGGTATCCGTCTAGGTCGTTGGGAGTCTCAAGATAGAACGGCAGGTCGCGCAGCATCGGGTGATTGATCACACGCGCAAGGGCATCAAGGCCGATCTTCCCCTTGCCTATGCAGGCATGGCGGTCCTTGTGGGCGTCGCGCACGTTGAGCGAGTCGTTCAGGTGGATGGCCTTTAGCCGCGATATGCCAAGGACGGCGTCGAAGCGTTCCAGGACACCGTCCAGGTCGCCGACAATGTCGTAGCCGCCATCCCACACGTGGCACGTGTCGAGGCAGACGCCAATGTTGTCGCCGCCATCGGTGGAGTCGATGATCGCGCGCAACTCCTCGAAGCTACGTCCTACCTCGCTACCCTTGCCGGACATCGTCTCGAGGAGAACAGTCGTCTGCCATCCAGGCGCAAGGATGCGTCCGAGCATGCAGGCGATGAGCGCGACACCGGTCTCGGCGCCCTGGCCAACGTGACTGCCGGGATGGAAGTTGTAGAGTGCACCAGGCGTCAGCTCCAGCCGCTTGAGGTCATCGCGCATCGTGGATTCCGCAAACTCGCGGACGCGCTCCTCCGCGCCTGCGGCGTTCAGCGTGTACGGCGCGTGCGCGAGGATGGGGCCTATCCCCTTCTCGGCAGCGTAGTCGCGGAACGCCGCCACGTCGGCGGGATCGATCGGCTTCGCCGCGCCGCCGCGCGGATTGCGCGTGAAGAACTGGAACACGTTGGCGCCGATGGACACTGCCGTCTGGCCCATGGCCATGTAGCCGCCGGCGCTGCTGAGGTGACATCCAATCTTGAATCCCATGCTTTTTCTCCCTGTCAGAGGTCTATCCTACTACAAGCTCCTCGCGCGGGTAGCGGATTGTGGGGCGCGACTCGTTTCCGCCGATGAGCAGCACAACGGCGAGCGCGCCAAGGCGACCGCTGAACATGCAGAGCATCAGGACCACGCGGCCGGCAGTCGACAGCGATGTGGTCGTGGTGTCCAGACTAAGGCCTGTCGTGGAGACGGCTGAGATGGTCTCGAACAGCAGGCTCTCGAACGTCAACGACTCGTTAGATCCCTCGGTCACCAGCAGAAGCGTCATCCCCATGGTGACGAGCGCTCCGAACACCGTCACGATCAGTATGGACTCGCGCACGATTGCCTCGGGCACCGTACGCATGAACAGGACAGTCTCGGTACGGCCGCGAT
>Ga0265298_10006152_pt1 | contig 14890 bp, 11 predicted proteins | sample AusTroGonzalo_MG_3_FD_193486 | JGI IMG/M metagenome (GOLD analysis project Ga0265298, IMG submission 193486) | Bovine rumen microbial communities from tropical cattle in Woodstock, Queensland, Australia - Gonzalo_01 | ecosystem: Host-associated > Mammals > Digestive system > Stomach > Rumen ... | reverse complement strand
TCCCCGGATTTCCCGTATCCACGGCTCCCGGTCACAAGGGTTCCCTGATCATTGGAAAGCTTGAAGATAAGCCGGTTTTCCTCATGAACGGACGTTTTCATTACTATGAGGGTTATCCCATTGAAACAGTTACTTTCTATGTCAGGGTAATGGGAAGACTGGGTGTTAAGGCACTTCTCTTAACAAACGCTTCCGGCGGTATCAATCTCGACATGAAGGTGCCTGAATTGGTTGCCATTACAGACCATCTTTCTTTCAATGCCGAGCCTGTTTTAAGAGGTCCAAACATTGAGGAATTCGGAACGAGATTCCCTGATCAGTGTCATGTATACGATCCCGAACTTACTGACACTCTTGTTAACTGTGCCAGAGATCTGAAGATCAGGATCAGCCGTGGTGTTTATGCATATACCAAGGGTCCACAGTATGAGACTCCCGCAGAGATAAGAGCACTCAGAACGATGGGTGCCGACTGCGTTGGAATGTCCACTGTTCCTGAGGCAATCGCTGCATCTCACATGGGCATCAGAGTGGCTGCGATGTCCTGTATTACCAACATGGCTGCCGGTATCACGGGCAATGCATTATCTGAGAAGGAAGTCCTTGATAATGCTGCTTTGGCATCCAGTAACAGCTGCGCACTGGTTAAGGAATTTGTAAGAAGAATTAATCTGTAAGGTGATTATAATGAGCAAATTTAATTACGAAGTAAAAGACATAAACCTCGCGAAAACAGGTATCGAGAAGATCGAATGGGCATACAGAAACATGCCCGTATTAAGAGCCATTGAGGCTGAACTCGTTGAGAAGCAGCCTTTCAAGGGTTTGAAGATATCTGTTTCGGTTCATGTCGAAGCAAAGACAGCGTGTCTTGCAAGAGCTCTTGCAAGAGGTGGTGCTGAGGTTGCACTTACTGGATGCAATCCGTTATCCACGCAGGATGACGTTGCAGCAGCGCTTGCTTCAATGGACATCATGAATATCTATGCTGTTCACGGCGACGATGAAGAGCATTATTGGAACAGACTCAGAAAAGCATTGAGCTTCAAGCCTGACATCGTTATCGATGACGGTGGGGATTTTGCTTTGCTCCTTCACACCGAGATGCAGGATCTTGCAGCTAATCTCATGGGTGGCTGCGAAGAAACCACAACCGGCGTTCACAGACTTGAGATCCTTAAGAATGAAGGCAAGCTCCTTTATCCCGTAATCGCAGTTAATGACGCAAGATGCAAGCATCTTTTCGATAACAGATTCGGTACGGGTCAATCCGTATGGACAGCCATCATGGCAACGACAAACCTCGTTGTTGCTGGTAAGACCGTTGTTGTGGCAGGTTTCGGCATGTGCGGCAGAGGCGTAGCATTGAGAGCCAAGGGACTTGGCGCCAAGGTCATCGTGACCGAGATCGATCCCGTTAAGGCTTGTGAAGCCATCATGGAAGGCTATCAGGTCATGACAATGGACGAAGCAGCTCCTCTGGGTGATTTCTTCGTTACCGTTACGGGATGCAAGGACGTAATCATCGGCAGACATTTCGAGGCAATGAAGGACGGTGCGGTATGCTGCAACGCTGGCCATTTCGACTGCGAAGTAAGCGTGGCAGAGCTTAAGGAAATGTGCGTTGAGAGCACTGAACTAAGAAACAACATCATCGGATATAAGCTTTCAAACGGAAAGACAGTATGCGTCATTGCAGAAGGCAGACTCGTAAATCTCGCATCAGGTGACGGACATCCCGTTGAGATCATGGACATGAGCTTTGCATTGCAGGCACAGTCAGCCATGTATATCGCAAACAGCCCTGAGAAGCTCCCGATCGACATTTACATGGCTCCTGAGGTAATCGACAACCGTGTTGCCGAGATCCTTCTCCAGACTAAGGGAATTAAGATTGACGAGCTCACGGACGAGCAGAAGAAGTACATCAGTTCCTGGGATCTGTGATACTGAATAATTAATCAAGTAACATGCCAAGTGCCGGAGTAAACCTTCGGCACTTGTTTGTTATATATATAATATTTATAATATATTAGCAAAATTTGGATTGGAGGCCGCATAATGGCTTTAAGAAATTTGGTTATTGATGGCGATCCGCTTCTCCGCAAGAAGTCGAGACCCGTAGATGAGATTACACCCAGGATCATCAAGCTCCTGGATGATATGGCAGATACAATGTATTTCGAGAACAGAGGCATCGGCATTGCCGCTCCTCAGGTCGGAGTATTAAGAAGAGTATTCGTTGTTGACGTCGGCGATGAGCACGGCAAGATCGAGTTTATTAATCCTGAGATCCTTGAGACATCAGGTTCGCAGACGGATAACGAGGGATGCCTCTCCGTTCCTGGCAAGACATGCCCCGTTACTAGAGCTGAATATGTTAAGGCCAAGGCACTTGACCGTGACGGTAATGAATTCGTCATTGAGGGTGAAGGTCTTCTTGCAAGATGCATTCTTCATGAGTATGACCACCTTGAGGGAATCCTCTTTATCGATAAGTCAGCAGACGGCAAGATCTACGATGTTGAGAGAGAGGAAGATTAAGCTTGGACAGGCATGATCTTAAGATAATATTCATGGGTACGCCTGAATTTGCAGGCACCAATTTGAAGGCCCTCATAGACGGCGGCTATAATGTCGTTTTGTGCCTCTGCCAGCCCGATAAGCCCGTCGGAAGGAAGCATGTCTTAACGGCTCCTCCGGTAAAGGTTATCGCGCATGACAGTGGCATTGAAGTCTATCAGCCTGACACTTTGAAGACTGATGAAGCTCTCACTAAACTTTCTCAGTATGAAGCAGATCTTATTGTTACCGCAGCATACGGCAAGATCCTGCCCAAGGCGGTTTTGGATCTTCCCAAATATGGCTGCATCAACTGCCACGGAAGCCTGCTTCCTGCCAGAAGAGGATCTGCTCCGGTACAGCGTGCTGTTCTTGAAGGCGATAAGGTAACTGGCGTTACATTCATGAAGATGGATGTAGGAATGGATACGGGTGACATGATCGACAAGGTTGAAGTTGCCATCGATCCTGACGAGCATACAGAGTCTTTGATGAACAGACTCGCAGAAGCAAGCGCAGCAAAGCTTCCTTCGATCGTTGATGACTGGACGGCAGGCAAGCTCACGGCCGTTAAGCAGGATGAGTCACTTGCAACCAACTGCCCGCCGATCAGACCTGAAGAAGGCGAGTTTTCTTGGGATCAGGATGCACTCCAGATCCATAACAGGGTAAGAGCTCTGAGCAGCTGGCCCGGCGCTTTCGTGATGTCTGGCGAGAATAAACTCAAGGTTTGGAATTCACAGGTATTGGAAGACGTCTCGATCGTTCCTGATGAACTGAAGGATTCAGTTCCCGGTACCGTTGTAAAGGCAAAAGGCGAGAATCTCATAGTTAAGTGCGGTAACGGATTCCTTAAGATAAAGGAATTACAGGTTCCCGGCGGAAAGAGACTTTTGAGCCGCGACTGTGCTCATAATTTTGCGGTCGGCAAGCCGATAATGTAGGAGTTTACCTATGGCTGAAGAGATCAGATACAAGAAAAAAGAACTGCAGAAGATCATTTCGGAAGGTAAGGAGAGAGAACTGTGTTTTCTCATGCTTTACTGGGTATATGAGAAGGATGCTTATTCCAACCTTGTAATAAAGAAGGCGGATAAGATCGCTAATGCAGCCGGAAAGAAGATCGATTTTGCCAGAGCGATGCTCTACGGAACATTGACATATACATTCACGATCGATTTCCTTATAAGACATCTTACGAAGGAAGAGACTGAATCAATGGATCCCGTCGCCAGAACGGCAATCAGGATGGCAGTCTGGCAGATCCAGTTCGGAAACAACATTCCCGAATATGCTGCCGTTGATTCAGCTGTTGAGATCACCAAGAAATACAATCACAAGGCTTCAGGCTATGTAAATGCGGTGCTCAGAAAGTTCGCTGAATGCCCTGAAGCAAAGAGATACTTAGAGCAGTTTAAACCCGGCATCAGGGTTTCGTTGAAGCCTGAGATCTACGGTATTTTCAAGAAGGACTTCGGTAAGCAGGAAGCGCTCGAGATTGGTAAAGCATTGCTCGAACCTTCAAATATCACTGTAAGATTTGATCTCCACAAGGTCGATCAGGATACGCTTATCAAGGAACTCGCGAAAGAGGGTATAACAGCAATTAAGGGCGGTTTTATGCCTGATTGCGTTGAGATCACGGGTGGCCTGAACGGTATCGAGAATACCGAAGCTTTCAATAAGTACGGCATGTTCGTACAGGGCCAGGGTGCCATGCTCGCATCACACGTTGCACACCCCAGAGTTGCCGATTACATACTTGACTGCTGTTCGGCTCCGGGCGGCAAGTCAACACATATGGCGCAGATGTGCAGGGATGACCTCCACATCATGGCTGTTGATATCAACGAAGCAAGATTAAAGCTCGTCAGGGATAATGCGGAGAGATTGGGACTTACATCCATTGAGACTCTCTGTGCAGATGCATCAAGGATCAACAAGGACGACAAGGATTCGAAGAAGACTTACGATATCGTTTTGTGCGACGTACCTTGCAGCGGTCTGGGTCTGCTCGGCAGAAAGCCCGACATAAGAGAGAAGTTCTCATACGATAATCTGGAAGAACTCATTCCTTTGCAGTATTCGATCCTTGAGCATGCGGCAAAAATGGTGCGTCCGGGCGGAACTCTCATTTACTGCACATGCACGCTGAATTCTGACGAGAACGAGAACCAGGTGGAAACGTTCCTTGCTGAGCATAAGAGATTCCACACGGTTCCGATCGACAAGTTCCTTCCGGCAGATATCTACATGGATGATGAACGTGCGGAAACTGTTGCCAATGGCATGATCACGCTCCTTCCCCATAAGGATAAGTGCGAAGGATTCTTTATCTGCCGCATGGAAAGAGACAGAAAGGAAGAAGAGTCTTGAAAGATAAGTTCTGTCTTGATCTGACGCTTAATGATCTTACATCCTGGTGTGAGACTCGCGGTGTTCCCAAATACCGTGCCTCACAGATCTACGGCTGGCTCTCATCAGGCTGTGTTACTACGGATGACATGACCAACGTTCCCAAAAATGTAAGGGCCATGTTGGAAGAAGACTTTATTTTCGGCGGTTTTGAGCTGATCCACCATCTGGTGTCCAAGATCGACGGAACCGAGAAATTCGTTTATGCATTATACGACGGCAACATCATTGAGACTGTTGCCATGAGATATAAACCCGGCATTTCAGTTTGTGTTTCATCACAGGCCGGATGCCGCATGGGATGCGCGTTCTGCGCTTCTGCCAAGATCGATTTCGGCAGATCACTGTCAGCAGGTGAGATCCTTGCCCAGGTTGCCGTAACGCAGAAGCTGATTGGCGAGAGGATCAGAAGCGTAGTAATCATGGGCATCGGCGAACCTTTCGATAATTACGATAACGTTATGGGTTTCATAAAGCTCGCAAACGATCCGGAAGGACTGGGATTGGGTGCAAGACACATAACACTTTCGACGTGCGGACTCGTAAACAAGATCGAAGATTTCACACGCGAAGGATTGCAGGTAAATCTCTCAATTTCGCTTCATGCACCTAACGATGAACTTCGTAAGAAATTAATGCCCGTAGCAAAGGCTTTCTCGATTGAAAAGCTCATGGCTGCATGCAAGGAATATACGGAAGTTACCAAGAGGCGCATCACATTTGAATACAGTCTGTTTGCAGGCGTTAATGACACTCCTGAGTGTGCGCGTGAACTTGTTAAGCTCCTCAAGGGAGGACTTTATCACGTCAATCTCATCTCGGCCAATAAGGTTCCGGGAACGGTATTCCAGTCTGCTTCACCTGCGAAAGTAAAGCAGTTCAAGGATATTCTTACATCAGGAGGAATCAACGCCACGGTTAGACGCGAGATGGGCAGTGACATAATGGCTGCCTGCGGACAGCTCAGAAGAGGAACGATAGAGGGAACGTCGGAATGCTAGCCTTCGGAATGTCTGAGAAAGGTCCGGTAAGGGACGTTAATGAAGATAGTTTCGGCTTTGAACAGGTCGGGAAATGCCTGTGCATGGCTGTTGCTGACGGCGTAGGCGGTGAATGCTGCGGCGAGATAGCGAGTAAGCTGGCCGTGGATTCAGTCATGGAGAATCTCAAAGAGAGCCTTCCGTTCGTAAAAGACAGGGCAGATCTGCCTTCGTATCTTAAGATGGTTTACAACAAAGCCAACATGAAGATACTTAAGGACTGTCTTGAGCACAGGGAACGCATCGGAATGTGCACGACTCTTACCATTGCGATTCTTAACGGAACTGAGCTAACCATTGCCCATATCGGTGACTCGAGGGGATACATGCTTCACGGCAACGAGCTCATCAAGCTTACCGAAGACCATAACGAGTCTGCTAGGCTTGTAAAAAAGGGTCTCATCACCGAGGAAGAGGCAAAGTGTCATCCCGGCAGAAACAGGCTGCTCAAGGTCGTGGGGGAGAATCAGTATCTCAATCCCGACATTTACAGTTATAATATAAGTTATGGTGATCTGGTCTTTCTGTGTTCAGACGGATTGTATTCCTTCCTGGATGACGAGCAGTTCAAGGCCTGCACCAGAGAAAGAAGTAATTTGGAAAGTGTCTGCAGGAAACTCATCGACCAGGCACTCGGGAACGGAAGTTCGGACAATATAACGGTTACAATCGGCAGGGCAGAGCCCGCCACAGAATTATAGGGGGAAATATGGCAAATCAGGTTCACGGCCCGGAGGGCATGATATTTGCGAATAAGTACAGGATCGTCAAGCTCATAGGCTCAGGCGGTATGGCTAACGTATATCTCGGAATCGACATGAATACCGGCGTTAACGTCGCCATCAAGATCCTTAAGCCTGAGTTCTCATCAGACGACGAATTCATCAGAAGATTCGATGCGGAAGCTAAATCCGTTGCATCACTCAATCACGCCAACATCGTAAAGGTCTTCGGCGTTGGCCACGAAGGCAATTTCAGATATATCGTTCAGGAATACATTGAGGGTATTACCGTTAAGGACCTCATTAACCAGAATGGTCACCTTGACTGGAGAAATGCGGTTCCGATCGTCATCCAGATCGGTCTGGCACTTGATTACGCTCATCAGAACGGTATCGTTCACAGAGACATCAAGCCTCAGAACATCCTCATCTCACGTGACAGAGTCGCTAAGATCACTGACTTCGGCATTGCACGTGCCGCATCTTCAACAACCATCACAATGACCGGCGTCCAGATGGGTTCCGTTCACTATTTCTCACCCGAACAGGCAAGAGGCGGTAATGTTGGTCCTCAGTCAGACATTTACTCAATGGGCGTATCACTTTTCGAGATGGTAACGGGAAGACTTCCTTTCGACGGTGATTCAAATGTAGCCATTGCGGTAAAGCATCTTCAGGAGACTCCGCCGGTTCCTTCATCACTCATGCAGGGCATTCCTAAGGGTCTTGATTCCATCATTGCCAAGTGCATGCAGAAATCACCTGAGAGACGTTACCAGACAATGCGTCAGCTAGTATCCGAACTTGATTCACTGCTTGTTGATCCTAACGGCGTTTACGGCGTTATTTCCAATGCTCCTGATAAGAATACGAGCACTGATACTAATATCTCTTTCAGGCAGGATCCTGAATACGAGAAGATCTCCGAGATCGAGAAGAGCGCTGAGTCCAGAAGAATTTCCAGATTCAGGGATAACGTATTGCTCGCTCTTATCGTCGTTGTCATCATCGGCGTTCTCATCGGTATCGGTATCCTCGTGGTAAGGGCAGTCGGTAATGCCACTCAGATCGAGGAGAATACAGATTATACGGTGGAGAATTACGTCGGCCTTACGGCAGATGAAGTCATCAGGAAACTTGATATGGCTGATGTTAAGTATTCAGTTGAGTATAAGGTTACTGATGCTTATGAACCCGGCATTGTCATCGCACAGAGCATTACTGAGGGTATGGTCATTTCAACTTCAAGCAAGCTCACAACGCTTGTCATTACCGTTTCTTCACGTGATGAAGCAATCATCCTCCAGGATTATACGAATGTTGATTACGAGAGCAGCTATAAGTCTTTGCAGAATCTCGGATTAACACCCGTGCTCCGTCCGGAACCTTCCGATAAGATTGAACCCGGTATGGTAATCAGAACCGAACCTGAGGCAAATACACAGATCAAGAGAGGCGATACCGTTGTAATCATCTATGCTACGGAGCCTACTTCGAGCGTGGTTCCTGACGTAGTCGGCAGTACTGTTGCAGATGCGGCTGAAAAGCTCAATGAGAGCAGCCTCAACTATACGGTTGAAGGATCTCCTGAAGTTCTTGCGCTCCCCGCAAACCAGCAGGTTGTCATCCTTACAAACCCCGTAGCAGGTACTACGGTTGCACGTAAGGCTACTATCAAGCTTTACGTAGGTACACGCGAGGATTATCAGAACGGCGGTACACCTACGCCCACACCTCCGCAGGCAGTTATCGAAGTCAAGATGACAGGCAGCGGTACCGTTACAGGCGGCGGCACATATGAACTCAACACACAGGTAACGCTCACGGCTACGCCTGCGACAGGATTCGTATTCGATTGCTGGCTCGACCAGTACGGCAATACACTTGCAGTATCCAACACATACACATTTGTTGTTAAGGAGAGCACTTCATTTACGGCAGTATTTGCGCCGCTTCCCACGGCGACACCTGTACCTGCAACACCTACGCCGGTACCTCCGACAAATACTCCCGTTCCGCCGACGGATACACCGGTACCCGGTCCCGGACCTGAAGATCCCGGACAGGGCGGTCCCGGTCCTGCTGTAGGTTAATTGCCGATGGCAGAAGAGAATGTATTTAACGGAGTAATTACGAAAGGTGTAGGCGGAGTCTACACCGTTCGTTTCACCAGGGATAATGAACTTTGCAGGGCACAGTGTGCTGCAAGGGGAATATTCAGATTAAGAGGCATCAAGCCTGCCATAGGTGACAAGGTTACGATAATGCCTTCTGACGATCCTGACGTAGAATACATAATCACTGACATTGCGGACAGGACAAGCTTTATAGCAAGGCCTCCGGTGGCAAACCTTTCGACGATGCTTCTGACGTTTTCGGTTACAAATCCGGCTCCGGATCTGACATTGCTCGATAAGATGCTGCTTTTATGCACGCTTAATAATATCAGGCCCGTCATTATTTTCACCAAGGGCGACCTCAATGAAGATGACGGTGAGAAGCTTTGTTCGGTTTATACTAAGGCCGGTTACGAAGTTCTCCTATCTTCACCTCAAAAGGCTCTTACCAAAAATGATCTAAAGGATATAATAGGTGATGGAATTGCGGCCTTTGCAGGACCTTCGGGAGTAGGGAAAAGCACTCTGTGCAATTCTTTGCTGGGGTTTGACATCATGCAGACCGGTGAAGTCAGCGCGAAGATCAAGCGCGGCAGACATACCACGAGACATGTTGAGCTTCATGAGTTTTTCGACGGGTTCATCTGCGATACTCCGGGATTTACCTCTTTATCGCTCGAAGACCAGGGTGTTGATTACAGGGAAGTCTTAAACGGATATCCTGAGATTAATGCTTTTGCGACAGGCTGCAGGTTCGATGACTGCTCACACAGGAAAGAAGACGGTTGTGTGGTAAGAGATGCTCTTGCATCAGGTCAGATCGATCAGGGCAGATACGACAGATATGTAAGCTTTTTTACGGAGCTTTACGATAATAGGAACAATTATAAGAGCAGGAGAAGACAATGAGTGAGATTGCTCAGATAGCACCTTCAATACTGGCAGCTGATTTCGGATATCTCATGAGAGATATCAAGACGATCGAAAGCAACGCTGATTACCTTCATATCGATGTTATGGACGGACATTACGTAAATAACATTTCTTTCGGAATTCCGGTCATCGAATCGATCCGCAAGTATACCGGCATGAAGTTTTATACCCATCTCATGATCACGAATCCTGAGAAGTATGTTAAGGCATTTGCCGATGCAGGTTCCGACAATATCACGTTCCATATCGAGTGCACTGAAGATCCGGATTCATTGATCAAGCTGATCGAATCCTACGGTAAGACCGTTGGAATCTCAATTCATCCCGATACGCCCATCGAGAAGGTTTTCCCTTATATCGGAAAGGTAGACATCATCCTCATCATGACCGTTTATCCCGGATTCGGCGGACAGGGTTTCATGGATTCTTCTTACGAGAGGATCGAGAAGCTTAAGAAGGCCATCGATGATGCGGGCGCTGATACGGTTATCTCCGTTGATGGCGGAGTTACGGTTGAGAATATCAAGAGCATCTACGATGCAGGCGCAAGACTCTTTGTTGCCGGCAGTACGGTATTCCATGCCGATGATCCTGCGAAAGCAATAGACGATCTCAAGAAATGCTGTATGTAATAGTTACGGGCGGACCGCTCCCTGAGCAGGCCGCGACACTTATCAAATCCCTGTCAGATTCTTCAGAAGAGACTGTTGTCATCGCATGCGACGGCGGCACGGACATCCTTGCAGCTCATAATCTGATTCCCGACATGGTGGTCGGAGATATGGATTCCATATCTGACAAAGGTCTTGAATTCATTAAGACAAATAATGTCTTTACCGAGAAATATCCCGTTGAAAAGGATTGGACTGACACTGAGATCGCACTCGGCAAGACAGGTAACGATGAGGTTATTCTCGTATGTCCCGTTTCCGGCAGGATCGATCATGTGATCGGAAATCTGTCACTGGCTCTTAAACTGAAGTCAGAAGGAAAGGAGATCGTCATAACTGACGGCATTACTTGCTGCTATCCTCTGTCAGGCAAAGATTCATGTGAGGTAGACGTAACAGGCTACGGCGGCAATGCAGCGGTATCACTCATACCTTGTGACATAAGTAATCCCGTAACCGGTGTTACCACAAAAGAACTTTATTATCCTCTGGAGGATGCCGAATTATCTTTCGGTTCGACTTTTTCGTTCTCAAATCATCCGGCCGCAAATGCCGACAAAATAAAGGTTTCTATCAAATCAGGCACTCTCATGACAGTAGTGACTTTTGCAAATTAGGGCCCGAAATTGAGACTTTTACCCCGTTGAATGAGACAGAAAATCCTTATACACTTATCATGCAAATGAATGAACGCATCCTACGGGGTGCGTTTTTTTATTGCAAATAAATATAACGGAGGAAAAAACATGTTGGATTACGAGAGTTTCAAAAAGAAGGTGTTAAAGGAGTTTCTGTCTTATCTGCCCGAGAGATACTCGGACTGTACGCTGGAGATCAGGAGAGTCCCCAAGATCAATCACTGCCTCACGGGCGTCGTGATTAGACCCAAGGAGACAAAGGGGAGTTTTTGCAGTCCCACTTTTTACATGGAGAGAATGTACGAACAGTATAAGAACTGCGGTTCTTTCGAGCAGGTAATGTCAGACCAGGCAGTGTATCTTGAAGAGTCACTAAAGATGCTGCCTGAAGATGTCATGAAATACGATTTCGAATCCATGAAGTCCAGGATCATATTCCAGGTCGTAAATACGGAACACAACCGCGAGATGATCGCGCAGTGTCCGCACAGGAACATCATGGATCTCACGGTAGTATACAGAGTGGTCCTGTCCGTTGATGAAGACGGGGTGTCAGGTTATCTCATAACCAATGACATCGCCAGACTCGAGAACAAGACTGAAGAAGAGCTTTATGAGCTTGCGATGAAGAACACTAAGAAGATATTCCCGTTTAAGAGCGAGAGGATCGAGCAGACCATGTCCCGTCTCATGAAGAAATGGGGTGCTTCTGATGAATCCATTGAAACCTCATTCAAGGATACTGACAAGATCCCCAAAAAGGAGCGCGTTTACGTCATCAGTAACAAGTATGAGTTCTTTGGTGCCAATGCGCTGCTCTATAAGGATGTCATTGGCAAAGTCGTTAAATCTATCGGAACGGACTGCTATGTGCTGCCTTCATCTGTTCATGACCTTGTCGTTCTATCGACAGACGTGTTCAGCGAGACGGATAAGCTCGCTGATCTCGTAAGGGAGACAAACAATGAACATGTCAGGGTGTCAGACAGATTGTCTGACAGCATATACCTTTACAGCATCGTTGACGGATCGCTTAACAGGATCGTACCGGAAGAGGAGGTATCGTAATGAATCTTCTGAAATACAAAGATAAGATCCTGTCAGGATTTATGGCGGCGACGGTTGCGACATGCACGTTGCCGTTTTTTATTGAGCCTGATCATGTCGAAGCTTCCGTATTGAGTTCAAATGCACTGGTGTCCGAAGAAGATACAAGAGATGCGGGATATTCGTGGGAGAGATCATTTCGAAATGAAATACTCTCGGCATGCGAATTTCTTGACGGCGTCAGATATGAATGGGGCGGAGCAGGATGGGACGGAATAGACTGCGCGGGTTCCGTATCGCTGGCATACAGTGCCGCGCTCGGAACCGTCTGGCTCGATGAGACTCCCGGCGAATACGGAGACATGACGCTTGTTTATTATGGTGGTGGTTTTCCTGACGAATACGGGTTCTACCGTCCTGGTTATGCGGGAATAAGATCGAGCTTTACCAACGGACTTCTTTATGACCGTGACATCGAACCGGAGGAGAATCATTTCTCTGATTTTGAGACAAACGGCGAGAGCGGAATTCAGAGTGACGAGTGGATCAGCATAATCAACACCTACGGCTTCAGGCCTGGCGACATGATCATGTGGTGGAATGATGATAATGACGATGTAAATGCCCAGCACATCACGATCTATGCAGGCATTGAAGACGGAGTTCCGATGCATTGGACTGCAAGTTCATCGGCAGGGTATTTCTGCAAAAAGCCGCTGGCTGACAGCTCTTCGGAAGCAGGCAAAGGAAGTTTCTCAGGCTTTATGGGACTTAAGGCTACAGGCCTTAAGGAAGAACCATATGTAGGATTCACTCTGGATAAACGTGATCCTTCAGGTATCAGCTATACCGGTTGCGTTTTCTCCGTATATAACGACTCTTCACTCAGTAATAAGGTTGGCGAATTAAGAGATGATGACGGTAACGGTATCTATTCTGATTATACTGATCTGACCGGATCAAGCGGCTACGACGACAAGTATCTGCTCACCAGGATCAACGATGTAAATCCCGCTTACGAAGATACTCTTTATATCAGGGAAACTTCATGTCCTACCGGTGTCATCCTGCCTGACGGAACAGAGATGGACCTTACTGATTCATCAGGTAACGTTCCTGATGTATACAGGTTTATTGATGACAACGTTTACATTGTTGACATCTCACTTACGGATACGGACGGGACATACGGTTACCTCAGCTACTCAGTTAGTGACAGTGATTACAGTACGATTTACTCTGATTCCATAGGCGGTTATTCGTATCTTCAGGGTTCTGATGTGATAGTCATTGCCAACAACGATAATGCTGAATTCTCAGATGCGGTAAGTCTTGGCCTTGAGAAGATCACATCCACGGATCTTGACGTTACATCAACCGTATTTACCCTGTTTGAAGGTTCTGATGAAGTTGCGGAGTATAAGTATTCTGAAGGCAGCTGGAACTGGTTCGACATATATGACAGAAAGTGGGAAGATACAGATTTTCCGTTAAAGTTCGATACTTCATATACGGTAACCGAATCTTTCGATGATGCGGAACCGTTTAAATGCGTTGACGGATCCGTGATCTATTATTCTGTCAGAAACGATACAGACGGCTGGACGAAGATCGATGACACGACTTATGGTTTTGAGTTTACGACAGGTTCAGCCGGTACGCTCGAAAGGTATTATTTCGAGGTGGAGAACAACATTGATTCGGGCAGTCTTAAAGTCATCAAGGAAGTCGCAGATGAAGACGATACACGCGGCGGATTTGAGTTTGAACTTTGGGATGAATCAAAGACGAAGCTTGTTGCAACGGGTATTTCTTCTGATGACGGAAACGTTTATTGGAAGACTTCTTCAGGCAACAATCAGTCTGTCTTCGATCTGCCCGCAGGTAAATATGTGTTGGCTGAAGTAGTTCCGGTAAAGTATTACGGCAGAACTTCAAATGAATATACATATATCGTTCCTGACGGTTTTGCGGACGGCCATGACGGCAAATGGTATAAGAAAATAAATGTAACAGGTTCGAAGACTGATACTGAGATAGTTACAAACGACAGACACGAGAGTTCCATCGCCATTCGAAAGACATCTGAAGACAACATGGTGGAAGACATTGAGTTTGAGATCTATTACGGCGGTAAGAATGCAGAGCCTGTATGGCAGTCCGTAAGCCTGAGCAGCGGATACACGGATTCTGAAGGCAGTCTTGTATTCGGCAATCTGCCGGTTGGGTGGTACCGCGTAGATGAGTCAGTTCAGCCTGCCTATTATGCAAAGTGGGACGACGGTTCAGACGGCGGATCCAGAATGGTTCACATAACTGAAGCTGACGATAACGTTGTGATTGAAGTATCCGTATATAACAGGATTGACATGCATCCTTCGATCCATACCGAACTTACCGATAATGAACTGACTCACGACGTGTTGTGCGGCTCATCCGTTGAATTGACTGATAAGGTTTATTTTGAAAACCTGACTGTAGGATACGAATACAGTGTTACGGGATGGCTCGTTGATAAGAACAGCGGCAATGTATTTATTGACGAATCAGGAAACGAATATAAGGTAAGCATTGATTTTACGGCTGACAGATCAACGGGTGAAGTAACGCTGGACGGCAAAGGAAGAGAAGTTGTAACTGGTTATCTTGAAGTTCCGTTTGTAATCGACAGTGCATATCTGTATGAAATTGCTTTTGAGAAAGGAGAAGATGAATTATCCATCGTATGTTTTGAAACATTGGAAT
>Ga0265298_10006151_pt1 | contig 14891 bp, 7 predicted proteins | sample AusTroGonzalo_MG_3_FD_193486 | JGI IMG/M metagenome (GOLD analysis project Ga0265298, IMG submission 193486) | Bovine rumen microbial communities from tropical cattle in Woodstock, Queensland, Australia - Gonzalo_01 | ecosystem: Host-associated > Mammals > Digestive system > Stomach > Rumen ... | reverse complement strand
ATATAATATAATATAGTGTTTGCGCGTAAAAGTAGCGGCAGGTGCGGACCGGCGCCACCTTAACAAGGTGCAAAATTATAAAAAAAGAAGCACATGCACAACACGCGCATGCACTTTTTGACACAAGGTATAGTATTCCCGGCAGATTTTTACGCAGAGTGGATTTTCTTGCTCCACTCTTTGGGACTGACGCCTGTTTCACGGGAGAAAACTCGCGAGAACACATTGGGCGAAGAGAAACCTGAAAGAGTCGCAATCTCTGTCATCTTCATATCCGGATTCTCCTGCATCAGACGTTTCGCCTCTTCAATCCGGTAGCGGTTGACGTACTGGAAGAACGTGCAACCGTAGGTGCTGTTGATTAACTGCGACAGATATGTCCTGTTCATCGGCAGCACGGCACGCAGGTCCATCAGCTGGAAGTCCGCATGCAAATACGGCTTTTCCGTTTCCATCCATTGTTCCAGTATCTGAACGCTGTCCGGCTGGACGTTTTCCGGCTGCTCCGCTTCGTCTGAAAAACATTCCTTGGTATCTGGTACTTGGTACCTTGTCACTTTGTCCTTTTGTACATTCACCCACGGGTCGCAACGGAAAAGAATCTGCTCTGTGGCATAGACAAAGAAGAAGAACAACAGGATATTCTGCGTGACCACACGTCCGGGATTGTCTGACAGCGCCACATACAGATACGAACCGCCTATTATCTGCAGCATTACCAGGTAGCGCACTATCCATTGTGCATCAATATGCTCCATGCTCGAATAGTTCTGCTCACACCATATTCTATACGCGCGTATATGCGTTAGCACCAGAATAAAAAGCATCACAGGATAGAGGAATATTATCCAGCGCAAATCATACGGTACTACGTAATCCAATGCCACCATCGCCGCCAGCGGAAGGAGCTGGAGCAAGGCTTTGGGGGTATTCAGCCAGCCCGGACGAAGCGTTTCAGTCGGATAAATCAACAATATCCAGCCCAGAAAATTACAGATAAACAGGAGATAGGCATTGAGCGCGTCGGAACCGATACGAAGCACAGGCAGATGGAAGACGTATTCCTGCGTCACCAGACATGCCTCCGCTATGCTCCATGCCACCAATGCATAAGCGGACGCCTTGCGTATCCGCAATCCGTCCGAATGGCGGAACAGCAGCCATGCGCCTACCAGACACACGGCGATGTTCCCACCGTGCTGAAAGGGAATGACTACATTATTCAACAGGTCAACCGGTATAAACCGGAACAGCCAATGCCCCAGCGCCACCAATGCCGACAGGATTAGCCCGAAAAACACCTCTGAACGGTAGTTCTGCCACAATTCACGAAGGGAAATCAGTTCATTAACCATGTTTTATCACACAAAAAATCAGACAAAATTATAAAAAAAAACGCACATACGCAAAACTGACAGCTTTTTTTGACAAAAGGTCAAGAAAATAGCATATTTTTACAAAAGGTCATTTGTCTCTTCTCTTAGCAAAAATATTTATATTTTTCTGTTTTTCCTTGATTTTTCGAATAATATACTTGTTTTTTCGTATATTTTTCACCATCTCTTGCATATATCAGAAAAAAGCAGTAATTTTGCACGCCAAATCAGTAGGGCGGACTAGACCATAGCTAGACAATACCTACACCATTGCTAGACCATACGAACTACGTGAGCGTCACGTTGAAGCCATTTTTGGACCCCTATTAAATGTATATATACTATAGTATATATAGTATTTGTTAACAAAAACCTCAAAAATATAATATGAATAAAGTTAAGTTTATATCCGGCATCGAATCGTATGTAGGCACCTTGGACTCCAAAAAGGAAGGGAAAGCCAAACGCCAACGTCTCGTCACCCGTTTCCGCCCGGGTACCAGAGGTCACCAGATGTACCCCATGCAAATGCACGAGGGGGCATGGTCCGAAGGGGCTACCGCCAACCGCGAACTCATCAAAACCGCGCAGCGCGAAGCACATGCCATCGAGCGTGCCGCCAAACACCCCGAGCAAGCCTCAGCCGAGTACCTCGCCAAGGCCGCCATGTGGCAGGAACGCTTTGCCGAATACAAATCCACCAAAAAGCCCGGCGATAAGCAGTACGCCACCCTTTACACCTATACCTACGCCCACCTCTACCGCGAACTCAAAGTCAGCGGCATCCTCTCTGACCTTGCCGAACTCAAAGCCCACAAAGAGGCAACCTACCAATCCCTCATCCCGCAGATACAATCCCTCATCGAGGGCGAGACGGATATGATTGCGAACATGGCAAACATCGCCGCAGTGCTGCATGAGACATTCCATTTCTGGTGGACAGGCTTCTACTTGGTCAAAGAAAAATCACCAATTACCAATAACCAATCACCAATGACCAGCGAGCTGGTCCTCGGTCCGTTCCAGGGTCCGATAGCCTGCACACGCATCCCGTTCAACAAAGGTGTCTGCGGCACGGCATGGGCGCAGAACCAAACGATCGTGGTGCCCAACGTCCATGAGTTCCCGGGACACATCGCCTGCTCCTCCGCCTCCAAGAGTGAGATCGTCGTGCCCATACGAAAGCACGGCGAGGTCATCGCCGTGCTGGACATTGACAGCGCCAATTATAACACCTTCGACGCTATCGATCAGAAATACCTGGAGCTCATCCGCCTGTAAACGAGGTTCCTTACTTGCCGGGGCAACCGGGATGCGGACCTTGCGGCGGAAAACCTTCCTTCGGCGGAAACTGGCCAAAGCCCGGATGCGGACCTTTCTTGCAATGGCCACGGAGTACGCGCTCTACCTGCTTTTCGTTCAAGTCCTTGGCGAACTTCGCCTTGAACTGCTCTTTCAGCTTCGCTTGCTCCGCCTTGTATTCGCGGTAGGTGTTAGCGAACTTGACCGTTTGTTCCTCACTCAAGTAGAGTTCGTCGCTAAGCATCTTGATCTCCATCTCGATGCACTCCTCCTTACTCATCTTGCATTCTTTCTTTGCTTTCTTGCACTCCGCCTTGCCGGCGTTCTGTTCCTGTGCGCTTACGTTAGCCACGAGGATGGCGCTGATCGCCAGAATAAACAACTTTTTCATAACACCTTAAATTTAGACGTTCATCCATCTCCTGCAAACATCGTGCCAAAATAAAAAATCGCTTTTTCCTTGCACATGTCAAAAAATTGTTGTACCTTTGTGCCCGAAAACCATATGCATATGAAAGTACTACTGATTAACGGCAGTCCGCGCAAGGCGGGCAACACGTATCTGGCGCTGAACGAAATCGCTAAAAGTCTGGAGCAGGCAGGCATCGAGACGGAGCTTGTGCAACTCGGCACCCACCCCGTCCGCAGTTGCATAGCCTGCAACAGTTGCGTCAAGGAGGGTAGATGCGTGTTCAACGATGACCTGTGCAACGAGGTCGCCGCCAAGATGCAGCAAAGCGATGGACTCATCATCGGTTCGCCCGTCTATTACGGTCAGCCCAACGGCGGATTACTCTCCCTCGTTCAGCGCCTTTTATACTCCGCCGGAATGTATTTCAAAGGCAAACCGGCGGCAGCGGTGGCGGTATGCCGCCGAGGCGGCGCTACAGCGGCAATGCAGACCATGACGATGCCATTCATGATGATGCATATGCCCGTCGTGACCTCCCAGTACTGGAACATCGTGTACGGCCGTGATGCCGGCGAAGCGTCATTGGACAAAGAGGGCATGCAGACCATGCGTTCGCTTGCAACGAACATGGCAAGGATGCTCAAGGCATTGGACGGACAGCCCAAAGCGGAATACGAAGCGAGAGAGCCAATGAGTTTTATACGCTGATAGCTATGAAGAAACTCCGTGAGACAGTTGGTTATATCCTCGGCGGCATTATCTTTGTCTGCCTTCTGCCGATTATCATGTGGATTGTGTCGGGTTCTCCGGAACTTGCAGTACACATCGGCGCGCTCCGGGCATCTGTCACCGGCATTCTGATTCTCGGCGGTTTGAGTCTCAGCGTGTGGACCATCGTCTATATGAAGACCCGTGGCAAAGGCAATCCGATGGATGCTTTCGGCAAGGAGATTGGTCCGCGCACGCAGCACCTCATGACCGACGGCCCTTACCGTCTCAACCGCAATCCCATGCTCACCGGCACCCTTATTTACCTCGCCGGCTTTGTTGTCTGGTTCCTGACCTGGCAGGCAGCCTTGGTGTGGGGCGTTTTTTTCGCAATCATGTTCGTCCAGGTGCTCACGGAAGAACACCGTCTCCGTCGCGACTTCGGCGAGGAATACGAAGAATACTGCAGAAGAACAAGAAGATTTTAAGAAGATTACTATATGAAAAAGAAAAGAATTTACACCATCCCCCTCTCCGCCACAACGGCAATGAGCGCGCTGCAGATATTATGCGCAAGCGGTAAAGGCTGGGCTGAAATGGACTCTTATGAAGAAAACTCCGGAGGAGGTTTTTCGCAGGTATTTTAGATTTCAAATTTAAGATATGAAAAAGCATATTATAATTTTCCTGTGCGGACTGATGGTCGTAGCAGGAACAGCTTGTAAGAATGAGAACACACCGGAGAACAAGACGGTGCAGAAAAGACACCTCACGATTAAGGTTCAAGGTGACGAAGGACAAAGTACCAAGGTAGCACCGCGGCGTATCCCCAATGCCACGATAGACGACATGGGCACTACTCTCTCCGCCGAATGGACGGCAGGCGACATCGCGAGTTACTGTAACCTGAGTCGGCAGGAACAGGACCCTATGACAGAGACTTATGCGGTTTACACCGGTTCGCTAACGGCGGCTTCGACGGGTAAGAAATCTGACCTGGACGGCGACGTGGAATGCCTTGAAGAAGACTATCTGGCAGTCGTTTATCCGGCGAACAATACGTTTGAGTACATCTCCGCCGGCACGCAATACTTCTATACCTTCCCCTTCACGGGTCAGGACGGCACCTTGGCGCGCATAGCCAACCATTACAACCAGCAATACGGCCGGGCACATGTGCTGTCGGTAACGGACAAGAACGCCGAGGCGGTGATGGACAAGATGCAGAGCCTGCTGACCGTTTGCAAGTTCAGTTTCCAGGAAAAGACAACCGGAGACCCCATTCCCGTCGGCACGCTGACCATCAGTTATAAGACGGATGACGGATCGAACGGCAAGTACCCGCAGACGGGCAAAGTGACGGTGAAAGTGACGGATGAGAATTCCGACGTGAAGGCGGAGAAAGAGGATGTAACTGCCCCGCTGACGATCACCTGTGCTTCGGAACTGGATGAGGTCTATGTAGCCCTCCTGCCGGAGATTGCATCGCGCACGTATAATTTCACAGTGACCAATAATAGCGGCACCTACACCGGCACCGCCTCCGCATGGCTCAAGAAAGGCGAATTTGTCCCGGCTACCGGTTTAAAACTGACGAAAAATGACTAATACTAAACTCACTGATACTATGGCTAAAAAACATCTATTACTCCTATTCGTCCTTTCACTTTTCACCTTCCACTTTTCACCTCTTCAGGCAAGTGACTGGGTGCTGAATGAGAGCAAGTACAACGCGACGGACAAAACGGATCACCTCAAATTAGAGGTTTTCCTTTGTGACCTCGACGGCAAGAACACCTACTGCGACGGAGGTACGATTATCGCTACCAACGGCAGTCAGAGTTACGAGTTGCTGACGCTCAAGTACCACGACGAGGCCTCAGACGGTTCTGCCAGCGAGAACATAACCTCCAAGTTGTTGATGCACAACTCGAAGGCGTGGGTCACCAACGCGACCTACGGCAGCAAGGAGCTCACCTCGTCCGATCAGACCTTCCAGGTGAACAAATGGGCGAGCGACCACCATTACATGACCGCGGAGATTGATTTCTACTATCCCTCGGAGTTGGCGGATGACACATGGAAGATATACTTCCGCTTCAAGCACAGCAACGGCAAGTGGTATAACATGGTACTGCGTTACAGCATTTACGTTAACAACCACCTCGGTCTGCCGGATTACAACGCCGCGGGGTATAAGGTAGAGCGCACAGGCGTCGACAAGATGACCTTCACGGTGCCGCAGTTGCCGAACGACATCGACAGCAAGTTCAGTTCCATCCGTTCGCGTAAAGCCACCTACAATGTGTATTATACGTTCTTCTCCCAGCAAGGGATGGTGCAGACGGCTATGCAGACGTACGAGGCATCGACCACGCAGGAAAAGAAAGAGGAATATACGTTCCCCGAACGCATGGGCAACCCCACACGTATCGACTGCCACGTGACAGTCAGACATGGTGTCAAAGACCCGTCGAGTTGGTTCAGATACTATGCCCGGACATGGACGTACGAGAATGCATTCAAAGTGGTCTCGGAGCCCGGCACCATCACCACCGACTTCCGTCAGTTCGACCAGAAGGCGGTGCTGACATGGACGACGCCTTCCGGCAGTAATTACATGGCTGTCACGCCGTATATCTACCGCGTTGAGACGGACGAGAAAGGCACACCCAAGTCCGGTAAGTCCTGGAGCAAACGCGGCAACCTGAGCAGCACCAACGGCGGTTCGTTGAGTTTCACGGATGACGAAGTGACGATCGGTACTTATTTCATCTATAAGGTGCTGAATGTGCCTACCGACTGGATCAACCAGGGTATTATGGAGAGCAGTCTGAACAATCCGAGTGATGACCTGCTGGGCAAACTGGGTTCCTCCACCTCGCGCGTAATGAACACGGCTCCGCAAGTGGCTATCACGGACATGCAACAGGATACAACCGTCAAAGACAAAGTGCGCCTGACCTGGCAATACACGCGTGTGCCGACCAAAGACGCGACAGTGAACTTCAAGGTGCTGCGCAGAACGAGTTTGAATAATGACTGGAACGAAATAGCGACCATCAGCGGTGATGCCAAACCGGCAGCAGGTGCCAAACTGTCGTTTGAGGACAGCGACCTGCCTAACTCCTATGTCCGTTACTTCTATACGATCCGTCTGGAACTGTCCGGCTACCTCTTTCATAGCGATATAATTCAGGCGGGACTGTTATCCGGAACGAAGTTGAAGGAATTCTCCGCCACCAAGGGTACACACGACGCTAGTGTAACGCTCAATTGGAAAGCGCATCAGGTGGGAACAGCGAACTGCAACTACATCATCTCGCGCCGGTACGTCAATTCTACGGACGAGTTTATGCAGATACACTCTGCCAACGGTACTGCAGAGAACTATACCTATCAGGACCAGACTGTGCAGCCGGGCTATTACTATGAATATTCGATTACAGTACATGAAGCCGGCTTGCCGCAGAACACGCTCTATGCGGTGGGTTTCTGCCAGAGTCGTGGAACCGTCTCCGGTCGTGTCCAGTACGGCAGCGGTACCGCCGTACCCGATGTACGCTTGTGGCTCCGTCCTACAGACACGGACGACGATAATGTCGTCAAGAGCAGTTCGCAGTACGTTCACGACGCTTCGGAAGGTATCGCCTGGGCAGCAGACTCAGCAGACTTGGCCAAAGTGTTCGGCGCAGACAAGGATTACACCGTGCAGTTCTTCGTCCGTCCCGACGCCGGTCTGAGCGAAGGTGCGGTTGTTGCGAATATCCCGGGTGCGGGACAACTCCTGCTGGGCAATGCCACGAGCGAGGGCTATGAACTGACATTCGACAGGACAATGCATATAGAATCGGCTATTGATATCAACCGCCTCCCCACAACAGACCTCAGCACGCTTTCCGGGGACTGCACGGTGCAGAACGGCTCAATCGTGACGGGCACTATGAACGGCAACTACAAGGTTTCCATTGCTGACGGTGCTACCATAATGCTCCGCAATGCTACCATCGACAGACTGAACAGCACTGCGTACAAATGGGCAGGTATCACCTGTGAGGGCGACGCCACCATTGTATTGGAAGGCAGCAATACCGTCAAAGGATTCTATGAGGATTATCCGGGTATCTTTGTCCCGCAAGGCAAGACGCTTACCATCAAAGGAACCGGTTCGCTTACCGCCTCCTCCAATGGATACGGAGCCGGTATCGGAGGCGGCTATAGTAAGTCTTGCGGTAATATCGTCATCGCAGGCGGTACCATCTCCGCAGAGGCCGGAAGCAGCACAGCTGCTATCGGAGGCGGCTATGATGGCGCATGCGGAAACATCACCATCACCGGCGGTGACATTACTGCCCGTGTAAACAGCACGAATTCCACCCCCGGTATTGGAGCAGGTAAAAACGGCTCATGCGGTAATATCACCATCACCAATACCGTGACCCAAATAACGGCATGGAAAGGCAATTCCAGTCCTCACATCGTTGGTAAAGCTCAGAATGCGTCCTGTGGCACAATTACCATCGGCGGTACGGTGTACTGGGACGGTTCGAACTATAAAAACGATGGAAGTTCTGTTATCAATCTGGCACTATTCTCCTATTCCGGCAACGGGTCATGGGCAAGCAACTATACCCTAGATGACGCATTTATCAATGAATATTCCATTGTACCGGCGCATGATGAAGACGGCACGGAAGCCACAGGCGCCAGACTCCCTGCCGACAGGTTTTCCCTGCTGACATTGAGCAAGTCGGGCAAGCAACTGAGCATTCAGGTGGACACCAACGAAGTGAAGACGCTTACTGCTGAACCGCAAGTCATCAACGCGCCGTTCTCTCTGGGCGGCGCCAGCGGCATCACCTCCGCACAGGCATTCAAAGGCAATTTCGCCGAGGTGCGCGTGTGGAACCGTGTGCTGACCGATGCGGAGAAGAAGCTTTATTATGACCGCACGGTGAACGGCCGTGAGTCGGGCTTGATGCTCTACTGGCCGTTGGATGAAGGTCTGCGGGGCTATGCGTTCGATGCGTCCTACTCATACGACCTGCCGAACGGACGTCACGCTACGATGGGTAATAACATCACCCCATCGGCTATCGTGCCGACGGAGACGCAACTGGCGCGATATGGTCTGACCAACGACAAGGGCGAGTACCTCATCCGCGGTATTCCGTTCGTGGGCAGCGGTTCGAGTTACACCATCGTGCCCGAAAAGGGTATCCATGAGTTCAACCCGAAGAACCGCTCGCTGTTCATCAGTCCGTCTTCGCTCACGGCGAACAACATCGACTTCGAGGACGTCAGTGCGTTCCCGATGACCGGACATATCTACTATGCCGGCACGAACATCCCCACCGAGGGTATCCAGCTCTATGTGGACGGTACGTTGCTCACAGCGAACGGCAAGGCACAACAGACGGACGAGAACGGTTATTACAGCATCAGCGTGCCTATCGGCGAACACTATGTGGAAGCCAAACTGGAAGACTCGCACAAGATGGTGGACGGAGGACGATTCCCGATAACGGGCACCTATAACTTCGTGGACCGCGTACAGCATGATTTCTCCGATTCGACCCTGGTGAACTTCGTCGGCCGTGTTACCGGCGCGAAGTACAACGACACCATTCCGGTCGGCTTCGGCGAATCGAAGAACAACATCGGTGTGGCAACCATCACGCTCAAACTGAATAACGAGTCCTTCTCCTTCAACTGCAAGGACGATTATATCATGCCGGCAGAGACGGATCGTTACTACGAGAGCGACACGGCATCGATTAAGAGCCATTCATGGACCGGTTCGGGCGAGGCGGCCAACACCAAGTATATATATATCAACACGGACAGCGCAACGGGTGAGTTCAGCGCCAAGCTGCCGCCGCTCAAATATATCATGAAGAGCGTCGTGATCAACTCCAACGACAAAATCGAGTTCGGCTCGCTGCCGGAGATCGACCTGACGAACGCCAAACAGCAACAGAAGGACTCTATCCGTCAGATCACAGAGCAGAACGACACGATCTATAACTCCTATAGCTACAACACCAAGAAAGTGTTGACCTACTACGCCGAGCCGCAGGTGGATGTGGTGGAGAAAAATCACAGCGCAGGCTCCTTCGGTCTGGACTCTATCATTATCCAGATAGACGAGACGCAAAACGATACGCTCCGCAATCTCTATACCATAGACAACGAAGGCGTGCATTATATGTTCGGCTATCCGATCTATCAGATGTTAGGCGAGACGGAGTACGAGCTGCACGGCTATGAGGCGTACACCAACTACGACAGCGGGAAGCCGGTGACCGACACGGTTAACCTGATTGGTCAGGAACTGACTGTCGGCAACGAGATGAGTGCAGACCAGGCGGTTATCTACGATGCGCCGGAGGACTCGGTAGAGTACACCCCGGGAGAGATCTATCAGATGCGCTACCACATGGTGACACTGGACATGAACGGTCGCGCCAGACTGCCCTGGACGGCCGGTGCACCGAACATCGTTGCGCCTTTCACGCGCCAGTTCAACATCACCCTCAAGCGTGAAAACCGCACCTACGAGCCCTTCCGCATGAATACCATCGTTTTGGGTTCGCTCACGACGGGTAACAACTTCGTCACCCAAGGTCCGGACCAGGTACAGTTCATCCTGCGGGACCCGTACGGCGCACATTCCAAGACCACCCTCAAGAGAGGACAGATCCATACCACAACCGAGTACAACACCAAGATCAAGTACGGTAACCATAGTCTGGTGGGAACCATCCTCGGCGGCGTGGACATCACGGTGGGTAACGGTCTGGGCGTGATGATGCTGACGGGCAACAAGACCAACAGGGAATTCAATGTGGGCACCAAAGCGGAATGGCAAACCACCCAGCGCAACGACAAGATTTATGAAGAAACGACGATAGAGTCCATTTCCACTTCTGACAAAGTACCGTACGTCGGCGCGCAAGGCGACATCTATGTCGGCACGGCGAAAAACATCCTCGTCGGCACCTGCCGCAAAGTATTCATACAGAAAAACGCGCAGACAGGCAAGTACGAGGTGGTACTGGAAGACGCGCTCGCTTTGGGACAGGAGATCAACACCGCGTTTGCCTATACACAGTACGAACTGGAGAAAGTGATGATTCCGAAATGGAAAGACCAGCGCAAACAGTTCCTCACCTTCGTAGGTTCCGAGCAGGCTGCACGGAGCTACGTCAATCATAGCGACCATCTCAAATCGGTTACGTGGCTGGACAAGAACGATCCCGATTGCGGTGAAGAAGACACCTACGTAGTCGTTGAACCGCAGGTGAAACCCGAGGAAACGCAAATAGACAGCGTACAGTGGTGTAACAACCAGATCAAAGCCTGGGAGGAATACATCCGTCAGAACGAGGAGGCGAAAATCAAAGCGATAAACGAAAAGACGCCGGAAAACTACTCCATCGACGGCGGTTCGTCCCGTACGTTCACCTCCCGCCACGACACCACCCGTATCGACCAGAATCAGACTACCTTCAAGATGGGAGCCGTCTTTGGCGCGAAAGTCGGATTCCAGTACAGCGGATTCATCTCGTTCGGTGCTATTGTCAACTTCGAGAACACCGTGGGCAAGGGCTCCATCTCCGGTACGGGAAATGACAACAAGAACTACACCGAATGGGAGTACGTTCTGGCGGACGGCAACCGCGACGTGGATATCTCCATCAATATGTACGAACCGGACAAAGGCGGTAACAGTAGAATCTTCACCCTCTTTGGCGGTCAGACCTACAACCCCTACGAACCTGCCGACTCGACCCATCAATACCAGCCGGACGGCAGACCGCTGCCGTTAGGTAACGGTACCGTACGGATGGAGCAGCCGTATATCAGCATCGGCAAAGGCGACGAGACACCGGGCAAGTCCGTCACGTTGACAGACATTCCTGCCGGACAGACCGCGACTGCGACCCTCTACTGCACGAACATGGGCAACACCAACCAAGGCAAGAACTTCAGTTATGACCTCGGTATAACCGAGCGCTCCAACCCGAAGGGTCTGGAGATCCTGATGGACGGTACACCCATCAACGGACGCGCCGTTTACCTCGACCAGAGCGAAACGACCAGAAAGGTGATCACCATCCGTCAGACCGACGAGTCTGTGCTGGACTACGACAGCATTGAGATCCGGTTCATGTCTCAGTTCCAGCCTCAAACGATCTACGACGTCGCGCTGCTCAGCGCCCACTTCAAGCCCTCCTCTTCACCTGTCGAGCTCACGGTGTCGAACCCTGTCATCAACACCGACCCGACGACCGGAAAGGGCAAGTTGAGTCTCAAAGTGTCGGGTTTCAACCGCCAGTTCAGGAACCTGAAGAACATCGGTATCCAGTACCGTTTTGCGGGCAACACCCAGTGGACCGACCTCCATACCTGGGAAACCCAAGAGTCAGAGGCTGTGGACGAAACGCATGTGTTACTGCCTCCGACGGGCGATCTGAAGCTGACCGTTGACATGTCCAACAACATCAGTTACCCCGAAGGCGAATATGAGTTCCGCGCCTATACCACCACCCCGTACGACGGTGAGCAAATACATGTCTATAGCGAGGTGATGAAAGTCATTAAGGATATGACCCTGCCGCGGCCGCTCTTCACACCGGCACCCGCTAACGGCATTTTAGGCATCGGCGACCAGCTGGCTGTCGAGTTCAACGAAGATATTGTCCCGGGCTATGTGGGCGACAAGAACATCATCATCACCGCCAAACTCAACGGCCGGTCTATTGACCATGAGGTATCGCTCCGATTGCTGCCCTATACGGAGGAAGTGCGGACCGTCAATCCTGTGTTCCTGAACGGCAACTTCTCCTTGGAGATGTGGCTGAACGTACATAATCCCGGTATCATCCTCCATCAGGGAGCGCATGAGGGCAATTTCTCCCTCTCTTTTGACAAGGAAGGACACATCGTGATCAGCGTCATCGGCAAGACCTTCCGCAGCCAGGCCACCCTGCCCACAGACAAGTGGCTATTCATTGCGATGAACTACAAGGCGCAGACCATGACCTTCAGCATGCAGGCGCAATACGATGACGTGACCACTACCCTGTTTCTGGATGAGACCATGCCGATGGAGGAGGTTGAGGTAGTCAGTTTCGCCGAGGACAATTACCTCTATTTAGGTCCTATCGATGCGAACATCCACGGCCTTGCGCTGTATAACATCTACCGCGATGTGAAGGTGGCAAGCAGCAACAAGTACGTATCCAAAGACGAGTACACCTACGGTCTGACCAACTATTGGCCGATGAACGAAGGACACGGTTTGGTGGCAGCAGACGAGCGCCGCACGCATGATTTCCGCGTGAATGGCATGTGGACAATCTACAACACCAATTATTCGCTGCGTATGGACAGCATCTTTGGAGGAAAGGTGGACATATCGCTCATCAACACGACGCATGACGAGAGTTATGCCATCGAGATGTGGTACAACACCTCCTTCAACGGCTCGGATACAGTCTTTGAGACGGATAACATGTGCCTGCGTTTCGATACGCTCAACAACCTCGTGCTGGACTACGGCACCAAGTCGAAGACGGTAGCCGCAACAACCGATTTCACGAACCTGATGACCGTATGGCATCATTTCGCCCTCAATGTGGTACGAGGACAAGCGGCTTCGTTCTACACCAACGGCAAGCGTACCGCGGTCATTGCCGAGACGGATGTGCCTGTACTCAAAGGGGCCTCGCTCGCTTTTGCCAAGAATGCTTATCTCGGCAGCATAGACGAGCTGCGTATCTGGAAAGCCACCCTCTCCGAGGAACGCCTGCTCTCCAATATGTACAACACCATCGACACCTCGGATGTGTACAGCCGCGGACTGATAGCCTACTATCCGTTCGAGAAAGACACCGTCATCAACGGCATCAAGACCAAAGGCGCTACGATGCAGAACATGGCGCCGAAATCCAACACCGGTAATGCCGGTGATGCGGTAGCGGTCAAAACGATGCCGGTATTGGATGCGCCGCCTCTCAAGAACGCTCCATCCGAGACACGTATCACCGCCGTACCGGTGGCGTCCGAGCGCAAGGTGGTGATCAACCTCTCGCAGGCAGAAATCAATGCGCGCGACATAGAAGGTACGACGCTCAACATCACACTCGCCGAGATACACGACCTGCACGGAAACATGTCCAACCCCATCAAGTGGACCGCATTCGTGCAGCAGAACACGCTCAAATGGCTCAGGGACTCCGTCAATATCAACAAGAAATACGGCGAGGACTACACCTTCGACGTGGATATCATGAACATGGGCGGACAGACCGAGTACTACACCGTGGCGAACATGACCGAATGGCTCAGTCTGGTTGAAAGCGGGAACACGGACGACCTGCAGCCGCTCAAGTCCAAGACCTTGCGTTTTGCCGTCAACCCGTATGTGCCCGTCAACGACTATGACGTCACTATCGGCCTGCAGGGCAATAACGAGATACTCGAGCCGCTCCGCATCGTGATGAAGGTGCGCGGCGAGACGCCGGATTGGACCGTTGACCCGACGCTCTACGACCACTCCATGACCATCATCGGACAGGTGTACCTCGGCGGAATCCTGATGGAGAACAGCGAGAGCCTGGTAGCCGCGTTCATCGGCGGCGAGTGCCGTGGCGTGGCTGCACCGGAGAAGATACGGGGTGCGGCATATGTCACGCTGCCTGTCTATGGCCATGATGACGCCAAGAAAGATGCCGGCAAACCTCTCACGTTCCGTATATGGGATGCCTCTCGCGGCGTGGCGTACACCGATGCTGTCATCCAATTACCGACTGAGCAATCACCAATCACCGATGAGCAATCACCAATCACCAATGAGCAATCACCAATCACCAATAATATCGTCATCTTCCATGACGGCCTGCTCATCGGTAACTTCGACTACCCGGCTCTCTGGACCAAGTCCGACAAGGTGGAGCAGCTGCTCTCCGTTCATGAGAACTGGAACTGGATCACCTTCGGCGTTGAACCCGAATCGCAGTACTGCGATATCCTCTTCGCCGACTACGGCGGATGGGGTATCCTGCTAAAGGACACAGCCATCTATA
>Ga0265298_10006150_pt1 | contig 14891 bp, 10 predicted proteins | sample AusTroGonzalo_MG_3_FD_193486 | JGI IMG/M metagenome (GOLD analysis project Ga0265298, IMG submission 193486) | Bovine rumen microbial communities from tropical cattle in Woodstock, Queensland, Australia - Gonzalo_01 | ecosystem: Host-associated > Mammals > Digestive system > Stomach > Rumen ... | reverse complement strand
TGAAATGTCTGACACTCAGCTCTGGGAAACCACAATGGATCCCGCCCGCCGCGTGCTCAGGCAGATAACCATAGAGAACGCCGCCGATGCGGAGCGCACCTTCTCCATGCTCATGGGAGACGATGTCCCGCCGCGCCGCGCCTTCATCGAAGAAAACGCACACTATGCGAATATCGACGCCTAGCATCCCCAGGAAGTACTTTCCGCTGGTCATAGTTTTCGCAGTCCTTGCGCTGTTCATGCCAAGGACCGCGAAATTCAATTATGACTACAAAAAAGGATCGCCCTGGCCGTATGAAACCCTTGTCTCCCAGTTCGATTTCCCCATCCTCAAGACGGAGGATCAGATCAGGGAGGAGAGGGGACTGTCCGGCACCATCGTCATACCTTATTACAGATACTCGGAAGAGGCTGTGTCCCAGGCGGTTAAAAACGTCCAGAGCATGGATTTGGGCGTGTACAAGAGCATCCGTCCCGCCGTGGTGATGCGCCTTGAGGACATTTATGCCAAAGGCGTCATATCTGATGCCAAGGTTAGGATAGAGCATTCATCGGCCCAGATTTCGGAGAATCTTATCTACGTCCAGAAGAACAAGCGCGCCGTCCAGACTGCCCGCTCGGAGGTTTACAAAGTCTCGGAGGCAAAGGACCAGCTTGTGGCAATGGTGGCAAAGACCTACCCGTCGGTGAACCTGGATTCCCTTTTCCGAAAGGCCGGGGTTTACAGCGTCATCGTCCCTAACCTGGTGTATGACAAGGCAATGACGGAGCTCACCCACGCAGAGAGTGACGACTATGTCTCTCCCACGCTGGGTTATGTCAAGGCCGATGAAAAGATAGTCTCCAAAGGCGAGATTGTCACAGCGGAAATTGCCCAGATGCTGGACAGTTACAAGCAGGAATACAACAAGGTCTATGGTTACGACGGCCCCAGGGTGCTGCTGCTTATCGGGAACATCCTCATTGCAATTGCCCTGTGCGTCATCCTTTTCCTCAGCATTTTCTTTTCCAATCCCATGGTATTTGACGACAGGAACAGATACTACTATCTCCTGGTGGTATTCATGCTTTCCGCCGTCATCACCTTTGTCATGATACGCTGGGCTCCCCAGTTAATGTACATGATACCGTATCCGGTGTTTGCGCTTTATCTGCTGGCGTTTTTCCGCAAGCGGGTGGTGCTGCCGGTATATGTGGTGATCCTTCTTCCGCTACTTATCTTCAGCGGCGGAGGCGTGGAACTCTTTGTGATGTATCTGGTGGCCGGTGCAGTTACTCTTGAATCGTTTGGATTCCTTGCAAAGGGCTGGCAGCAGTTCCTTAACGCCTTGATTCTGTTCGGTGTTGAGATACTGATATTCTTCGGCTTCAGGCTCATCGATGTTGGCAGCAACGCGGGCTGGTGGCTGGACGCCATCCAGATATTCGTAGGATCCATGCTCACCGTGGCCCTGTATCCGCTCATTTTCCTCTTTGAGAAAATATTCAACCTTGTGTCTATTACAAGGCTCGTAGAACTTGCAGACACCAACAACCCGCTTCTGAAGGAACTGTCGGCAAAGGCTCCCGGAACCTTCCAGCACTGCCTGCAGGTTATGAACATGGTGGATGCGGCCGGCCGTGCCCTGGACGCCAACGTGGCTCTCCTGAGGGCCGGCGCCCTTTATCACGACCTTGGCAAAATGCAGAACCCCCTGTGTTTTGTGGAGAACCAGACTCCCGGCGCATCCAAGTACCATGAAGGAAAAACGCCTGCGGAAAGCGCTTCTGATATCATCCGCCACGTGGACGACGGCCTAGCCATTGCCGATGAGCATCGTCTCCCTGATGAGATAAAAGCCTTCATCCGCACTCACCACGGTACAGGTGCAGCGACGTATTTCCTGAACCAGTACCTCAACGAAGGTGGGGATCCTGAGGATACATCGGCCTTCTATTATCACGGCCAGAGGCCCGCTACCAAGGAGCAGGTTATCCTCATGATCTGTGACTCCATAGAGGCCGCTTCCAGGACTCTCAAGGAATATACTCCGGAGGCATGTGACCGTTTTGTGGAGGGGATTGTGTCGTCCAAGGAAAAGGCCGGACAGATGGAGGACGCGGATATCACCATCCACGACCTTAATCTCCTGAAATCCATCCTTAAATCCTACCTGCAGCAGTTATACCACGGCAGAGTGGTGTATCCAAAACGCAATAAATAAGTCTGTATACCTCTCCGAAACCTGTGGCCGCCCATGGCCACATGAATGGGAGGGGCCCACCGCAGGGATGGACGAGCGAAGCGAGGGTTTCGGAAGGTATAGGATAATAGAAGATAATTTTGTATTTTTGCCGTCCTTTATGAATTAACCGGTTAATTATTATATGAAAGTTTCAAAAAAACAGCCTGATGCACTGAATTATCAGGTGACTGTAGAGATTGCAGCAGCAGATTATGCAGAGCCGCTTCGCAAGCGCCTCAACAATTACAAGAACAAGGCGGACATCAAGGGATTCCGCAGGGGAATGGCTCCCATGAGCATGATCAAGCGCTTTTATGGCGAGCAGGCCCTCTATGAGAGCGTCAACGCCATCCTTTCTGAGCAGCTTGACAAATTCATCGAGAAGGAGAAGATCCACGTCGTCGGCGAGCCTCTTCCTTCAGAGGATCAACCTCAGCTTTCCTGGACAGAGGGATCGGATTTCACTTTCAAGTTCGATATTGCCCAGACTCCGGAACTCAACTTCACTGTGAGCAAGGAAGACAAGGTGGTCTATTACGACATCAATGTCACCGCAGACCAGAAGAAAGCCACCCGCGAGCAGATGCTCCAGCAGTATGGCAGCCTCCAGGAAGGCAAGAAGTCCGCAGAGAGCGATTACATCGTGGCCGATATCGCCAACGAAGGCCACAAGGCAGAGGGCGTATATGTCGCTATCAACCAGGTTGCTGAGGAAGCTCGCGGAGCATTCATCGGCAAGAAAGCCGGGGACAAGTTCACCCTTGACGTAAACCTGGCCTTTACAAACGAGACCGACCGCGCCGCCATGCTCAAGGTGGACAAGGCAAAGCTGGCAGAACTGGATCCCATGTTCGAGTTCACCGTTGTCAATGTCAAGACCTTCGTTCCTGCAGAGTCCAACCAGGAGACCTGGGACAAGATGTTCGGAGAGGGCAAGGTTACCTCTGAGGAGCAGTTCGAGGAGAAGGTCGTGGAGCGCATCAAGGCCGGTCACGAGCAGGATGCAAATTTCCGCTTTGGCGCCGACGTACGCAAGTATTTCGTAGAGAAGGCCGGTATCCAGCTTCCGGAAGCTTTCCTCAAGCGCTGGCTTATCTACGCCAACGAGGGCAAGTTCACCGCTGAACAGGTAGAGAAGGAGTTCCCCAGCTTCATCGAGGATTTCAAATGGCAGATGGTCCGCGGCAAGATCATGCAGATGTTCAACCTCAAGGTCTCCCGTGAGGATGTTCTCAACGCTGCCCGCAGCTTTGTTGCATACCAGTATGCAATGTACGGCATGTCCGGAATGCCTCAGAACCTGATTGATTCTTCTGCAGAGAACATGCTCCAGGACAAGAACCAGTACAATCGTCTTGAGGAGCAGTGCGAGGACAACGCCGCCATCGCCCGCGTCCGTGAGGAGGTCACCCTTCAGAATAAGAAGATTTCTCTGGATAAGTTTAAGGAACTGAAGTAAAAAGATGTATTGTTTCCCGAGCCTGCGGCTTCGCCGCCCTGTACGGGTAAATGTCTCGGGAAACAATACATCTTTTTAAATGAATTAATATGAAGGATTTTGAAAAGTTTGCAGTAAAGGGCCGTGGAATCAGCTCCATGACACTTGCACGTTATACTTCAGTGTATGACGGCTATATCAACCCCACCATCACTGAGGAGCGTAAGCTGAACGTTGCCCAGATGGACGTGTTCAGCCGCCTTATGATGGACCGCATCATCTTCCTGGGTGTGCCCATAGACGACGATGTTGCCAACATAATCCAGGCCCAGCTGCTTTTCCTGGCCTCCAACGACCCTTCTGCGGATATTACCATGTACCTGAACACTCCCGGCGGTCAGGTTACCAGCGGCCTTGGTATTTACGATACCATGCAGCTGGTCCAGCCGGACGTTGCCACCGTGTGCACGGGCATGGCCGCCAGCATGGGCGCAGTGCTTCTGTGCGCAGGTGAAAAGGGCAAGCGCAGCGTGCTTCCGCACTCACGCGTTCTCATTCACCAGCCTCTTGGCGGAGCCCAGGGCCAGGCAACGGAGATTCTCATCGCCGCAAAGGAGATTGAGAAAACCCGTGCAGAGCTTTTCAACATCATTTCCCAGCACACTGGCCAGCCTTTTGAGAAGGTTGCCGCTGACGGAGAACGCGACTACTGGATGAACGCCGAGGAAGCTCTCGCATACGGCATGGTGGACGAAATCCTCACTAAACGCAATCGTTAGCGATGGCACCTAAAGGCGGAAACAAGGGCGGGGGAGACCGCTGCATGTTCTGCGGCAGGAAGGACAGTGAGGTCCCGTTCCTGATGCAGGGCCTTTACGGGCACATCTGCCCTGACTGCGCCCGTCTCGCCGCCCAGTATGCCGATGAGGTTGAAGGCTCCGCAAAAGGCAAGGCAGGGAAGGCTCCCGTCATGGGTAAAGCCCCCAAGCCGGCGGAGATCAAGGCCTATCTGGACCAGTATGTAATCGGCCAGGACAGGGCCAAGAAGGTGCTTTCTGTGGCCGTTTACAACCACTATAAGCGCATTAGCCACAACCTGGACCAGAAGCCGGACGACGGCGTAGAACTGGAGAAGAGCAATATTCTGCTGGTGGGACCCACCGGTACGGGAAAGACGCTGTTGGCCAGGACCATCGCCAAGATGCTGGACGTTCCTTTTACCATCGTCGATGCAACTGTCTTGACAGAGGCCGGCTACGTGGGAGAGGACGTAGAGAGTATCCTTACCAGGCTGCTCCAGGAGGCCGATTTTGACCTCGCCCGTGCGGAAAGGGGAATAGTCTTTATCGACGAAATCGACAAGATTGCCCGTAAGAGCGACAACCCTTCCATCACGCGCGACGTGTCCGGTGAGGGTGTCCAGCAGGCAATGCTGAAGCTTCTGGAGGGGTCTATTGTGAATGTGCCTCCAAAGGGTGGACGCAAGCACCCGGAGCAGGAATTTGTGCATGTGAATACACAGAACATCCTGTTCATATGCGGCGGCGCCTTCGAGGGCATTGAAAGGCATATTGCCCAGCGTAAGAACACCCAGATAATCGGCTTCAATGCGGAGAACAAGGACAGGATTTCTAAGGACAACCTGCTGGAGTATGTGGATGCCATGGACCTCCGTGCTTATGGTCTTATTCCTGAGATTGTCGGTCGCCTGCCCGTCGTAACCTATCTTGACCAGCTGGACAGGGAGTCCCTGAAAAGGATTCTGACCGAGCCCAAAAACGCCATCCTGCGCCAGTACAGCAAGCTTTTTGAAATTGACGGAATCAAACTTGAGATAGACCCTGGGGTAATGGATCTCATCGTGGATACGTCCGTGAAGAACAAACTCGGCGCCCGTGGCCTAAGGTCTATCTGCGAGAAAATCATGTCAGACGCCATGTTTGACGCCCCCTCTTCAAAGAAGAAATCTTTCCATTTGACTCTTGATTACGCTAAAAGCAAGTTGTAGCACCACGTAGAGTGTTTTTCAACTAATTGATTTCTAGCTATTTAATAAAAGTACCCGGGTACCTTGGTACCCGGGTACTTTGCATAAACACCTGATTACAAGCAAGTTACAAATCACGTAAATAGCGACGTAAAACTATCTTTATCCATGCCGTCGAAATAATCCTGGATAGGGATGCTGACAATTTCATCGGGCCGGAGGCCGATTAATTGCGCGGCCAGTTCCGATGCCGGTTTTGGGCCGATGAAGTCTCCTTCGAAGGCGACTTCTGTGAACCGGCCGTGCTTGAGCGTGTATCTGGCGGTAACCGTGCCGCAGGGGAACTTCTTTGTCGATGAGAATTCTGTCTTTGGGGAGTGCCCGTACACCCAGTCCCAGCACCGGAACTTATCGGCAGCAATACGCTCAATCTCAGCCATTTGCCCCTGACTCAGCAACTCTGCTCCAACTACTTTTCCCTCATGCCCGACTTGATCGGGCATATCTGTCAATAGACATCCAAGTGCCTCCTTGAACTCTTCAACAGTATTAAGATGTAAATACTCTTTAAGGTTCGCAACCTTAGACTTGACCGACTGAATCCCCGCAGCAGACAGTTTGCTTCCCGGAACAGCAAGCGCGTTCATCAGGTCCTCAAGATTCACGTCAAACATCAGTGTTCCGTGCACCATTATGCGGCCGGCAGCAAGGCGTTTTGCGTAGCCTGAGCATTTTCGGCCATCTACCATAATGTCGTTGCGTCCGGTGAGTTGAGCAGGAACGCCCATTCGTATCAGGGCAGCTGCAATCCGTGCCGGTCCGTCCTCGTAACCCACAAAAGTGTAGCACAGGTTGCCAAGGTCATGATAAACGGCACCGCCACCGGAAACGCGGCGTACCAGTTCTATTCCGTGCTCCCTGATGAAGGGAAGATTAACCTCGGCATATACGCTCTGGTTAAGGCCCACTATCACCGACGGCTTGTCCTGCCACAGGTAGAAGCCTTCAAAGTCCGTTTTCTCAAGAACATAGCTGTCAAAGGCCATGTTGAAAAACGGGTCCAGGGAGGTTTGTATCAGCGATTTCATATCTCGGACAGTTCCAGCCAGCGCATTTCCGCGGCGTCAAGTTCCTCTTTAAGCGAAGCGTATCGGGCCGATGATTCCTGTATCTCCTCCAATCCCAGAGTGCCACCGGACAGCTTTGTTTCCAACTCCTCTTTCTCTGCCTCCAGTTCTGCCAGTTTAGTCTCCAGAGCCTTCAGCTCCTGCTGCTCCTTCCAGGATAGTTTGCGTTTTTTAGATTCGTTCGCTTCGCTCAGAATGACAGTCTTTTTGTCATTCTGAGGCCCTTTAGGGCCGATTGAATCTGAGCGCTTACGCTCCGCCTCGTAGTCTTTTATAAAACTCCGGTATTCCGTATAATTGCCGATGAAGTCCTTTACTACGCCGTCCCCGCAGAACACAAACAGGTGATCCACAAGGCGGTCCAGGAAATGACGGTCATGGGAGACTATAACCAGCGAGCCCTTGTATTCCAGAAGGTACTCTTCAAGTATATCAAGGGTGACGATATCTAAATCGTTGGTAGGTTCGTCCAGAATTAGGAAATTGGGCTGCTGCATAAGCACCGTGAGGAGGTACAGGCGGCGCCTTTCGCCTCCGGAGAGCCTCTCAACGGGGTTGTTGAGCATGTCGTGAGTGAACAGGAATCGGCCCAGAAGATGGGTGTCGTTCACTGTTTCAAGTACTGTCTGCCCAGGCTTGAACTGCATTCCGCTCTGGTGATAGTATCCAACCTTTAGGGAGTCCCCGGGCTGGATCACCCCTTCCATCCTGCCTCCCATGGACGGATTCCATCCGCCGGTAATCAAATTAAGGAATGTAGTCTTTCCGGCTGCATTGCGCCCAACTATTCCTATCCTCTCGTACCTCTGGAAATTGTAGCTGAAGTCCTTCAGGTAGCATTTTCCCTCCCACCAGAAACTCACGTTCTTGCAGTCGATGACCTTGTTTCCAAGGTAAGTGGGACCTTTTGCCTTTGTCTCAGACAGGTCTACCTTTTTGATGGTATAAGCATCGGCCGCCCTTTCTTTTATGGCCTCGAATGCCTGCTTGCGGTACTTTGCCTTGCCGGTTCTGGCGCAGGGCGATGCGTGAATCCACTCCAGTTCCCTCCGGAAAACGTTGCGAACCTTCTCAGTCTCAGCATTATAATTGTCGATGCGCTCCTGCCTCTTCTCAAGGAAGTTGGTGTAATCGCCCCTGTAGATATAGATGTTGCCACGGTCCATTTCCATGACGGTGTTGCACACCCGGTCCAGGAAATAGCGGTCGTGCGTGACCATGAAAAGGGTGCATCGGCTGTGCTTGAGCCGATTCTCCAGAAACTCGATGGCGTCCGTGTCCAGGTGGTTGGTGGGCTCGTCCATTATGTAGAAATCGGCCTCCGAAGCCAACATCTGCGTAATAGCCACGCGCTTGATCTCTCCGCCGGACAGGTCCTTCATCTTCCGGGACGATTCCTCCATGCCGAACTGCGTCAACAGCTGCCGGACGCGCCTCTCGTACTCCCAGTAGTAATGCTCTTGGTCCAGCTGGCCGGTCCACTGTGTGGAGTTGTCCATTATCTGGTCCAGAATGGTCTTTTCCGGGTCGAAATCATAGTCCTGCTCCAGGAAGGCGATGCGGATGTCCTTCAGGAAGAGGACCTTTCCGCCGCTGTCGGAACTGTCTTTCCCGGCAAGGATACGCAGAAGGGAAGTCTTTCCAGTCCCGTTGGGGGCTATAAGGGCAACCTTGTCGCCCTCATTCACGTTGAACCCGATGCCCTGAAACAGCACCTTGGGCCCATAGGCCTTGGAAATATTCTCAATCTGCAGGTAACTGGCCATATCACCACAAAGATACAAAAAAGGACGGATGTCCTCACAAAAAAAGAGAGGCCGAAAGCCTCTCTTTTGTGAGGACTGGCAGATTTGAACTGCCGACCTCTTGCCTGTCAAGCAAGCGCTCTAAACCAACTGAGCTAAGCCCTCATTGTTTGGGGATGCAAAGATATATACATTTTATTAAACTACCAAATCTTTTTTGCGTGATTTGTAACTTGCTTGTAATTAGGTGTTTACGCAAAGTACCCGGGTACCTTGGTACCCGGGTACTTTTATTAAATAACTAGAAATCAATTAGTTACAAAACGAATTATTCTGCAGAGGACAAGGTTTCCTTCAGGATTTCACTTACTGTGGGGTGGGGGAAGACTACCTTCAAAAGATCTTCCACAGTGCAGCCTTCCGTAATAGCTATTGCTGCGGCGGAAATAATTTCAGAGCAGGGATTGCCAAGCATGTGGACGCCAATAACGCGGGAACCATCCAGGACAACCTTGCAAATACCTTCTCCGCGTTCATTTTCTGCTACAAACCTGCCACTATATGCCATAGGGAGTTTCAACTCAGAAGTCCCATGAAGAGCACCCACGCCTGCAACCTCCGGATTGGTATAAACAATGCCTGGAATAGCGTCGTAGCGCATTTCATCAGCTATGCCAAGAATGTCATTCACGGCAACCTCGGCCTGGCGGGAGGCGGTGTGGGCAAGCATAGACAGGGCAGTGACGTCTCCGGCAGCATACACGCCAGGAACAGAGGTGCGCATATGAGTGTCCACGGAAATACCGCGCTCACAGGCAACACCAAGGTTCTCCAGGCCGTAACCCTTAAGATTAGGCCTCCGCCCCACGGAAACCAGAATCAGGGAACCGGTAGCACGACAAGATTCGCCCTCCGGCGTCTCATACACAACGTCATTCCCGTCGATGGCGGTAACCTTGCAGCTAAGGTGGAACTCCACGCCCTTTTTGGCGTACTGCGCCTGCAGCATGGCCGATATCTCATCGTCCATGGGGCCCAGAATCTTTGGCAGCATCTCCACCACCGTCACCTTTGTGCCGATGGAATTGAAGAAACTGGCGAACTCCATGCCGATTACGCCTCCGCCGATAATCACCAGACTCTCAGGCTTTTCCTCCAGCTGGAGGATCTCCCTGTTGGTGACGACGGCCTCAGACTCGGCCAGACCCGGAATGGGCGGCACCACCGCCGATGATCCGGTGCAAAGAAGCAGCTTCTCCGCCTGGTACTCGTCCTCTTCGGCAGTCAAAGAAAAACCGCCAAGGCAAGGCCCGTTAATATATGCAGCAGCCTTTACCACCTCCACGCCCGCATTCCTCATGCGGACCTTGATTCCGCCAACCAGCTTCTTCACCACCTTTTCCTTGCGCTTCATCACAGCAGGGAAGTCCAGTGATGCTCCCTCAAAGTTAACACCATACCTGTCAGCATGGGCAGCATAATCATAAATCTTTGCGCTGTAGAGCAGCGTTTTTGTAGGAATGCAGCCTTCATTCAAGCACACTCCTCCAAGTTCTCCAGCTTCAAATAATACTACGCTCAGTCCGGCTTTTGCCGCCTTCTCAGCAGCAACATATCCTCCGGGGCCGCCACCAATAATAGCTAAATTATACATACTTTATTAATTAAAAAGATGAAGGTATTAGTTCCAGAAACTGTGCCGCCCACGGCACATGAGTGGGAGGGGCCCATCGAAGATGGGAGGGACGAGGACGGAGTCCGAGGTTTCAGGAACTAATACCTTCATCTTTTATAGATAATCTTCAAAATACATTGTCACTTTATCCATTAGGTGAATCCTGTTGCGCCCAAAGACATTGTGCTTGGCAACGGGATAGGGGAAGTAGTCCACGGGAATCTCATTGTCTATGCACTCCTGGATAAAGCTGAGGCTGTGCTCCCAGACAACGGTGTCGTCAACTGCGCCCTGGCAGATAAGGAGCTTGCCTTTCAGGTCTTTCGCCTTTGAAATCAGTGAAGTCTTGGCAAAGCCTTTAGGATTGCTCTCCGGATTGTCCATATAGCGCTCTCCGTACATGACCTCGTACCACTTCCAGTCAATGACAGGGCCGCCTGCGACGCCCACTTTGAACACGTCCGGGTAGTTGGTCATGAGCGAGATTGTCATGAATCCGCCGTAGCTCCAGCCGTGTACGCCAATACGCGACGAATCCACCCAGGGCTGTTCCATCAGGTGGCGGATACCAACCATCTGGTCTTCCATCTCCACCTGGCCGCACTGGCGGTTGATGGCCTTTTCAAAGGCAGCGCCGCGGTTGGAAGTGCCCCGGTTATCCTGCACATAAACCACGTAACCCTTCTGGGCCATAAGCATTTCCCACATACGGATCTGGCCAAGCCAAGTGTCCTGTACCAGTTGGCTGTGAGGCCCGCCGTAAACGTAAAGAATCAGCGGATACTTCTTCAAAGGATCAAAGTCCTTGGGGTAAATGAGCCGATAATAATTCTCAAATTGGCCGTCCGCGCTGGGAACGGTGCCCACTTCCACTTTGCAGGAAGCGTAGCCTTCCAGCGGATCGGAACCCTCATACAGAACTTTGGAGGACTTCCCGTCCGTAGTTGCAACCACCAGTTTCACCGGGGTGGAAGTGTTTGAAAAATAGTCGTTGAACACCTTGCAGTCGTTGTCCATCACTATGTTGTGCCAGCCGCGGCCGGAGGTAAGCTGTTTGGGCTTGGTGAAACGGGCCTTCTGCACCGCGTTTTTGCGCGGCAGGCTTATGTCCATCCTGTAAAGGTGATTCTGGATGGGGGAGTTCTCTGCCGATGTATAAAAGACCGATTTCCCGTTGTTTGCAACGTACTCAATATCTGCGAGGGCCGTAGGAAGAGCCCTGACTGTGCCCAGCGTGTCCACAAGGTAAAGCTGTCGATAGCCGTCCCTGTTGTCCGTGCGGTAGAGGAAGACGTCGTTGCGGTCCTTGATGAAGTACACTGGATCCAGAGGCTCCACCCATGCGTCATTGTCTTCAGTAAGAATTGTGCGGACATATCGGCCATCGGCCCTGTACTGATTCAGATGCATGTGGTGCTGACTACGGTCCAGAATCTGGGCGTAGATGCACTTGGAATCCGGGCTCCAGCTTATATTGGTAATATATCTGGAGCTGGTGAACTCCTTCATCTGAAGCCAGGTTGTTTCCCCTGTGGCAAAGGTATAAATGCCCACGTGGATAATCTCAGAGGACCTCCCGTTCATGGGGTAGTACAGCAACTTAAGCTCCCCGGTGCGGTGCTTTATATTAAGCAGCGGGAACTGGGACACGTGAGACTGGTCTTTCTTATAAAACGCCACTCGCGTGGAGTCCGGCGACACAAACCATCCGGCGTTGATGCCAAACTCATTGCGGCTCACAATCTCTCCGTAAACCACTCCAGGATTGGTGGATTCCGCAATGGTCACCACGGAATCGTTCCTGTTGTCCCGCACAAAGAGACTGCCACCATCAGAAAAAACAGTCAGGGTTCCCTCTGTGGGAGAAGGCCTGGCTGGCATCTGGTCACTGGGGATGCTGGAATAGCCAACTCTCTTGAAAATGGCCTCTTCCATGGTGAGGTCTTTACCGGGATGGGCTTCCCGCGTGTCGATTATACGCTGGCCATAGAGGGCGGTGCAGATGAGCATCGTCCCCGCAAATACGGCAATCTTTCTCATAAGAAGAGGGTGTCTTCGCTGTCGTAGACGGTGGAGGCAGGGGCGGGATCGGGATTCACGTAGTCCACCACGGCCTTTTCATATCCTCTCCATGGCAGGGCACCTTTGTACTCCTTGTAATGGACGGTGACGCGGTAGCCGGTCATCTTTGAAAGCTGAAGGGCAACCTCGGGGTCCTTGACGGAGAACTTGAAGTTTTTTGACTGCACGCTGCCGGAGTTCTGTTTGGAGCCGTAGCCTGTTAAAATAATCTCACCCTCGTACGTTTTCCAGATATATCCGGTGTAGGTGAGGGAATTGAGCTCTCCGGTCTTGGTGCCGTCGGAGAAAACCCACAGGTACTTGAAATAGAAGAAACCGCCTCCGCCGATTATGAGTATAAGCAGGAGCCAGACCAGCCACCGCCAGCCGGATTTTTTCTTCTTGGGAGCTTCGGGATTTTCGTTCATGATATTGGGATTTAAATAGATTCAATGAAAGAGTGGACCATACGGAAGCTTTCGTCACCGGCGGTTTTCCAGAAATTGAGGTAAGCTTCCATGTGAGCGTCATCGTTGCCGTCCGATATAAGACGGATAGAGATGAACGGAACGCCTTTCAGATAGCAGGTCTGGGCCAGGGCGCCGGACTCCATGTCAACGGCAAGGGCGTCGGGGAAGTGGCTCAGGATAAACTCTACATCCTTGCTGTCCTCTATGAATTTGTCCCCGGAGGTGATGAGGCCGGGGATTGCTCCCAGGCGTACGGCCTTTTGGACCAGCTCCTCAGGTGCTTTGAAACGGGGCGGCAGGTCCTGCACCTGGCCGTACTGGTTACCTTCTCCATACCAGGCATCGTGAAATACTATCTCACGGCTTACAACAAAGTCTCCAGTATGTACATCATGGCTTGTAGAGCCAGCCACGCCTGTGGAGATAACCAGGTCCGGATGCTGGGCTGCAATTACCTCAGTTGCCGTAATGGCGGCATTAACTTTTCCCATTCCGCAGCGTTCCAGCACCAATTCATGGCCCGGAATTCCGCCTGCTTCAAGTAATTTGTGCACCAGAGCGTATTCGCTCTCCATTGCCACTATAATACAGATTTTCATATTACTCCGCTTCCTGTCATTTCTTCTCCGGTATACCAAACGGCAAACTGTCCCGGAGAAATGCCCCTCTGGGGGGCGTCAAACAAAATGTAAAGCCCGCTTTCCCGCATTATGAGCGTGGCGCTCTGCAGGGGTTGGCGGTAACGTATGCGCACACGCTGACGGCGGTATTCGCCCGGTTTCATGGCAAGGTCTGGCCTTATCCAGTGAATCTCCTCCGGCGCAACCCTGAGGCAGAAACGGCTGAGGCCCTTGTGGTTGTGGCCTTCTCCAACATAGACGATGTTTTTTTCCGTGTCTGTGGCAATTACAAAGACCGGATCCTGGTGCCCGCCAATTCCAAGGCCCTTTCTCTGGCCGATAGTATAGAACTGGGCGCCCTCATGCCGGCCGGCAATTACCCCAAAGGGATTGGCCTTGTAGCGCGTCTTTTTGACGTGGTGCTTGCCGCTGCGGTAGGTTTCCGTTTCAAAGGCGATGTTGTATTTCATCGGCCTGGAGAGCATTTGCAGCTGGTCATCGGTCAAAGATTCCAGGCCGATGAAAGGGCATTCGCCCAGAGGCTTGCCGTCCGTAGTGAGGACCTTTTCCTCAGGAGCATACTGCACCGTGCGTTCCAGTTCCGTCCCGGGTTTCAGGAGGCTGCTCAGAAGACTCTGCTGGGCCTGGTAAAGCGCGTCCTGCGCATAGTAGGCGTCAAAAACCTCCACTACGTTGCCCTCTACAGAGGCCAGCTTTTGCTTCAGGAATGTGGGAAGATCCACCTTGCCCACGAAGCAGATGCCCTGCGAGTCTTTTTTATCGGCCGATGGCAAATCCGCCTCTTTAGCGATTCGCCTTACTTCCGGCTTGGTAAGATGCCCTATGGGGAAAAGCGCCTTTGCAAGCTGCTCCTGGCTAAGCTGGCACAGGAAATAGGACTGGTCCTTGTTGGGGTCCGTGCCCTCTAGAATACGGTACAACCTCCCCTCATTCCCGACTTGATCGGGAATCTCCTCTTTCCTGACATAGTGCCCCGTGGCCACATAATCGGCCCCATATTTGAGGGCTACCTCCATAAAAGCGTCGAATTTGATTTCCCGGTTGCAGAGGACATCCGGATTTGGGGTGCGGCCTTTGGCGTATTCGTCAAACATGTAGTCCACCACGCGCTGGCGGTACTGCTTTGAAAGGTCTACAAAGTAGAACGGGATGCCTATTTTCCTTGCAACCAGCTCTGCCACAAAGCGGTCCTCTTCCCACTCACAGTCCCCGTGGAGGGTGCTGTCCGCATCGTGCCAATTCTGCATGAACATGGCAAAAACGTCGTAGCCTTCCTGCTTCAGAAGGTACGCCGCCACGGACGAGTCCACCCCGCCCGACAGGCCTACACATACCTTTATGCCGCTTTTGTCCATAGTCTTACAAATATAGTATTTTTCCTTCACTTTTGCTATATTTGCAATATGAAGACTCTGCCCGTAATACTTCTTAGCTGCCTTGCTTTTTTCTCCTGCGGGGAGGAATTCAAGATTCAGAAAGAGGAGTCTTCTACGGACAGCTCTCAGACCCAAACGCCGCCGGA
>Ga0265298_10006149_pt1 | contig 14895 bp, 8 predicted proteins | sample AusTroGonzalo_MG_3_FD_193486 | JGI IMG/M metagenome (GOLD analysis project Ga0265298, IMG submission 193486) | Bovine rumen microbial communities from tropical cattle in Woodstock, Queensland, Australia - Gonzalo_01 | ecosystem: Host-associated > Mammals > Digestive system > Stomach > Rumen ... | reverse complement strand
CGCCACCGCAGACAAGACGGTGGCCGAGATACTCGCCGACGCCAACACGTCGAGCGAGCTGGTGTCGGGCATGCAGGTCGCCGCGGATACGGCTGGCAAGACGCTGGCGCAGATCGTCGCCGACGCCGACAGCGCCTCCGCGACGCTCTCGGACATGCAGGAGGCCGCTGAGGCGGCGAACACCACGCTTCTCGACATCTACCAGGACGCGGCCGACGCGGCGCAGGCGGCCTCAGACGCGCAGGACAGCGCCGACACGGCAACGCTCTACGCTTCGAGCGCCCTCGGGCAGCTCGGCGTCGTGCAGGACGTGATCGGCGTTCTCACGTGGGCGAGCGAGCACGGCACGTTCACGCTCACGCAGGACCAGTCCGTGCAGGACGGCAAGGTGTACTTCACCTACGATTCGTCCACCCATGACTACTCGCCGGTGGTGGACCCGCAGGCGAGCGGGCTGTCCACCTACTACGAGCTGTCGGTCGACGAGGCCATGGACTCCTTCATCATGAGCCACCTCGCCGTCACGTCTCGCGGCCTCTGGGTGCTGCCAAACGGCATCAACACGGGGAGCGTGACGCCAGCTACGGGCGAGGCGCTCGAAGACGCGCGCGCGAGGCTCGGCAGCCGGTACAAGATGCTGCTCGCAAACGACGGCACGTACATCTACGACGGCAGCGGCGTGCTCGTGGCCCAGTACAAGGGCGACGGCATCAGCTACGCCGAGGGGCGCCCGTACCATATCGGCTCGGACGACGCGTACATCCTGTACACGCCCGCGTCGGGCAACAGCTCGGCGAGCATCACCATCGGCGGCAGCAACGTCGTGCTAGGCGAGTCGCGCACGCTTTCGCAGCTCATGGCGCAGGTGGACGGCACGTTGCTCTACGACCACGAGTACGAGATGAACACGGCTGGCACCCAGGCGACCTTCACGGCCCACCTCTACAGCGGGGGAGTGGACGTCGCGGGCGACGCGACCCACCCTGCGAGCCAGTTCACGTGGTACCGCAAGAGCGAGACGCCGGACAACCTCGGCAACACGCTCACGTACCTCGGCGACGGGCTCACCTGCACGGTGAACATGGCCGACATGGGCTACGGGTCGCACATCGTCGGCAGGTACACGACGGTCGAGGACTCGCCGCTGCTCACGGAGGACGACGACGAGATCACGGACTCCGAGGACAACCCGCTCACTGGCAGGACGCCATCGGGAGAGTCGGTGCGCGTGAGCGACCTGTCGGTCGCGACGGCGCTCTACGACACGGAGAAGCTGCTCATCGTCGGGGCCGAGGACGAGCACCTGGTGACGGTCGGGGACTTCATCGACCACATACCGAAGCCGTCCATCGAGGACGTCGTGCTCGTCGGCAACAACGACTTCCCCGACCTCGGGATATTCCAGGTTGACCAGCAGGGGTACGACGTCCCGGACGACTACTCCCTCACGACAATGGACATAAACGCCCTGTGGACCAACGCGGTCCCCGTGCAGATAGGAGCATAACCTATGGGCAAGTACATAGACGGCAGCGGCCTCTCCCATTTCATGGGGATACTGAAGGGGATCCACCAGACGTTCGTGACGAACGTGAAGTGGGACTCGTCTACCAAGAAGATAAAGCAGACCAAGAACAACACAGATTCGGACGTCGTCGAGTTCATCCAAGGATCCAACGTGACGCTCACTGCGGCGTCCGGCACCCTCACGATAGCGGCGACGCAGCGCGCCCTAGCTACGACCAATCCTGTCATGGACGGCACGGCGGCCGTGGGCTCGTCGTCTAAGGCGGCGAAGGAGGACCATGTCCACCCTTCCGACACGACCCGCGTCCCGACGAGTCGCACGGTCAACGACAAGGCGCTCAGCTCGAACATCACGTTGACGGGCAGCGACATAAGCAGGAGCTCGGAGTCAGGCACGTCGATAGCGACCGTTCTCGACAATTACGACAGCAACTTCGTCGCCATCGAGCAAGGTGTGGCGGAGATTGTCACGGGCATCACGGTCGACGGCGTGAAGTTGAACGGCAGCAACAAAGCTATCAGATACGGCACGTGCGCGACGGCCGCGGGAACGGCGGCCAAGGTCGTCACGTTATCGTCTCCATGCACGTTGGAGACCGGCCTCATTGTTTTCGTCAAGTTCACCTATGCTAACTCGGCGACTGCCGCGAACCTGACGCTCGCGGTGACCGCTCCAACGGCGTACGACGACAGTGCCACGGTCACCACCACGGCGAAGCCCATCAAGTACCGAGGAGCGGCCCTTCCTGCTGCCGGTTACCTCGGCGCGGCCCGCATATACGCGTTCGTCTACGACGGCACCAACTGGGAGGTTGTGGGCGACTTCGACACGAACACGACGTACACGAACGCTTCCCTCGGCCAAGGCTACGGCACGTGCTCGACGGCTACGGCCACCGCGGCCAAGGCCGTGACGCTCTCCAACTACGCGTTGACGGTTGGCGGCGTCGTGGCCGTCAAGTTCACCTACGCCGTCGGGGCCTCCGCGACCCTCAACGTCAACTCCAAGGGAGCCAAGCCGATTTTCCACAACGGGGCGGCAATCACTTCTGAGGTCATATATGATGGGGACGTCGCCACGTTCATCTATGACGGCACTAACTACGTCCTGCTGTCGGTGGACCACGGGCTGGCGACGACCACGCGTCCTGGCGAGCTTTTATATAGCGGAGACGATACGACGGGCACGTATATCGCGGGCGTTACCGTCGACAATTCTTCTGGAGTTGTAACGGTCTTCGACTACACGCTCTCCGCCTCCGACATCCCGTCTCTCGACGCCTCCAAGATAGGCAGCGGCACCCTCGGGGTCGCAAGGGGCGGCACCGGCGTGTCCACGCTCGGAGCGGGCGTCGTGTACCATTCCGCGAGCGGCACGGGCGCGCTCTCGATAGCCACAGCTGCGAACCTCGTCTCGGCGCTCGGAACGACGGCGGTCAACCGCGCGACGGCGGACGCCTCGGGCAACAACATCGCCAGCACCTACGCGACGAAGTCTGAGCTTAGCACGGCTACCGCCGGCGCGTTGCAGTACAAGGGCACTGTCGCCGCAGAGTCGACCATCACGGGAGCGGCTTACAAGAAGGGCTGGTACTACGTCGTCTCCACGGCGGGCACGTACGTCGGCAAGGTCTGCGAGGTCGGAGACATGCTCATCGCCAAGCAGGACAAGACCTCCACGCCTGCCAATGACTGGGATGCGGTTCAGAGCAACATCGAGACGCTGTCCAACTCCGAGATCGACGCGCTCTGGACGGCGGCGACGGCGGCGTAAGGACATGGGACGAGAGGGGGCTTTCATGCCAGAATTCAAAATGGAGGACTACGTGGCCCTCCCGAAGGACCGGTACGGCCGGACGATCTCCGTCGGGGACCCCGTGGTCCGCGACAACGGCACGCGCACCTACGTGACGTCCATGGAGCTCTTCCCGGAGAACCCGTACGACGAGACGGAGGGCGACGTAGAGTGGCACGTCCACGTCGACGGCAGCTACGAGTACGTCGAGCCCGGGTCGCTGGCCGTCATGTCTGCCGACCTCGTCGAGGACGTCCTCTCCAAGGTCTGGGACGAGGCGGTCGCCTGGGCCACGACCCCCAGCGGTCATGACGGCGTGACCAAGCAGGCGCTCGTGCACGTCTACGCCCAGCAGCTTTGGCCGGGTGAGCGCCTATGACGGACGCTTTGAACAAGCAATTGGACGGTGCTGGCCTCAAACACGCCTTCGAGCTCGTCAAGGAGGGCACGCGCCTCACGAAGGCGTCCTCCGGCGAGCGCACGATAGTGACGTCCAACGCCGCAGACCTGCCCCTCATAGACCTCACGGCCTACGGCGAGTCCGTCCAGGACGGGACGCCGACGCCCGATGCGCCGAAGTATATTTCGTGCGTGAGGGGCGGGAATGTTGTTCCGTACACCGAGTTCAAGGCGGGCGTCGTCGCTCCTTGGTACAAGAACCAGAATGCGGTCTTGACCGCTTACGATGGATATCTGTCCATAGCTTGCGGTCAAACAGATTCTAGTCCAGGGGCTTATATACAGATAGAGTTGCCTTCAGCCGGTACGTACAACTATACGATCGATACTCGTTTGACAAATGCTACGTCGAATCAATTCTCGCTGGCTTTGTTTACGACATCGGTTTCGAAGATTGTGGATATACGAGGCACAACGACGCCGACGGCTTCTTGGGTTACCTATTCTGGCACGTTCACGACAACGGCGTCTGGTACGGTCAGATTATATGTGTTTACCTATGGAAAAACAGATACTTCCAGCGGTGTTGATATTCGCAAACTTTCCATATCTTACGGGTCGACGGTAGTCGGATACGCGCCTTATGGTCATATAGGTGTTCTTTGCTCCAACGGGAATTCGACTTATCTCGACCTCAAGGGCCATGAGCTCCACGCTCTCGACTCGACATACAGGGATATTCTCACCGTCGACCCCGACGGGTACGTGACGTTGGAGAAGAGGACTGGCACGCTCGGTGTGGACGATTTCGTTATCTACAATGCTGGGGCTAACGGGGGAACTCGCATACGTAGTGCGAACAGGGTTGCAGAACCTCCTGCCAGTAGCGGCGCTATGCCGTTGATAATGTCCAATATGCAGGTGCCGTTGCCGTTTAGTGGTAGTTTCATATCCGGCAAAGTCGGCATCGTTCCTTTGGGTTACGCGTTGACATCGTACAACGGTCCTGGAACGGTGTTCGCTGGTGTTCCGACAGACATAACCACTGTTGATATGCTCAAGGAGAGCTACCCGAACCTGAAAGTCGTATATCCTTTACCGCAAGCGTCCTGGCACACTGTCCCCCTCGGCCGTATCGACCTTCCGCAGGTTTTCGACAACTCCACGGTTTACGTGGCCTCCGAGGTCCAGCCCGTCATCGACGGCGAGTGGTGGACCAAGGCCGGATATTCGACCGGGCGCTCAGTCGAGCTCGCGAAGTCCTCGACCGGCCTCCTAGAGGCCCCCTACACCGAGGTCGAGTGGGTGGAGTCGAACGGCCAGCAGTTCGTGTACTTGGATTGGAAGCCGCCTATAGCCACGTGGGGGTTCGAGGCGGACTTCATCATCAGGAACACGTTCAACACGACGCAAGCCGCTTGGAACCCGGCTACGAACGTCAACAACGCCGGCGCCCTGTTCGGCGTGAGGAACGCCTCCAGCGTGAACGACATCGAGCTCACGACGTACCTTTCTGGAACCGGGACCGGGACTCTCCGGTTGGGCAACGGCACCAACCAGCTGGCGAGCGGCGACATGCTGACCGACAGGGCCAGCAGACAGACGCTCAAGCTAATCGGCACGACGCTCACGACGGCCACGGGTGCCACGAAGACCGTGACGAGGGCTTCGGAGACCGCCAACAAGCCGTACTGCAACATGGCGGTGTTCTGTTACTACGGGGACGGGACTCGGAGATCCGGTACCGGTACCGTGAATTACCCGTCCACATCCCGTATATACTCCCTCAAGTTCTACGAGGGCACCGACGTGGTCGTCGACCTCGTTGGCGCCATACGCAAGGAGGACGGTGCCACGGGCCTCTACGACAAGGTCAAGGGCCATTTCTACCCAGCGCTTGGCATGGCGTATGGCGATCCAGTCGGGGAGCTCGGGGAGCCGCAGTCGCTCGCCGACGCCTTCCTGTCGGAGGAGCCGTTCCTCGTGGCCGACAACACGGCATCCACGAGGATGTGGCGAGTCGACGCCCCGACCATAGCCAAGTTGGAGGACGGCCAGTCCATCGTCGTCACCCCGAGGTACAACATAACGAATTCCACGGAGACGACCGAGCTGGCCGGATGGGACGACACGTCCAGCAATTCGAACGTGTACATCAAGATGACCCTCGCGGACGGAACGGCGACCGACTGGGTTCCTTGTTGGTACGCCCACACGACGAGGCTCACCTCCCATTACCAGGTCATGCCCATCCGCATGACGTACCGCGAGAACTGCTTCGTCAATTCTGGTCCAACGAGCGGGTCCTCGATAGCTCGCGGTTGGTTCTGCGACCCGAACTACAACTCAGACTCGGTCTTCACGAGGCATACGGATACCTTCATCGCCGGCCTCAACGGGGCCAAGCGGTACACGTTGTGCATGATGGACGCGAACGGCAACTGGACGAGCATCGTCAACGAGGCGAACAACGCCAACGCGACTGGCAAGACCTGCTACATCGGCGGGTTGCAGCTCGACGGCGTCACGTACCATGCCACAGGCGGGGACTACGCGGCCGGGGGCAATGCGGGCGTTCTGTGGGACAGCTCCACGGTGGATCTCCGATATTCCGTCAACGGCGTCATGACGGCCGCCGCGACCACAACGCTGCAATTGCGGAAACCGGTCTACCTCGTCGGGACGATCGATTCCGACGATGGCCTGTTCTACCTCGACACGACCACGTGGTGGACGCAGACCCCCAATAACGCCTCGAAGGTGTACGTGTACATCGGCTGCGCCTACAGCTCGTACTACTACATCTACATGTCTGCGTTCAACGGCGTCTACGTCTACGACGGCACGAGGCTCGTCGAGTACGACCATAAGCGTATTCGGGACCTCCAGTCCAGCGTCAGTGCCATCAGCGGTGCGTATGTCTCTGGGGTCAAGGGCAATGCGGAAACGAATTACCGTACGGGCAACGTGAACATTACGCCCGCGAACGTCGGAGCCGTGGCCAAGTCAGGCGACACGATGACGGGCAATCTTATCGTGCCGAAAGTTCGTATAGCCAACACGTATTATGGCGTCACGTATGGCCGCACTACTGGAACCCCCGTGGAGACCATTCTCTACACAGGGATCAAATGGGTCAACGGTTCTCATATGCCGGTTATCCATGTGACCGGATACGCTTACGGTTTGCAATCTCCCGTCGAGTTCAAGATAGGTTTCTACATATACGGAAACAAAGTAGGTTATTGCGGCGTTTGCAATATGGGCGCATGGAACCCAGATGTTTACCTGTTCAAGCACACCCGTGATAGCATAGACTACATTGCGGTTGGCTTCGCCGGATCTTGTTATTACCTGCAACTGCAAGCTGATGTACAAGACGAGATGGGCAAATTTGGGAATACTGACCTGTCAAGTGCCGCATGGTCTTGGTCGTTTCTTTCGACAACGGGGACGATACCGGCAGATGATGGCGGCACCACGTGCATCAAAGTCCCGTACAAAGTCGATATCAAGACGCCCAACGTGTCTAGCGCTACAGGCACGCTTGGTATAGGGCATGGTGGCACGGGCCTTACAGCCAGCCCATCCATGTTGACGGACCTGGGGTCCACGACGGCGGCAAACGTCTTGCAGGCGTCGCCTCGTCCGGGCGTGACAGGCACCCTTCCCGTCGCCAACGGCGGAACGGGGAAGACGACTGGCGCGGACGCCGCGAACTACTTCCTCAACGAGCTCTCGACCGGCAGCTCCGACCCGCAGGACAACGACTACTACATATCCCAGTACGTCGGCGGCGGGACCACCACCACGACGTATCATCGCCGTCCGGTGTCTAAGCTGTGGAACTACATCAAGGAGAAGATAGCAGGCGTCCTCGGGTTGACCGCTTCCGCGTATGGTGGGAAAGCTGCTACGGCAGGCAACGCCGACACCGTGAACTCGCACAGCGTGAACGCCGACGTTCCCAGCGGTGCGAAGTTCACCGACACGACGTACAGCGCCGGAACGGGCATATCCCTCAGCGGGACGACATTCAGCAATTCCGGTGTCAGGAGTGTGACTACCGGAAGTTCGGGTTCAGGAGGTACTATCAGCGTCAACACTGGCGGGACTACGGCCGATGTTTACGTGAAAGGACTTGAGCACAGGTATCTTAACGTGCATCCGGAGAATACCCCTATTGTGATCCCGTTTATGCACAATGATATAGCGTTCCTGACTAACCGTGGAGGGTCAGCTGTCGTTTACTACGATGGCGTAGCACAGACCATAGATATTTCGTCAGCGTTCGATGGAAGCGGATCGTATGCGATTTCGTTCGTGCCTAATACTGCGGGCGTCTCAACGGTAGTCGTAGAGCTCACTCTGCATAAGGCGTTTACGTGGACAAATACGGTATACATTGACTTCGGCTCATCGAGTTGGAGGGCTAAGAGCGTTACCATCGACGTAATGAACACGGCATATGCCAACGATACTTGGACGTCAAAATTTTCCCAGACCAATTGGTCATATGGTCATGCCGTTGTAAATTTCTCACATCAGCCAACTGGTGCTACCAGCAACGGAGCCGGGTTCAACAAGATACGGTACACGCTTACCGACTTTGCTTCACCTACAGGAGGTTTCCGGATATCTGCTCTCGGCGTGTACAATTACGCGTCGCTCGGGCTTCGAGAGCCCTTTATGTCAAGGGGCGTGGACGATCCGATTTATAGGAACGTGTCTCCTGCAACGACGAATACGTACGATTTAGGAACCTCAAGCTTAAAATGGAAGAACGTCTACGCCGGAACGTTCAACGGCGCGTTGACAGGCAACGTCACCGGCAACGTCACCGGCAACGTGACTGGCAACCTCACCGGCGGCATCAAACCCGCCACGATAAGGCCCACATCGGCCAACACCACCGGCTACAGTGCTCTTCTCAAGTATTTCCTCGCCACATCCTCGATGACCACTGGCAAGCCTGATGGCGATGCCCATGTTCTCGACATGGAATGGGACAACGACGGAAAATGGCATGGGCAGCTGGCGATCCCCACGTCTAGTGCCAGCCGTATGCAATGGCGTACTGAGAACGGCGGGACGTGGACCCCATGGCGCAAGGTGTTCGACGACGCCTATGCCAAGAACAACACGACGAAAGGCGCCCTGGGCTGGTCGTCGGCGGCTAACGACGTCATGCCCATCACGAGCAACACGCTGGCCTATTGGAACGGTGCGTACCAGAACACGAGCTCGAACCTTGAGTACACGAGCAAGGGGCAGCTCGGGACCGTCGGGTTCCTTGACGGCATCAGGGCCGTCAGCCTCGGCTTGGGAACGGCCATTCCGGCGAATTCGGACTTGAATACGTACTTCGCAGTGGGCAATTACTATTGCTCTGCGGACGCCACGGTAAGCACGCTTACCAATTGCCCGAGCACCTACGCGTTCACCATGCAGGTGAGGAATGGTATAGGCATCGGATATCCCATGCAGGTGCTTACGAGGTACACCGACGGGCATACTTGGGTGCGCAGGAACAACACGACAACCGATACGACTGCTTGGACGTCGTGGGTCGAGCGTTATGACTCCAACGCCGGCACCGTGTCGGTCGAACGTGGCGGCACTGGCGCCACGACGGCCGCGAACGCGCGCACGAACCTTGGCGTCCCTCCGACCTCGCATGCTTCGAGTGCCACCACGTACGGATCCGGCACCAACGCGAATTACGGTCACGTAAAGCTCTCAGATGCCACCGACGGCACGGCAGCGGCTGCGTCTGGTGGCACCGCCGCGACCCCGAAGGCCGTCTCCGATGTCTTGGCTGCCGCAAAGACGTATGCGGACGACGGTGGACGAAACTATATTCCCGACTCAGAAGACCTAACTCTATGGACCAAGGAAGCGAACGTCAACGTCAGTTGGAACAGCACTTACAAGATGTACGAAATTTCCGATACGACGCACACTTCCAGCCGGTGGGGGATATACAAGAACTTTGAAGTCGAGCCGAACACCACGTATACTTTGTCGATATGGGGCCTGAAGGGCGAGGTTAACGCGTACGTAGCTATAGGTTCTTTCGAGAGCACCGCAAATTGGCCTACCAACGTCATAACGCTCACCGAGACGAAAACAAAGCATACGTACACTTGGACGACCGGGGCCAATCATACCGTTGCGCGTATATACTTGGCGCAAAACCCTGTGAGTGGCGGGGCCAACAAGTCGTACTACTATCTTCCGAAACTGGAGAAAGGTTCCCATTACACTGACTGGACACCGGCGCCAGAAGATGTCAAGGCATCAATCTCGGGCGCTCTGGTTGCTGCAAAGACGTATGCCGTCGCCAAGTCAGGTGATACGATGACCGGCAAGCTCACGTTAAAAGACGGCCAATATGCTGATGATAACAGCACTGCGGCTCTCGACTTGAGGAACTCGAACATCATAGGCGCTAACGCCATTTATATGGCTGATATCAGCGAAAACGCTTCCGAGGGCATCCATTTCTACAGGGACGCGAGCCATTTCGACTCCATCCACGCCAAGGCTGGGACCCTCTACTTCACCCCAAACCGTCCCCTGGGGTCGGCTGGGACGAGCTACCCGGTGCTCACGACAAGTAACGGTGTCACCGGCGTCAAGGGCAATTCAGAATCCAGTTATCGCATCGGGCAAGTCAACTTGACGGCGAATAACGTGGGCGCTATACCTATCGGTTCGCAAATGATGACGACGAACCCGTTTGCCCCCTCTGGGCACGGGGCGACGTCCCTGTACATCTCGAAGATCGACAACGGGCTGTACCTTGCGGACCAGCGGTGGACCGTCACGTCTACCGGAGCCACGGGCATTAGCGGGTCTTTGTCTAACCTGTTCGATGGTAATTACGAGTCTCGTTATAAGATCCCGGAAAACCAGACGGCAGTCATCACCATCGACTTCACGCAAGGTTCAGAAGCTCAGTCTAACGGATATTTTCCAGGCTACCCGTACGGGTACATCATAGTGAGCTTCTATTACACAGCCTTGCCGACCTCGATAACCGGACGCGTTTACTGCAATTACTCCGGGCATGGCGTTGGATGGCACGACCTGACGTTCACCACCATGGAGAATTCGGCGGCTACGGCGACTTGTTACCGAGCCAGGCAGGATTACTACAACATTAGCCAGATAGAGATAACAGTCGAGGGAGCGAAACATAGCTCCGATTACTGGGCGGATATTAGTCAAATCGAACTGCATCTCGACAGACCGTATCCTGGCAGGAACCCGTTCATCACCAAGTATGCGGCGGACAAGTTGTATTTCCCGCTCACGATTGCCGGAGGGTTGAAGTGGGCCAATGGCGATGCTCTTCCTGCGGTGACCAACCCGCAGTATTTCCTCACGATAGACGGGTTCGCCAACGGCGGTACGACCAAGTACGTCACGGCCGCCAACGCCTGGACCGCCCTCGGAGGCGGGGCTATCGGCAAGAAGAACTCGCTCGCAGCTTCGGATATTCCGGCACACGCCGCCTCGGCGACCACGTACGGCGCGGGCTCATCATCCAACTACGGTCACGTCAAGCTGTCGGACTCCACGAGCTCGGACTCGGACACCACGTCCGGGATCGCCGCGACGCCCAAGGCGGTCAAGGCCGCCTACAATCTGGCGAACACGGCGAACGGCACGGCGAACAGCGCCCTCAGCGCGGCTCAGGGCGGCATCGTGTTCGACACGACCTACACCATCGCGTCGAACGGCACGGTCACCTTCACGGCCCATGTCTACAGCTGCGGCTCGGAGGTCACGTCGAGTTACGCCGACGCCGACTTCTCGTGGTACTACCGCCTGGGGACGGGCACCGGCACGGTGTCTCTCGGCACGGGCAAGACCAAGGACATCCAACTAACGACGCTCGGGTACGGCGGCTCCGTCGGCTGCACGTTCACGGACAACAACTAAGGAGCGCATATGACGACATACACCAAGGAGACCGCCCTCTACAACACGAACGCCATTGCGAACGACATCGACGATGCCGAGAACGCCTACAAGACCGTCATCACCGAGGTGGGTACGAGTGGCATCCAGCTCCACCCGAGCGGGCAAGACGGCAGTCCAGAGCATCCGATCGAGGACTACACGCTGATCGACAACAACGGCATGGAGGTGTTCGACGGCGGCACGAGCGTTGCCGCCTTTGGAGGAAATGGCATACGCGTGGGGCAAAACGATTCGTCTAGCAACCGTATAATCATAGACGACGACAGTTTCGACGTCTATCATGGAATCATGCAGATTGCCCATTTCGGTTACGGTGAGGGAAACAACGGCAACAACGGCGTTTCCTCTGCTCCGTATTATTCAATGGGGAATCGGCTGTATCCAACTAATACGTTCAGCACTAGCAGTACGTACGGCGAACATGTTGTCACGTTGTACAACGGCGAGCCCTATATTTCAAAGAGGGCAATAACGTCGCCCGGTGCTTGGAATCCTAGTGACTGGGATAAGTTATATGGAAACTATTCGTTTGCTGAAGGTTCTGGCAATGTGGCATCGGGTAGCAATTCACATGCCGAAGGTTCGCTTACGAAGGCTCTTTACCTTGCAGCACATGCGGAGGGCGCTTATTGCACGGCTGATGATTACGGTGCCCACGCGGAAGGAGTATATAGCAAGGCCCTAGGACATAGCTCTCATGCCGAGGGAAACTACGCGCTTGCAAGAGGAAGTGCTTCTCATGCTGGTGGATATTTGACGACTGCGGCATATGACTACCAAACTGTTATAGGTTGTTGCAACGACAACAAGAGCACGAACTTGTTCGAGATAGGCAACGGTGACGAAGGAGATGACGTTTACTCCAACGCGCTCGAACTCGACTGGAGCGGCAACCTGGAGATAGCAGGCGGGCTTACGGCAGGTAACGACTGCGCCATCGACGGCGACCTGGATATCTCAGGGGCGTTCAACGGCTTCGACATGACTGCGGTCTCCAAGACAACTTACAGCGGGTCGAGCGGGGCCACGGCGATCAGCCAGGTGTTCGAAACCGTCAACACAGGTTTCAGCATATCCACCGTGTACGTTGCCAAATGGGGGCCGATGTGCACCATCCAGATAGAGTTCGCACGCACGAGCGGCGCCATAAACTCAACTAACACGTTCGAGATTGGGAAACTCGCGACCGGTTTCAGGCCTGCCTACTTCGTCGGTGGCGGGAACAACTCGTTCGCCGCCTGCATCAGCAGCGCCGGGACGTTTGCGGCCAGGAATGTGTCGCCGAGCAACGTCGCCGCCAACACCACAGTGCGAGTCGGCTTCACATACATCCTCGGCTAACAAGGAGGTAACACATGATAATCAGGGACGTCCTCATCGACGGCTCCGTGTACGGGGCCCACGAGGTGGTTTCCATCAAGCACGTGGCCGGCAGGCGCACGTCCATCACCGTCCGGTCCAGCAAGTCGAACCCGCGTTACGGCCCGTCCGCCTACGTGGAGAGGACCCACGACGTGGACCTCGACGACACGCTGACGTTCTCGGGCGCCGAGGAGCTCGTATCGGCCATGGACGCATATTCCGAGCACGTCGACCCGGAGACCGCGCTCCTGACGGAGCTGGCTCCGACGCTCACGGACGAGCAGGCCGTCACGGTCCTGTCCGTCTACCCCGAATGGTCGGCCGATGGCTCCTACTCGGCGGACGACCGCGTCCGATATTCGGACGGCTTCTACAGGTGCCTCCAGGCGCATGACGCGCAAGAGAGTTGGAATCCGGCGGCGTCGGCCAGCCTCTGGTCCGCCATCATCGACGCGACCGTGCTGCCCATCGGCGAGTACCCGCTGTGGCAGCAGCCGTCCTCCACGAACCCCTACATGGAGGGCGACAAGGTCACGTTCAACGGCAGCGTCTGGACCTCGGTGATCGACAACAACGTCTGGGCTCCCGGCGTGTTCGGCTGGGAGATGGACGCGCAGGCCATGCAGCTGGCGGACCTGGTCGAACCCTGGGCGCAGCCGGATTCCACGAACCCGTATCCCGCAGGGGCCCTCGTGAGCCACAACGGCGGCATCTGGAGCTCAGACGTGGACGGCAACGTGTGGGAGCCCGGCGTGTACGGATGGACCTGGGTCTCCGACATGGAGATGCAGGAGCCCGTCGTGGTGCCGGACGAGCCGACGGAGCCGGAGCCGGAACCAGAGCCCTCCGAGCCCGAGGTCCCCGAGTGGACGCAGCCCGACAGCACCAGCCCGTACATGGCCGGAGACAAGGTCGTCCACAACGGCGGCGTTTGGGAGTCGCTCGTCGACAACAACGTTTGGGAACCCGGGACGGTAGGAACCGAGGCGCTCTGGCAGGAGGTCGCGTAATGGACTCGCATCTTCAGTACCTCACGTTCGACGAGGTGGGGATCACCATCATAGGCATAGCGGTGGCGCTCGCGTTCGTCAGCCTCGTGCTGCACGCGGTCAAGGATATAGACGACTTCATGCAGTCGCGGAAGAAGCCGACGAACGACCGCTTCGGAGTGACCGAGGAGAAGCTGGAGAACCACGAGCAGCGCATCACGCACCTTGAGGGCTGCTGCTCTGAAGTGCAGGGCAAGCTCCAGAACGACTGGCAGTTCCAACAGGACGAGACCGAGATGAACCGCCTGATGCTCAAGTCCATCAAGCAGCTGCTCAAGCACTCGATAGACGGGAACGACACGCAAGGTCTGAAGCACATGGAAGACGAGATAGACAACTACCTCCTAGACCACGCGCAGTAAGGAGAGAAAAATGATCAACTGGAAAGTACGCCTCAAGAACAAAATGTTCTGGCTCGGCCTCGTGCCGCTCATCCTGCTGCTAATCCAGCAGGTTGCGGCGATCTTCGACATCGCCCTCGACTTCGGCATGCTGCAAGAGCAGCTCATCGCCATCATCGGTACGGTGTTCGCGCTGCTGGCACTGTGCGGGGTGGTGGTGGACCCGACGACCGAGGGGTTCGGCGATTCCGAGCGTGCTTTGGGATACGAAGAACCCTACCCGAAACACGCCGCAGGAGCTGAATGATGTTCGCCGCGATGCAGGCGTCCATGATCGTCCTGGCTATCGCCGTGGCGGTCATGTGCGTCACCATCATGGTCGACATCTGGATGAAATGGAGGCGGTAACATGGCAATCGGCAAAGGCCAA
>Ga0265298_10006148_pt1 | contig 14900 bp, 13 predicted proteins | sample AusTroGonzalo_MG_3_FD_193486 | JGI IMG/M metagenome (GOLD analysis project Ga0265298, IMG submission 193486) | Bovine rumen microbial communities from tropical cattle in Woodstock, Queensland, Australia - Gonzalo_01 | ecosystem: Host-associated > Mammals > Digestive system > Stomach > Rumen ... | reverse complement strand
TCGTCGTAAGAAGCACTCCTTTGCCGAGGGCGAGGTGGTGCGCTTTATAGAATATAGTAATGTACGCGCGACGCCTTTCTGCCAGCACTTTGGCGTCTGTGGCGGCTGCAAGTGGCAGAACCTGCCCTACGAGGAACAGCTGAAATTCAAGCAGCAGCAGGTGTTCGACCAGCTGACACGCATCGGCAAGATAGAACTGCCCGAATTCCGTCCCATCCTGGGCAGCGTGAAGACTCAGGCGTATCGTAACAAGCTGGACTTCGGATGTGCCAACAAGCGTTGGCTGACCAGTTCAGAGTTAAGAGATGAGAGTTTAGAGAAAAATGTGCCTGCCATCGGATTCCATATTACGGGGGCATTCGACAAGATTCTGCCCATCGAGAAGTGTTGGCTGATGGACGACCTGCACAACCAGATTCGCAACGAGGTGCGCGACTATGCCATTGAGCACGGCCTGAGCTTCTTTGACTTACGACAGCAGGTCGGTTTGCTGCGCGACGTCATCATCCGCAACTCGGCCAGTGGCGAATGGATGGTTATTATCCAGTTCCACTACGATGAGACAGGTGGTGAGAACGAGGCCAAAGCACTACTACAACATATCGCCGACAAGTTCCCGCAGATCACTTCCCTACTCTATCTCGACAACCAGAAGTGCAACGACACCATCGGCGACCAGGATATCCTGGTGTTCAAGGGCGAAGACCACATCTTCGAACTGATGGAGGACCTGAAGTTCAAGGTGGGTCCCAAGTCGTTCTATCAGACCAATACCGAGCAGGCCTATCATCTGTATTCGGTCGCCCGCGAATTTGCGTTCTCTAGCATAACTAGTGACGCTAGTTCTACTAGTGAGACTAGAGAAAAGCCACTAGTTTACGACCTCTATACAGGTACTGGTACTATAGCTAACTTCGTGGCGAAGAAGGCCAGACAGGTCATTGGCATTGAATACGTGCCAGAGGCCATCGAGGACGCGAAGGTGAACTCGGCCATCAACGGCATCACCAACACGCTGTTCTATGCTGGCGACATGAAGGACATTCTGACAGACGACTTCATTCAGGAGCACGGACGGCCTGACGTCATCATCACTGACCCGCCTCGTGCCGGCATGCACCCTGACGTGGTGAAAACCATTCTGAATGCTGCCCCTGAGCGCATCGTCTACGTCAGCTGCAATCCTGCCACACAGGCCCGTGACCTGCACGATATGGATGCCGACTATCGCGTGGCAGCCGTGCAACCCGTCGACATGTTCCCACATACGCCCCATGTAGAGAACGTCGTGCTGTTGGTACGCAGACGTGCGTAAGTATAAAAAAGCTCTGATATTTCCGAGTTTCGCGCGCGCGAAATTATATTTATTAATTTAATTAATTTAGCCCCTTTATAGGGGCTTAATTTATATTAATTAATTAGCTGTTGCAAAGATACAAAACGGCAAAAACCTATTGGCCGACTTTCATACCCTATATTACGAAAATATAACATCTTTAACTTCCCTTTACTGAAAATCCTTGGACATGTAGTATCGCTAACAGCAAAACATTGAAACGCTCATAGTAAAACAAAGAAACGCCGCCAGAGAAACAAAGCATACTCCAGCCTGCTTCTAGGCTGCTTTTATCCTTACTCACGAGTATACTTAGAGTATGCCTAGAGCGGAGCAAAAACGAGAGAACACAATACATATATTGAAAATTAGTCATCTGACATTGAGTAATTACTTTTCCTGTTAAATCCAAAATAAGATTCCTTAATAATAATTGATTTTTCGTTTAAGACGGCGAAATTACAAAAAAAAGGTTTAAAATGGATATTTTTCGCTTTATATTTTTGGATTGATAGATTAAATTCGTTATCTTTGCATACAATATTAGTCACCTACTTTAACATAAAAGGAAGTGGCAAGTTTTTAATTAAAAATTTTAAGGAGGGCATTACAATGCTTAGAAAGATATAACAGATAGGTAACGAAAATCCCACACCATTGCGAGTGGTGTGGGACTGTAGGTTCGCTTCTCTGGTAGGGCGTTCTGTGTTACCCCCAACAAAAGGACCTTCATAGTTCACGTGCAAAGATAAGAAATAAATCTCAAATCAAGCACAAAAGGTTCTCATGCCAGGTATTATTTAGTATTAATTAGCAAATGAAGAAGCAAAAGTATGCATGTCAGCATCATCGATGTGGCAATTGTGTGCAAGTTAATTCATGAGCTACTGTAACAACCATTAAATGATATAGCGTATGTTATACCCTTATCAGAAAATGCTACCACTGGATTATGAGGACCCAGACAGCAACCAGTTATTGATTGAGAATCATCGGACGTTAGGTCCGTTACACTCAGTCCTTTGTAAGGGAATTAGGTTCACTTCCAAGAACCAATTCCCTATAGTGGAACCATATTCTGGAGAAATACCAGAAGTATTGTGTTCAGTTCACCGACTTCCCAAGAAGTCTGACTCTCGCTTGCGTAATACCTGTGGGCATTTTTTCACGTCTGACTCAAACTTTGAGTCATATTGGAATAATCCATTCAGGTATCTTCGATTCCTTCAGCAGCTCGGCTTTGTTATTTCCACAGATTTTTCGCTTTACACCAATATGGTGTTGATGCAGAAACTATGGAACTCCTTTCGAAACAAACTGTTGTCTGCCTTTTATCAGCGAAACGGCATCAATCTCATCCCGGCTCCTTCATGGGGTGACTTGGTTAATATTGAGTTGTATATGGAAGGTTGGCCTACGGAAAGTGTAATAGCTATTAATAGTACAGGTATTGGACTTGATAAGCGGTGCCGGTACATTTGGCTAGAAGGTTATTATGCTATGCTCGAAATCTTGAAGCCCATACATATAATAAGATATGGAGCCTACATGGAAGGAGAACATAAAGAAATAAGTACTTATTACCCTAACAACAACAAAAAAGGTTACAGATATGGGAGCTAACGGATCATACGACAAAAATTTAGGTGGAGTGCCAAAAGATAAGCGCACACATACAGAGACGGGATATACTGTTCTTGGTCACAAAGTATTGCTTCAAACAGGAACAGAGGATCAAACTTCGAACATCCTCAATTCAAACTCTCCAGATTCTACATATCTTATGGCAAAATTGAATGAAGATAATACGCTAACTATTCTTAATGTCAATATTAATGAAGGCAATAAGATAAAAATGGATATCAATCTGAAGTTTGACTCTCATGGTAATCTCATTCCATACAATGGAAAAGAGAGTGCTTCGCATTCACATAAATGGATAGAGATGCCCAATGGAAATATGGCAAGAAAACCCGCTAAAAATGGCGAGAATACTCACCTGCCTATCTCTGACGAGTTCAAGCCCCTTCTCAATGCTATCGCAGACTTCAACAAAAAGAAAAATAAATTCCCAAAGAAATGACAAACGAGATTAAAAGAAAAATTGCCATAATAGATTACTATGGCAAAGGCAAGCATGTTTATGAGGACCAAATGGGCTTCCGTGATAGGATGAAATCAGAGGCACGATCCCTAGTTGCACGTGAGGTGTTCCGCTATCATGTGGAGGAGGTTGGATTAAATCTTGCATTTTATTATCCACCAACTGATACCTTCTATGGAATTCTTACTGAAATGAGGCCCGTCAAGGTTAAGACGTTGCCTCGTGACAGACGACGCTCTGATTTCTTAGGTTGGCAGTGTGACTGTGACCCTCATGACGAGGATCAACTCATTGCCACTTTCGATGATATTACCGAGGTTTGGGATGGCTTGAAGATTGACGGAAAAGATTTTGAGGAAGTCATCAATCACTCGTACATCGTCGCTTTGAACTGATGATAGTACAAAAGATGCAGGACTATCATTAGCTCTGCATCTTTTTCTTCAAACCTCTCAGATGTCGTTGGTATGACTTGATGATTCTGTCAGATAGATCGTCTGGTTCAAAGTAAGGAGAATCGTCACCAAACATTTCCGCCAAGAGCTTTACATACTCCTCATCCTGTTCATATATCCAGTTATTCCGAATCCACATCCCCAGCGTGAAATGATATTCGCAGGAATCTCCCTTAGTCATTTCTTTCTTATCCTCCTCGCTCAGCATAGCATCTAACTTAGCATAGGCAATTTTCTTTGAATATGGAATATGTGTTGCGTTGAATATCTCCGCCCCGCATTTGCTGCATGCCCATTCAGGATCGTCCTCGGAAATACAGCATCCACCATAGATGACGTGCTCATGATAAGTATTGAAATACTCTTCTTCAGACATCACAGGTAGTCCGTATAGAATCGGATACACAGGCGCCCCACATTTAAGGCACTTGTCCGGCTTCTCTATTGATTCATACCTTTTCATCATAGCTCTACTTGTTTACGACGGCAAAGATACAAGAATAATCTGACAATACAAACTAAAACGGGGCTTTATTCGTTATTACCGAGGAACGAGATACGTTTTAATGGTAGCATATTCTTATCCTCATCCGACATCTTATCGTAGTACTCCTGCCACATGTCGATAAACTCATCTCCATCTATCAGACGGATGAATTCACGCGAGCTTGTACTGGTGTTGCGAGCATCTGACGAGAACGTGCCACTAGTCACAAACAGAGCAATATCGCCAGCACGGAGCACACCTAAGAGTGCTCTAATATCTGATGCACCAATGGCTGTCTCCGGCTTATGTTTCACCTGCACCTTAATGCGAGGTGTCTGTGCGCCCAGCGGATCTAAGTAAGCAATAATATCTATACCTCCATCCTTGCCCTTGGGCGCGATAAATGGTGTATAATATTTCATTGCCCGAAGCAGAGCAGCCACCATATCCTGGAATTCATAAGGACTCTTCGACACGATGAATTGTCTGATACCTTCACGGGCGTCTGACTCCAACATGTCGAGGTTTCTGGAATTGTCTTTCTCTGCCGTCTCGTCTGTTGGTTCCTCATCAGGACTTTCATCCTTTGGATTCAGTCGTCGCCATTCATGATAGGCATCATTAGCAATGTTCATCACCTCCTCAGGTGTTTTCTTCAAAGCCGATTCGCCTTCAGGTGTCAAATACCAATTGCCATTCTTCTTCACAATGAAGCCTGCCTTCTGATAGTCTATGGAATAGAATTGGAAGCTGTTCGTCCAACGGATATATTTCATCTTTCCTGCAGGTTCTTTCTCCCAATCCGTCAGTTCCACGTTTTCGTTTACAAACGGATAGAGTTCCTTAGCAGGCATACTACCGCCGCGGCGACTCATCTCTTTCATTACTGCGTATAGCGTCTTGGTGGCGCAGGACTTTGTCCTACTGAATTTGTCTTTTGCCATATCGTTAATTGTTAATTTTTACACAGCGGATTGCGCAAGCCACACTTCGTACCTTCTGGTCGAAGAACCGACCCGCTGTGTAATTTATCTGTTTCCTTTTGCCCTATTATGTGTTTTGCACAGCATCTGACAATTTGCAATGTCGGTGCTGCCGCCCTTACTCCAGGCTGAAACATGATCAGCATCCATTTCTGTGAGTTTCCAAATTCGAGTTTTGAAGCTTCATGCCCAATGGCGCAGTATGGACAGTTCGAAACTCCTTTAGCCTCAGCCACTTCAGTCTGGAGTTTATATACCTGACGTTTTATTTTCTCATCGAACACACGGACATTTAGCAGTTTTGTATCCTGCTCACCTCCAAGAACATATTCGAAGATTCCACTTTTGTTTTCTACCTGTGGATCATCCATCAAAGCAGCAACTCGCTCGTCAACCTTTATTGGGTCATACGGCTGGTTGTGATAGGTTTCATAGAGACGTCCCCATTCCAAACCCTTCATTTTGTCATAGGTATTGGGGAATACGCTATTAACCCATCCCAAGACTGCATTGAAGTAAGTCTTCAATTCATTAATGTTGTCGTCTCTACGATGCTGTTTCATGTAGTCACTAATATGTCCTTTACTTACCCAATCAAGTGCTCTTTCAAGGAAGTCCTGACGATTGGCTGTGCCATTAATAAAATGGCTCCACATCTGGATATGGGCATTCTGCGAATTACTGAACTCCTCTTTTGCTTTGGTAACGAAAGGTCCGCTAAATACGGCATTCAGCAATTCTTGTTGTTTCAAAGGGACACCAGCAATATTGATGGTCTTAAACCATTCTTTTATCTCTGTTTCTGTTCCTTCGCAGATATAAATCAGAAGCTTTGTATTTAGAACCTTCTCACGCTTGTCAGCAGCGATACTATTTATATCTTGAGGAATGTCGTTTTCATCGACGATGCTCAGAACGCCTTCAACGAAGCGACCTAACGAGGTAATGCGTTGCTGTCCGTCAAGCACTTCATACTTATCATCTCCCACCTTATTAAAATATAGCAGGCCTATGGGATAACCTTTTAGCACAGAGTCAATAACTGCCACATCTCGCTTTCCATCAGCATAAATGTAATTACGCTGATATTCTGGCTGAATGATCAATCGTCCCGAAAGGCCACAAAGTGCTTTGCCTTCTAATTCGTTATAGTGAAAACCCTTGCAGATTTCCTCTACCGTAATGTCTGTTCTTAGTTCCGTATTCATAGTTATTGTTTTTTGCGGATAAAAATTCTTTGATAAACGACATGGGCATTCCCATCAGCATCTAATATGTATGGATTCTGAATTCTCCACGTTTTATCCTGCTTTTTGTAATATTCTGCTTTTTCTTTTGAAGGTGGAGTATAAAAATCACAATTCTTTTCACACCATTCAATATCACCTCCTCGCCAAACAATTTCAAATTGTTCTGGACAATACTTATCGAGAAAAGAAATAGGTACCCCCATAACACCATCATGATCTTCTGGAATGGCATCAGTAAAAGGGACTTCTATAGCATCAAAGTTGTCGTAATGGCAATAATCGGAATGTCCTTTTAATTCCTTATGCCTACTATATTTGAGATTTTCAGCTTTAGTCATTAGGGGTAATGACTGATGACGACGGCCATGTTCAAGATTAGTAAACCAACAGCAATTTCTAAATTTAACAAGACCGGAGTTTTCGTTGAAAACTCCATCAGCAAAGTTTCTAACAGGAGAACCTGCCAATTTAAAATAGGCATTTCCATTAGAGAATCCATTGCCCAACCAGATTTTGTTATTCTTGATTAAAGGAAAAACCTCCCTATAGGTTATTGCATTCATATTACCTATTATCAAAAATTGTTTTCGTGCTTCTACAATCCATGCCAAGAACTCTCTAAACAACGAAAATGGTGGGTTGGTTATGATAATATCTGCTTCGTCTCTGAGCTTACAGACCTCTTTTGAACGGAAATCGCCATCACCTTCAAGGTAGGTCCATTCCAAGTCTTGATAGTCAATGCGACCATCACCTGTCTTGTCTCTCTCAAGAACGAAAATCTTGCCATGAGTCTGCGTTTTGTTAGCATCAAACTTAGGGTCTTCTGTCTCGAAGAGTGATGGCTGATAACCGTACTTATACTTCTTTGACTCAGGAGCATAGCTGGTGGAGATTAGCTTCTTTAAGCCAAATGTCTGAAACTTCTGAGCAAAGTATTTAGTGAAGTTACTCCACTCAGGATCGTCACAAGGCAATAAAACTGTTTTGCCTCGAAATACGTTTGGGTCATACTCCAGATAGGCATTCACTTCTACCTGGATGTCGTTTAACTGCGTATAGAACTCATCATTCTTCGCAGTCTTTGCACTCGATAGGTTTTGATTAGCCATAGCTTATAGCTTTAGGACAATAAGCACTTATCGGAACTCTTTGGGCTTTTCTGCATCAAAGCCTCTATACACGGAAAAAGCGTGTCCGCTCTTACCAGATATAGAGGCCGTGACATTGCCCAAATGAATGATAAGTGACGTCCACGCCATAAGCGCGAACACTCACAATTATCGAAATTCATTTTGATTTTAGAAATTTGTCACGTTTCTATATCTTCCTAATAACTGCTCATGTCGTTATTGTTTTACCCTCAATGTCATACCGCCACCCTGCGCTCAGGGACCAAGTTGTACTTGGGTCGTTTACGACCATCGGCCTGTACTTGATTGCAAAATTAGGAAATAAAAATGAATTATACAAATAAACAGGCAGGAAAATCATTAATACGTCATGAAATTGTCGCCTGATGTAAGATGTATGATAGCTTCCTCCTGTAACCATACAATGGCAAAGAATTTTAGTGTGCTGTTTTTGACGAAAGTGTCATTTTTGCTTCTAACTTATTCAGTGTTAGTTTGTTAGGTATGATGATGCTTCTTTAAAAAGTTCCATTAAGCATCACGCTACCAAAACAAGTTGTTTTGGTGTGAAAAGTATGGCACTTTATGGTGAAAGAAAGGCCTTCTACGATACCAAAACAACTTGTTTTGCTGTCGTAGAAACGCCGCTTATCGATCGAGCCTCACGCGCTTATCGCTCAAAGGTCGCTTGCTTATCGCACGCACGTCGTCTGCTTATGGCTCAAGGCCTTTGAGCTTACTTCTCGCGGGCCGTCTGCTTACTTCTCGTGACCTGCTTGCTTATCGCTTGTATTTTTTCATTTAAAAAGTTGGAGGATTGAAAAAAAAGTTGTATCTTTGCGCCATAATACTAATCAAATCTATAATAAGTATGAGAAAACTATCATTACTCCTTGCGCTGCTAGCAACAACAGCAATAAGCATCAGCGCAGAAGAACTGGAATCACAGGAGACCAATGCAGAAATTGCAACGCCACACTCTGACCAAGGGTCAGAGAAAGCAACTATTGAGGTGCCTGCCTGGGTGAAGAACATCAAGTTTAGCGGCTACGGCATGCTACAGTATCAGGGACAGGACCCTGAAGGTAACCGCACGAACTCGTTCAACCTGCGTCTGGCCCGTTTCATTCTGGATGGTAAGATTGGTGACTTCGACTGGCGCGCCCAGATTCAGGGTACTAACGTGAAAGGACCTGGTGAGCCAACCGTTCAGCTTGTCGACCTCTATGCAGAATGGCGCAAATATCCAGAGTTCAAGGTTCGTGCAGGCCAGTTCAAGCGTGCCTTCACGTTCGAGAACCCCACCCACCCCATCACACAGGGTTGGTACTCTTATGCTAACGTCATCAACGCCCTTTCAGGCTTTGGCGACCGTACAGGCGAGAAGTCCTCTGGTGGTCGTGACATTGGTGTACAGATTTCAGGAGACCTCTTCCCCAACGCTGAGGGCCGTCGCCTGCTGCACTATCAGATAGGTGTCTATAACGGTGAAGGCGTCAACAGCAAGGATGCTGACAACAGGAAGGATATCATTGGTGGTCTCTGGGTCATGCCTATTAAAGGCTTGCGCATTGGTGCCTTCGGATGGACGGGTTCTCGTGGCAATATGGTATACGACTATGAAACTATTCCTACAGGAAAATTTGTGTTAGACGAAAACGATAATAAGATAGAGCTAACTGACAAGAAAGAGAAAACCTGTAGCGTGGTCAAGAACCGCTATTGTCTGTCTGTCGAATACGACAAGGATGAATACACTTTCCGTGCTGAGTATCTGCACTCACAGGGCTGGGGCTCAGGCAAGACAGGTAGCAACGTTATCAACTATTCACTTGGCGACAAGGCTGACGGTTGGTACGCCTTTGGTATCGTGCCTGTCATTAAGTCTAAGCTGCATGCAAAGGCTCGTTACCAGTGCTATCGTGACAATAAGGAGTGGAACCGTGCCAAGACGATGTACGAAGTTGGTGTCAACTACTTCTTTACGAAGAACCTGCAGATGAACTTCGAGTATGCCCGCGTCAATGAACGTTCGCTGGCTAAGCCCAACTATAATTTTGTCGACTTGGAACTCGACTTCCGTTTCTAAACGATTTATTTGAATTTCCGCATCAGCGCTTCCCAAAGATGTGTCTTCTGATGCAGGATATACAGCGAACAAGCCGTGCTAACCAATGTTAGTGCGGCTTCTGTTATCCAGTAAGTCCAACCATCGGTCCATAGTGTTACGCCATAAGCCAACGCACCGATAGACATCTGCAGTAACGCATATCGGCCCACACGCCACGTTGGACGATAGCTGTACTGCCAGCATGCATAGGCATTTACCACTACATATTCAACCACGTGTGCCACCAAGATAGCTACACCTGTTCCCCAGATGCCCCACCAGCGATAGCCCACCACGATAGCCATAGCCAAAGCCACGAAATATGTGGTCTCAAGCAGCAGGTATGACAGCGAACGACTACGTGCCAGCGTGATATATGCTACTGGCATTGTCTGCACCTTGAAATACATGGCCAATACAGCAACCTGGGCCATAGCCACCACAGGCAGGAAGTCGCTTCTGAATAACATTGGAATCAGGATAGGCAGCAGCATCAACAGCGCCACCAACATAGGCGACAACAACAGCAACGATACCTCCATCTGCTTGTTGACTGTATCGTTGGTAGCCTGGATATCCTTATGAACCGCTGATAGGCGTGGGAAATAATCGGTTTCCATAGCCGAGAACACCATACCGGCATAGGTGATGGTAATCATGTAGGCTGCGTTATAGAAACCCACATCGTCCATAGAACCCTCCACGTTTAGGAAAGCGCGAATGGCCATTTCAGCACCACTGCCTATCGCTGCTGCCAGCACGAACGAGACGCCCAGTCTTATCATGCTAAAGCCGTCACGCAGATGTTGCTTACAGAAGCGGAGTTTTAACGGGTAGCAACGGTAGGAGTGTATCACCGTCAGCAGCGTGTTCAAGGTTGCAATCAGCACAATGGCAGGAACAACGCCCGACTGTCCAAAGTAATAATATAGCGGAACCGACAGTGCCACAGCACCAATAGCACCAAATATCTGTACTCTGGCCAGTGAGCCCATCCTGCGCGTAGCCTTCAGGATGGCCGTTTCGCCACCAGCTATGGCCAGCATGGCTACCGACACGCCCAACATGGCATAGTGGAGCGTATGGTCACCCCACGTAAACGTCATGTTATCCACAAGTCCGCTGGCAACTACGCAGAACAGCAAGCCCAGCACGGCTGCTATCATGCTCCACAGTCGGATGACCTGTACATAATAATCCAGTTGTGAATGGTTTTCCTGCTCGTACACCTCTGACAACTTCGGCACGGCACCAAACGACAGGCCCAGATTAGTAGCCTGTGACGCAAAGGTCTGCACAGACATCATCAGCGCATTGAAGCCCATACCGCCAGCACCCAACAGCACAGCCATAGCCTTGTTGCGTACAAGTCCTATCAAGATGATAAGCCCCTGTACACCACCAAACAAGCCCGTGTATTTCAGTATATGCCGATAGCTGGCTTTGCTGTATTCCTTCATACTAAGGTGCAAAGGTACGAAAAAGAAGTGAAAAGTGAAAAATGAAAAGTGAAAAATTTGCTGCCGCTGTCGTAAAGTTATTTTTTTTTTGTAATTTTGCCAACGAAATGAATAAAGATATGCCTTTAGTCAGTTTCATACTGACATATTACAACCAGCCAATACAACTGCTGTGCGAATGTATTGACAGTATTCTGGCCTTGTCGCTGCGTCCCTTCGAGCGCGAAATCATTATCGTGGACGATGGTTCGAGGGTCAGTCCGATGAATGGTCTGATGCAGTATGGCGACGAGATTATCTATGTGCGCCAGAAGAATGGCGGATTGAGTGTGGCCCGTAACAAGGGCATAGAAATGGCACAAGGCAAATTCCTGCAGTTTGTGGATGCTGACGACCACCTGATTCAGCGACCTTATGAACACTGTCTCGACCTGATTCGACTGAACAGCGATGTCGACATGGTGATGTTTGACTTTACCAGTACTGACACCAAAGAGACGGAGTATAACGACACAGAAGTGATGACGGGCTCAGCATATATGCTGAAACATAACATACACGGTACGGCATGCGGCTACCTGTTCAGTCAGACGACACTCAGCAAGCTACGCTTTACACCAGGCATCTGGCACGAGGACGAAGAGTTCACACCCCAGCTGCTGATCAGGGCTGAACACGTCTACGCCACTGACGCCAAGGCCTACTATTACTATAAGCACAAGGGCACTATTACCACACACGACGACGAGGAGAGCAAGGCCAAGCGTTTTGACGACATCAAGGGCGTCTTGGACAGGCTGCATTATCTTTGCGACCGTGTGCCCCAGGTTGACCGTATAGCCTTGCAACGCCGCGTGGCCCAGCTGACCATGGACTATATCTATCAGGTCATCATGCAGCAGCGCTCACAGAAGGCACTCAATGCATGTATCGACGAACTGAGCAGCAAGGGACTGTTCCCCCTGCCCGACCGTGACTACTCACAGAAATACAAATGGTTCCGCAAGATGACGAATACCCGACTGGGACGTACCATCCTGCTGAATACGCTGCCCTTATTGAAGAAAGAGAGATAAGCCATGACACTTTCCGTTATCATCCCTGTTTACTGCGTTGAAGCGACTCTCGACCGTTGTGTGGAGAGTGTCTTAAGACAGCATGTGGATGATATGGAAGTCATACTGGTTGACGATGGTTCGCCAGACCATTGCCCAGAGATGTGCGACCAATGGGCAGCAAAAGACCAGCGCATCCGAGTTATCCATAAGGCAAACGGTGGACTCAGCGATGCCAGGAATGCAGGTATTGACATAGCCTGTGGTGACTACATCACCTTTGTCGACAGCGACGACTGGATAGCAGCCGACACCTATCGGCCATTGTTGGAAAAGATGGCTGGTATCGATATCTTGGAATATGCCATTGCAGACAGACTTTCGCTCAATGACCATATCTACGACGACATCAACAAATACTGGCTGGACGAACGGGTATACACACACACCTACGCCTGGAACAAAATCTATCGCAGACAGCTCTTCGACGATGTTCGCTATCCCAAAGGACGCATCTTTGAAGACATCTATACCCTTCCGCAGTTGCTACGGAAAGCGCAACGGATTGCTACCAGCAGTCATGGCAGCTACCACTACTGGACGAATCCTACAGGTATTACGGCAACAGCCGACGGCAATGCGCTGACCCAGCTATTAGAAGCCCATCATCGTAGTCAGATGCCCATCGACGACCTCTATTACATGTATCTGGTCAACATCCAGATAGATGTCTGGGAACGCACAGGAAACGACATGGTCCTGCCCAAAAGGAAAGTCAGGATTGGGGCCATACCCAGCCAATACAAGTTTAAGGCTCGCATTCTTAACTCGTTAGGATTAAAGGCGTTATGCATATTTAGCAAACTCCTGCATCATTTCAAGAAGCCAAGTCAACTATAAGGAAAGGACGACGATGAAGATACTACTCTTAGGCGAATATAGCAATGTACATGCGACGCTTGCAGAAGGTCTGCGGGGGTTGGGGCACCACGTCACCGTCATTTCCAATGGCGATTTCTTCAAGGACTATCCACGGGATATCGACGTGTCCAGAAAGCCTGGCAAACTGGGGGGCATACTGCTACTCGCCAAACTCTACACCTTACTGCCCAAGATGTGCGGCTACGATGTGGTGCAGCTCATCAATCCCATGTTCTTCGAGCTGAAGGCAGAACGGCTCTTCTGGTTCTATAAGTGGCTTCGCAAGCACAACAAGCGCGTCTTTCTTGGTGCCTTTGGCATGGACTACTATTGGGTACATGAATGCACCTACAACAAGCCCCTGCGCTATAGCGACTTCAATTTCGGCAATGAGGTACGCAAAGACCCAGAGGCCGTGCGCTATCAAGAGGACTGGCTGGGGACAGCGAAGGAACGCCTGAACAAATATATTGCTGAAGACTGTGACGGCATCATCACAGGACTCTATGAATACTGGGCATGCTATCACCCTGTCTTCAAGGATAAGACGACCTATATCCCCTTCCCCATCCGAATGCCGGCATCATGCTCGACAGAACGGGCCAGCAAGTCGAAAGTCGTCCTGTTTATTGGCATCAACCGTGAAAGAAGTGCATACAAAGGTACCGACATCATGCTCAGAGCCGCCCAAGACCTGCACGCCCATTATGCACACAGGATGAAGCTGAACATCGCAGAATCCGTACCTTTCGACGAGTACCGGCAGATGATGGAAGGCTCTGATGCCATCCTTGACCAGCTCTATGCCTATACACCTTCCATGAATCCACTACTGGCCATGTCGAAAGGTATTATCTGTATTGGAGGCGGCGAACCCGAGAACTATGAGATAATCAACGAGACAGAGCTGCGTCCCATCATCAATGTTGAGCCGACCTATGAGAGTGTCTACCACGAAGTGGAACAACTGGTGCTGCATCCTGAGCGTATTCCAGAGCTGAAGCGCCAGAGCGTGGAATACATAAAAAAGCATCACGACTTCATGAAAGTCGCGATGCAATACGTTGATTTCTGGAATCGCTGATTGATTACTCAGCAGCGGGTGCTTCAGCAGCAGCCTCCTCAGCGGGAGTCTCTGCAGCAGCTTCAGCAGCGGCAGTAGCCTCGGCCTCAGCCTTAGCGGCAGCCTCAGCAGCCTTCTTCTCAGCTACCTTCTTAGCCTGCTCCTCGTTCTGAGCCTTCTCAGCCTTCAGCTGGGCAGCAGCAGCGTCCTTCTTAGCCTTAGCCTCGTCAGCAGCAACCTTCTCCAGGCCCTTCTGCTTGTCAGCCTTCCAAGCGTCGAACTTCTTCTGAGCTGTAGCCTCATCGAAAGCGCCCTTCTTAACGCCACCCTTCAGGTGCTTCATCAGGTAAACGCCCTCGCGGCTGAGGATGTTACGAACAGTGTCGGTAGGCTGTGCACCACACTCGACCCAATACAGTGCACGCTCGAAATTAAGATCTACTGTGGCAGGATTGGTGTTTGGGTTGTAAGTACCAATCTTTTCAGTAAAACGACCATCACGTGGTGCACGAGCGTCAGCGATAACGATGCGGTAGAAAGCAT
>Ga0265298_10006147_pt1 | contig 14903 bp, 4 predicted proteins | sample AusTroGonzalo_MG_3_FD_193486 | JGI IMG/M metagenome (GOLD analysis project Ga0265298, IMG submission 193486) | Bovine rumen microbial communities from tropical cattle in Woodstock, Queensland, Australia - Gonzalo_01 | ecosystem: Host-associated > Mammals > Digestive system > Stomach > Rumen ... | reverse complement strand
AATAGGGTAGTAGGCTATGAAGAGAAATAATGTATTTTTAATAGTTACAATTTTTCTTTTATCATTCATTTCAGTCGCTTATGCGGCTTTTAATAGTGAGCTAACTATTACAGGTGAAGGTATAATCCAAAAAGATACAATAGCACCAACATGTGGAGCATGGTATTTAAGAGATTCTTCATTAACTATTCAACAAGCTTATAATCAAAATAAATTTATAAATCCAGGAACAAATACAACATGGACAAATACAGATAAAAAATTATTCATCGAATGTTCAGATAATATGACTGGAGATTATGGTTGTATTAATGTAACAGAAATAACAGATAGTAATAATCAAAAGAGATACTTCAAAGAAGTAAAAGAATATACTACATCAATTCAAACAGATAGCGAAGTTATTACAGTTACATTGAAAGATGCATACTTAAACGAAACAACATGTACTTTACCAGTTGGAGGATCAAATCCATATATCGATAAAGAAGCACCAAGCACACCAACTATAACAAAGACTTCATATAACAAATTTACTTATTCATCAAATGATAACATTGGTATTCAAGGATACATGGTAACAACAAGTTCAACAGAACCAGCGCTAGATGATGCTAACTGGTCAAGTACACCAAGTGAATACACAATAGATAGTAATACACCAAGAACATATCATGTATGGATAAAAGATGGAGTAAATATATCTCATCAAACAATAAGTTCATACTTAGTAACAAAGACTGAAGGAACTGGAACTACATTAACACTAAAATACAATAACAATTCAGGAGCTACTCTTTCAACAGGATGTGTACTAGAAGGAACAACAGTATATGTAGAAGGAACATTAAAAACTGGATACAATACATTAGACTTAAAGAAAAATGACGTAGCAATCAATAGTGCTACTACACATACAATTAATCAAGCTACTACATTTACAACAAGTGCTACAAAAGATGCATTTACGATTACTTATAATTTGAACGGTGGTCATGTTGGAACAGAATGTGCTGAAGAACATTATACATGTTCATTTAGTGGAACTAAAGAAGTATGCTATGGTGCTGACAATAGTTATGTTTGTAAAACTGCTACAGACTCAATATTATGTGAAACAAGTTCTTTTGGTTCAGATCCAATTAATGGTAGGGTAAAACACTGTTTTATTAGTGCTTCTAATCCACTAACTTACAATGTTGAAACTGATACTTTCACTCTTAACAATACAGCAAGAATTGGAAATACATTCAAAGGATGGAGTGGAACAGATTTAACTGGGGATACAAATACTACAGTTACTATTCCAAAAGGATCTACAGGAAATAGAACTTATACGGCAAATTATTCTCCAAAAAATTATACAGTTTATTTAAATCCAAATGGCGGTATTTATAATAATACAACTTCAAATACTACTATTACAATGACATATGAAACCTCTAATAACAATGATATTGGTGTACCAACAAGAGATGGATATACTTTTAAAGGATGGTATGATACTGCGTCTGGTGGTACACAAGTATATGGCCCTACTGGAAAGAATAATGAAACATTGACTTTCTGGACAGCAGCTTATCCAAATGGTACTTGGAAGGCTGCAAAAAATTATACTTTCTATGCACAATGGATTCCAAATACATACACAGTAACAGCAGATGCAAATGGTGGAACAATAGCTTCAACAACAGGTTGGACAGGAACAGGAAATACATCTACTAAATCAGTAACATATGATTCAACTTATGGCACATTACCAACACCAACAAGAACAGGTTATACATTCCAAGGATGGAATGGTAAAAACTTATTTAATCAAGAAGAATTATTAATGGCTATTAGTGGAGCTACATTCACAGATAATCATTATGTTTTCTCTTCATATGCATCACATGCTATATATGGAAATAATGGTCTTCCGATAGAAGTTGATTCTAGCAAACAATATACATTTAGTATGTCTGGATATATGGAAAGTGATTCTTTCTATATTGGTTTCAAGTATACAGATGATTCAGTAAATAGAATTGTCTTTACTTCAACAAGCGAGGCTACTGCATCAGTAACTTCAGATAAACCAGTTGCAAGAACTTATACTTCTTTTGGTTGGTCTGGTATAGCTCATATTTCTTATATTCAATTAGAGGAAGGCGATACTGTAACACCTTTTGAACCATATTATCTATTAGAAACAACTCCTGTAACACAGGCAAAAGATCATACATTAACAGCTATTTGGAAGCCTAATACATATGAAATAACATTAAATAATAATAATGCGACAACAGCTGGCACTACTATGTTCTATTATAAATATTCAACTTATAAAACTATTGATGGGCATGATACTTACTATTATGAAGATTCAGCTTTAACAACCCCTCTTAATGATGGACAATATTATACAGATGGGGATAATGGTATATTTATAACTATACCAGAAAGAACAGGATATAGATTTGGTGGTTATTATACTGGTACTAATGGAACTGGTTCTAAGATAATATCTGAAAATGGATTTATTACAAGATGGTTATATGCTAATGTATCTAGTAATACAACATTATATGCCTATTGGATTCCAATCACTTATACTGTAGCATATAATTCAAATGGTGGAACAGGAACAATGCCTGCTCAAATAATAACATATGGAAATTCTACATCATTAACTACAAATACATTTATAAAAACAGGTTATGATTTTACAGGATGGTCTACATCATCAACTGATACAAATATACTTGTTGATAATCCAGAACATAGTGTTGATAATACATCTGGTACAACATATTCTGATTTTTGGATTTCTACAATTAAACCACCATTTGCAGCAGGGGAAGTATATCAATTAGAATATGATGCAAAAGGATCTGGAGAATTGAATACGTATTTCTATGGAGCTGCAGGATATCTACAAGTTGCAAGTTGGACACAAAATGATGGAATATCTATAAGAACTGGAACAAATACGGATGGATGTAATGGAGAAACATTAACAACTGATTATAGACATTACACAGTTAGATTTACTTTAAGTTCAACTGGAGATGGCACTAAGAATAAGTATTTATTATTTAGAGCACTTAAAGGAGCAACAGCTTACATAAAAAATATTAAATTTTATAAAGTGAGTTCATCTTCAATTGCATATGTTGATGAACAAACAGTCAAGAATTTAAGTTCAACTAATGGTACTATAATTAATCTTTATGCTATCTGGAAACCATCTACATATACAGTAACAGCAAATGCAAATGGAGGAAGTATTCCATCAACAAGTGGATGGACAGGAACAGGAAATACATCAACTAAATCGGTTACATATGATAGTGAATATGGCACATTACCAACACCAACAAGAGCAGGATATACATTTGATGGATGGAGTTTATTACCAGAAGGATATACACAAGTGGATTATATTCATTTTTCTGGAACTGAATATATAGATACTGGAATTAGTCCAAGTACTTATAATGGAAACTATGCTATAGAGTTAGAGGAAGCACATACATCAACATCAGGAATGTATATAATTTCTTCATCATTTGATAATAATACTGAAGGTTCAAGAGCAAACATAAGAATAAATAATACTGATTGCGATGGTTATGCAAATAATGAAGCTAATACAGCTGCACTTGGTTTAACTGTAAGTGGTAAACTTCTTCTTGGAGATAAGAATTATATAAAATATTCAGTAGATTCTACAAATTCTAGGAGAGAGTTGAATGTTAATGGAAATATAAGTACTTCAACAACTGCCTTTGTTTCACAGAGTACAAGAACATTTAAAATAGATGGCCACGGTTCTTATGGTGGAAATATTTATTACTTAAAAGTATATGGAAATAATTCTTTAGTTAGATATATGATTCCTTGTATAAATAATTCCACAGGAAAAGCAGGATTATATGATTTAGTATCAGGAGCATTTTTCGGAAATCAAGGCTCTGGTAATTTAACTTACGGAACAAAAACATATATTACAAATTTAACAAATGTAACAATACCTAATAATCATAATATTTATGCTAATTGGACAGCAAATACTTATAGAGTAACATATCAAGGAAATGGTGCAACTCAATTATCAAATTCTAATTTAGTAGCAAAATATGATGCATTATATCATGATGGGAACACTTTATTAGATATGAGCGGAAATGAACGAGATGGAACTGCTACTAATGTTACATTTGGAACAGATTATATGTCATTTAATAGTTCTTGGGTTAATTTAGGTATAATAGATACGCCTTATCAAACATTAGAAGCAACATTTACACCAGACACACTAGGTGGTTGCATTATAGGTAACTGGGAATCTGGTGGAGGCGGATTGTATATTTCAGACGGAAAATTAGTTGGTGAAATGTTTGTTGGTGGATATAAACAGGTAACATCAACTACTTCACTAGTCGTAGGACAAAAATATCATGCTGCTTTGACATTCGATGGGTCAAACTTAAAACTATATTTAAATGGAGTATTAGAAGCAACTACTGCTGCATCAGGAACTATTGGTATTCCAACAAGCAATACTGTAATGAGTCTTGGATCAAACCCTTCTGGAAGTACTGCTGGAGGAAATTATTTTAGTGGAAAAATATATAATGCTGCAATATATGATACTGCATTAACTGCTGAACAAATATCAGCTGATGCTGGTAAAAATGTTACATATGATAGTACATATGGAACATTACCAACACCAACAAGAACAGGATACACATTTGAGGGATGGAACGGTAAGAATTTATTTGATGAAACGAAATACAGTAATCTTTCAAATTATGAAACTATTGGCTCAAATTTATATAAATCAGCAAAAATACAACTAAAACCTAACACAACTTATAAGATAAGTATTATTAGAAAAAATGGTTTTGATGGTACTGGTAGAGGATATTTGTTATTTAGTGATCATCAAGAAATTAATAATAATTGGTCTGGTATAACACATAATACATATCCAAATTACTCTGGGTCTAATTATGTATATACTACTGGAGAAGATGGATTATTATATATAGGATATATGTCAGTTACACAATCTGATTTAGATTATATATGGGAAAATACAGATATTCAGATAGAAGAAGGAACAATAGCAACAGCATATGAACCATATTATGTAACAAGTTCAACAAATGTAACTCAACCAAGTGATCATACATTAACAGCAATTTGGACTCCTAACGCATATATAGTTACTGCTATGGCTAATGGAGGAACTATTCCAAGCACAACAGGTTGGACAGGAACAGGAGCTAATGCTACTAAATCTGTAACATATGATAATGCATATGGCACATTACCAACACCAACAAGAACGGGATATTCATTCCAAGGATGGAATGGCAAAAATATGCTTGATTTGACTGGTTGGTTAAATTCATTTGATTCTGCTACGAGAGGCACTGTAACAAAAGGTGATAATTATGTTAAAGTAACAGCAACATCAACTGATGCATATACAAATTCATATGGGACAAATTCTAATTACAAAATACCTGTTAAACCAAATACTACCTACACTTTATCTTGGCAGTCAGGGAATAAAATTGCTTCAGGAATGGTATATATATTTGTAAATAATAGTACAGCATCGGGGTATATGAGTTATGCTTATCAACAAAACACAAATAAAATAACTATTACTACACCATCTGATGCATCATATGTTACATTTAGAGTTGGAGTTGCAGGAACAGGAAATAGTATTGTTTATTCGAATATTCAATTTGAAGAAGGTTCTGAAGCAACACCATATGTACCATATTTAATAACTGATTCAACTTTAGTAAAGACACCACAAAATCATACATTAACAGCTATTTGGACTGCTAATACTTATATTGCAACATTCTTATCAGATAATTTAGTTAAAGGGCAGACATTATTTACTAATGCTGCAACTGTTATAAAGAATAGTGATACTTCTTATGCAATAGGGGCGACTCATTTATATGGTGGAGCAGGAGTACCTGGAGAAATATTTACTATAGGAAAAACATATATTCTTAAATATGATATTCAAAAGGAGTCTGGAACATTAACCAATATTGGAGGACATAGTAATGCAGCATCAAATCCAGAGTTTTACATAGATGGCAGTCCATCTTCTGGTTCTTATGCTTCTCCTGGAACAAATATGTCAGGAAAAGATGATACTAATGTTCATCATGTATGGTTCAAATTTACTTATACTGGTAACTCAAGTAATAATGATAATAACATCTATATTCAACCTAATAGGGGATTAACAACAGCAGTTGGAGTAAATATAACTAATCTTGCTATATATGAAGTGGTAGAATCAAGGACTGTAACATACAATTCAACTTATGGAACTATGCCAAGTGTATCAAGAACAGGATATACATTTAATAATTGGTATAAAGAAGAAACATATACAAATGTAGTAAATTCATCTACAACAGTAACATCAACTAGTAATCATTATATTTATTCAAAATTCACAGCAAATACTTATACTGTTGTATATAATGCAAATGATGGAGTTGGATCAATGTCATCACAACTTATGACATATGATAATCCCACAGCATTAACAACAAATGGATTCTCTAAGAGTGGCTATACATTTGCAGGATGGAATACAAAAGCAGATGGAACAGGAACAAATTATACAAATGGACAAAGTGTATCTAATTTAGTATCAACAAACAATGGATCAATTACTTTATATGCAAAGTGGACTTTAAATACATATTCAATCAGTTATAACTTAAATGGAGGTTCAGTAGGAACAGCTAATCCAACAAATTATAATGTAACTTCAAATACAATTACATTAAATAATCCTACAAGAACAGGATATACATTTACTGGATGGACTGAACAAACTTCAAATATTAAATGGAATCCAGGATTTATAGCAAATAGTGGTGGAGCTATTGGACCAAATGATTCTTACCCAAATTCATATTATTCAGACTTGATTTATTTAAAATCAGGAGTTACTTATACAATAACAAATGGACCTTCCGATATAAGGTGGAGAATTTATAATACAAGTGGTACTTATACAGGAAATGGAAGCACAACAGCTTCATATACTGCTACAGCAAACTGCTATGTAAGAATTTTATATCATGTTAACCCTACAACAGCTCAAATGAATAATACAGTTGTGACAGGAAATTTGGGAACGACAGCAACAATTCCACAAGGTTCAACAGGAAATAAGACATTTACTGCTAACTGGGTTGATGATATAGCTCCAGTTGTAGTAACAACTACTCCTTCAACAACATGGGATATAAGTAACTATGCTGATTTCAATGCTACAGATGCAGGATCAGGAATTGTTGGATATAATATAACAACATCAACAACAGCACCAACAACATGGATACCAGTAGTTAATACTGTGGAAACAGCGACTGAAACAAAATATCAATATGATGCGGCGTGGGCAAGAGTTTTCCATCACAATAATCATTGGGGATTAGTATATTTCTCTAGTGATAATGATTGGGAGGAAGCAAAATCAAGTAATACTTCGGATAAGTATTCCGTTCTTGGGAATATTGCTAATTACAAAAATTCAAGTAATTGGGAATTTATGTTACAATATCCAGATTTATCATCAACAGCATACAATAGATGGACTCAAACATCTAATCCAGTAACTACGTATGATTCAATAACTGGTTATTCAGGTGTTCATATTGATTGGTCATCGAATTATTGGGGAGGATTAGCTCTAACTTCCTCAGGTGTAGCTTTACTAGATGGTTCACCAGGAACTAGCAGTTGGTTCTATGGAATTGGTGCAGGTGAAAAGTTCTATAACGGTGTACCTAGTTATTCACCAGCCACTTCAAATGTTAATTTATGGGCAAGAATAGACAATTTAACAACAACTACATCTTCAAATTTAACAAGAAGAATTGGAGATATCAAAGAAAATGGAACATACTATGTATGGGTAAAAGATGCTGCAGGAAATACAGGACGTAAGGCAGTAACAATTAGTAAAGTTGATGGTGTTTCTCAAACTTTAATTATCTCATCAACAAATAATGTTGCTACTAGTCAAACAGCAACATTATCAATGAGTGATAATGTAGGTGTAATTAGATATTATTTTGGAACAACAAATCCAACTCAACATACTACAATAACATGGACTGATATTGCTAGTACAACTAGCAAATCGTTAAACACAACTATTAGTTCTTCTGGAACATATTTTCTAGCTACTCAAGATGCTGCAGGAAATAGAGCAGTAACTTTAAAAGCTTTTTATAAAACAACATTTAACGCAAATAGTGGAAGTGTAAGTCCAGCAAGTGTAATAACAATGGATGGTAATTCATTTGCATTACCAACCCCAACAAGACCAGGTTATACTTTTGGTGGATGGTATACTGATTCAGGATTAACAACTGCAGTAACATTAACAAGTGGTAATTATAAACCAACAGCGAGTGCAACATTATATGCAAAATGGACACCAACTCCATATACAATAACATATGTTTTGAATAATGGTTCCATAAGTGGTCAACTATCTACTTATACAATAGAAACAAATACATTTACATTACCAACCCCAACAAAAACTGATTGGTTATTTACAGGTTGGTCAGGTACGGGATTAACTGGTAATAACAATATGACTGTCACAATTACAAAAGGAAGTACTGGTAACAGAACTTATACTGCTCATTTTGATACACCGGCACCTAAGTCATATTCTTATACAGGAGATGCTCAACCATATACAATACTTAAATCCGGTATTTATAAATTAGAATTATGGGGAGCACAAGGTGGAGGACAAGGAACTAACCCTGGTGGAAAAGGTGCTTATACTTCTGGTAATATTTATTTAGAAGAGGGTGAAACTATATATTTCTATGTTGGAAATTATGGTTATCAACCTGCAAATTTAACAAATCCATTTAATGGTGGAGGTGCACCAGATACAACAGGAAGTTGGAGTGGTTCTCATTCTGGAAATTATTCTGGTGGAGGAGCTTCTGACGTTAGATACTTTACTTCTACACCATCTAGTAGTGACCTTGCATGGGACTCAACTAAGGGATTAAATTCACGTATTATGGTAGCTGCCGGTGGTGGTGGTGGAAATAATGGTGATGGAGTAACTGGTGGAGTAGGTGGAACTTTAACTGGTGGTACTTGTACACCACCAAATTCGAGTGTTTCTGTAACAGCACCAACACAAACAACAGGTTTTTCATTTGGTATTGGTCAATCCAGTGGAGTATATCCATCAAATGGTGGAGCAGATACAGGTGCTGGAGGCGGTGGATATTATGGTGGCTATCGAGGACTATCTACTAACAGTGGTGGATCTGGAGGATCATCTTATATATCTGGATATGAAGGATGTGTAGCAATTTCTTCAGAATCTAGTAGAACAGCAAAATGTTCATCTTCAAGTCCTTCGATTGATTGTTCATTCCACTTTACTAATCAAATATTTGATAATCCTGTAATGATAGCAGGAGACTCATCTATGCCTTCTACATCTGGATCAACAGAAACAGGCCATGCTGGAAACGGAAATGCAAAGATTCAATATATATCAAGTGCATATGTATTAACATATGATAACAATGGAGGAACAGGATGTACTAAAAAAGGTGCCTCTGAAAATACATCATGGGGAACATTATGTGTTCCAACAAGAGCAGGATATACATTTGCTGGTTGGAATACATCATCTAATGGTAATGGAACAAACATTACTTCTTCATCTACTGCATCAAGTAATTTAAAAGTCTATGCAAAATGGACAGCTAATTCATATACAGTAACTGCAGATGCAAATGGAGGAAATATTCAATCAACAACAGGTTGGACAGGAACAGGAAATACATCAACAAAAACAGTTACATATACTGGCACATATGGAACATTACCTACTGCAAGTAAAAATGGTTATTCATTTGCAGGATGGAATGGTAAAAACCTTCTAAATATGAATGAATGGATGAATTCATCTGGTTTTACTATAGCTAGAGGAACTATGACAATAGGAAATAATTCTATTACATTAAATTCAACTGGAACAGATTGCTATACTATGCCATATTATGGTGCTAATGCATTTAAAATAGCAGTAAAACCTAGTACAACATATACATTATCTTGGACTGTAGATGATCCTAGTGTAACATTGAGAATATTTGTATTTGATTTTGATGGAACAAATGCAACTACAAATGCTTATATTCAACAATCTAATACCACAAGTATGTCATTCACTACACCAAGTAATGCGCAATATATTACATTTAGATTAGGTTTAATTCATGAAAATAAAACTGCTACATTTACAAATTTACAACTTGAAGAAGGTTTAACTGCAACAGCGTATGAACCATATTATATAAAAAGTTCAACTACAGTTACACAACCAAGTAATCATACATTAACAGCTAAATGGATTGATCCTAGTACTTTATCTGCAGGATTATATGATAGTAATTATAATATTGTTAAAACTTGGGCTGAATTAGAGGCATTAGGTTTAACTGCATCAACAATTGAAGCTGATTATACAAGCTCAAATTATAAAACAGCTGATGGAGCTCCTTATAAGGTGTTGAGTGATAATGGATTGAGAGGAAATTTGATATTACCAAATACTGTTACAAAAATAGGTTACTATGCCTTCTATAAATGTACTATGCTAACAACAATTTACTTACAAGATTCGGTAACTACTCTATCTGGTTATGCGTTTAGTGGATGCTCAAACGCGACTCTAATAAATATTCCTTCAAGTGTTACTTCTATTTCAGGATTTGCATTCCAAAATTGTAGTAAATTAACATCTATAACAATACCAAATTCAGTAACAAGTATAGGAAACAGTGCGTTCTCTGGATGTACAGGAATAACGACACTAAATATTCCAGCTAATGTTACGAGTTTTGGTACATCAGTTTTTAGTGGATGTTCTAGTCTAGTATCAATTACTGTTGATGCTAATAATCCAGCATATGATAGTAGAAATAACTGTAATGCAATAATTAATTCTTCGACTAATGAATTAATTGCTGGATGTAGGAATTCAACAATTCCAAATACTGTAGTTTCTATTGGAACATCTGCATTTTTTGGTCAATCGGATTTAAAATCAATAACAATACCATCAAGTGTAACAACAATTGGAACATATGCATTTAGGTACTGTGGGTTTACTTCGATAACAATTCCTAATACTGTTACAAGAATAGATTCTGGTGCATTCCAAAATTGTACTGGTTTAACGTCTATAACAATTCCAAACAATGTTACAAGGTTAGATACACATGTATTTGCTGGATGTACAAATTTAACATCAGTAACATTAGGAACTGGTATATCTACTTTAAATGGTAATACATTCCAAAATACTAAGATCACGTCAATAACAATACCATCAAATGTTAGACAAATTAGTTCATATGCTTTCGAGGGTTGTAATAATTTAACGAATGTTACTTTTGAAAATCCAAATAATTGGTTTATAGCAACATCATCGATTGCAACTAGTGGTACAAATATAACACTTACTGATCCAGCACAAAATGCCACATATTTAAAAGATACATATAAGACTTATTATTGGAAACGAAGTCAATAAAAAAAAGAAAATCAAGTTAATTGGTTTTCTTTTTTTGACAAATTATGATATAATTTAGTATGGTGAATAATATGGTAGAAAATATTAATATAGATGAATTATTAGTTAAAGTAGACACAATATGGAGGTTACTTTGACGTTGAAAATAAAGAAAAAGAAATAAGGGAGATTGAAAAACAAACTCTAGAAGATAACTTTTGGAGTAGAGAAGATTCTAATTCTATAGTTAAAAGGTTAGGGGATTTAAAAAAATCTATTAATGAGATAACTAAGATTAAGGAAGAATTAGAAGTTTATAAAGAATTATTAGAGGTAGATGACTCTTATACAGATGATATAGTCGATACACTAGAAGAGTTATCTAAGAATATTAATAAATTAGAACTAGAAAACAAACTGTCAGGAAAGTATGATTCTAATAATGCTTTTGTTGAATTACACTCAGGAGCAGGTGGTACTGAAGCATGTGATTGGGTTAGTATGCTTCTTAGAATGTATGAAAGATATGCTGAAAAAAATAATTATAAAGTAGAAGTAATTGATGAACTTCCTGGTGAAGAAGCAGGACTTAAAAAAGTAACCATATTAGTTAGTGGATTAAATGCATATGGATATTTAAAAGCTGAAAGAGGAATACATAGATTAGTTAGGATATCTCCATTTGATTCGAATAAAAGAAGACATACATCATTTGCTTCAGTAGAAGTAACTCCTGAACTTGATGACTCTATTAATATAGATATTAAAGAAAGTGATTTGAGAATAGATGTATATAGATCTACTGGTGCTGGAGGACAAGGAGTAAATACAACTGATAGTGCTGTTAGAATTACACATATTCCAACTGGAATAGTAGTTACTTGCCAAAATGAAAGAAGTCAATTAAAGAATAAAGAATTAGCTTTAAAAGTATTAAAAGGTAAATTAATTACTTTAGAAGAAGAAAAGAAAAAAGAAGAAAAAGAGAAACAATTAGGTACTCAAAGTGATATCAACTTTGGTTCTCAAATAAGAAGCTATATTATGTGTCCTTATACATTGGTAAAAGACCATAGAACTAATTATGAGAAAGTAGATGTTAATAAAGTACTTGATGGAGATATAGATGATTTTATTGAAGAATATTTAAAGGGAGGAAATAATGAATAAAAAAGGGAAGATAGATAAGACAATATTAGATAGAATACAAAATAAATATTTAATAAAAAGATATGTTATGTTTTTGCTTGCAGTAGTTATATATGCCTTTACTTATAATATATTCTTCATTAAAACTGATCTAATATTAGGTGGTTCTGGTGGTATAGCAATTCTTTTTAAACAATATTTAACTCCATCTATAACAATTGGTTTATTATCATTATTAAGTATATTATTAAGTTTAATATTTATGGATAGACAATTTGTTATAAATTCAGTAGCAGGTGCAATTTTATGCCCTATATTAGTTGAATTAACTAAGAATATAAATATAAGTATACCTACTGATGATATGATGCTTGTTGCTATATGTGGAGCAGTATTAATTGGTATATCTAATGGTTTATCTAGCAAATCAGGACTTAGTTCTGGTGGAATAGATACTATTATTCATATATTATCTAGGAAATTTAAATTATCTCATGGAGTATTATATCTAATAATTAATGGAATAATTATTTTATGTGGTGGATATCAATATGGATGGAGAATAATCTTATATGCATTAATTATTCTATATATAGTTAGTATAATTACAGATAAAGTTGTTCTAGGTATTTCTAGTAATAAGACATTCTTTATAGTTACTGATAAAATAGATGAAGTTAAAGAATACTTATTAGAAAACTTATCTCAAGCAGTTACAGTACTTGATGCTATCGGTGGATATACAAATAATAAACAAGAAGTATTAATGGCTGTAGTACCTACGATAGAGTATTTTAAAGCAAGAGAAGGAATATTAGAAATAGATAATAATGCTTTTATTACAATAACAGATTCATATCAAGTATATGGTGGAAATAAACATAAGAAGAAGGAAGTGAAATAGTATGGAATTTATTAAATTTACTGATGTAGAAAAAATTTATAAAACTGGTGTAACAGCAGCATATGGATTAAATCTTGAAATTAAGAAAGGTGATTTCGTATTTATTATAGGTGCATCTGGAAGTGGTAAATCTACTCTTATAAAAATGCTTTATAGAGAAGAAAAACCATCTAAAGGAGAAATAATAATCGGTGGAGTAAATGTTGGAAAACTTAAGAATAGAAAAGTATATAAATTAAGAAGAAAATTAGGAATAGTATTCCAAGACTTTAAGTTATTACCAAAATTAACTGCTTATGAAAACGTGGCATTTGCTCTTGAAATGTTTGGATATCCAAAAGAAGAAATTAGATCTAAAACTTTAAAAGCCTTAGATTTAGTTGGATTAAAAGAAAAAGCCAAGAGTTATCCTAATCAATTATCTGGTGGAGAACAACAAAGAGTATCTATAGCAAGAGCTATAGTTAATAATCCAAAATTACTTATCTGTGACGAACCTACTGGAAACTTAGATCCAGATATGTCTATGGAAGTAATGAAAGTTCTAGAAGTAATTAATGAATTAGGAACAACAGTTATAGTTGTTACACATGATAGAGACATAGTTAATAAGATGAAAAAGAGAGTTGTCATCTTAGAAAATGGTAGAGTTAAAAAAGACTATGAGAAAGGAACTTACGATAAGAATGAAAAACATTAGAATATTAATTAGAAATATTAGAGATGGTTTAAAAAATGTATTTAGAAATTTTAGCTTATCATTAGCTTCTATCTCTTGTATCACTGTTACTTTATTATTAGTTTCAGTAGCCATTATTGGTTCATTAAATGTAGAAAATTTTACTAAATTAATTAGTGATGATTTTACAATAGTAGCATTCGTTGAAAATAAAGCAGATAAAGATAAAGAAGAAAAAATATTAAATGAAATAAAAAAAATATCTAATATAGAGTCAGTTACTTATACAAGTAAAAAAGATGTTGCTAAAGAAATGATGGATTCTTCAGATACTTTTAAAAGTATAATATCTTCTTGGAGTGAAGAAGAAAATCCTCTTAGTGATACTTATTCAATTAAAGTAAAAGATTTAGATAAGATAGAAAAGACTGCAGAAAAGATTAAGAAAATAGATGGTGTTGAAATAGTTAAATATGGAGAAGGAATGGTAGATTCTATGGTATCTATATTTGATATTATTAAAAAGATATTAATTATTATAGTTATTGGAC
>Ga0265298_10006146_pt1 | contig 14903 bp, 10 predicted proteins | sample AusTroGonzalo_MG_3_FD_193486 | JGI IMG/M metagenome (GOLD analysis project Ga0265298, IMG submission 193486) | Bovine rumen microbial communities from tropical cattle in Woodstock, Queensland, Australia - Gonzalo_01 | ecosystem: Host-associated > Mammals > Digestive system > Stomach > Rumen ... | reverse complement strand
CCCGAGGAGAATATGAGGGATGCTACCTTAGGATCTTCTATTCTGTAGACCGCTCCCGGGAAGCGTTTTGTATTGAGTTCGCAGTTCTCAATGTTCTTGGATATCTTTTCCAGATCGATTGTGTCCGCTATTTCTCCCGAGGCAACTATATTTTCTATCTTTAGGGACTCGTATTTCTTATCAGACATTTGTGTATATAATTTTCAGTCCGCCTTAGCATAATATTAACTATTTCTTTGCGAAAATATGGGCAAATTGCCGTTAAAAAAAGATGTTTTCCTTTCATGACGGCATATGGCGTAAGATAGCTGCCGGTGAAAGCGGGCTGCGATCATAAATTGTTCGCAGTGTTGAACGTGTCCCGAAGTGTCCCGGAGTGTCGGGCATGTCCGGTGTGCAGGGACGTGTCCGACGGGTGTGACGGTGCATCCGAAGTACTTTGAGGTAACGGGCAAGCGATTGCTTTGGCGCACTATGTTGTTTTGTGTCGGAAATTGCGGTGCAGTGTCGTGACGTAAAACAACATTAATCTACTAGAGATACATACATGTAGGCATGAACAAAGACTCCGAGAAGTACTTCACGCCTCAGGAAGTTGCCGACGCACTCAAGGTAGAGGCACGTACGGTACACACATGGCTTCGTGACGGTCAGATGAAGGGGGTAAAGATCGGCAGACTCTGGAGAATTCCGCAGAGCGAAATCGATAAAGCCAGCGGCGCCGAGAGCATTCCCGAAGAATCCGTATCAAGAGTGCCGTTTGAGAAAGCCTACAATATGAAGAATTACGAGGAGACATGCAAGACATTCTCGATAGACGTCCCCGAATACTTTAACTTCGGATACGATGTCATAGACAAGTGGGCGGAGACCGACAGAAACAAACTTGCAATGATCTGGACCAATCAGCAGGGTCTGGAGAAGAAGTATTCATTCCGCGATCTTAAGAATCTCTCGAATCAGGTCGCAAATATCCTGTTAAAATACAATATAAACAAAGGCGACCGCGTTCTGATTATGCTTCACCGCGTCCCCGAATGGTGGATATTTGTCATCGGACTCATAAAACTCGGTGCGGTTGTATGCCCGTGTCCGACTCTGCTTACACCGAAGGACCTCAAATACAGAATAAATGCCGGCAAGTTCAAGATGGTCATCACCGACCTTGAGAATGCACCCAAGATCAACAAGATCTGCAAGCAGTGCCCGACGCTGAGGACAAGGATGGTCGTTGACGGCGAGCTCGAGAACTGGGCGAGCTATCCGATGGAACTTCTCTATCCGGCTCCGGTATCCCATAAATCCGTCAGTATGCCCGCGGATCTGCGCACACGCTCCAAAGATCCGATGCTGATTTATTTCACATCCGGCACCACGGGCGAGCCGAAGATGGTGCTGCACAACAATGCATATCCGCTCGGACACCGCGTTACCGCCGAACTCTGGCATGACCTTACACCAAACGACGTCCACTTCACGTCCTCGGATACGGGATGGGCAAAATGTGCGTGGGGCAAGATCTTCGGTCAGTGGATTGCGGGCGCATGTCAGCTTGTAATCGATTTCAGAGGCAAATTCGAGGCAACCCAGCTTCTACCCTTCCTCGAGAAGTACGAGGTTACGAGTTTCTGCTGTCCGCCGACAATATACAGAATGCTCATATTGGCGGATTTAAGCAAATTCGACCTCTCCGAGCTTCGCCACTGCTGCAGCGCCGGCGAACCCTTGAATCCCGAGGTTATCAGAATCTGGGAGGAGGGAACCGGCCTTACGATTCACGAGGGATACGGTCAGTCCGAGACCTGCTGTGCGATAGCGTCCTTCACCTGCATCAAGAACAAGCCCGGTTCAATGGGCAAACCCTCGCCCGGCTGGAATATCGAGCTTCACGATGACGAAGGAAAACCCGTGAAAGACTACGAGGAGGGCAGAATTGCCATCTCGCTCAATCCCAGACCCGTCGGTCTTATCGTCGAATACCTCAACAACGAAGAGGCGAACCGCGAGTCGTTCGTGAACGGATTTTACTATACCGGAGATAAGGCATACCGCGACGAAGACGGATATTTCTGGTTCGTCGGCAGAAACGATGATGTCATTAAGAGTTCGGGATACAGAATCGGTCCGTTCGAGGTCGAATCGGCACTTCTGGAGCATCCCGCGGTCAAGGAATCGGCGGTTGTCGGCACACCCGACCGAATACGCGGTATGGTCGTCAAGGCGTTTATTGTCCTTAATTCCGGATATGAACCGAGTGACGAGCTGATTGTTGATATTCAGAAGTTCGTCAAGGAGATAACGGCGCCTTACAAGTATCCCCGTGTCATTGAGTTCGTGGAAGAACTCCCAAAGACCATATCCGGAAAGATCAAGAGAAACGAACTCCGCGAGATCGAGCTTAAGAAGTCAAAAGGGGAATAATCTAACTGTTTTTTTCATTCTTCATTTTTCTTTTTTTCATTCTCCATTTTTCATTTTTTATTGCCATTTTTCAAAACCGATATCACACCATACATACATCCGCATTATAGATATCCGCACCATGCAAACATTCGCATTATACGAACATCCACACCATACAAACATTCGCATTATACAGACATCCTCATTATACAAACATTCGCACCATACAGGCATTTGCATCATACATACACCGACGAGAAACACCGATGACGCACCGTCCGGAATTGCGGCAGCAGACGGCAGCACGGCAATGTCGTTAAACTGCACCGTATGGCACATCATTGCACCGCATTGTATCCCTCTTGCACCGTGCACGCATTGACAAAGGCACCGTGCAATACCGACATGCCGATATGTGCATGTATTTTGGTGCACAGTTTGTAAAAAAGTCATGTATGTGGTGCACAATCTCGGAAAGTATTATATACATAGCACCACAACCACTATTCACAATGGTGCGATTTTCCGTAACTATGGATGACAAACTCGTCGGAAAGATAGATGATTTGTCTGCAAAACAGGGTAAATCCCGTTCGGAATGGATAAACGATCTCTGCGGAGCAGGTGTTGCCGAAGGCGGTGCGGTCGGTGCAAAATCCGATGCCGCCAATAGGTGCGTAACCGAACTCCTGACACTTCGCGACAGAATACCGAAGAGCATTCCCAACATGGAGGACTATGACACGGTCTACAACAATTTCAGGATCGACGTTCCCGAATACTTCAATTTTGGATTCGATGTCGTGGACGCATGGGGCAAGATCGACAGAAACAAGCGTGCAATGGTCTGGATTAATCAGAGCGGCTATGAAAAGGCATTTTCATTCCATCAGATTACGAACAAGTCCAATGAAGCGGCAAACATGCTTCTCAAATACGGCATCAAGAAGGGCGACCGCGTTGCTCTCATGCTCCCGCGTGTCCCCGAGTGGTGGTTCTTTGCGCTGGCCTGCATCAAACTAGGTGCGGTCTTCATCCCCTGCCCGACGATGCTGACGCCCAAAGATATCAAATACCGTGCTAATGCCGCCGGATTCAAGATGATCGTCACGAATATGGAAAACGCATCCAAGGTCGAGGAGATCTGCCCCGAATGTCCCTCGCTTCGCTCAAGGCTTGTCGTGGACGGCGTTCGCGACAACTGGATAAGCTACCTTGTGGAGCTTGACTACCCCGCGCCCGTATCCAGCAGACTTGTGATGAGCGGCATTGAAAAGACGCGTTCATCCGATCCGATGGTTATCTACTTCACCTCGGGAACCACCGGCGATGCAAAGATGGTTATGCACGACCATGCCCTTGCTCTCGGACACCTGACAACCGGCGCCTTCTGGCTCGATCTGAAGAAAGACGACGTTCACCTCACGCTCTCCGATACCGGATGGGGCAAATCTTCGTGGGGCAAGTTCTTCGGTCCGTGGATCCAGGGTGCATGCAGTATCGTCTACGACTACCGCGGCAAGTTCAATGCGACCGAGATCCTTCCGATTCTCGAGAAGTATGAGATTACATCCTTCTGCTGTCCGCCGACAATCTACCGTATGCTGATTATGGCGGATCTGCACAAGTTCGACCTTAAATCTCTCCGTCACTGCTGCAGTGCCGGCGAACCGCTCAATCCCGAGGTCATCAAGGTCTGGAAAGAGGGAACGGGTCTTACAATCTACGAGGGATACGGTCAGACCGAGCTTACTCTCTGTATCGGCACATTCCCGTGCATGGAGGTCAAGCCCGGTTCGATGGGTAAGCCGTCCCCGGGATGGCATATCGAGCTTCACGACGACAACGGAAAGAAGGTTGGCATCGGCGAGGTCGGCAGAATGGCGATTAAGGTCAATCCGAAGCCCGTCGGCATGTTCATGGAGTATGTGGACAATCCCGAGGAGAACAAAGCGGCGTTCTCGAACGGTTTCTACTATACCGGCGACAAGGCGTATATGGACAATGACGGTTACTTCTGGTTTGTTGGCAGGAGCGATGACGTCATCAAGAGTTCCGGTTACAGAATCGGTCCGTTCGAGGTGGAATCGGCAATCATGGAGCACCCGAGCGTGAAAGAGGTAGCCGTCGTAGGTTCACCCGATCCGATCCGTGGACTGGTCGTAAAGGCGTTTGTGGTGCTTAAGGACGGGTATGAACCGTCTGATTCCCTGATAATAGATATTCAGAAGCATGTGAAGAGAACAACGGCGCCTTACAAGTACCCGCGTGTGATCGAGTTCGTGGATGACCTTCCGAAGACGATCTCGGGCAAGATAAGACGCAATGTCCTTCGCGATGCCGAGATTAAGAAGCATGTCGAGGCAATGAAGTCCCATGCCGAGGCTGCGAAGAACGCGGAGAAACGTGACTGAATTCAGAAGGACAGAAAATAATCAAACCAATCAAACCAATCAAACTAATCAAATCAATCAAACCTCTTTTAATTTTTTGCGATCCTAAAGGCGACTCCTGCCGGATTCGGCGGATTTTGGTTTGCGATTTTGGTTTGCCAATCCGCACAAAGACCAAAGTTTATTTTATAGGAACGCCTATTTATTAAAGCACAAATTTATTGGAGCGAGGGTTGCCGAGCCAGGTCAAAGGCGATAGGTTCAGGGCCTATTTACGTAGGTATTCGAGGGTTCGAATCCCTTCCCTCGCACTTGTTTTCAGAAATTAATCTGATTGTAAAGTAATTTGTTTTCAAAAGCAATTGTTTAAAAAAGTAATTTTAATGCCGTTCAGAAGAGACCGGCGAGTTTTGCGATGAGCACGATGTGTATGACCGCGAACAGATACACCAGATAGAACTTGGGTTTGTGTGTCTTGTGGTGCATGATGTGCATTGCCGCGATTGCTCCGAAGGGTCCGAAGAGGGCACATGTGATGAGCGAACTCTCGGGTGTTCTCCAGTCCTTGTTGACCGCTTTTCTCTTGTCGTTTGCGTAAACGAAGGCGACAAAGAGGTTCAATATGATATAAACCAGTATTCTGTATTCAATCTCGATAATAGTCTCACGTCCTTAATTCATCATAGCGCAATTCATCCTGCGTCCTTAATTCATATAATATAATGACTTGAAATATAATGACTTGATATCATTTGCCGGTCACTTGCGATATCGGTTACCGTAATCGCCCGATATATTCTATATCGGCGTTTTTCAATATAAACTGTGTTTTTGCTTTTTACAGAGGACTGCCGCTTAAGACATGCGGGTCCGCACCTTGAGCACCTTGAGCACGGTGAGGATCGTGCACATCGTGCGCACCGGATCGTAACGTGAGTCTGCCTGCGGCTTTAAAACTGAAACGATAATAAATATCTTCTTTGCATATTATGCATATCTAATATGGAATAAGAGTGATAACGATATGACGTACGGTCACAGCGGTGAAAACTATATTGTCACTGTAGGGGGTCAGAGCCTGTGTCTTGTCTTCGAACGGGACGGTTTGCGGCTTAACTCAATATCCGAGTCGGTTGAGCCGTATTTTTATGCATACAATTCAATTCTTAAGATAAAAGAATCCGCGGGGTCGATACCTTCCATCGGGATAACGGTGAACTACGGCGATTTCGGAGATGCCGTAATAGATATAGATTTTAAGAGCGCCGATGAGATGAAGAAAGCGCTGGAGGAATTGACGGCACGCAGGAATTCGCCCGCCGCATCCTCATCGTTCCCGTCATCCCCGGCACCCGGCGCATCGTATTCATCGCCGTCATCCGCATCGTCGTCATCGTCGGTATCGTCATCGCACGGTCACTCTTCGGATTCGGGTCATGCGTCAGATTCTTTCTTATCCGGATATCGCTCAGGAAATACGTCATTTTCCGGCTCGCATACAGGTTCCTATTCGGGTTCATCCGGTTCATATTCAAGATCGTCTTCAGGTTCGCATACCGGTTCATATTCGGGTTCCTATTCAAGTTCCTATTCAAATTCATATTCCGGTTTACATTCCGATTCGAATTCCAACCGCTATTATCATCTCTCCGATGATCACGAACCTGTTGAAGAGCTCTCGATTTCGGAGAAATATATCGATTTCCTGCGCTATCCGTCCGAGACCTTCGAGGCTGTCGGCAGAGATACGCCGGATAAGAGCCTCTTCTACTTTATCGCCGTCACCTTCCTGTTTGCGATCGTAAACACGGTCATATGCGGATTTGTCGGGATGCTGGCGGCGCCGGACAACCCCTTCTTCGGGCATCTCTTCAGGGATTTCGGAGGTCTTGTCGTGACCGCAATCATCATCTTCGTGATGACGGCGGCGGCGATAGTAATCTACGGTCTCTGCACCCGCATCATGCTGAATGCTTTAGGCTCGGAGCTTGAATTCCATGAGTCGATGTCGGTGACGTTTTACTCGGCAACGGCGTTCGGAACGGTCGGTCTGATCCCGCTTGTCGGCGTTTTTCTGGCGCCGTTTTACATGCTCTATCTTCAGATGAAAGGTCTTTGCAGTGCCTGTGAACTGGAGACGTCGGTCTCCCTGATTGCTTCCGCGGTTCCGTTTGCGGTTCTCTCGGGGCTGTTTTATTTCTTTATAATGAGCGGTGCGGTGGTGTACGCATGAAGACTATGAAATTCGGAATGATATTGGCGGCATTTTTCCTTGCCGCAACCCCGGCTGTGCCCGCAAGTGCGGATTTAACCGTCGATTTCGATTGGGATATATATCGGATCAATCTTGCCGATTGGGCGGGAATGCCGGATTATAAGGATTATTCGGAATACGAAACAATCTACGAGGTGCATTATAAAGATGAAAGCATTACCGATGCCGCCGGCATAAAAGATCGAAAATGGGAATTTTCGCCTTCGTACTGGCCTTCGGGCATGAGCTGGGAAAAGGCAGCGGATCCCGTGTATATCTACACCGATGAAGAAGTGAAGAAGTACAACGGCAGAGTCGAGGTAAAACTTGAGGTCACTGATACCGATAATAACCACAATGATGTCATGAAAAGAGTGTATCTGGTCGAAGATGCATGGAATACCCATCCGATTCATGTAAAGACGCCTTCGTCAACGCCGATTGCCACACCGACGCCGACACCGACTCCGACACCCGTTCCGACAACGGCACCGACGGTAACACCAACCCCGACTCCGACGCCAACCCCGACATCCGCGCCGGCAGAGGAACCGACCGCAACTCCGACTCATACGGCAACCCAGACGCCGACCCCCACGCCGGTACCGACAACAATTCCGACGGTTGAGGTGACACCTTCGGAGACTGTCGTGCCTACAGTATCGCCCACACAGGCACCGAAGGATACGGATTCGTCATCCAAAGAGGATGCCTTAAACGGTCCGATTCCGCGTCCGCTTGCCGGCAAAGAGAATGCGGGACTGATGAAGCTGCCGCTGATATCCGATCTTCTCGGATATATCCAGTATATCTACGACAGCTATGTCAGTCTGATCAATTCGATAATTTAACCGCAATTTTCCTTTATTTTGACGCTCTTCTTCCGGCGACGCGTAAATGCGTAAATTTTTCTGCATGCTTTCGGCGGTATTGAAAAGCATAATATTTTAATAAGTTAAACCTTTAAAGCAGAATTATTAATTACGAATAATTTTTCAGAGCAATTGAAGGGATGGTATCTTGAATTATCTAACGTCAAAAGTACGGGTCGGCGGGCAGCTCTATCATCTGACAATGGATGAGAGCAAACTGAGGCTGGATCTTGCCGCAGGCGGAGTTGAACCCTACGAATATCCGTATGATGTAATACAAAGCGCAAAGGCGATTGTAAACGGCTATTACGAACCGTGCATCGAGGTTACGGTCTGTTATAACCTGAATGAAACCGCGTCGATGACAATGACCTTTGATTTCGACGAGGAGCGTGACAATGTTTTAAGGCAGCTCCTCTCGGTCACGGGAAACAAGGGCGGCGGATATCAGCAGGCACCGGCGACCGGCGCATTCGGGCAGACACAGGCGTACGGTCAGGACTACGGTCAGAACGGCGGTTACGGTGCCGGCGGTCAGAACGCTTCCGGAGGTTACGGACAGGCACCGCAGTACGGCGGCGGCTACGGAAATGACCCGGGATATTCGGATAACTACGGGCAGAACTCTCAGCAGTATCCCGGAAACGGCACGCAGTATCCGAACGGTCAGTCCTATAACGAATACTCGGACGAGAACACCGATGTCTACGGCGCAAATCGTTCCGGCGGCTACGGCGGTTACAATGACGGCATGAGCGGCTACGGATCCGAGGGGGGCTACGGTAACGGCGGTTACGGAAACGAAGGTTACGGCAACGAAGGCTACGGCAACGGTTATCAGGACGGTTATTCGCAGAACAACTCCGGCAATTACTCAAATTACTCGGACAACTACTCAAACAATTACTCTGAAAATTACTCCGATAATTACGGCAATAACGGAAGCAATTACTCCGACAATTATTCCGACCGATACTCCGACGGCTACGGCGATTACGACCGCTACGGCGGCAGCAGGGGAGACGAATACGAACGCGGTTATGATTCCGATTACGGCTCGTCGTATGATTCGGGACGGCAGTCTTTCGGCGAATACAAATACTCGCAGGGCTCGCTCTCCCTTCCCGAGAAGATAATCGGCTTTATCAGATATCCGTCCGAGACATTCGAGTCCTCGAGTTCGGACAGCACGGTCTCGGTTTTGATCTACGGCATTCTGATGCTGGTTCTGTTCTCGGTTGTCAACGTTGTGATAGCGGCGGTCATCGGTTCGTCGGTAGCACCTAAGAACGCGATATTCGGCGCCCTGCTCTCCAACGGCGGCGAACTCGTCAGACTCATCCTCGAGTATCTGATATTCTCGATAATCTGTGTGCTCGTATACGGCATTCTGGTATTCCTGCTCACAAAGATTACGCGTCAGGGACTCAGCCTGCCCGAATCGCTTAACACGACGATTTATTCGACAACGGCGCTGGGAACAATCGGACTTATTCCGCTTGTCGGAATCTTCATAGCGCCGCTCTTCCTAATCTTCCTTCAGATAAAGGGACTCATGGCAGGCTATATACAGGATACCAAATTCGCGGTAATAGCGGCGGTGGTGCCCGCAATCATCATGTTTGCGGTCTTCTACTATGTTGTGATAAGCGGCGAGGTGGCATTTATATGAACGATATGAACAACAGTATGAACGGCAATATTCCGGAGAAGAAAGGTAATGCGGGAAGACTGGCTATAGGATCTTTGCTTATCCTTATGCTCCTCGGATTTCTGACATTCTCGCTTGCGGCGGCGCCGGTATCTGCGGAACTTTCGCCCAAAATCGGATATGAACTCTACCAGATAAAGCTCTCGGACTGGGCAGGTTATCCGGACTATGTAAAGTATTCGCGATATGACAAGATCTATGAGCTCTGTCTGTATGATAAAGCAGGCAGTTCAGTCAAATCAAGGTCATGGTCCGTGGACGATCCTTACTGGACTTCATCGAGCAAGGAGAAATTTTCGGTAATATACACTCCGGATGATGTAGATAAGATGAAGGGTAAGGTTAAGGTAAAACTCGTTAACATCGGCAGCGGCGGCGACTACGGAGAAGCCGAGGAATACATCTATCTTACCGAAGCGGCATCGTGGGGTAATTTCGTCATATACGACCTGACACCCGAGCCTACGGCAACGCCTACGCCGGTTCCCACGCCGACACCCACACCGACACCGGTTCCCACGCCGACGCCGGAGCCGACACCCGTGGCATCGCATGTCATGAAACTGCCGGTCTCAAGTGAGATGACGAAACTTCAGAATACATTCTCGTCATATATCGAGCTGCTGAAGGCGCTGTTCGGCATTAAGTAAAATCAGAACAATCACAAACTCTCAAAACTCTCAAAAAGCTGTTAAATATCTCAAAAACAATCAAAACTCTCAAAAACTTTTTTTTGTTCAGTCTTTTCTGCCTTTTGCCGCGAGAACCGCCGTTGCGCATACCGTAAGGCAGAGCAATGCCGTTGCGATAAAAGCACTCGGATACGAACTTTCGGCAAGGATGCCGGATGCAAACGGCATGAAAGCCATGCCTGCGTATCCGAAGAGGTTGTATATTCCGAGGACGGCTCCCTGCCCGTATTTTGTCTTTGAGAGGTAATCGACCTGGGCAATCGTGACCGTACCGTATGCGGCGCCGATGCCGATGAAGAGCAGTCCCGCCGCAATCAGATTTCCCGCGGGTATGAGCAGAATTACGAGGACAAGCGCGGCTATGATAAGAGCGCCGGCAGGGATCTCAAACCTGACACCTCTTCCGGCTCTTCGCGATGCGTAAAGCGATGAAGTTATTGTGCCGAGATCCATGAGTCCTATCAGTATTCCCGCGACAAGCGCGCTTATGCCGGAAAATCCGGGATATAACGAGATAACAACACCCGTTGTGCCTGATAGGACCGCGACCGAGAAGAAGAGTGCGAGGGATCCGAGTATTATCTCCGAGAGCGGAGACCGCTTTGCTTTTTCTTCGGCGGCGTCGTTCCCCGTGTTCCCTGCATTTCCGGTGTTCCCGCGTATCGTGCCCAAAGAGAGTATCAGCGCAACGGAGGCAAGAACCGTGAATATGAGCACACCCGTCATGAGACTGTAGCCGCTGAAGTATCCCGTAAGGATTAGGCTGCTCAAAAATCCGAGATTGATGCAGGCGAAATAGTAGCCGGAGATTTTTTTGTGCTCTTCCTGTTCGTTAATCCACGCAAGTGCGGATGCCACAAAGAGTCCCGCGCCTATTCCCTCGGCAAAGCGTGCCGCCGCAATAAGATACGGGTTCGCGAGCAGAATCATTGCGATGCCTGCGACAGCGGTCAGAATAAGACCCGCACGTATCGGCAGAGTTCTGCCGACCCTGTCGGAGATCATGCCTGCGGGAAGGACGGTAAGAAAAGCGCCGAGGAAATAGGCGGAATAGATTATGCCCTGTATCTGCGGAGAATCCTTCGCGAGCAGATTGAGAACGGGCACGACGGCGTTTGACATCGCCATTACCGCGAATGCGCCGGCAAGTATGGTTATGACAACCGCAGTCTTTCTGCGGGTATTCCCGCAGGTATTTACACCGGTATTTTCGCCGCTATTTTCACCGCTGTTTCCGCCGGTCTTTGCGCAGGTATTTTCGTCCCCCATATCCGAATCCTATGGGGATATAGGGCATTTCAGATATTTAAGATATTTGAGAAAATTATGATATTCGAGAAGAATCGAGAAGTATTTGAGAAGTATTTGTGAAGCGTGAACCGTGAAGCATTTGAGAAAAATTTGAGAAGTATTTAAGAAGCAAAAAAGAGTGTATTTTCGGATATTTTTCAGTATCATACCATGCGGTATGTCTCGAGATTCTTGGGGGAGTGGGTCTCGATTCTGAACCGCTTGTAGATTGAGCTTGCGAGATCGATTGTGTTCTTCTCTTCGCCGTGGATGGTGAAGATTCTCTCGGGTCTCGGGTTGAGATGGTTTACCCATGCCATGAGCTGTTTTCTGTCGGAATGTCCTGAGAATCCGTCTACGGTGTGAATCTCGAGGTTAAGGATGATGGTCTCGCGTCTTCCCATCGGCACTTCCTTCCAGCCTTTCTGGATTCTGCGTCCGATTGTTCCGTCCGCCTGATATCCGACGAATACGAGTGAGTTCTGCTCATAGGGCGCAAGACCGTAGAGGTATTCCATGACGGGACCGCCGTTTAACATACCGCTCGTGGTGATGATGATACAGGGGTCGCCGCCTATGACTTCCTGCCTTATTGCCGGGGAGTCGACCTGCACGAAGCATTCGGCAAGGAAGGGGTTGTGACCTTCCTGGAAGATCTCCTTTCTGAGGTCGGGGTTTAAGTATTCGGGGTAGGTTGTGTGAATCGCGGTTGCCTCTTTTATCATGCCGTCAAGGTAGACCTTGACCTTAGGAATCTTTTCAAGGCGCATTCCCTCCTCGATTGCGAGCATGACCTCCTGCGATCTGCCGACGGCGAATGCCGGTATGATGACTTTGCCGCCGCGTTTTATGGTCTCGTTGATTATCTCGTAGAGTTTAGTCTCGGCATCCGCCATCGAGGGCTGAATGTCCTCGGAACCGCCGTACGTGCTCTCCATGAAGACGGTTTCGAGACGCGGGAACTGCGAGGTTGCGGGACCGAAGAGTCTTGTTTTGCCGTAGTTGAAGTCGCCGGTGAAGGCGATGTTGTAGAGACCGTCGCCGATGTGGAAGTGTGCGATTGCCGAGCCGAGGATGTGTCCCGCGTTATGGTAGGTGAGCTTGACGTCGGGGGCGATATCGGTGACACTGCCGTAGTTGAGGGTAATCGAGCGCTTCAGGTATTCCTGAACCTCTTTTGAGGAATACGGCACCTGATTTGCGTCGTTTACCGCGACATTGAGGTAATCGAGCTGGAGCATGACGGCAAGATCTCTTGTTGCCGGCGTGCTGTAGACGGGTCCCTGATATCCGTATTTGTAGAGGAGCGGAATCAGACCGCAGTGGTCGAGGTGTGCGTGCGTGAGAACGACGGCATCGAGGGTGTTGAGCGGGTATATCTCGGGGACGTAGAGGTAGGGAACGCCGTCGCTGCCGGGCTTGTCGCCGCAGTCGATGAGAATCTTGCTCTCCGGCGTTGTCAGGAGGAATGCCGCGCGTCCGACCTCGCGGCAGCAGCCGAGAGTGGTCACACGGAGCCATCTGTCCTTGCTTGTGATGTCGCGGTGAATCCTTCTTCCGATTGTTCTTAGAAATTCCTTTCTCTCGTCCTTGAACGCTCTGAGATACTGCCTTGTCTGTTTGACGGTGACGCTCTCGATTGGCGGCGTTCGCACGACCTTGGGTGTCCAGCCTATCTCCTTTGTGATGTCGCGGAGGGTTGCGCCGTTCTTTCCTATGACGACGCCGGGCTTTTCCGCCTCGATTAAGACCTCTCCTGTATCGGGATCGAAGAACATGTCGGTGATTCCCGCGCCTTCGGGTACGACGGCGTTTATCTTCGTCGTCGCCTTCTCGGGGTCTTCGAGGATATTGGGTCTTACGACTATGCGTTTTCTTAAATCCCGCGCAAGGATTTTGATAAGGTCCGCCTCGTCGGCGAATTTCTTGGGGTCGTCGGTGTAGATAACCAGTTCCGGACCTTCGAATTCGACATCCGAGACATTGATTCCTGCCGGTACTTTGGAGTTAATCTTAGCTTTAAGTTCTTTGAGCCTGTCTTCAATCAGCATAAAAAAACAAATCCTAAAAAAAGAAAAAAATCAGTTGGTTATTCCTTTTTTGCTTACTTCTTCATATTTGTCTTTGGTTATGGATACAATGCAGATATCCTCGCCGGATGCGGAATCCCTTCTCATTGCCGAGGTGATTGCGCGTGCCGCAAGTGCGGTCGCATCCTTCTCGCTGATGCCTTTCTTGTATCTGTCTTCGAGAACGCCGTATGCGAAGGGCGATCCCGAACCCGTTGCGACAAAGTCCTCTTCGGGCGAGGCTCCGCCCATTGCGTCCACAGAGTAGATGGACGGACCGTTTTTGTCGACGCCGCCGACAAGGAGCTGGACGTAGTAGGGCATCATCCTGTGCTGGTTAAGCACATTGCTTAAGAGCGATGCGGAGGCGCCGACCGTCATCTGTCTGCTCCTTCTGATATTGTAGAGGCTGCTCTCGACCTGCATCAGACGTGCAAGCTGCTGTGCGTCGCCGACGCCGCCTGCCGTTGTCATACCGATTCTGTCCGAGATCTGATAGACTTTCTTTGCCGTCTTGCTGGCAATCATGTTACCCATGGTGGCACGTCTTTCGGTGGCTAGGATTACTCCGCCGTCAAAGATGATGCCTACGGTTGTGGTTCCTTTTAAGATATCCGAGTTTTCCTGTTGCATTCTAAAACACTCCCCGATTCAAGGATTTCATCAGTAATGTCGTAGGGTTTTGTGGATTTTTGGAGTTTGTGGATTTGTGGATTTGTGGAGTTTTAAGTTTTTGTGGAGTTTTGTGGAATTTTGTAAAGTTTTCAGGGTTTCGCAGGGTTCCGTAATAAGTTTTGCAGCAGTTTATTCTTTGGTAATTCAGGTCAAAAGATATCACAGAAGACTACACGGGTCGGGTTAACCCGCAGGTGCCCCGCTTCCCGACTTTCGCTTGAAGGCGCTTTTCGGGAGTCGCGGCATTAAAATTTAATAAATCCTTTTCATCTCTCCGAAAAACTGATAGCGATATTGAAATTTCCGGAAAAATGAATTGTATGGATTTGATTAAATCAGTATTTACTTATTAATGCGTTTAGTTTATTAATGCTTTGATAACATCGCGGTCAAAGAGCATTGCAACCATCTTTCTGTTGCCGTTGATGACAGGCAGCTGGTCGACTCTCGAGCGCTTCATCTTAAGGGCACATTCGCTGAGCTCCGCGTTCTGCGGGACTGCGACGACGTCCTTTATCATTGCGTCCTTCACGAGTTTGTCGGG
>Ga0265298_10006145_pt1 | contig 14905 bp, 12 predicted proteins | sample AusTroGonzalo_MG_3_FD_193486 | JGI IMG/M metagenome (GOLD analysis project Ga0265298, IMG submission 193486) | Bovine rumen microbial communities from tropical cattle in Woodstock, Queensland, Australia - Gonzalo_01 | ecosystem: Host-associated > Mammals > Digestive system > Stomach > Rumen ... | reverse complement strand
TTTAACCCAATCACCAATAAATCTCCTAACTGTCTGGCTTGCTGTAGATAATATACATGTCCGAAGTGCAAAACATCAAAGCAACCGTTTGTAAAGACGATTTTTTGTTGGTGAAGGTTTAGCGCATTCTCCGCAAAAAAGTCTTGGGAGACGATTTTATTCTCCGTATGGATGTTTATGTCTGTCATTTCTTTTCAGGGATTTGGGTTGCGTCGTGCTTTTTGTAGAAGGAAGTTACAATCAAAGAGAAGAGTCCAAGTATCAGAGAGATAGCGGTTTGCAGAATCCAACCGATCCAACCAGCGGCCAAACCTTGGGTGTAGGAAATACCATACAGCATGACGATGCCGGCAGTGATAAGTGGGTATGAACCTAGTCCGCCTTGTGAAATCATGAAGGCGATGGTGCCGAAAATCAGCACGGAGAATGCGGCGCCGGGACCAATATGTTGTAGGTAGGGTAGCGCATGGAAGAAGAAATAGACCCCCATATAGTAGCAAATCCACATGGCAATTGTCCAAAAGACAAAATGCCAAGGGTTCGGAATATCTTTGATGGAGATAAATCCGCGCCAAATACCTTTGAAAAAGTCAGCGATTTTTACCAAAGCAGGGCGTTTTTGCCACCAATTGCGTGTTGCACGTACCAATATAACCAGCAATACAATCACTGCAATGATAATGTAAATCAGGAAGTTCCCAACATAGCTTAGCCCTTTCTGCGCAAACCATTCTTCCAATGTAAGTTGTTGGCTTTGATCCACTATCAGATTGGATAACAGTCCGTTATTGACCAACAGAGCGATAATGAGTAGGAACAGCCAACAGACTACATCCACAGCGCGTTCGAGGATGACGGTGCCCAGTGATTTTTGGAAGGGAACGTTTTCGTAACGTTGTAAGAAGGTGCAGCGGAGGACTTCGCCGAGGCGGGGTAGGGCGAGATTAGCGATATAGCAGACCATCACAGAGTAGAACATCATCGAAAAACGCGGATAATAGTTAATGGAACGGAGTAAAAGTTGCGCACGTGCCGCGCGAATAAGGTCGGCAGCTACAATTGCCACCACGGACAGCGAGATGAAAAACCAACCTTGAGGATTGTTGACCAATGCCATCGAGGAAAAGATCATTTGAATGTCTTCCCTGCTTAAATCTTTGATAGATAGCCATATAAAGAGGATACCAATACCAACGAAAAGAATCGTTTTAATGATGTCCGGCAGTATTTTCTTTAATTTTGCCATATTATCTTTCAGATTCAAAAATCAGACGGCAAATATACACAATTATTTTTGTACTTTTGCGCCTTTAATTTTAAAGGATATGACTTCTAACGAAATACGCTCTGCTTTTTTGGATTTCTTCAAATCCAAAGGCCATCATATCGTGCCTTCTGCACCGATGGTGGTCAAAAATGACCCGACATTGATGTTCACGAATGCGGGAATGAACCAATTTAAAGATATTTTCCTCGGTAACACGGCTTGCGAGTTTCCTCGGGTGGCTGATTCGCAGAAATGTCTGCGTGTGTCAGGAAAACATAACGATTTAGAGGAAGTGGGTCGCGACACCTACCATCACACGATGTTCGAGATGCTCGGCAACTGGTCGTTTGGCGACTATTTCAAGAAAGAAGCCATCGCCTACTCGTGGGAGTTTCTGACGGAGGTGATGAAACTCGATAAGAATCGTCTCTATGCCACTGTTTTTGCTGGCGATGAAAAGGACGGAACGGCTTTTGACCAAGAAGCTTACGATTTTTGGAAAGAGCATCTGCCGGAAGACCGCATCTTGAAAGGCAATAAGAAAGACAATTTCTGGGAGATGGGCGATACTGGTCCGTGCGGCCCTTGCTCCGAAATCCATATCGACCTGCGTGATGATGACGAGCGTGCAAAATTACCTGGTGCCGAATTAGTGAATAAGGACAACCCGCTGGTGATTGAGATTTGGAATCTGGTGTTCATGCAGTTCAATCGCCTGGCATCCGGCGAGTTGCACCCGTTGGCTGCCAAGCATGTTGATACGGGTATGGGTTTTGAACGTCTTTGTATGGCCGTCCAAAACAAGAAATCCAATTATGATACTGATGTCTTTCAGCCTATCATTCAGAAGATTGCGAAGAATGCTAATGTGCGCTATGGCGAGAAACATGATGTGGATGTGGCGTTGCGCGTAGTGGCCGACCACCTGCGTGCCGTGACGTTCGCCATCGCTGACGGACAGCTGCCTTCCAATACAGGTGCTGGCTATGTCATCCGTAGAATCTTGCGTCGTGCCATCCGCTATGGTTTTACCTTCCTGAACTTCAAGGAACCTTTCATGAACGAATTGGTGGCTGATCTTGTGGCGCAAATGGGACACCAATTCCCGGAAATCGTGGCGCAACAGCAGCTGATTGAGAATGTTATCCGTGAGGAAGAAAACTCTTTCCTCAAGACTTTGGATTCCGGTATCCTCAAGTTTGAAAACTATGTTAATAAGCTGAAAGGCAGCTCAGTAATTGATGGGGACTTCGCTTTTGAGCTCTTTGACACTTACGGTTTCCCCATTGACTTGACCTGTCTGATGGCTTCTGAGAAGAACCTGACGGTGGATATGGCCGGTTTCGCAGAGGGCTTGCGTCAGCAGAAAGAACGTTCCCGCGCCGCAACGGCTGTCTCCGCCGGTGACTGGGCGGAGTTGATTCCGCAAGAGGGTCTCACAGAGTTTGTGGGTTACCATGAAACAGCTTGTGCTTGTAAAATTGTGAAATACAGACAAGTAACAGCTAAAAACAAGACCTATTTCCAAATTGTCTTGGATAAAACGCCTTTCTACGCCGAAGCTGGTGGTCAGGTGGGCGACACGGGTGTATTGACCAATGGTAATGAGACTGTGGAAATTTACAATACCACGAAAGAGAATAACCTTATCATTCATCATGCCAACAAGTTACCGAATGATGTGACTGCTGATTTCACCGCGCATATTGACGAAGCGAAAAGGCAGAAGATAGCGAATAACCACTCTGCTACGCACTTGCTCGACCACGCATTACGTGCGGTTCTGGGCACGCATGTAGAGCAAAAGGGTTCTATGGTGGCCTCCGATCGTTTGCGTTTCGACTTCTCCCACTTCTCTAAAGTGACGGATGAAGAGTTGCGTCAAGTTGAGCGGATGGTTAACAATATGATACGTCAAAATTTGCCGTTGCAGGAATTTGTGGATGTGCCGATTGAGGAGGCTCGTGAGCGCGGTGCTATCGCCCTGTTTGGTGAGAAGTATGGCAAGACTGTACGTGTGATTCAATTTGGCAATGCTGTGGAGCTTTGCGGTGGTACCCACACTTCCGCTACGGGCAACATCGGGATGTTCAAGATTATTTCCGAGAGTGCGGTAGCCGCTGGCGTGCGCCGTATCGAAGCTTTGACTGGAGAGGCTGCAGAACAGCTCGTTTACGATGCACAGGATGCTCTCATGCAGCTGAAATCCATGTTGAATTCCACCAATTTGACGCAAGCGGTTCAGAAATTACAAGACGACAATCAAATTTTACGCAAAAAGATTGAGGATATTGACAGACAAATGGCATTGGAATTCGGTAAATCTCTCATGGAGAGCGCCGAAGAGATCAATGGCATATTGCTCATGTCCAAAGTCACGGATTTCTCTGCCGACATGTTACGGCAAGTTGCTCTGCAGTTGCGCGAAGGTGATAACCATGTCGTTATTCTGGGTAGCGTCCACGATGGCAAGCCTAATTTGGCGGTCGCGGTTAGTACGAATTTGTCAGGTAGTTTTGATGCTCCTACGTTGGTGCGTGCTGCTGGCAAGTTGATCCAAGGCGGTGGCGGTGGTCATCCTACATTGGCTATGGCCGGTGGTAAGAATCCCGACGGAATTGAAGCCGCTGTCAAAGAGGCGCTTCGATTGGCAAAAGAGAAATTGCAATAAAGACGCGATGAATTGCGTATATAAAAAACAAACGGCGGTCGATTGACCGCCGTTTGTTTTTTACCTAGAAGGGTAAATCGTCAGAGAAATTTTCTTCTGGCGCTGGAGTTTCCGGCGGAATTGGTTGCGGCTGTGAGACGGTTTGGTTCGGCACTTGTGCCACGGTAGGCGTCTCGTTCTCCTTTGGAGAAAGGATGGTGAATGTATTTGCCTCCACTTCCGTGATGTAGTGCTTCACTCCATTGGCATCGTCCCAATTCCGGGTGCGCAAACGGCCCTCCACGTATATCATTTTCCCTTTGGTGAGGTATTTCTCCGCCAGCTCTGCCAGATTGCGCCACATCACAATGTTGTGCCACTCTGTCAGCTCAATGCGGTTGCCATCCTTGTCCTTTCGGTACTCGGAGGTCGCCAAAGAGAAACTTGCACGCTTGCTTCCGTTTTCAAAAGTTCTGATTTCCGGGTCTCTTCCTAAATGACCCACTAAGATTACTTTGTTAATTCCTGACATAATATTGAGTTTTAAGTTAGTACACGGCAAAAATACACCCAGAAAAACCGATTTGGGCTCGTTTTACAAAGTATTTATCAAACGTTTATTGTTGATAAACACCCATAGAATTGAAAATCAAAACATTAATTAGGCTTGTAACCCGATTCTTTCAGGAATTTTTGGCTGTCAGTCATGGAAAGTAGGTCCTTTAAGGTCGTTCCTGGATGACTTTTCATGTAGCTTTGCACGATTTGGAAGCCGATGTACCATCCTAAACGTCCTGGAGATGAGTTTCCGAAGTCGCGAGTGAAGGGAGTCTCATCTATCATACGACGAATCACGTCATCGCTGTTATCATACACCATGTTTCTTTCGATAAGGTAGTGCCAAACAGCTGATTCGTTGTCAGTTGCCCACTTGTATTGCTCTTTGGAATAGCCTAAAAGATCCTCAGGTTTTGTGGAGGGAAACATGGTCTGGGTGAACATCAATCGTTTGCCAGCGTCAATCATGTTGTCCAATAGGGTGACCAATGTTTTTTCAGGCAGATGCTTGAAAACCAGCGCTTTTGTGAAGCAGTCTGTGGCCATATACTTTGGTTCGCAACGTTCGGCGATGAATTTCGGCATCCCTGCCATGCCATAGTGTTTGTAATCTTTACCCATGTACATGTCGAGACATATAAACACCGTGGTGTCGTAGCCGAAAACGGAAGGCATCTGAAAGTCAATGCCAGATACTAGAGTGCAGAAAGAAGGGACATTTTCGTCTGGAAAATGGGTGAGATAAAGTGTCAGCGCAGGTGTGATTGTCTTCTTAAATTCCGATAAATCAGCGTATTTTGCCTCTGTGTCTTTGTATATTTCCTGAATGACGGGATCGTTAATAAATCCTTTGATGGATTGCAGCATCTCTGCGTTGTTCCACGCCCCGTATGCAATGATATTGTTGGGATATTTGCCGTACATTTCCTTGAAAGACATCGCCATCTTATTTTGGTCGATGTTGAAAAGATCTTGCTCGTAGCGTAGGATAATTGGTTCGATGTTCTTGGCGGTTTTTATCTGCTCTTCTGTCAGCTTGGGTTTAGCTATCTTCACCGGCGCATTCTTTCTCTTGCAACCATTGAATACAGTGCAGATTATCAACAAAATACAGATTAAGGTCGAAAATCTTCTGAGGATCATATTGTCTTTCATATTAGGATGTGGAAACGATTCTTTTTGATGCTTATTGTGGAAAATAGATGATATTATTTTGGGAAAATACCGAAGAATGCGGAGCCGCTGCCTGACATCGAAGCATAAAGTGCGCCTTCTTGATAAAGACTCTCTTTCACAGATTTTAACGCTGGAATCTTTTGGAAAAGTGACGCTTCAAAATCGTTCACGACAGAGTTATTCCACTCTTTCGGTTCTTTTTTCAAGATTTCGGGAAGGAAAACCTCCGATTCGCGCGGGGTCACGCCTGCATAAGCTTCTTTGGTAGAAATATGAATGTTGGGTTTAACGATTTTTAACCGATAATTTGACAAGTCCAAGTCAATGGGGGTCATCACTTCGCCACGACCAGTAGCATAAACGGGCTTATTCATGAGGAAGAAGGGTACGTCGCTACCTAACTGTAAGGCATAATCAATCATTTTCTCTTGATTGATAGGTAGTTGGAAGATGTCGCGTAGCATCTTTAAAGTGAAAGCTGCGTCTGCTGAACCACCGCCCAAACCTGCGCCTGACGGAATTCCTTTCTTCAGGAAAATTTCTACATGGGAAATGCCAAAGTCTTTCTGAAGCAGTCGGAATGCTTTGATGCACAGATTGTTGTCGTTGCTTCCCAAGTCTTCTTGACTTTCCATTATGAATGCGATTTCCTTCTCTGACGGGGAAATCCTAAGATAGTCGGTAAAGAAATCGGTGGGATAAAAAACGGTTTGCAGATCGTGGTAGCCGTCGGGGCGTTTGCGCACAATTTGCAGTCCGATATTGATTTTGGCGTTGACTTTTGCCTCGACAGGCTCAAAATCTCTCCTCATATCTTAATGTTGTCAAAATTTTTGCCGAAAACGCTGGCGGTTTTCGAAATGGTGATGAAGGCATCAGGGTCTATCTCCTTGATGATGCGGGTGATAACGGTCTTGTCGGTGCGGTGCGCCACAATCAGCAGAACATCCTTCTCCTGATGATTGTAGGAGCCGTAACCCTTCAGGAAGGTGGCTCCACGATGCAGGGTAGAGCTGATTCTTTGCGCAATTTCCTCGTTCTTCAGGGAGAAGACCATGAACTGGTACGTTTGCCGGTAACCATCTATCACCAAGTCAGATACAATGATAGATACGAGCAGCACAACGAAGCTATAAACCAGCCGTTGTACATCGTGGATTACAAAATAGGAGCTACCTACGATGAGGATATTGCAAGCCAGACTGATACGGCCGTAGGAGATATTGCGGTATTTGCCGATCATCAGTGCGATGATGTCGATGCCGCCGGTGTTGCCGCCCCAGTTAATGGCCATGCCGATACCGAAGGCCGCAATCGCAGATCCGATGATGACGCTCATGAACATGTCATCGACAATCGGTTTGGGAAACAGCGGCTGCCATACTGAGAAGAAACCACTCATCACGACAGTGCATATCAACGAGTTAACGCAGAATTTGGTGCCCAACACGCGCCATGCGATGGCGATAAGGATAGCATTGAGCACGAAAGTCGTGACACCAATAGGAATCTTTCCAGTGGCGAAATAGAGAATGGAGGCCGCGCCTGCTACCCCGCCGCCTGACACTTCGTAAGGAATCAGGAACGCCGACCACCCAAAAGTGAACAGACACAAACCGAGGAAGATAAAGAAGTAGTTCTTTATCTCCTGCAACACTTTCTTGGTGGTCAGCTTATTTTCCATAATCTTTTATTCTTCAAATTTGTTGTTGGAAATCAACTCGTTAAGCCAATTCTTGAACAGAGCGATATACGCCCCGTTGAAGATGTGCTTGAACATATAGCGATCTTCGCCATAGTCTTGTTGAATCTCGTTTGGATGCAATAACGGCATGATGGGGTAGGCGTTGCGTTTCAGATGCCGGATCTTGCGCTCAGCCTGCTTACGGAATCCCATGTTAGTCACCAAGTTAAGGTACGGGGTGATGCATAACCCTTCATGCGCCCAAATGTGGAAATTGTATTGGGAAGCCCAATGGGTCGCCTTGTACTTTTTGAGGCTGTTGAAACGGTTGATCCAGTAGCGTTTCTGCCTGTTTTTCTTCATGTAGGGCTCTATCATCTTCTCGAAGTCCTCCTTGGTATATTGGTCCATAGAGAGTGAGAAGTCGGTCCAACGGTTTTTCCACGTTGCGAAACCCCACGTGGAAGCGTAAGCGGAGAAGAAATAGGAGGATTGACCCTTTTTCATGCGCTTTTTGTATCTTTTCCGGCTTCTGTGACGCCAGTAGAAGCCGCCGATACTGTATATCCTCTTGTCGTTACGGTATTTTTCGAGCAGTTGTTCGCAGTAGGGGAAGAAGTCGTAACCTGGTACTGTGTCGTCGAACAGGATAATGCCTTCGTCCTCGTGCTCGAAGAACCATTTTATGGCTGTGGCAATCATCTGGGATTTGCCCAGATGATTGTCCTGCCATAATTTGTGCACTTGGCACGGCCACTCGGGTTGGATGACCGCGCGGGCTTGATAGACGTGCATACGGTCCAGCATGGAATCTGGTTTTGCTGCGTCACCCGCAACATACAACTCAGTGGGTTGCACCGTGCGTAGAACTTGAAATACGTCGTGTGTTTCCTCTACTCTATTATATAAAATGAGCAGAACAGGAACTTTGAACATATTTTTGAGAATTCGTGAAACTTAAGCTAATTCGTGGATTACGAGGCCGGAACGAAGTTTCGGTTCAAACCAAGTGGTCTTCGGAGGCATGATGTTGCCCGTGTCAGCGATGTCGATGATCTGCTGCATGGAAACAGGATACAAAGCGAAAGCGACCTTCATCTCGCCATTATCGACGCGACGTTTCAGTTCGCCCAAACCGCGGATACCACCCACGAAATCAATACGTTTGTCGGTGCGGAGGTCCTTGATACCTAGGATCTTGTCCAAGACATGGTCGCTCAGGATCTTCACATCCAGCACGCCGATAGGATCGTTGTCGTCATATTTGCCGGGCTTAGCGGTCATCTTGTACCATTTGCCATCCAAATACATGCTGAACTCGTGCAGTTTAGCAGGTTTGTAGATTTCGGTACCCATCTCTTCAACGGTGTAAGCTTCGTTCAACGCGTTGAGGAATTGCTCTTTGGTCAGACCGTTGAGGTCTTTCACCACGCGATTGTAGTCGATAACGTTGAGCTGATTGTCCGGGAAAATCACGGTCATGAAGTAGTTGTACTCCTCTTTGCCAGTGTGATTCGGGTTGTGCTCTTTCTTCTCCTGACCCACGAGAGCAGCAGCGGCGCTGCGGTGGTGACCGTCGGCGATATACATAGCGGGAACTTGCTTGTCGAAGATTTCCACCAGTTCGTCGATGAGTTTGCGGTCGTCAATCACCCAGAAACGGTGACCGAAGCCATCTTCCTTAGCCACAAAGTCGTAAATCGGGGCGTTTGCAGTCACAGAAGCCACGATTTCGTCGATACGGGCGATAGCAGGATATGCGAAGAACACGGGTTCCACGTTGGCGTTGGTGATACGCACGTGTTTCATGCGGTCTTCCTCTTTGTCCTTACGGGTGAGTTCGTGTTTCTTGATGATCTTGTTGACATAGTCCTCGCTGTAAGCGCAAGCCACGATGCCATATTGCCAACGAGCGTTGGGCTCCGTCGGGTTCATGCTTTGTGCATAGATGTAGAGTTTTTCCTCTTTATCTTGCACCAGCCAACCGTAATCCTTGAAGCTGTTGTAGTTCTTTACCACCTGGAGATATACTTCAGGAGAGTGCTCGTCGGTACCCACGGGCAGGTCGATTTCGGCCTTGGTCACGTGCAGCAGGCTGTAAGGATTGCCTTCGCATTCTTTGCGAGCCTCTTCGGAGTTCAGCACGTCGTAAGGACGAGAAGCCAATTTTTCAACAATTTCTTTGGGAGGACGGAAGCCTCTAAAGGGTTTAATTACTGACATATCTATTTAATTTATTGATGATTAATTGATTTAGTTTTTCTATTCTACGTTTTAAAATCAACGGCAAAAATACAAAAAATGTGAATTGGTGGTGACTATCGAATCAGCGTGATGGAGCCGTTCAACAAATAGTAGATTTCACCCATTAACGTGTTGACATACAGTTTGCAGCCGTAATAGTACACACCGTCCGATGAAGGATATTTGGTGGTTTCGTCAGTGCCGTCCCATAAAATGTCGGGGTCATTGGTGTGGAAAACGCGCTTGCCCCAGCGATTGAAAATTTCCATCTCCACTTTAGTCACTCCGGAATAGGGCATGAAAGGAGTGAAGAGATCGTTGATGCCGTCGCCGTTCGGGGTGAAAACGTTCGGGAAATGATAATCAAGACATTCAAACACATCTATGCAGGTGGAGTCAGTGAGCGGAGTGATGTTACGGTTGCTGTCGGCAAGACGCATGGCATAACAACCTACCAAAATGTCAGAACCAGTTGCGACAATGTTATACGTGCAAGGATCTGGGTAACAGATATTTGTGTTATCAAAAGAATCAACACAGACGAACGTACCATTCAATGTGGGTTTGTAATAGATGTAATAATGAACGGCATCCGAGGCCACCGTGTCGGAACTGAAAACCCAGCTGAACTCTACATTCTGGCAGTCGGTGGTGATGGAAATCTCAGGCATTTCGGGCGGCTCGTTGTCGTATGGAGCACCACATTCCTGCTGTGACCGGTTGTAGAGCGGTCCTATCGTATCAGGCAACCAGTAGTAGCCTTCCGCTTCAACGTAATAGCAGTAGTTTTTGCCATTTTCCAAACCTTTGTCCACGTAGCTGGTCGCCTCAGTTGTAGCAATGGAATCCCAACTTAGAAGATGTTCGTTGTATCGATAAACAACGTATCTCACATTGTTCCAAGGTTGTATGTTCGTCCAAGTGAGTGACAATCGCTTATCTAAAGAGGTTATGGTGAGATAAATAGAGGTGGCTCTGTCGGATTTTTCGATAATAGTGTCAGTGTTTGAGATATACACACGATAGGTATAATCTAAATCCGTAGTGTTTAAATCGTGATCCAAATAAGAGGTTGTATCATTTGGATTAGCTGGAGTATTGGTGGTGTAAATCAAAGTTTCGCCTTCGACATCACTTTTTCGATATAAATCATAACGATAAGGAGGCGGGAAAGCTGTGGAGTCGATTTCGGGTGGGAAGAGCCAACGAACGAGTAGCGTGCCGTTTTCAGAATGGGTGGAAACGACATCCGTATTGATCAATATAGGTGCATCATTGGCGATATGGGCACAGACTTTATCAGATACGATGCTTTCAGAACCATCTGGGAATAAGGCAACTACGCGATAACAATATTCGTTGCCATGATAGAGCGGACTTACAGAGCCGTCATCTGTGAATGTAGTGTCTGACCAAGCGTTTGTGGAACCGATTTTCGTATATCCCGCTTCGGGTGGCAGTCCTGTCTGGCAAGAATCCGGCTCGAAATCATCTTCTCCATTTCTACGATAGATGTCGTATCCAATTGCATTGGAGCAGTGGTCGGGTTGCCAATCCAAGTGAATTACATTGCCTTGAGGAATTGCGTTTAAGTTTTCCGGGGCGGGCGCAATGATGCGTATTCGTAATGTCTTGAAAGATACCAACTCCACATGAGGACCATTGTCTTTCGCTTTGAAACTCACTTCGTATGGATTCAATTTGACGTGGCTGCAAGCGGTTAACCAACGAAAATGGGTAACGTAGGGCACACTGTCGGTAATGGTTGCGAATTGTGCAGGGCTATGTGCAACCAAGAAAGGCTCGCCTGTCGCGGATAAAGTAACGTATTTGGACGTATAATCTGATACATGTACGAGTAGGTCTATCAGGGAACCTGCAATAACACACGTATCGTTTACTTCCACCACTGGCGGTTCGTTGTTGCAAGGTGCCACCGTGATTTGCATGTCACGTACCATACTTCCAATCATTACTCCGTTACGCCATTCCTGAATCAAGATAGCGATGTTGTATTCTCCGGCCATGAGGGGTGAATCCCATGTCAAATCTCCTGTTACTGGGTCAATAGCAATGTAGTTGGAGGATTGTGGCAACGTATATCCTGGAATGTTTTCGCCTTCGTAGCCGCGGCATTCGATGAGACTGTAGGAAAGGCTGTCGCCTTCAGGGTCGTATGCGCCGGGATTGTGGTAAAAAGGCACGTGCGTACAAGCATTATCCAACGGTGGATTCAGTAGCTGCGGCGAGGAGTTACCGCCAATGAACGGATTGATAACCAGTATCGTTTCAATGAAGAAAGGTATCTCTACAGAACTCGGGATGTTGACAATGCCAGCATTTCTGTTGGGGTCTTCAAAAGTGATGTGGAATGTACCCACTGCCGAGAATGTATGCTGTATTACGTAAATGTTACGGCTGATATCGTTCCCCATGTTGACTTTGCTTTGTCGCTGGATGATGGAGGAGGTGCCGTCACCCCAGAACACTTCGATTTCCGGACGGTCGGCGGGACTGGGCGTGTATGTATAGGTCGTGATAGTGAATTCGTAAGTAAGTCCAGAAATGTAGGTATAGCTGATTTCGCCTGCGCGCTGGTGCGTGGCGAAGGCTGTTGACGTGAAAGCCAACAACATGATGAAACTCAGCAGAATACGTACAATTCTCTTTCCCATATCACATTATCCTTTTGACTTGATGATCCAACAATTGGTATTTCTGTCCACTTTCGGGACATATAGCCATACCTGCGTTGTCGAATTCCAAGCGACAGCCATATTCGCTCACCCATCCGATTTGTCGTGCAGGAGTGCCAGCCACTAACGCATAATCAGGTACGTCGTGCGTGACGACCGCGCCTGCGCCTATCATGGCATAGCTGCCGATCGTATGTCCGCACACAATCGTCGCGTTGGCACCAATGGTGGCGCCGCGTTTTACCAATGTAGTACGAAACTCGTTTTTCCGCTCGATGAAAGCCCTCGGGTTGATGACGTTCGTGAAGACCATAGAGGGACCTAAGAAAACGTCATCCTCACATATAACACCTTCATACACAGATACATTATTCTGCACTTTCACGTTGTTGCCCAAGGTTACACGGTTGGCAATCATCACGTTCTGCCCGATGACGCAATGCTCTCCGATGACTGCGCCAGACATCACATGCGAGAAGTGCCAGATTTTAGTGCTCATCCCAATCAGACATCCTTTGTCCAAAATGGCGGTTTCGTGTGCAAAATACTCTTTCATAACGGGCAATTAACGATATTTTCGGTGATAAATTGTAATTGTTCGGTCGTCATTTCAGTATGTATCGGCAAGGAGAGCACCTCTTTGCACACTTGTTCTGACACAGGGAAATCCCCTTCGCGGTAGTTCAGATATTGATATGCGGCTTGCAGATGTGCGGGAATAGGATAATAGACCGCAGTAGGTATCTGTTTGTCGGATAGATATTTGCGTAAAATATCCCGACGATTAGCATTCATTTTTATCGTAAACTGATGATAAGTGTGGGTAGAGTAGGGGGTGTTCTGAGGTAAAACCAATCCTTTCACTTCCGACAATGATTCAGTATAAAATTTAGCTGCTTTTTGTCGTGCAGCAATAAACTCGTCCAAATGTTGGAGTTTTACTTGCAAAATGGCTGCTTGTAGCGTGTCAAGACGGGAATTGAGTCCGATATATTGGTGGTGATAGCGTTCTTTAGCTCCGTGGCGACAAATGGCACGCAGTTTTTCAGCCAATGTGTCGTCATTCGTCATCAACGCGCCGCCATCGCCATAGCAACCCAAGTTCTTGGAAGGAAAGAATGAGGTACATCCGATCGTACCGATTGTACCCGCTTGTTTTTTCGTTCCGTTGGAGAATGTATAGACTGCACCTAATGCTTGGCAAGCATCTTCTATCACACTGATATTATGCTTGTTAGCAATATCTAATATCGGTTCCATGTTTGCACATTGACCGTAAAGATGGACGGGAATAATTGCTTTGGTTTTCGGGGTGATGGCCTGCTCTAGTTGGCAGACATCCATGTTGAAAGTGTCGGCGCAAACATCCACGAAAACAGGTTTCGCGCCCAAAAAGGCGATGGCTTCTACTGTGGCGATGAAGGTGAATGGTACAGTGATGACTTCGTCACCTGCCCCAACTCCTAATGACATGAGTGCCGCCAAAAGGGCATCTGTACCATTGCTGCAACTTACAACATGCTTAGAACCAGTATATTGTGCAAGCTGTTCTTCGAATTCGTAAACGGATGACCCTTGAATGAAAGCGGCAGAATCCAGTACACGCTGAACGGCTGCGTCAATTTCAGGTTTGAGGCGCAGGTACTGCTGTTTCAAGTCCACCATCTGTATGGAAATCATCAACTTACGATTTTAACATTCGACCGCAAAAGTACAAAAAATCGGGCATTCCTACGGAATATTTTTAATTTATCCCAGCAGGCTTTTGATTTCCTGTTTGACAAATCGAAAGTCCAATTTTGGATTCAAATATTTTTGGAAATCATCCATCGTATCAGTTGGTTTCACCTCTACGCGACGTAGGCGATATGGGTTTTCGTGCAAATTATTCAGTTTCCAAAGCGTAGTGAAGGCGGCTTTGAAACCTATTTTCTGTAACAATTCAGGGGTTGCGCAGCCGAAATCTTTGCGTTGGCCGAAGGGAAATGCGAAATAGTCCACAGGTTTTTGTAGATGCTCTTCTAACAGCTGTTTTGACTCTTGCAACTCTTTCACCGTCTCTTCCTTCGATAGATGGCGCATGGAAACATGCACCATACCATGTGAACCGAATGTGAAAAGCGGGTTTTTGGAAAGTTCCTCGATAGCACACCACGAAAGCGTATCAATCTTTTGATATCCAGGATTATCTTCATCCCAGCAATTATGACTACCCACATGGTAAACGGGTACAAAGACGGTGATGGGCACTTTCAGTTCGTCGCAAATTGCTTTAACGTAAGTGTATAGGCAATAGTAAGCATCATCGAAGGTAACGGTCGCGATGTGAGGATTAGTGTGGCATTCGCGGACGTATGTGTCCATATTGGTGAGTTGCCAGTGTTGTTGCACATAACGCAGTTGCCGCTCGAAATTTTCGGCGGAGACGGTGTTGAAACCGGCTTTCTCGTCCACATTATGGTACATCAAAATCATATCGACCGTTTATAAAACAAAAGTCAGGCTATGAAAACCTGACTTTTTAGCAGGGGAAGAGAGATTCGAACTCCCATCAATGGTTTTGGAGACCACTATTCTGCCCTTAAACTATTCCCCTGTAAAATCGGGGTGTTAAAGAACACCCCGATTTT
>Ga0265298_10006143_pt1 | contig 14907 bp, 10 predicted proteins | sample AusTroGonzalo_MG_3_FD_193486 | JGI IMG/M metagenome (GOLD analysis project Ga0265298, IMG submission 193486) | Bovine rumen microbial communities from tropical cattle in Woodstock, Queensland, Australia - Gonzalo_01 | ecosystem: Host-associated > Mammals > Digestive system > Stomach > Rumen ... | reverse complement strand
ATCCCCGAGTGAGGTCAGCTCCGGTTGGGTCGTACCACGCCAACTGCCGATTACATTCTTCCAGTCGCTGTCGCTGCTGGACGCCGATGTGATCAGTCCCGTATGGGCATAGCACTTCGTCGCACCCACCATGCCGCCGCTGCCCTTGGTGGCATCAAAGGTGATAACGATTTCACCCGCATATCCGGTTTGGATAATAGCGGGAACGGTGGATACCTGCGCACTTACCGCGAGTGCACACAGACCAACCAGAAAAATAAACAACTTGCGCATAATGATACTCCTTATATATTATATATATTATAACTGCCGTCCGGTAGCGTCGAACGTCTTGTCGCCGCGGATGATACGCAGCTGGCCGTCAATGAACACCTTGCGTGCCTTGTCACTAACCGTCACATTCTCCACAACCTGATTGCCGGCAGGTTTATAGGCATCATAAGTGGCTTTGTCCACGCGCTCCAGAACAATGTTACCCTTCAGGGTACCGCTACGCATGATGATATAGTTGGTGCCTTGGGGAATTGCCCATTTCTCTCCACCGGCCCATCCGTTCTGCCACTCAAGGGTCACTTGGGTGTCGTTGATGGTAGTCTGGGTGCGAGAACGGTAGAAATTACCCATATGGTCTTTTATACAGATGTAACTGCCCATTTGGCAATCAATCGTCAGCTTACCGTCCACGAACAGGTATTCTTCTTCGTACGTGTCATAGGCAGACTCGCCGTGGTCCGCACCGTTAATCCAGCCGATAGCGTAGAAATTGACATCATCAATCTCGCCGTCTCCGCCACCGGGGTTGTCGCCACCACCGCCGCCACCGCCGGGGTTGTCGCCGCAGGACTTGCCCAATTCCACATATACCAAATCACCTGCGCTTGCACTCAATTTGATATAAAAATCATACTTGCCGGCCACATTGCAAGTCAACTGGCCTGCCGTAGAGCCGCCGGTAAAGTTCGCATAGTCACCGTACGGGTCCAGATCGACCATCCACGTTGCCGCGCAACTCTGGTTGATGAGTTTGACCACATTCCCTACTGCCAGTTCAACACAAGCAGCTTTGTATTGCACGCGGCCTTGCACATCGGGTTCACCGAATTTAGGCGCGTCCACTACCTTTGTCCCGTTGATTTGAAGGCCGTAAGGGCCGTCTTGACAATCTGCAGCCGACAGACTCCACGTCATCATCAGCGCTGCGAAAACAGTAAAAATCTTTCTCATTGTTTCATCAGTTTTTTATTGGTTAATATATTTATGTCCGTTTTGAATGACTACGCCCTTGTAGTCTGCGTTCACGCGCTGTCCCATGCAGTTGTATGCCGGTTGCGAACGGTCCAACGCCGGCACGTTCTCTACCGACTGCGCCGTCGGATCATCGCCGACGATGTAATACATCGCGTAGTCGGTTCCCTTGATTACCTGCGTGTATCCTTGCGGCGCCTCGTCCGAAGCAGCCGTACCCAGCATCAGGCGGATATGCCCTTTCTTGCCGTGAACCGTTGCGCGGTACCAACCGCTGCCTGCCGTCTCTTCCATCGTACTCTCCGAATGGATGCCGGCGGCACGGCGCGCGTCAATCATCTTCTTTATTTCGTCCTTATACTTCACCCAGTGCGGCCAGAACACGCAGGGCACGCCCGGCAGCGCCAACAGATACGCGTTGCATCGCATCATCAGGCTCTTGTCGTCAATACTGGAACCGTCTTTCTTGTTCGCCACGTCCTCACTCTCGCTACGCGCAAACGTGTCGTGGTTGTCAATGAACGTGACAGCGTATTTGGAATACCCCTTGCCGCGCAAGCCGGCATTGAGGCACTTGGTGTAACTCTTGAGGTAGATGCCGTCGCGGAACGCATTGTACTTGAGCGAGAAATCGAACGCGAGGGTGTTCTTGCCCGCATTGCCGATACGTGTCTTGAGCGTCGCCGCATCGCCGTACCAGAACTCCATGACGGAGAAATAGGGCTTGGATGCCGTGTTGTATTCATTGATATGCTTGGTATGGAATCCTCCGCAGTAATCGTATCGGAAACCGTCATACAGCATGACGTTCTTCATCCACTGCGTGTACGCCTTGCACATATTCTGCACATTCTCGCTCGTGTGGTCCCAGTCCCGCGCGGCGCCGTAATTGGCTTCGTGCTGTCCGTCATCCGCGTTGCCGCCGGTGTTACAGCCGCCCTCATCGTCACTTGTCACCCATGAGCTTTGCGGACTGAACTGGCCGTACGTACCGAAATCGAGGTACTTGAAATTGCACCAACTGTTGTCATTGCCGCAATGGTTGATGACGATGTCGGCGATGACCTTCACGCCTTTCGCATGCAGCGTCCGGATGAGTGTCTCCAGTTCGTTGCGCGAACCCAAGGACGAGTTCTGATTGCTGTAACATTTTGGGATATAACCCAGTCCGCCGTTCGATTCGGCGCTGGGCGGCAACCATATAAGCGAGAAATAGGAAGCTATCTCGGTGGCCTGTCCGGTCAGCGAAGTCCAGCGCGTGTCGCCGTAACCCTTGTCATACTGGCTGTCCCAATAGAAGCCTTGCAGCATTATGTCCTCGCTCTCGGACGGCACGGCCGTGTCGTAATCCTGCGGCGTGTACGGCTCCGGCGTCTCGCCGGTGGATGACTCGATGTACCACATGTCATCGTTCATCTTCATCTTGATGTAGATGTCATAGGTGCCCGCCGCGTTGCAGCGCAGCGCATCCGAGCCTACCGCAAAACTGGCGTACGCGCCATAGGCATCAATCACGCCAATGTTCCATGCCGCACCCGAACCGCCGTCATAGCAGGTCAACTTGTCGCCGGCTGCCAGCGTCACGTTCATCGCCGCATACTGGGTACGTCCCTGAAAATCCTGCACACCGGTATTGACCGCCGCCACGTCCCGCGTACCGTTAATACGCACGTAGAACGGTTCCGCCAGCATGGCCGAACCGCTCCACATACATATTATCAGAAAAATGAGCTTCTTCACTTTTCCTCTCTACCTTTCATTTTTACTTCACCAGTTGGCCCATTACATCGAATACCTGCTCGCCGCAGCGGATGTACAGTTGGCCGTCCTTGATGAATTTCTCGCCCTTGAAGGCCTGCTTCTCGCCCTTCACCTGCTCTACGCTTTCCGGAATCGGCGTACGTTCGGTATCCTTGTCGCCACGCGGAGTGGTCATCTTGTAATAAACGCCGTAGTTCACACCCTTGCAAGCCAGCGTATAGCCGCTCGGTGTGGAATTGTAACCCGAGTTCGGACCCAGCAACAGACGAATCTCGCCGTTCGTACCGGTGATAGTAGCTTTGTAATAACCGTCGCCCGCCTCGTCGCTCACGCCACTCTCGCTGTGTACGCCGGTTTTGTAACGAGCATTGATCATCGCCTTGATTTCGGCCTTGAATGTTACCCAGTGCGGCCAGAAGACGCAAGGAACACCCGGCATCGAAAGCATGTACGCGTTACATTGCAGCACCTTGTCACGGCAGAGACTCATCGAATTGCCTTCGCCGCACAGCTCGTTGTTGTCGCGCTGGAACGAGTCATGGCTGTCCACGAACGTCACGGCATAACGTGCCTTGCCTGCACCCGGCAGACCGGCGCCCTTCAAGCCCTGATAATAGTCAGAAGCTATACCGTTGTTAAAGGCCGTATATTTGGTAGCGAAGTCAAACGTGGTGGTGTTCCAGCCGGCATCTGCCAGACGGCTCTGAAGGGTGTTCACATTGCCGTCCCAGTACTCCATAACGCTGAAGTAGGTCTCTGCGGCACGGTTATAGTCGTTGATATGCGAGTTATGATAACCCTTACAGTAGTCATAACGCACACCGTCAATCTTCACTACGTTGTGCAGCCATTTCAAATATGCCTTGAACATCTCACGCACTTGTGCGTTGGTGTGGTCCCAATCGCGGCCGTCCGGATAGTTGGCCTCGTCGCCGTAACCGTCATCGGCTCCACCGGTGGCATAGCCCCTGCACGAACCGGCTTCTGGACTATAGTTCATCTCGTCCGTGTTGCAGATATACGAACCATCCGGTTTGAACGAACCGTATTCACCGAAATTGTAGGTATACTTGTAATTACACCATCCTTCACCGGCCACCGCATGATTGATGACAATATCCGCAATCACGCGGGCACCATTTTCATGGAAAGTACTTACCAATGGGTCCAAATATTTCTTCGTGCCAAGACCACTATTCAAGTCGCTGTAGTCGGTCGGCAGATACCCCATACCGCCAGTCGATTTGCTCAACTGCGGCAGCCAGATCAAGTCAAACCACTGCGCCATCTCCACGGCGTTCGATCCGTTGGTACCATTGATATGGTCGATCCATTTGGTACGGCCGTAGGTGGTCGTTGACTTGCTTGCATCGTAACTGTCCCAGTAGAACGCCTGTAACATCACATCCGGACATTGAGCCGGAGCCGAACCGCTGTAACCCGGCTGCGGGGTATCGCCGCCGCTGATGTCCTGACCGTCACCGCAGTTGCTACCGTTGCCGATATACAGTTCATCGGCTTCCCATTTGAGTTTGATGTAGAAATCATAGCAACCATCCACACTCACGTTGTAGCGCTGGTTGGCCTCGTCGTAGGTAAAGCCGGCCACCGAATAGGAATTCAGAGGTTTGGCCCATGCGGCCTTGTTGTTCGCATCATACATCTGGCAGTAATCACCCTTACTTACCTTCACATGCGCCAAATACTCTTCAAAACCCTCTCCGGCTTCATCCGGACCCTTGTACGATGCGGCAAAGAACATCTTGCCGTTTACCAGAATTCCATAACTTTGCGCAAAAGCCATCGTTGCGCAGAGCATTGCAAATACAATAGTTGTTAACTTTTTCATTATTATGTGTTTTTTAGATTAGTTGCTGTTTATCGAACCAAGCGGCCTTGTGCATCGTACACGCTTTCGCCCAAGCGGATGAAGAGCTTGCCGTCCTGCATGAATTTCTCTGCCTTGACGGCCGGCTTGCTGATGACATCCTCTATTCCCGAAGGCATCGGCTCCGAGCTGCTTACCCACATCTCATAGCTCTCATTGTGTCCTTCCTGCGTGCTGTAGTTGCTGGCAACCAGAGTAAAGCCGTTCAGCCAGTCCACCTGTCCTTTGGTCACTTTGTCGCCTAACATCAGAATCAGATGACCGTGCTTGCCGACGATGGTGGCCTGATAACCGGTAGCCGTGGCATACTCGTCCTTCACCTCGCTCTCGGAGTGAACGCCTGCCCATTTGCGTGCCATAATCATCGGCTTGATGTCGGCTTTGTACTTCGCCCAATGCGGATAGAACACGCAAGGCACACCCGGCATCGAGAGAAGGAAGGCGTTCGCCTGCATCAGACGAGCCTTGAGGGCCGGTTTCATCGAGTTGCCGCGTCCGCCGAACTCATTCTCGTTGTCCGGACGGAGGAACCAGTCATGGCTTTCGATGAACGTCACCGAGTGCTTGCCGTCGCCGCGGCTCATGATACAATCGCCACGCGGACCGCGCTCGCTGCTGTAGTTCCAGCCTGCGAACGAGTTGAATACATGCCATTTGAGGTCAAAGTCCAGACCCATCAGGTTGCCGTTCGCACCGTTGATGCGGTTCTGTATTTCATCCGTTCCGGCGTAGCATTCCATGAAAGCGATATACGGACGGGCGGCTTTGTTATAGTTGTCGTGATGCCAGTTGTTGAATCCGTCGCCTTTGTCATAACGGAAACCGTCGTACTTCATCACATTGATCATCCATTTGAGGTAGGCTTTGAACATATCCTGAACATAGACGTTGTCATGTGCCCAGTCGCGCGCGCCTTCCCAGTTCTCGCCGTCATCATTATTGCCGGTAGCGGTGCCCCAGCAAGCGCCCGAGCCCGAAGTGGGATCTCCGGCTGTCGGTTTGTTCCCCTCGGCATTCACCTCGTCGTTGCGGCATATGTACGATGCGTCCGGACTGAAACTGCCGTACTCGCCGAAATCCATCGTCGGGAAATCGCACCATGACGTCCAGCCTGTACAATGGTTGATCACAATGTCCGCCACCACTTTGGTGCCTGCATTATGGAACGCCGCAATCAGCGCCTCCAGCTCGGAACGTGTGCCCCAGTTGGAGTTCTGGTTGCTGTATTGCTTGGGGTGGTATCCCATGCCGTCACCGTTCGCGCTGGGCGGCAGCCATACCAAGTCAAAGTACCGGCCGATTTCCTGTGCTTGCGGCAGAAGGGTCGCCCATTTGGTGTCACCATACTCGCTCACACCCGGCGCGGTCGCCAGATACGATTCGTTGTAGAAAGCCTGCATCAGCACGTCCTCGCACTGGCCCGGAACGGAACCGATATAGATATCATCCACGTCCTCGCCTGCGCCGCAGTCACTGCCGTTGCCGATATACAACTGGTCCGCCTCGAACTTCAGCTTGATGTAGAAATCATAGCAGCCCGTGTTGGTGGTCGTGTATTCGTTGCCCGTACGTGCAAAACCTGCTACGGTGTACTGGTCCAAGTCAACCGCCCAGCCTGCTTTGGCTTCGGCGTTGTACAACTGGAACTTGTCGCCGCTCTTCACGCTCACGTGCGCCAAGTACTCGTCGTACGTGCCCGTGTTGGTGTCCTTGCCTTTGTACTCTGCCGCAAAATACGTCTTTCCGTTCACCAGAATGCCGTAATGTTGCGCATTCACCATCAGTGCAAGAAGCACTGCTACCATTGTGAAAATTGTCTTTCTCATTGTATCTTTTCTCCTAAAATAGTGTAAATCTCATCATTGACGCGGATGTACAGTTGACCGTCCTTGAGGAATTTCTCCCCTTTGACGGCGGACGGCTGAACGCGCGTTTCCTCAATGCCTGCGCCGTTCTCCAAGAACACCGTATAATGGTCCCCGTTGGCGGCCATGTAATAGCCTTCCGGAACCTCCGTGCTGCGGTTTTTGCCCAGACGGAGCACCGCCTTGCCGCGATGACCCTGTACGATCGCTTCGTACTTGTACTGTCCCGACGTTTCGCTGATTACCTCCGATTCACTATGGATGCCTGCTTTCTTGCGCAGCGCAATCAGCGCATTGATGTCGTCCTTGTAAAACTGCCAGTGCGGCCAGAAAACGCAAGGCACGCCCGGAAGCATCAGAATGTACGCATAGGCCTGCATGATATGCGCCTTGATGGTCGCTTTCGACAGGTCGCAACCTTCGCCGGCAAACTGGTTATCGCCGTACGCATTGCCACGCTCAAACGTGTCATGGTTGTCTACAAAGGTGACCGCATATTTGGAGCAGCCCCTGCCGCGCAGACTGTTCGTCGGATTCCTCAGTTTGCCGTAGGAACCCTCCACGATACCTTTCAACTGGTACTTCATCGGAAAGTCAAAAATCATCGTGTTGGAGTCGGTCTGCTGCAAATGGGTCAACTGACGGTCGATGCCGTCCCACAACTCCGATACGGACAGGTACGGTTTAGCCGCCTCATTGTACATGCTCAGATAGCGGCCGTGGAAACCCAAGGTCATATCATAGCGGAAACCGTCATATTTCATCTCATTCAGCATCCAGCGCACATAGGCTTTCGCCCAGTTTTGTACATACTCGTTTGTATGGTCGAGGTCACGCGCACCGTCAAAATTGCTGCCCGTATCCGAAGCGCCGCGTTCCGATGTATCAGCGCCGTAGCACGACGAACTCGAATTAGTGAAACACTCGTCGCCGCGGCAGATATGTTTTTGCGTCAGCTGGAAAGAGCCGTACCCTGCGCCAAAATTATCCTGATAAAAATTGCACCACGAGGTATACGTACCGCGGTGGTTGATGACGATGTCCGCCAGCACTTTCGTATTACCGGCATGCAAAGCGGCTATCAGCTCTTTCAACTTCGTTTTGGTACCCCAGTCGCTATCTTGTTTGTGCAGCTGCTTATGGGTATAACCTACGCCACCGTTGCCGTTACCGCCTTCGCCATAGGCGCTGGGCGGAAACCATACCAAGTCAAAATTGGCATTGATGGCCGCAGTGTCCTTGAGCAGGTCTATCCACTTGGTACGGCCGTACTTGCTGTCGGTCGAGGTCTGCGTCTTGTAACTGTCCCAATAGAAAACCTGTAACATCACGTCCTCGCACTCCGAAGGCACGCCGATGTTCTTGGCACTCAGGATACCCGCGTTTGCGAGTAAACCTATAAGAAAAATACTAAGAATAAATTTTTTCATGGCTCGTACTATATTAAAAGCGGGTGCAAATTTACGACTTTTTTCTCACATATGCAAGCGCGCGCGCTTTTTTTTCTAAAAAAAGTGTTATTTTGCGCCTTTTCTGTCTTTTTACTGCGTCTTCTCTATCTTCTTCACCTTTACTTTCCCTTCTGCCACGCAGAAAGTGATTCTCCACCCTGCGTAATCCATTTTGTACTCGCGCGCAGGGTCATCCTGATAAGCCGGCCGCGGATCCTGCCGCAGAATATAACTTATTTCCGCTACCAACTCATCTCCTACTTGTTGCCTAGTCATTACCTCATCCCACAGCACTTCCAACTCATAATCCTTCGTTTCCTCCGCAAATCCGTTCAGCGCCTCGGGGTGGCTGTCCGAAAAACTCAGGTAGGGTTTGATGTCATAAATCGGCGTGCCATCCATCAGATCCGCGCCACTTACCAGCAACTCCATCTGTTTGCCATCGCACTGAATATCAATCAGTTTGACACTACTCAAACCGATCGGATTAGGCCGAAAAGGACTGCGCGTGGCAAACACGCCCATCCGCGCGTTTCCTCCCAACCGCGGCGGACGGACGGTGGGGCTCCATTCCATAGAATCAGAGTTTTGAGGCGCGTCCGAAGGATGTGAATGCGAAAATCCCCAGATAAGCCACAGGTGGCTGTACCCTTCGAGGCCGCGAACCGCCTCACGCACGCTGTACGCCGGCTCAAAAACGATGCGTGTCACGATTGGACTTTCCTCCCGGCTCTGCCGCGGAATACCGAACTTGTCCGTGTGCCCGTTATGGGCATATGCTATCACTTTCAGATTCATAATTTACGCTATTTGGACTGCAAAACTACAAAAAAAATGCCATAAATGCAAGAAAAATGACCTAAAATGTAAAAAAAATGCAAAAAAATTTGGTCATATCAAAAAAAAGCAGTACTTTTGCACCCGCTTTCGTCCGAAGCGAGCATTTTTTGCCCTTTCCGGCGGAGGCCGGTTTTCCCGATTAACGGGAACACCTCCGGGTGCCATAGCTCAGTTGGTAGAGCAAAGGACTGAAAATCCTTGTGTCCCTAGTTCGATTCTCGGTGGCACCACAGAAAAGTCTCTCATTCGAGGGACTTTTTTGTGTCTCATAGCGAGATTTAATCGTTTTTTTCCGCATTTATTTGCACATATGCAAAAAAAGTTGTACCTTTGCACCCGAAATTAAAATGCGGAAGTATGGACTTGTCATATGGGTATGCCTGCTGATGACGGCCAACAGCCTCGTTGCGCAGGTTTCTAACGCAGGGCGTTCGGTGTTCTCCTTCATGAGTCTGCCGGTTTCGGCGCGCATCAATGCCTTGGGCGGTTCCAACGTCAGCCTCAGCGACGGAGACATCTCCATGGGCATGTGTAACCCTGCCCTGCTGCACGCCAACTCGCATCAGGTTCTCCAACTCAACTACTCCTATTATCTGCCCGGAACGATGTTCGGCTCCGTGCTCTACGGCCATAATTTCGGCCGCTCGAAAGTGGAGAAACCCTATGAAGGCGAAGGTGAACCGGACAAGCCCAACTATTTCGCTGTCGGCATCCATTATCTGGACTACGGCCGGATGAAGTACGCGGACGAGCAAGGTAACCTCACCGGCGGCACGTTCGGCGCACGCGATATATTGATTGACGTCATGTACGCGCGTCAGTTGGGCCGGATGTTCAAGGTCGGCGTAACCCTCAAGCCCGTCTATTCGATCTACGAGAGTTACTCGTCCTTCGCCATCGGAGCCGATGTCGGTGCCCATTTCCTTTCGCCCGACTCCACCTTCCAGATGGGTCTGGTCTTGCAGAACATCGGTTGGCAGCTCAAGGGCTTCTACTCCGCCGAAGGCGGTTCCAACCACGAGTTGCTGCCGCTCAATCTCCAGTTGGGCCTCACTTACCGCATTCCCAAGGCGCCGCTGCGACTGCATATGCAGATACATAACATGCAGACGTGGTATCTCGATTACGAATGGACCAGTCGCGACAAGAGCATCACCACCGGCGATTATCTCTCGCACGATGTCAAATGGTACGACATGATGTTCCGCCATACCATCTTCACCGTCGAGATTGCGCCGAAAAGCGACAAGTTCTACATCGCTTTCAGTTACAACCACCGCCGCCGGGCCGAGTTGCAGCTGGTTGACCAGCGTTCGTTGGCAGGCTTCTCGCTCGGCGCAGGCGTACGCATCAAGCAGGCGCGCGTGGATTTTGCCATCAGCCAGATGACCAAGTCATATTTCTCCTACCAAGTCGGCGTCACGCTGGACATCAACGCACTCATGAGGTAAATAAATCATCAATCATAAATAATAAATCATAAATAATAAATGTCTAAGATCATCGTTGCTATAGACGGCTATTCCTCCTGCGGCAAATCGACCATCGCCAAGGCACTGGCCAAGTATGCCGGTTATACCTATGTGGACACAGGCGCCATGTACCGCGCCATCGGTCTCTACACCCTTCGGCACAACCTGACCGCACAGGCGGACATCATCGCCGCCCTGCCGCAGATAGAGGTGGGCTTTGTCCTTGCGGACGGCGCGCAGCACGTGACGCTCAACGGCGAAGATGTCGAATCGCAGATTCGTACCTTGGAGGCCGGCAACCGCGCCAGCGAGATATCGCAGATCAAAGAGGTGCGCGCGTTCCTTGTGGCGCAGCAGCAGAAGATGGGCGACGCCAAGGGCATCGTCATGGACGGCCGTGACATCGGTACGGTCGTTTTCCCGAAGGCCGAACTCAAACTCTTCCTCACCGCCAGCCCCGAAGTACGGGCACAGCGCCGCTACGACGAGCTGGTAGGCAAAGGCGAGACGCCCGACTACGCCGCCGTACTGGCGGATGTCAACGAGCGTGACTACCGCGACACCCATCGCGCCGAGTCTCCGCTCCGTCAGGCGGACGATGCCGTGGTGGTGGATAACAGCCGCATGACACCCGACGAACAAATGGAGAAAATCATTGCCATCTTTGACCAAAAAGCGAATGGCTAAAAGCTAATGGCTAAAGTTACCATAGATACCAATAGCGGCTTCTGCTTCGGTGTGACCAGCGCCATCAAAGCAGCAGAGAAAGAGCTCCTGAACGGAGCCCTTTACTGCTTGGGCGACATCGTGCATAACGGTCAGGAGGTGGCGCGGCTGGAGATGAAAGGTTTGGCTACCATCGATTACGACGACCTGCGTACGCTGCCGGCCCACTCGCGCGTCCTGCTCCGTGCCCACGGCGAACCGCCCAGCACCTATTGGATAGCCCGCCAGCGCGGCATAGAAATCATCGACGCCACCTGTCCGGTTGTCAAGAAACTGCAGGACCGCATCCGCGCTTGCTACGAGCAGCACAAGAACGACGAGGCCCTGCCGCCGCAGATAGTCATCTACGGCCAGCCCGGCCATGCGGAGGTCATCGGTCTGCAGGGACAGACCAATAACACCGCCGTTGTCATCGAGTGCGCGGACCAGCTCGACCGCCTCGATTTCACGCGACCAATTTACCTCTTCTCCCAGACCACCAAATCCGTCGAAGGCTTCCACGCCCTCGTCGAAGCGATCAAATCACAAATCACCAATCATAAATCACCCTTTGCGCTGGAAGCGCATGATACTATCTGCCGCAACGTCGCCAACCGCGTCGCCAAGCTGCAGGAGTTCGCGCGCGGCAACGACCTCGTGCTTTTCGTCGGCGGTGCCAAGTCCTCCAACGCCAAGGTGCTCTTCAAGCACTGTCTGGAGGCGAATCCCAACACCTTCTTTGTCTCCTCGCCCGACGAGGTGGACAAGCTCAAAGCGCAAATAACAGACTTCCCATTACAAATAACAAATCCCGACTTTCGGGTCGGGATTTGCGGTGCCACCAGCACGCCTTTATGGCTGATGGAGCAGGTTAGCGAACGCTTGTCAGTTTCTTGATCTTCGCGTTCAGGTTCTCACATTTCATCAGGTCTTCGAGACTCAGATGCATGCGGTAGTTCCAGAAATGCCGCGGGTTAGCCGGTACGTTGATACGGTCGGCGAACTGGTCTTTGAGACGTACGTCGCCGTCGATAGCCAGCCAGTCCTGCAGCGGCAGAATGGTCCACATTGCCGGGCTGTACATATGCTGGTTGATGATGAACTCGGCAATCTCCGGCGTCATCTGTTGCGGCGCATCGCCCCACCAGCCCATCTGTTCGTTGTAGAAGCGCTGGGTTACGGCGCGGTCTTCCTCCCACCATGCACGCAGCGGGTTCATATCGTGCGTACCGGTCGTGCAGACGCTCTGGTACGGTGCGTCAGCCGGGTGGGCGAACTTGACGGTCGGATCCTTCGGCATGCGCTGGATCTCCAGACTGAGAATCTGCAGCTCGTGCATCACGTCGGGCACGCAGGCCGGAACCATACCGAGGTCCTCGCCGCAGCAGAGCATCTTCGTCGCGCCGATGAGCGTCGGCAGCTTGCGCATCGCCGAGTCGCGCCAGAACTGCGTGTGACGGCGGTAGAAATACTCGTTATAAATGCGCATCAGCACCTCTTTCTGGTCGGAGTACAGCTCGTTGAACGAGTGGCTCTGATAGATGGAGATACGCGGATGGAGCCAACCCGGACGGCGCTGGTCTTCCACGAACAGCACCTCGCAATGCAGATAGATGAGGCCGTTGCAGATATTATGTACGGCAGCTTCGCTCAGACCGCTGGCTGCCAGTTGTTTCTCGTCGCCGAGCAGACGGTCCGCCCATTCCTGCACCTTCGCCTGCGTGTCAAACTCCGGACGGAAATAATAGATATAGCCGTCATGCGTGTTGAGCGCGTTCGCTTTCGCCCACTCGGTGTCAAAACCGAGCACGTCGCCCAAGAAATTCGAACGGATATAAGGCTTGGTCATGCGGTCCCAGTCGAGGCAGACGCCTTGTGCGCACAGGTCATCGTAGCTGTACGGCAGCGCCGGTACGAAATGGCCGCAAAGGCCCCAAACGTCCTGCTTGCGCATTTGCCAAATACGGAAGAAGCCGAGGATGTGGTCCACGCGGTAGGCGTCGAAATAGTCCTGCATCTTCTGGAAGCGTGCTTTCCACCAACCGAAACCGTCTTTCGCCATCTCGTCCCAGTTATAGGTCGGGAAACCCCAGTTCTGTCCGCTGATGGAGAAATCATCGGGCGGAGCGCCGGCGCTGGCGTCGAGGTTGAACAGGCTCGGATAAACGGCAGCGTCCACGGAGTCCGGAGAGATGCCGATAGGTATATCGCCCTTCATCGCTACGCCGATGTTATGCGCATAAGCCACTGCGTCGGCCAGCTGCTTGTCGGCATGGAACTGCAGATATTTGTAGAAGTCCTTCGGCTGCTTGTCGCGCTTGTGGAGGAACTCTGCGTAGGGCTCCAGCCAGCTGTCGTTCTTCGCAATGAAGGCCTTGTATTCCTCGGAAGCGAACAGCGCGTCCTTGTCTTGCTTGTACAGCGCCTTGAAATACACCATCTTCGCGTCATATACGTTCTGATAGTCCGCGAAATTCAGCGCATTGAGTTCGGCTTTCTGTGCGTCGTATTTCTTCTTCTGCGCAGGCGTCAGCTTGCCCATTTTCTCAATGTTGATATAAATGGGATGCAGCGCGAACACGCTCACCGCATTGTACGGATAGCTGTCGAGGTTGTTGTGACGCAGCGTGGTATCGTTGATCGGCAGGGTCTGGATCATCTTCTGGCCCGTTGCGGCTGCCCAGTCCGCCATCTTCTTCAGGTCTTGGAACTCACCTATACCGAAGCCCTCGTCGCTACGCAGCGAGAAGACAGGAACGGCTACGCCCGCACCTTTCCAGCGCGGCTGGGTACGGCGGAACGAACGGTCGTTCTGATAGATGACCTGTCCTTTCTCCACGCCCCATATCTGGCGGTTCTCACCCCATTCGAGGTCCACCACGGCACCCGTCTTGAGGTCATAAATGACGTATTTGTATTCCACAACGTCCTGTCCCTTCACGTCCATATCGGCACGCCAGAGCGGGAACTCGGCGTCGGACATCGGCAGCATCTGGGTGTTGTCCCAGTCGCCTAAGGCCTTGCAGTTACCGATGATGGCCACGCCTTGCGTCGGCAGGATCTGCGGCAGGTCAATCGAGAAGCGGATGTTGCCTTTCGGCGCTTTCGGTTTGGCCTGTTTGTGGCGCATGAAAAGCGATTTGAGGAAGGCCGTGGTGTAGAAGCTGTCCTCATAGGTGCTGGCCTGCCAAGCGTCGCGGACAACGAGGTTCTTGTCGCTGGCCTTGAGCGGCAGTACGCGCGGCTCACCGGCTTCGTAGATGTACTGGCCTTCGCCTACGCGGATGGCGTACTTGTAATGCAGAATACCGGCAAAATCGCTCACGGGAGCATTAACTGACCAGAAATCCGTCCCTTGGCACGTCATCACCAACGGATCTTTTTCTGTCCAACCCAGAATCGACTCCTGCGTCTCGATCACGCAGAGAGACTGGCCATACTCGGCACGATAGTGAATTTGAAAATTGATGTTCATGATATTAAGTGTGTTAATCTAGTTGGCTATCGAATTTCGGTGCAAAGTTACAACAAATTTTCCAAATATACAAGATTTTGCAAAAAAAAATTATTTAAACTCGTATAAAATGATATTTTTTTTCAAAAGATTGTTGTTTGCACGACAGTGCGAACGTAATTTCGAGGTGGGATTTTCTTTGAAAATGTCGGTGTCCTCGAATTTA
>Ga0265298_10006141_pt1 | contig 14911 bp, 12 predicted proteins | sample AusTroGonzalo_MG_3_FD_193486 | JGI IMG/M metagenome (GOLD analysis project Ga0265298, IMG submission 193486) | Bovine rumen microbial communities from tropical cattle in Woodstock, Queensland, Australia - Gonzalo_01 | ecosystem: Host-associated > Mammals > Digestive system > Stomach > Rumen ... | reverse complement strand
GTTTATATTTTGATTTTCAGTTCGCTGTCGATCCGGACCGTTTCGACTCCGGCAATTCCGTTTCCGCCGACATCCAGCAGGCTCACTGCAAACGGGGCTTCGCACATCGCGCTCTGAACCAGAAACTGCAGTCCGTTTTCTTCGAACAGCGGGATGCCGTTGTGATAATGCCCTGAAATACTGCCACGGTAACCGCAGTCACGCATCAGTGCGAGGATCTCTTCCGTATTCCGGTATTCGTAGATGCACCGTCCCCGCGGCAGCAGCGGCACATGCTGAAAACAGAACAGCAGACCGTCCCAATCCGCGGCAGCCTCTTTCATCCGCTTCAAATCGTCCTCCGTCCGGAAGGCATGGCATCCCGGCAGTTCGGGATCGGAAAAAGAAACGATCCGCACGGGTCCGATATCCGCAATGTCCCGGAAAGGAAAGATCCCCGTAAATTCCGCCGCAGATACATCATGATTCCCGCGAATGGTCACGCACGGCATATCCAGCAGCCCCAGAATGCCGGCCAGATTCCGGGTCAGCACCAGAGAGTCTTCCGCTGCCGGGAAATTGATCAGATCGCCGCAGCACAGCACCAGGTCGGGTTTAAGTTCCCGGTTCAGTTTCCGGACCGTAGCAGCCAGCAGGGCCGGGATATATTCGCCCCGCCGCCGGGGACACGCCGCATTCGGCATCGCGGCATAATGCAGATCGCTGAGCAATGCCAGCCGGATGTTCCGCATCATCACATTCATTCCTTTCATGATAGAGCTGTCAGGACTTTTTTGGAACTTTTTTATAATATATCCTGATCCAACAGCTTTTTCAAGGGAAAAAACTTCCGATTCTTTTCAGATGAACCGGCCGGTAATGCTGTCAGGCGAACGGGGCAATTCCTCTGGCGGTCCGGCGAAGACGATCCGGCCGCCTTCCGCTCCGCCGCCCGGCCCCATATCTATGATATGATCCGCCTGACGGATCACATCCAAATCATGTTCGATCACCACCACCGTGGCGCCGCATGCGATCAGCCGCCGGAACACCTCCATCAGCACCTGAACATCCAGCGGATGCAGTCCGATCGTCGGTTCGTCGAACACGAACACGGAATCCCATTGGGAACGCCCCATTTCGCTGGAAAGTTTCAGCCGCTGCGCCTCACCGCCGGAGAGACTCGGCGTCTCTTCCCCGAGCGTGAGATACCCCAGTCCCAGATCGTATAAGGTCTGCAGCCGCGGCCGGACCGTTTTCAGGTCGGCACAGAATTCCAGTGCGGAACCGATATCCATATCCATCAGGTCCGGCAGCGATTTCGCGATCCCCGCGCGGTTGACATAATGCACCGATCCGCAGTTCCGGGCATAGCGCGTGCCCCGGCATTGCGGACACGGGATATCCACATCCGGCAGAAACTGCACATCCAGGCTGATCTCGCCCGTGCCGTCGCAGACCGGACAGCGCAGCTTGCCCGTATTGTAGGAAAAATCGCCCGCCTTGTATCCCAGTTTTTTCGCTTCCTCCGTCCGCGCGAAGATCTTCCGCAGTTCGTCGTGCACATTGGCATAGGTCGCCACCGTGGAGCGGACATTGATCCCGATCGGCGTGGCGTCGATCAGCTTGACCTGACGGATGCCCGGCGCATCGACCGAACGGATATGTTCCGGCAGTTTCTTTCCCGCCGACACAGCTTCCAGCGCCGGGATCAGACTTTCCAGGATCAGGGTCGTCTTCCCCGAGCCGGAAACACCCGTCACGACCGTGAGACGTCCTTTCGGAATATCCACTTCGAGCGGTTTGACCGTATGGATCGCTCCGGTCGAAAGATGGATCCGTCCGAATTCGAAAACATCCGGATTTTTCTTTACCTGCAGGACGTTTTTCTGTTCCTTCAGGAACGGACCGATCACGGAATGCGGATTCCCGCAGATTTTTGCAATGGTGCCTTCGGCTATCACCCGGCCGCCGTCCGCTCCCGCTTTCGGGCCCATTTCGATCAGCCAGTCGGCGGCGGACAATATTTCCGTGTCATGGTCGACCAGGATCACCGAATTGCCGTCCGCGATCAGGTCGCGCATCACCCCTTTCAGTCCGACGATGTTCGCCGGATGCAGTCCGATCGAAGGTTCATCCAGCACATACAGCACCCCGGTCGTGCGGTTGCGCACCGCCCGCGCCAGCTGCATCCGCTGCCGTTCCCCGGTCGACAGGGTCGAGGCCGCCCGGTCCAGCGCCAGATACCCCAGGCCGAGCTCTTTCAGCCGTCTCGTCACATCCAGAAACGATTCGCAGATGCTCCGCGCCATCGGCCTCATTTCCTCCGGCAGCGACTCCGGCACTCCCTGCACCCACACCGTCACTTCGTCAAGGGTCATCGTGCAGACTTCCGCCAGCGATTTTCCCCGCAGCAACGGAGCCCGCGCCGCTTCGGAAAGCCTCGAACCGCCGCAGTCCGGGCAGATCTCCTGTTTCAGGAATTTTTCCACCCGTTTCATCCCGGTTTCGTCCTTGACTTTCGCCAGCGCGTTTTCAACCGTATAGACCGCATTGTAATAGGTGAAATCCAGTTCGCCCGCAGTATCGGAATTCTTCGCTTTGTAAAGAATATGCTTTTTGACCGCCGGACCGTGGTAGACGATCTCTTTTTCCCGCTCGGTCAGTTCGGAAAACGGGATATCGGTGCGGACACCCATCGCCCGGCAGACATCGGTCATCAGCGACCACATCAGCGAATTCCACGGGGCGACCGCGCCCTCGTCGATGGAAAGTGATTCATCCGGCACCAGGGTCGCCAGATCGACCGTCCGGACCGTTCCCGTGCCGTCGCACTTGCGGCACGCACCCTGGCTGTTGAACGCCAGTTCTTCCGCCCCCGGAGCATAGAATCTGACGCCGCATTCCGGACAGGTCAGTTCCTGCTCCGCCGCGACCGCCAGCGTGGGTCCGTGATAATGTCCGTTGGGGCAGCGGTGACAGGCCAGCCGGGAAAACATCAGCCGCAGGCTGTTGAGCAGTTCGGTGCCGGTCCCGAACGTGCTGCGGATCCCCGGAACCCCGGGACGCTGATGCAAAGCCAGCGAAGCCGGCACATAAAGAACTTCGTCGACCTGCGCTCTCGCCGCCTGCGTCATGCGCCGGCGGGTATAGGTGGACAGCGATTCCAGATATCGCCGCGAACCTTCCGCATAAAGCACGCCCAGTGCGAGCGAGGATTTCCCCGAACCGGACACTCCGGCGATCCCGACGATCTTATGCAGCGGGATATCCACATCGATATTTTTCAGGTTATGGACCCGCGCCCCGCGGACCAGTATCTTGTCGACCATTTCCATTCCGTCTTTCCGTTTTCGGTTCTGTTGTGATCATCCCGTAACGGTAGCACGGAAACGGTATTTTTTCAAGTCGGAATCAAAGGGCTGTTTCCGGTTTTATTATTCCGGCTGCCAGCGCGGGATGCGGTAGAACCGGAACCGGGCGGATTCCCTGCCCGCAGTCAGCAGAACCGCATCGCAGACTTTTTCCCGGATCCCCTGAAGCGGCAGGACGAATTTTTTCATATCATACGGGGTGATTTTCCCGAGATTCTGCCGATACAGTTCCTTTCCTTTGAGATCGCAGATCACGACCTGCGATTCCGATTCGGCCAGATCCTGCAGCCGTGCAAAGTCATCCGGGACCAGCAGGACTTGTGCTTCGGTCTGTTGGGCGTCATCCGGGACCAGCGGACCGTCGACCAGTTCGAAAGTATCCAGTTTCCGCCCGAACGGCCGGAGCGCGATCTTCCAGCCGGCATTGAGATCGATCCCGTTCCGGTTTTTTCCCGCATCCCCGGCATTTTTATGCAGAGTCACGGACCGCCAGATGCCGCCCATGTTCATCGAATCATACACCATGACTGCGATCTCGGCTTCCGTGCCGCCGCGGACGCCGGACAGTTCCATGGAAAAAGCCGAATTCCAGCCGTTGTGGTGACCGAGGAATTTGCCGTTGCAGAACACCCACGCCTGTTCATCGGCGGCGCCGATCCGCAGCACGGGATTGTCCCAGTCCGCCGGGATCCGCAGTTTTTTGCGGTACCAGGCACAGCCGTCATAAGGCAGCCCCTGTTTTTCCCAGCCGTCTCCGGTCCTGATATCCCGCCAATGCTTATACGGGAACTTCTGCATGGCGGCAAAATCTTTCATGACCGCCTCGTTTTCCGGTTCCGCGGGGATCCCCTGCCCCGCAGGCAGCGGCAGCGGAGAAAATTCCGGCAGCACCTTCCGTCCGGTTTTCAGTTCCCCGCAGAGCAGGACGATCGCTTCCCGCATCAGATCCAGGCGGATCCCCGGCCACGGATTGTTGGCGGCCATCCAGATGATACCGCCGCCGGGCTCTTTCCAGGACAGTGCCCGGTTCCGCAGAATACTCAGGAAGGCTTCCGCACTGGCTTTTGCCGCGGCATGTCCTGAACTCCGGACCGCGTTTTCCAGCATTCTCAGATACTGCCGGTCGATGACCGAGGCACGGAAGGCGTCGGAACGGACGGTCGGCAGCAGTTTGCCGCCCGGAGCGGGCATAGCTTCGAAGTGAAAAGTGCCGCCGCAGTAACCGCAGCAGGACAGGAATTCATTGTATTCGACCTGATGCTTGAAGACCAGCCATTCCCGGAGGTTGCCACGCGCGCCGTGCGCCCAGGAATGAAGACCGTTCCGGAAACGGCCTTCCACGGAATAGGTGTAGATATGCTTGTTTTTTCCGAAATTGCTCTGCCGGTCCGAAACCGGCCAGCTGCCGGGATCGCGGACGCCCTGGATCTGAAGATGGTCATAGAACTGCCGGGTGGTTTCGGAACAGTTGCAGCGGTAGGACGCCTTCACGCCGGGAATGTTCCCCACGATGCGGAAGACCTCTTTGGCGGCATCCATGACTTCCTGTTTCGGGAAATTCGTGCCGTGGCCCATCTCCCCGCCCAGATCGGCCACGATGCCGGTGCAGCCGCCATACTGGACGGCCATATCCCGGAGCAGAGCATACTGCAGGACCGCGGCCTTTTCGTAGTTTTTCGTGTGGAGCCGGAACGGTCCCTGCCGGTAATGCTCCAGCCGGCTGGGGGCGGACATCAGAGACACGAACGGCGTCTTGACCGGGAATCCCGCTTTTTTGTAGTATTCGAACCACTTCCGAAGCTGATCCCGGTCGCGGATCCATTCGACGGGGGAACCGTCTTTATCGGTTTTGAATTTGGAATGCCTCGGCCAGCCGAACATGAAGACCGCGGTATTGCAGCCGAGTTCCTCTTTGCTGAAGACCATGGCATTGTAGAGTTCCTCTCCGGCGGAATTGATCCCCAGCATGGCGATCAGATGGTCGGAAAGTTCCGGAAGCTTTTCCCCCGTCACCCGGATCTCCACCGGCAGCTGAACGGTCTGTCCGTTTCCGCTGAATACCAATTTGCCGCGGTAAACGCCGCTTTTCAGGTTTTCCGGCGTTTTGAAACCGACCCGGAAACCGTAGCTCATGTCCGCTTCCAGATCGCGGTTGCCCATCGGGACATAATGGTTCGGTGCGATGAAATGGCTGCGCGTGGTGTAGGATGCGAAACGGAACGGCATGATGAAGGACACGGTCGCACCCGGAAAATCCGGTAGATCCAACTTCACTCCGGCTTTTTTCAGCGGGGCGAACGTATGGAGCAGCGCCGCGCCGGCGGCATATTCTCCCGGAGCGGTCAGGATCCGCAGCGGTGCTTTCGCTTCCGAGGCCAGCGGACGCGTTTTGAGGTAAACGTATTCATACGGATTATGACGGGCGAAAACCGCAAAATCCCGGCCGTTTCGCTCGTAGTCTTTGAGGCTGAGAGCGCGGAACAGCGCCTTTTCCGAGGGAGTGACATCCCGCCAGAACTCCTTGAACACCTGACGGCGGGCCGCCTGCATCCGTTTCAATTTCGCTTCGGCCGCTTCATCGTCCGCCCGATATACCGCTGCGTAATTCAGCGGGACCGAAGTTTTCGGACCGGCGGCGATCCGGATCCGCAGTTTGCCGTCGGGACAATCGGCCTCCGCGGTCAGGTCTTTCAGATGCGGCGCCATGTAAACTTCGAACAGGTCGTCCGACACCCGGGATTCCCGCTCCATCAGCGCGAAACGGGTCTCGTCCTGTTCATCGAAATGCCATTGCTTTTTGCCATTGATCAGGATTTCCGCACGAAGGGGACGGCAGAACTGATGCAGCCAGCACATCGTGTTGGCACCGCCCGTTCCGACCGTCACTTTATATTTCCCCGGCTTGACCGTGATTTCCATTTCCGCGAAAGTATTGGGTTTGATCTCCGCCCAATCCATCATCAGCGGGTCGAGCGTTTTGCGGAAGCCGTTCTGACAGCCAGCAGGCTTCCGCAGCCAGCTGAAAGACCGGTGTTTCGTATTCCGATCGACGGCCAGAGCATCCGGCGCGGCGGCACCCGATGCCGGACCGAAATCGAACACCTGCAGGGATGAATCCGCCGTTCCTGCCGCCGGGCTCATTCCCCCTTCCAGTTCGATCGGATTGGCGCAGATCCCGTAATAGTAGCCGCGGTTATTGGAGTCTGCACCGAGATAATTCACCGCCGCAATCAGTTTTCCGCCTTTGAGTTTCAGCGCTTTCGGCAGCTTCTGCAGTTTGAACGACGCCCGGTAACGGTTCGGGATCTCGCTTTCCTTCAATTCGATCGGCACGCCCGGCAGCGTCACGGATTCGAAACGGCCGCGGTAAGCCCAGTTGTTTTCATCGTTGATCCGATACAGATAAAGCGAGAGATTGTCCGGCTTGTCCTTCACCTGCATTTCGATCGTGACCGTATCCCCCGCCACGGCGGCGGTCCGGGAATCCTTCACCTTGCCGTCCGCTCCCGTGACGGTGAAAAACACGCCGTCCGCGGCCATGTTGTCCGTCAGCGCCAATTCGCTGAAACGCAATTTTCCGGACAGCAGACGCAGGGAAAAGGCCATCGATCCTTTCATCGGCTTGTTCTTCAGCTCCGGCCGGGTGCACTCGTAAACCGGAATGGTATACAAGCCCGGCTGGAACCGGATCCAGTCCAGCAGCGGACCGAAACCGGTTCCCGGCAGGACGCGCGCCGTGCATTCGATCACCCGGATCTGAAGATAGCGCACCGGACCGGTGAAATCATACGGGATGTATTTCGAGGCGACCGGGGTGCCTTTCAGCCGGACCAGTTCGAAAGAACGGTTGTTCCTCGCCATGGTCAGGTCACCGCTGCCGATGATCCATTTCCCGTTTGCCGGCTTTTGCGAGGTTATCAGTTCGTCGAAGTTTTCCTTCCATCCTTGCGCTGCCAATATGCCGGGCAGCAGCAGGACGCCGATGATCCAGTAGGATTTCATGTGTCGATACCTTTCGGAATGACGCTTTGGTGTGCAAATATTATCCGGGGGTCCTGCCGGATCAGGGTATTATGTATGAGGATCCTGCCCGCCAGCCGGTCAGGAAAAATTTCGGAATGGGCGTTACCGGACCAAAACCTTGAACCATTCGTCCATTGACGGATTCGGCATGACCGTCCATGAAGATGAAATTGGCGGATCCGCCATGGCGGTAATAGCTGAAATGAGTTGCATAGGTCGCAAAGGCGCAATTATTCTTGTAGTTGTCACCGGCGACCAGACAGACCGACGGCCGGGATATATCCGTCATCCGCCATCTTTTGTAATTTTCGGAAACCCCGGGCGAAGTAAAGACATCCGTTTCCGTCTGCATATGCAGCGTAACGCTCCGGACTCCGGTATTGCTGCCGCCGACTATATTCAGGGCATAATCAGGCAAGCCATTCGATGACGCCCGGCGGGTTATGTCATTGGCGTAGTTCGACGCCGCCGGACATAACATGAATTTTTTCGACTCGCTTTGGGCATTCGTCGTACCGGTCAGAATTTTGAATTCCTGATAAAAGTAATATCCCACCTTCAGCCGGTGGGTCGGCAGCCATTCGTTGGAATTCTCCAGATACATCCGGTAGGCGTAGGAAAACTGTTTCAGGTTGCTCCGGCAGCTGATGTCAACCGCTTTCAGCCGGGCCTTGTTCAGTGCCGGCAGCAGCATGCCCGCCAGTATCGCAATGATGGCAATCACAACGAGGAGCTCTATCAGAGTGAATTTGAAACGGTGCCGGAGCGGATTGAAAAGCGATGAGGTTTTTTCTGTCATTTCTGATTCTCCTCTTCTAAAGTTGTATAGCATCTTTTAGATGTCTGTTTTTGTTTCATGCCGATAATTATAATCAAAAAAAGTGGTTTGTCAATGAAAATCATGAAAAAATCGGAAAAATACTTGCTATACCACTTTTTCATGCTATAGTATCCGGCTGGAGGAATTCGGAAATGGGAAAAACGGAAGACATTCTGGAGATCCTGCGCGGGGAACTGCAGCACGGGAAATATAAACCGGGGAGCAAATTCCCCTCGGAACACCAATTGACGGCACGTTTCGGCACCTCAAGGGTCACAGTCAACAAGATCACCATGCAGCTGGCGTCCGAAGGATTCCTCGAACGCCGGAAACAGGGTGCGGGGACTTATGTGAAAGAAACGCTGCCGTTCCCGGCCGGACACCTGGCCTATCTGGGAAACACTCTTTCGCCCTATTACGCCCGGGTCCTGGAAGGCATCCAGGTGGCCGCCTTCCAGAAAAATTATGCGCTCAGCCTTTTGCCCAACAACAAGGAACTGCTCTACCATTGTCTGGAAAAAATCCGGAGTTCCAGATTTCAGGGTCTGCTGGTCGCCAATCTCGGGATCCTCCCGGAACCGCTCCCGATCCCTGTCGTCTATGTGGACAGCGGCTATGAAGTGCATCCGCCGGTCTGCGCCTCGGTGACCTGCACCAATTACAAAGGGGCGGCGGATATCGCCGAAGCCGTGATCGGACACGGACACCGCGAGATCGCGATCTGCACCAACTATATCGACCTGGAAGTCGGACGGCCGGAGCGGATCCGGGGCTTTACCGATACGCTGGAAAAATACGGCATCGGCAATCTTCGTCACCGGATCTTCCACGAACCGATCCAGGATCGTGCCTCGGCCAAGTTCGTCCTGAAAAGGATTTTGAAACTATTCCCGGAAACCACGGTCATCATGACCGATTCCGACACGGTCGCTTTCCGGCTGATGCAGGCCATGTCCGAACAGCCAATGCCGCATCAGGTCACGATCACCGGCTTCGGCAATATCGGATTCGAAGGCGGTCTGCTGAAGATTCCCAGTGTGGAACAGCATCCGGAGGAGATCGGGATCCAGAGCGTCAACGAACTTTTGCGGATGATCGAAGACCCGGACTATGTTTCCCCAGCCCGGATCGAGATCGAAACCGAGCTGGTCAACCAGGAAAAACTGCCGTATCTCCGGTGAAGCAGAAATCCGCGCGATTTTCCTATAAGTCCTATAAGTCCTATAAGTCTTATAAGTCCTATAGGGCATATTATATTCGCTTACCGCGGGATCTTCCGTCAGCGGCGCTGATTGGGGCCTGCTTATTCCAGCACGGAACGCTTGCGGTCGGGCACGAGTTCGCCTTTGGAATTGCGGCGCATCACCGGACCTTTTTTCTGCTCGTCTTCGGTGCCGTCTTTCACGATCACCATCAGATTGTATTCCTTCGCGGGCGGCTGCGTTTTCTCCCAGGGCCGCACATAGATCAGCCGCAGACCGGTCCGCCCCGATCCTTCCGCGAGGAAGGAAAGGCTGCGTTTTCCCGGCGCTCCGCACAACTGTTCCTCCGGCCGGATATATTTGTCGCCGCGCAGAATCATCACCGTTTCATCATACGGCGGAGTGCCGAACTTCCATTGATAACCGGTAGTCGGATTGCTGACCAGCGTGACCGTGAATGTGTCGCCGCGGTCCAGATGCAGGGTCCGTCCGTTGTCTTTGTCCGTCAGCTCATAATGCCGCGGTCCGGTAAGCCCGGAGCAGGAACACAATGCGAACATTGCAGCAGCCATAGACAACGTTTTCAAGATTCTTTTCATCAAACACCTCCAAACTGATTACTGATTACTGAAAACTGATCACTTTTTCCCGGTACTGCCGAAACCGCCGGCGCCGCGGCCGGAATCGGAAAGTTCCGTTGCTTCGGTCAGTTCGACCTCGGGCAGAGCAGCGATCACCATCTGGGAAATGCGGTCGCCGCGCTTGATCTCGAACGGCGCATCGCCGAAATTGAACAGGATCGAACAGACTTCGCCGCGGTAGCCGGCATCGATCGTGCCGGGCGAATTCAGGACGCCGATCTGATGCTTGAGCGCCAGTCCGCTGCGGGGCCTTACCTGCGCCTCGTAACCGACCGGCAGTTCCAGATGCAGACCGGTCGGCACCAGCGCCACTTTGCCCGGCTGGGCGACCATATCGACCCGCGAACGCAGATCGAACGCGGCATCGTCGAAATGGGCTTTCGCCGGTTTCAAGTCTTCACATCCCGGCTCCATGTTGAATTTGACTTGGATCATATGCTCCCTCCTTTTCCCTTAGATAACGTCTCCGTAAAGCGACATCGAGGTGGCGCGGACGATATGCACGTTGATGAAATCGCCTTTTTTCAATCCGTCCGGCGCTTTGAAAAACACCTGTTTGAATGTATCGGTCTTGCCCATCCAGCTGGCGCTGTTGCGTTTGCTGGGACCCTCGGCCAGCAGTTCGAAATCCTGTCCGACCAGCGCCTGGTTGTTTTCCGTATTGATCTTTTCGAGTTCGGCGAGCAGGACCTGATTGCGCCGTTCCTTTTCGGTCTGCGGCACGTCGTCGGGATAGAGTTTCGCCGAAACCGTGCCTTTGCGCGGGGAATATTTGAAGATGTAGGCGTTGTCGTAACGGACCGCCTGCATCATCTGCCGCGTAGCCTCGAAATCGGCTTCAGTCTCGCCGGGGAACCCGACGATGATATCGGTCGAAAAAGTCATCTGCGGCGCTAGCGCGCGCAGGTCGTTGACGATCTGCAGATATTTTGCCGCGGTATAAGGCCGGTTCATGCGTTTGAGCACGGGATCCGAACCCGACTGCAGCGGCAGATGCATGCTTTTGCAGACCTTGGGCAGAGCGCCGACCGTTTCGATGAGTCTGCGGTTGAAATACGCCGGATGCGGCGAGGTGAAACGGATGCGCCGGATACCGTCGATGTCATTGATCCGCGAGAGCAGTTCGGCGAAATGGGACACGTCGTCCGGCATTTCCGAGGGCGGCTTGCGGTCGAAACCGTAGGACGCCACGTTCTGCCCCAGGAGCATGATCTCTTTGACCCCCTGCCCCGCGAGCATCCGCACTTCCTCCACGATGGAATCCATTTCGCGGCTGCGTTCGGGTCCGCGCACATACGGCACGATGCAGTAGGAACAGAAACGGTTGCAGCCGCGGGAAATGGAAACGAAAGCGGAGAACGGCTGTTCGGATTCTTCGAGCCGGTGGGCGTCGATCCCGGGCGTATCGGCGCCCATGCGCAGATCGTGCCGCATTTTCCGGCGTCCCTTTTCCAGTTCGGCGACCGTTTCGGGCAGCAGATGGATATTATCGGTGCCGATCACGAAATCGAGGTGCGGGATCTTTTCGAGCAGTTCTTCGCCGCGGCTCTGCGCCATGCAGCCCATGATGCCGAACAGCAGCCAGGGATGTTCCCGCTTGAGACGGCTCAGGATGCCGAGCTTGCCGATCGCCTTGAGTTCCGCCTGTTCGCGGACGCTGCAGGTGTTCAGGATGATCAGGTCGGCCGCCTTTTCCGTATGCACGATCGTATGACCGGCTTCGGCAAGCATCGCGGCGGCGGACTCGCTGTCCCGCTCGTTCATCTGGCAGCCGTAAGTCTTGATGTAGACGTTCATTTCACCACCAGATTGTTGCGGTGGATCACCTCTTCGTCCGCGTCGTAATTGAGGATGATATGGTTTTCGGACGATTTATGGCCCATGAGCTTGCGGCATTCCTCGGCGGAAAAATTGGTCAGACCCTTGCCGACCAGGACCTGATCGGGCGACACGATCTCCAGCACATCGCCGCGGACAAAGTCGCCCTCGACGCCGATGATGCCCGAGGGCAGCAGGCTGGAGCCGCGTTTGCGCAAAGCGTTCACCGCGCCGTGGTCGACCACAAGCTTGCCGCTGGGTTTGGAAAACGAGGAAAGCCAGCGTTTGCGCGATTCCATTTTCTTCTTGGCGGAACTGCCGGGCAGGAACAGCGTGCCGACGTCCTCGCCGCGGAAGATGCGGTCCAGGATATCGGTCTCTTTGCCCGAGGCGAGCCAGAGCGCTTCCCCGGCGGAATTGAGCGTGTCGGCGGCTTTGAGTTTGGACGCCATGCCGCCGATGGACATGTTGCCGTCGTCCGTGCCTTTGGCCATGTCACGCTGGGTGTCGGTGATGCCGCGCACCACGGAAATGCGGTCGCCGAGCGTGCCGTCCGGATTGGGTTTCTTCAGTCCGTCCACCGTGGTCAGGATGATCGTCAGGTCGGCGCGGGTCATCGACGCCAGCAGCGACGCCAGAATATCGTTGTCGCCGAATTTCAGCTCATCGACAGACACCGGGTCGTTTTCGTTGATGATCGGCAGGACGTCGTCGGACAGCAGGGTCTCGATGCAGTTGAGCGCGTTCAGGTGGCGTTCGCGGGACCGCAGATCTTCGGCCGTGAGCAGGATCTGCGCGGCGCGGAACCCGAGCTTTTCGCATTCGGCTTCATATTGGGACATCAGTTTGACCTGTCCGAGGGCGGCGAGGGCCTGGACCTGCGAAAGTTTGCGGGGACGTTTTTTCAGGCCGAGGCTTTTCATGCCGGTGCCGACCGCGCCGGAGGACACGAGGATGACCTGTTTCCCAGCATCGCGCAGTTCCTTGATCTGCTGCACGATATGCGGCAGCAGTTTGGGATCGGTCAGCAGCCGGGTTCCGGCCTTGACCACCACGCGGTGACAGGATTTCAGCAGTTTCTTGCGAAGTTCGCAGTTTTCATTTCCGGTATTCATCAGCAGATAACCTCTCTCTTATTTTCCAGCGGCAAAGATCCGGATCAGCCGGTCGGCCAGTTTGGTCTTGAGCCCGGACCCCAGGTCGATCATGGAGCCGTCGGCGGCATATACTTTCACGATATTGGTATCGGACCCGAAGCCGCTGCCGGGGATCCCGACGCGGTTGGCGGCTATCCAGTCGAAATTTTTCTCCGTCAGTTTCTTACGGGCATTCTGTTCCACATCATCGGTCTCGGCGGCGAAACCCGCCAGCAGCTGCCCCGGCTTTTTCAGCTGTCCGAGCGTCAGCGCGATATCTTCGGTGCGTTCCAGTTCGAGCATCATGCCGCCGTCCTGCTTTTTCAGCTTGGAAGCGGAATAGAATTTCGGCCGGTAATCGGCCACGGCGGCACAAAGAATGGTCAGATCGGCAGCCGGAAAGTGAAGTTTCATGGCTTCGGCCATCTCTGCCGCAGTAACGATCCGGACCAGCTTTTTCAAGCCCGCAGGCGGAGTCAGCGCGACCGGCCCGGAAACCAGCGTCACATCATGTCCGGCTTTGACCGCCGCGGCGGCGAGCGCATAGCCCATTTTCCCAGTGGAATGGTTGGTGATGAACCGCACAGGATCGATGCTTTCCCGGGTGGGCCCGGCGTTGATCAGGATCTTCATAACGGCGAATCCTCATATCCGCTGGCGCGCTGTTCGCGGCGGATCCGGCGGCATTCCGGACACATGAACACATCCAGCCCCAGGAACTGCGCGCGGCGTTCGGATTTCCTGATCGTCACGATATCGCCTTCCCGGAGCGGCGTCACTTCCGGCGAATTGTCGAAAACCAGTTCGGCGGGTCCGCGCAGGATCCGGACCTTGATGACCGAATCCTCCTGCAGGACCAGATGGTTGAGCAGTTCGGTGCTGTTGCTGAAGGCGATCCCGATCCCGACCCGGAAACTGCCGTGCGTAATGCTCCGGTAATAGGCGGTGCTGCCGTGCACGGTGGAAACCCCGACCCCGTCGCCGACCACTTCGCGGGCGTAAAGGTCGTCGTCGATCTTGACCTGATAACGCAATGCGCTCACATTGTTGGTGTTGTGGATGAAGATGTCGTTGACGGCGAAACGGGTCATCTTGCCGAGCGTTCCCTGGAGTTTCATCAGCGAAGAGGTGCGCAGTTGACCGTTCATCATGGCGTCCAGCTGCGATTCCAGCGGATGTTTCGGACAATGCGGAGCGGTCTCATAATCCCGGACCGGCATTTTGAGGCGGTCCGGATAAAGCAGTTCGGCCCCCAGCATCGCGCCGTCGCCGCCGTAGCACAGGATCAGCGCGTCCGGATCGTCTTCCGGTCGGATCAGCGTAAATCCGCGCTCCTTCAGCAGCTTTTCCAGCAGTTCCGATTTTTTTCCGTAAAGAGCGATTTTCCTGTTCATCTTCCTGCCCCGTATTGATATTTCCCGAGAATGGCATACAGCACCGCGGCGGCGCAGTTGCCCACATTGACCGAAGTTTTGGCGCCTGCCATCGGCAGCGAGACCACAGCGTCGCACTGTTCCAGCACCCGCGGCTCGATCCCCAGCGCCTCGTTGCCCAGCACCAGCGCCAGCGGAAAACGGAAGGAATGATCCCACACGTATTCCGACTGTTCACCGGTTTCCACCGCCACCACGGAAACGCCGGCTTGTTTCAGCTGGCACACCGCTTCCAGTGTATCGCCCACGCTGCGGCTCTTCACCCAGCGGTCCGCTCCCATGGCTGTCTTTTCCAGCCTCGGATGCGGCGGAGCCGGCGTATATCCGCAGCAGATCACTTCCTTCACCCCGACCGCATCCGCCAGGCGGAAGATGTTGCCGGTATTGAAAGCGCTGCGCAGACGGTCCAGCACGAGCGTGATTTCCAGTTTCGTTTCCATGCGGTCTCCGTCAGCGGCGTCCGGACGGTCTGAAAATCACGCTCG
>Ga0265298_10006140_pt1 | contig 14911 bp, 18 predicted proteins | sample AusTroGonzalo_MG_3_FD_193486 | JGI IMG/M metagenome (GOLD analysis project Ga0265298, IMG submission 193486) | Bovine rumen microbial communities from tropical cattle in Woodstock, Queensland, Australia - Gonzalo_01 | ecosystem: Host-associated > Mammals > Digestive system > Stomach > Rumen ... | reverse complement strand
CCCACTGGAACAATCGAATGGGAATGATGATTTCTTAACTTCCTCATCCTCGGATCGGTTGAATTTCAATCGCTTCCGGGGATGCTTTCTTTTCCCTGGCTACAAATTGGCTACATTTTTTCGCTTTTTTTGTAGCCAGCACTGTCCGAGCTTTTCGGGTCGATCGTCTCGTTCAGTATTCTGGCCACTTCCTGCTGCTTGTTGGGATACAGGTGGCTGTAGATGTCCATGGTGGTCTGAACCTTTTCGTGGCCCAGCCGTTCCGCGATCAGCAGCGGGGAGAACCCCTTCTCCACCAGCAGCGACGCATGGCTGTGTCTCGTATCATGGACCCGGATTTTTTTCACTCCGGAGCGCCTGCACCCTTCTTCCATAATCTTGTACAGGAATTCTTTCTTGTAGGGGAAGATCCGGTCATCCTTTTTCAGCCCGTAACACAGTCCCATGTATTCTTCCAGGCATTCGCACAGCTTATCCGGCATGGATATCGTGCGGATGCTTTTCTGCGTTTTGGGCGTCGTGATGATCTCCTTTCCGTTCAGGTACTGGTAGTTCTTGTTCACCGTCAGCATCTTCTTTTCCAGATCGATGTCCGCCGGTGTCAGTGCCAGCAGTTCCCCTTCCCGGATTCCGGTATAGTACAGCGTCATGTAGATTGCGTACCAAACCGGCTCATCTTCAACGGATTCGATGAATTTCTGGAATTCGTCCTGTGTCCAGAACAGCATCTCGTCCGCCTGTTTCTTCCCCATGCCGCCCGCCTTGTGGCAGGGGTTCTCCTTCAGTCCGTAGTACTTCACCGCGTAATTGAAGATCGCAACCAGCTGGTTCTGTATCGTCCGCAGGTAAGTCTGCGAATAAGGCTTTCCATCCTCATCCCGATACTTGGTCAGCGAGTTCTGCCACTTACGAATATCCGTGGGCTTAATCTCGTTCAGCGGGATTTTCCTGAAGTACGGAAGGATCTTGGTATCAATCAGCCACTTTTTACTGCTCAGGGTGGTTTCCTTCAGGCGCTGCTTCATGTCCTCGTTATAGATCTCCACGAAGCTCCCGAATTTCATCCCGACATTGCCAGTGGATTGACTGATGAATTCCTGTTCCCACTGTACGGCTTCACGCTTTGTCGCGAAGCCGCGCTTCTTCTTATGAACGGTTTTACCCGTCCAGTCCGTGATCCGGAGCTGACTCATCCAACGCCCCGTATCGCCATCCCTGGTTACCGACATAGTACCTCCTTTCCCTCAGACTTATATCCGCCATTCCGTGATTACTCATTCGGTGATCCCTCCTTCTGCAGACTTTCCAGATACTCGTTTCTCCGCCTGATCCGCTCTTCTTTGGACAGCTCCTTTGGCTCGACAAGTTCAACAGGCGTCGCCGCGTAATACGCCAGCGTCTGTTCCTGCCACTTCTGATAGGCTGCCTGCGTCAGAGCGTAACTGCGAAGTTCTTCCCGCTGTCCCTCCCAGTCTTCCAGGAACAGGCACATGTCCGCGTTCAGGGGAGATTTTTTATCTTTCCCCTTGAAAGTCAGCGCACATTGCCACTCCCGGCTGTGCGGGGGACGGTTTACATCAATTGAGAAATCCAATCCGTCCACCTGCTCAATGTGGAAGAGGAAGTTCAGCACATCCGCCATGCTCGTGATCGGTGTAACCTCCGTATCATAGCCAAGAATATAGGTCGGCGTGCTGTCCAGTACCTTCGCCAGATCATTGACCACCCCGACAGAAACCTCAATCTCGCCTGTTTCATATTTCTGAACAGTGCGCAGAGATTTCCCGATCAGGTTTGCCAGCTCGATCTGGTTCAGATGCTTTTTCTTACGGAGCGCCTTGATTCTTGCCCCGACAGCGGAATAGTCGAAAGTCTCCACAAAGTATCACCTCGTACATAAGATATCACAAACAAATACGAATTGCAAGTACATTTTTTATTTCTTTTTGATGTTGACAAATGCATTTTGGATGCTATAATGTGAATTGTGCATTATAAGTGCGTGTTTTTGGAAATATACTCCATATCAGCCGCATGAAAGATGCATGAATCAAGATTGGAAAGGAGGGTTGTCCATGAAAGCGCAGTTCATCACCGCGGAGGAAGTTCAGGATGTCCTGGGCGTAAGCCGCAGCAAGGCTTACCAGATCGTTCAGGGCATGAATCGTGAGCTGAAGGCGCAGGGGTTCATTACCATCTCCGGTAAGTGCCCCATCGCTTACTTCCGGAAGAAGTTCTACGGACTTGAGTTCGATCAGAACGACCGGATTACTCCTACCCCGTGCAGTGCCTGATGAAGGCAAAACCGCATTGCCGATGCGGTAAATCGGCAAAACTATGAAAGGAAGGTAAGTTATGATTACTGATTCTCGTGAACTGAAGTCCTACCACGTGATCATCGGTGTTGATCAGGGGTATGGCAACATCAAGACGGCGAACACCTGCTTCAAAGCAGGCGTGACCGTCTATGACAAGGATCCCTATTTCAAGGGAGACATGGTCTTCTATGGTGGGAAGTACTATGTCATCGGCGAACAGCACAAGACCTTCATCAAGGATAAGGATGAAGATGAGGATTATTACGTCCTCACCCTTGCGGCTATCGCCAAAGAAATGAAGCTGGCAGGAATGAATTACGCCCTTGTCTTCCTGGCAGTCGGCGTTCCCCTGAACTGGATTGCCGAGCAGCGGGACCGCTTCCGGAAATACCTGCAGGCGAACAGGCATGTGGTGTTCTGGCTGAATGGTGAGCAGTACACCGTCGACATCGACGGCGTGGAGATCTTTCCCCAGGGATTCGCCCATGTGGCTCCCTATATTGCCAAGCTGGAAGGAATCACCATGATCTGTGATATCGGCAACGGTACGATCAACGTGATGAAGCTCACCAACGGGATTCCGAGCCAGGCAGCATGCTACACGCGGAGGTTCGGCATCAACCAGTGTATGATCCGGATTCAGGAAAGGATGCAACAGGAATACGGGACTTCCGCGGAAGAGAAACTCGTAGAGGAAGTCCTGATCACCGGCACCGCCAGGATTGGTGAAAAGGCACTGACTATCATCCGGGAGGAAGCGACGAAGTACGCGGATGAAGTCATGGGACTGCTCCGGGAACTCGGATATACTCCGGACCTGATGAACCTGCACATTGTCGGAGGCGGCGGGTGCATCATCAAAAACTTCGGAACGTATGACGAGGACCGTGTCACGATCAACGACGACATCATGGCCGCGGCCAAGGGCTATGAGTACCTCGCTCAGGGCAAGTTGGAGAGGCAGGGAATGCTGTGAGCCGGAAAAGCGCTATCGTCAACACCAATCTCCGCCTCAACCTGAACCGGGAGGAGGACCGTCTGGCCTGGGAGCATCTGCAAAACAGGGATAAAGCCCTGTTCCCCTCTTACAGCAAAACAGTTGTTATAGCGCTGAATGATTTCTTCCGCCGGCAGCAGAAGCTGGCGGAAGATCCTTTGCTGGAAACCAGGGAACGGGAAGATGCCTTCTGTCGGAAGCTGTCCGATTCCGTTGTCCGCGATCTGAAGCCGATCCTTGCCAATCTCACCGTCCAGACTGCTCCTGCCCCCGAAAGCAAGAACGAACCAACCGTGATCCCCGACGACCAGGCGCAGCGCAACCGTGAACTGGCGGATCAGGCGCTGAGCATCTTTGGCTGAGCAGCAGCCAATTTAACCCGATTTTGAAGCCACTTTTCCCGACTGGCTGCAAAAGCAAGCAGATTTGCAGCCAGTTTGGGAGATTCCGATAGAAGGAGGACAGCCAATATGAACCGGAATCGAAGCCATCTGAAATGGCAGGAAAACCAACCAGTACGGAAAGGAGAAGAGCCCATGGAAACCAGGAAAAATCAACGTTCCCGGGGGCGGCGGGTTTTCAATCGGAGCCTGCGGCATACGTCACTGAAAAGTGCGCACTTCTATACAGGTGTCCCACCTGTATTCGTGCGCCCTCCGGGGGACCTGCCCGCTGCATCCCAATGCAGCCGGTCAGGTGGAGCCGGGAAAAGCAATACTGCTTTCCCGGCTCCGTCCAAGGGCTCAACCGCCCTTGCGCCGCGTTGCGGCTATCCCGAAGTACGGATGAACGTCGCTGCCTGCGACATTCATCCTTCCCATCACTGTGCACGCTGCCCGCGTGCAATCCATCATGAAGGAGGCTGCTGCAATTGAAAAAGAAAGAACAGCCTCCCATCACTCTGGCTGACGCCGAGCGTCAGCTCAAGCAGGCGCAGCATCGTCTCCAGCGGGAAGAAAACAAGAAGGCGTATCAGCGCTCGAAAAAGGAAAAAGAGCGTGCGCATCGCCTGATTACCCGCGGAGCCGAAATCGAACACTTCTTCCCTGAAATCAAGTGCCTTACGGAAAGAGAATTCTATGATCTGGCGGAAATGCTGCATGACATTCCCGCCGTGAAGGCACTGTTTCAGGACAGGGCTGCCCTGCATGTAGATCCTCCTCCGGAGAAGGAGGTGGGCTGATATGGCACTGTGTCATTTCCATGTAGGCCATATCGGACGCGCAGGCGGTCAGAGCGCCATCGCGTCCGCCGCCTACCGCGCGGGAGAAGAACTGTACAGCGAGTACTACGGGGAAACCAACGATTTCACCCGCAAAGGCGGCGTGACCTATACGGAGATCATGCTGCCGCCGAACGCGCCGCCGGAATACAAAGACCGGCAGACACTCTGGAATGCGGTGGAGGAAGTGGAGAAACACAAGAAGGCGCAGCTGGCGTACAGCTTTGATATCGCGCTTCAGAATGAGTTTACGCCGGAAGAAAACCTTGAACTGGCCAGGGCATTCGTACAGGAATGCCTGGTGGATAAAGGGATGATCGCGGATCTGGCTGTCCATGAACCGGACAAAGGTAATGACGGCATCCCGAATCCGCACTTCCATGTGATGACGACCATGCGTCCGCTGAATCCGGACGGTTCCTGGGGCAACAAACAGCGCCGGGAATATGTCCTGGACGAAAACGGAAACCGGAAGAAGGATGAAAACGGAAATTACATCTTCAACGCCGTTCACACCACGGACTGGCACACGCCTGAAACGCTAATCTGGTGGCGGGAACGCTGGTGTGAACTGAACAACGAAGTCTTTGAACGCAAGGGGCTTGATATCCGGCTTGATCCCCGCAGCTATGAGGAACGGGGCATCGACCAGGTCCCGACCATTCATGAGGGACCGCAAGTCCGGCAGATGGAAGCTCGCGGCATCCCGACTGAAAAAGGCGACAAGAACCGGTGGATCAAAGCGACGAATAACCTGATTGAAAAACTGAAATCCAAAATCCAGAGCATTCTGGAATGGATCAAAGAGCAGAAGACAAAACTGCTGCAATCGAAGGAACCTGTGCCGATTACGCCTATTGATCGGATCAGGCATTATTACAAACAGGAAACCCGCAAGTCCGGAAACAGTCCGGATACTGATAAACTTCTGAAAGAAATGGCGGGCAGCATCCAACTGATGGAGGAAAACGGAATTCAGACCATGGTTGATCTGGACAGATTTGTCGGGGAACTGGACAGTCAAGTCAGCGGCATCCTGGCTGAATGCCGGGAGATTGACAGTCAGATCAGGGATCTGGATACCAAAATCCAGTTGGGCGAAACCGTCATAGAAAACAGGCCGGTCATCGACCAGATGAACGAGATCCATTTTAAAACCAGGCGGGAGAAATACGCTCAGACGCACAGGGAAAAAATCAACCAGTACTATTCTGCAAAACGCACACTGAAAGAAAAATACAAAGTACCGAAGATCGCCATATCCTCCTGGAAAAAGGAAAAGCAGCAGCTTCAGACAAAAAAGACCGGATTGGAAGAACAGTGCAAACCGATCCGGAAAAAGGTCGACAGGCTCATGAAAATCAGATATCAGGCCTATACCGTTGAAAAAGCGGAAGAGAGAGCCCGGAATCAGCAGAAAATACTGATCAGAAATAAAATGCGGAATCAACCGGAAAGATGATCTAATCGGTTTGAGGTAACGCATAACCCACGGTCATGCTCCACGACTGGCTGTGAACCGACCCCGTCAATTGCTTCACCGCAACGACAGCTAGTCAATGTTGCTGCCTTTTAACACTACGTTTGTCAAGGGTAGTTTTCCACTTTTTTTCACTCTATAAGAAAGCATGCATCAGATACAAAAGTAAAAAGTGGCAGCCATGTTGACTGCCACCCTAGTGAAACACGAATCATTATCAACGGAAGATCGCATCAATCAGCTTCCCATTCACTGCATTGAATACCGCCCAGCTGTCAAACCCTTTTTTCTCGCCGGACTCATCCAGATAGATCACCTTCCAAACTGGGGCGAATACCATACCTTCTTGCTTGTTCTCCGCACGGACCGGCATATGAGTCAATTCAACAGTCTTGATGCGAACAACTTTTTCACCATTTCTGGATCTGGCTACTTCTTCATATAAACGTTCAACCGCCTTCTCGGATGTGATTAGCGTGTCAGGAGCTTCTGCTTTTTCTCCCATCATGTAATAGCACCGGACCTCCGCATAGACGATTCCCCTTGATGTAATGAAGAAAGATGCTCTGCGCCACGATTCGTCAAGTCCTGCCGCACTCGTCTGAGTATCTGTCCATTATCATACTACATAATTCGTAATCAATTAACATCAAGACACACATCATACTATCCAAGTGCAACATCCAGCGCCATCATCAAGGTAAAGCCAAGCGCAAACATCAGGACTCCCGTATTGGAATGTTCACCGGATGACATCTCCGGTATCAGTTCTTCCACGACCACATACATCATAGCACCGGCAGCAAAGCTGAGCAGATACGGCATCGCCGGAATCACCAATGAAGCTGCCAAAATGGTCAGAACCGCTCCGACCGGCTCAACAGCACCGGAAAGAACACCGCCGAAAAACGCTTTCCCTTTGCTCTTTCCTTCCGCGCATAACGGCATGGAAATAATAGCCCCTTCCGGGAAATTCTGTATCGCAATTCCCAGGGCCAGGGCCAGCGCTCCGCCCGCGGTAATCTCAGCCGAACCGGAAAGAAGGCCTGCATACACAACACCGACAGCCATTCCTTCCGGTATGTTATGCAGCGTAACGGCCAGTATCATCATACTGGTTCTGGCCAGTCTGGTTTTCGGGCCTTCCGCTTTCTCTGCAAACATGTGCAAATGAGGAATAATTCGATCCAGCAGTAACAGAAACAGGATACCAATCCAAAATCCAACTGTGGCAGGAAGAAAAGCCCAGGATCCCATAACGGCCGATTGCTGCATTGCCGGGATCAGCAGGCTCCAGATGGATGCAGCCGTCATAACACCGCTGGCAAAGCCGGTCAAGGCGCGCTGAACACCCTGCTGCAGGTTTCGTTTCATAAAAAACACGCATGCTGAACCTGCTGCTGTCCCCAGGAAAGGAATCAGCATGCCGAAAACAGTATCTGTGGATATACTGCCCATCATAAAAACCCTCCATGCCAAATGCGGCACGATACATCTGCATCGTGCCGCACAGCTTATTCAGCTAATCATTCTGTAACCTGCTTCACCCAGCTGATCGTACCGTCATCAGCGGTCAGAGTCAGGACTGTCTGTCCGTTTTCATTGACAGTGATGGCATAAGGAGCATCTTCTGCTTCCTGTTCCGGATTGCTGAATGCAACATAGATTCCGATCCCATCGCCTTTTTCACCGTTATCCAGCGCATAAGCTTCAAAATCCGCTGTCTGTTCCCCGTTCATCAGCGTAATTCCGTGACCTTTTTCGTCTATGGTCATGATCAGTTCCACATCCGCATAGGCTTCGCCGAAGGGGGCCATGTCCGCCTGCCATGTTCCGATAAAGCCAAGCTCTGCCAGCTGTGCAAGCGCTTCTTCCGTATGTGCAGAATAATCCATGTTTTCCAGGCAGAACAGGGTGATCACATCTTTGACCATCTGTTCACCGGCACCAACCGGGAATCCCGCAGCCAGCCAGTAGGCATAAGGTCCTTCGTTGTACTTTGCCAGGTCCTCCATATTACTGCCGTAACGAAACTCCAGGTGATAGGTTGTCGCCGGCGTGTCGGGCATAATATAGAAGTATTTGAACTCTCCCGCGTCTTCATCCGCTGTCTCAAACAGGTATCCGTCCATCATGCCAGCCAGTAACAGGTGGCCGGTATACGTATATTCGTGACTGAATACCGTTTCACCCTTGTCATCCGCACCGCTGATCACCATTCCATCAAAGGTGATACGGGAAACGCCGTTGATGAACAGGCAGTCAAACTGTGCGCCATTGGATCCGTCACCAAAGGCATCAATGGCTTCCTGTCCGTAGACTGTTCCGTTGCATGCTGCTTTCAGCATCTCCGCTGTCGCGGGTGCCGCTTCTTCACCCAGCACCGCGGCGCAGGCATCAAGCCAGATCTGGTCATATTCCGGAACCGTAATTACCGGAAACAGCGCTTCATAAGTTCCTTTGATATCATCCATAAAAGCAGCAGCCTCTGCAGCATCGTCCGCAGTCTCCGCCATTCCGAGTGCGGCGGTCATCATAAGGAGGCAAAGGGTCAGTACCAGTGCAATTGTCTTTTTCATATTCGTATTCTTCCTTTCTGTTATGCCAGTTCTTTTCCAAGCATCTTACAGGCTGTCAGCGCAGCGTCATCCGGAGCTTCATTGGCCAGTACACTTTTTGCCGCCAGCAATATGCCCTTTTCCGAACACCGCTTTTCCCAGGATCGCATCCATTCACCGTCACCCCATCCATAGGAACCGAACAATGCCACTTTCTTTCCGGCCAGTTCCGGCTCAATGCTTTCCAGCATCGGCAGGAACTCACTGTCTTCCAGTTCTTCCGCGCCCATTGCGGGACATCCGAGTGCTGCCGCGTCATATGGGGAAACATCGCCGGCATCCGCGCATCCCAACAGATCAACATCCGCGCCGGCTTCCTTCGCGCCATCCGCGACAGCAACCGCCATAGCCTGTGTATTGCCGGTTCCGCTCCAATAAATCACCGCCACTTTACTCATGCAGTTTCCTTCCTTTCCAGCCTTTCGGCTTCATTGTATGAAAACTGTCGTGGCTGAATCGTCAGCCGTGACAGGCTCCATCCTTCCTGATTGCGCTGCAGATAGGCTTTCGTGCAGTGTTTACAGCGCGCAAACAACCTCTGCGCCTGATCCGTATCACTTTCATACACCTTCCACAAGCCGGTATATTTGCATTCTCCATGCTGTATGAATCCACGAACATCCACAGCAGGGTAACCAAGAAACAGTCCGATTTCATGCGGAAATGTGTTTGAATTCTTCAGGCGATGAATCAGCCAGAGAATACGGTGTATGTTGCTGTCATCCGGGTATCCTGATTCTTTCAGGATGTCCGCGGCGATTGGATCACACAGATCTTTCTCCAGCATAGCCGGACGATACAGATAGACCAGAGCTTTACCGTCCTGATAACGGAGCGGAATTGCACAGACGCCTTTATGAAGCAGGCAATGATTAATTGCCCGCAAACCGGCCGTCATTTCTCCGCGGCTGGCAAAAGGGCAGTTGAAAAGGCTGCCGGTTTTAATGGCGGCAAGCGTTGGTGCGCAACAGCGGATCACAATCTCGTCAGACATAGTTCGCCCCTCGTTAGTTATGACTAACCATTGTTTTTAAAAACAGCTGCTCCCTGGTACATCCCTAAACCAAAGAGCAGCCCAAGTGGGTTAGTCATGTCTAATGCATAATAACAGGGATGACAGTTGATGTCAAGCAAGATCATTTATCTGTCAAAAGCAGACAATCCAAATCCAGGATAACAAAATTGATATCTGTTTCCTATGTGAAAAGCATTCACGAAAAACAGTTGAAAAACAGTAATCGTATTGACGACCGGAGTACAATCCGGTATGCTATCTATGGTTAGTCTTTACTAATCTTTGCTGATATCAATCGGGAAAAGCCATCCCGAATGATATACCAGATCCTTTACCTCCGAAGGAGCGGAATGCCCATGCGTACAGGCATTCCGTTTTCTTTTTGATTTCATCTTGTAAGCAGACCGGAAATGGCAATCAGGCTCTCGTCTGAAAGATCATGCTCCATCTTACAGGCATCTCGCGCCGCAATCTGTTCATCCACACCTAACTGGACAAGAAATCGTTTGAGAGTTTTATATCGGTCATAGAATTGTCTGGCAATTGAATACCCCTTGTCTGTCAGATAAACAGGACTTCGATTGCTCATCATGATGCAGCCGTTTTCCTTCAGTTTTTTCATGGCAGCGCATACTGAAGGCTTTGATACGCCCATACTGTCAGCGATATCCTTTGAGCGCGCATATCCTTTTGTTTCCAGAAGAATGAGGATCTGTTTGAGGTAGTTTTCCAAAGCTTCGCATTCTCCCATCTTCTGCTCACCCCTGTTCTATCGTCCCATGTTTCATATGACAGATCCGATCTGCATATGCCTCCGCATCTGTTTCATGGCTGACCACCAACACGGCTTTCCCAGCTTCTGCAGCCTGCTGAAGCGCAGATAAAACAACTGCGGTATTGTCGCTGTCCAGATCGCCGGTTGGTTCGTCCGCCAGAATCACTTCCGGGCTGGCCGTCAGTGTACGGGCAATTGCCATCCGTCGAAGCTCGCCTCCGGATAATTCAGCCGGCTTCGCATTCCGTAAACCGGAAATGCCCAGCACTTTCATCCAGTTTTCCGCTTCTTCTGTCCGGGGTGTTCCTCCATACAGAATTCCCGGCAATAGAATATTTTCATATACGGACAGTGTATCAACTGCGCTTCGTCCCTGGGGGATAACACCTATCTTTTCGCTTCGCAGCCTGGACAAATCCCTGTCCTCCAAAGCATAGAGATCTGTTTCATTCAAATATACCTTGCCTTCAGACGGGATCAGCAGCCCTGCAAGCATATTCAGTAATGTCGTTTTGCCTGAGCCGCTTTTCCCGTTCAGCACAGTAAGCTTTCCGCTCTCCAATGTCAGCGAAACCGGACGAACAGCCTCAAAAAAGTTAGCCTCTCCTTGCTTCCGGAAATAGCGCCGGGAAATATTCTCCGCTCTCAGTTGCATTTTTATGCGCCCTCCCTCAGCGTTGTCCCCGGATCCACCCGGCTCAGTCTGGACGCAGTCCCGGAGCCCGCCGCACATCCCACCAGAACGGTAACCATCATTGCGAGGCAGGCATACAGAATAACAGACCCTGCGTCAGGCGTCAGATAAGGTAGCTTCAGGCTTGTTTCAATCAGCGTAGTAAAAGGGAATACCAGAATTGCGCCAAATGCTGTACCGCACAATGCACCGGTAAAACTGCACAGCGCGGTTTCCTTCAATATCATACCGGACAGCATCTTCCGGCTCATTCCCAGCAACCGATATACTGCCAGTTCCCGCCGCCGCTCATTGACCATCATGGAAAAAGCAATAAACAGGATGATCAGCGCCAATAGCCAAACTGCACCGATCAGAACTGCAATGGTCCGGGATACGCCGCTCAGGCTGTCAGCCACCTCTGTCATCATTCCGGCGGTACGGATTGCGGTTGCTTTCCGCACATGCCCGTTCAGTCTGTTGTTTACCAATCCCGGATCTGTTCCGGAAAGAACCTTGACATAGATAGCGGAAACCACTTCCGAATCATTTCCCGAATCGATCTTATGGGAGATTCCTTTCTCCTCCGCTGCCTGAAGCAGTATATGAATCGTATTCATATTGCAGTAAACAGCAGTATCAAGACCGGTCCCGGTGGATGCCAGTTTTGCCACAACCTTGCAGTTCCGGTCATAGATCCGGAAATTGTTTCCCACATCTGTTTCAACTCTGCAGCCAACTACCACCTCCATGTCTCCCAGCTGATGATTCAGGCTTTCAGCGATCCATGGCTGCACCACAAAATCATTTTCCGGATCAAAGCCGATAATCTGAACCTTAACAGAACAGCAGTCTGCCTTCATGGACGAAAGAAAGATCTGGGCAGAAGCTTTTTCAACACCTTCCGTTTCCCGAACCCTTTCCAGTGCAGAAGCATCCATATAAAAAGTTCCAATCGTTCCCTGCAAAAGAAGATTTTTCATGCTGACTTTTGATTCAGCCTCGGCCGGCACCACAATGATATCGGCTCCAAGGCGGTTTTCCATGCTGTTCAGTCCCCGCCGTAATGAAGAAACAACCACCGTTCCGCAGAAAAGGGACATCGCCAGAAAGGCCGTCAGAAGAATCAGAGATGTCGTCCTTCCCGGTCTCCGTGTTAAGTTCCGGATCATCAGCGAAAAATGCTTCATGCCCTTTCTCTCCTGATTCGGTTCCTTTCAACGATCAGTCCGCATACAGAAACGATCAGTTCGGATGCAAACAGAATGATCATTGCCGGCTGCATGACCGCACGGCAATGCATTGTATCCATCCTGCAAATCGGGATAATCGTTCCGGGAAGCGCAATTCCCACAGCGGCAACACACAGTGAGATGAAAAACAAAACGATGCGGACAGAAGGTTTACGGATGATCAGGATCAACGCTGCCAGTACTGCCAATACACATCCATCACAAAAGACAGCTATGCCTGCCCTGGTGCAAGCCGCTTCGCTTCCGTCTTCATGAACACACGGACCAAGTACAGTAACAGAGCCGATGGCAATGACAGCAGCCAATGCCAGCAGTATTCCGCAGAAAACATTCTTTTTCATATCATATTACTCCTTGTTCTCTGCATTCAGTCTGGCAAGCCATTCTTTCTGCTGTGCGTCAAAATTCTCATTGATCACTTCCCGGGCAACCTTGCCATGTTCCAGCACAATGGTCCTTTGCGCAGCATCCGCAACTTCCGGATCGTGCGTTACCACAATCAGAGTTGTACCTTCTGCATGCAGCTGGGCAAACAGATCCAGCACAATATTCTCATTAGCTTCATCCAGGTTTCCTGTGGGCTCGTCAGCCAGAATCAATTCCGGATGATTAATCAAAGCACGCGCGACACAAACACGCTGCTGTTCACCGCCGGACAGTTGACTGGGCAAATGATGTGCCCGTTCCCGCAGGCCAACACGTCCAAGTGCTTCCAGTGCTTCCTTTTCATCCGGCATGGAATGGTAATACTGACTGACCATGACGTTTTCAACTGCAGTCAAATAGTTCACCATATGAAACTGCTGGAAGATCAAACCGATCTTATCCCGGCGGATATCAGTCAGCTTTTTACTGCTTTCCTTTGCGATATCCACTCCATCCAGTAAAACTTCACCAAGCGTCGGTTTATCCATACAGCCGATAATATTCATCATGGTACTCTTGCCGGAGCCGGAAGGGCCCATAATCGCGACCCACTCGCCTTTATCCACATGTACATTTACATTATCCAGTGCCTTCAGATCTCCATAGATCTTCGATACGTTCTTCAATTCGAGCAGACTCATCGTTCACGCCCTCCGCCTTATCACTCGTCTTTGAGCACGATCGCAGGATCAATGGCGACCGCACGTTTAATCGGCTGCAGACAGCTGAGCGCTGCCACTCCCATGGATACGATCACTGCTGCCGGCAACAGTAATGGCTGGAAAGTGATCGAGGATCCAAACACATTGACACTGACCACCTGGGCAAACACAAAACCAAGGATTGCTCCCAGAACACCGCCCAGCAACCCCAGGAACATGCCCTCACCCAGGAATTCTGTCCGGATACTCCCGTCAGATGCTCCAAGTGCTTTCCGCAGTCCGATTTCCCGCCGCCGTTCCGAAACCACTGCCATCATGGTCGTGGAAACGCAGATCATTGTCAGAATCAGTACAACCGCTGTTACGAGAAACACAAGGCTCTGCAGTTTTCCAAGCACCGCTGTCTCAGAGCGGGTAACCCGCTTAACCAGGCGTGCCCGTACACCGTCTGCGTTCCTGGTAATCTGTTCCGCATAAGCATCCAGTTCTTCAGCGGACGCACTGACACTCAATTCAGCCACATCCACGGTATCACTTCCTGTCAGACCCGCCATATCTTCCAGGCTCATGAATACATAGGATTCCTCTTCGCCGCCGGTTGTCAGAATCCCGGTCACAGTATACTTCACAGTTTTTGCCGCTACAGCGCTTTGTGCACCGCGTGCAGTATTCAACGCTTCCACTACGGCTGTTGATGTGATTGTCGCTCCGCTCAGGGCATCCACATCTTCTCCCGGTGTCAGCGGAAGCGTCTTTCCAATAAATTGGCGGATAAATGCCTCATCTGTTTGAGCCAGGCCACCGATTTCCGGAGTCTGGGTCCGCGCATCAATGGTCATAGAGGCAATCTTCGATGATTCGTCCAGTTTTACAGTGACATATACTGTTCCGCCGCTCCAGCCTTCGGCACTTCCGCTCAGTACTGCGCCCGGCTGTCTGTCCTTTGAAGGGTCTTCTTCTGTGCTGCCTGCTGCCGGTTGCCAGGTCAGCTCCATATCGGAGCCTTCCCGTATACCAATTGTTTCCGCGATTTCTTTTCCGACCAGAACTTCTCTGGGGTTCTCCGGATAACGGCCTTCAACGCTGAAATAGGGGCTGGTTTTAGTGATCTGATCAAAATCAGTTCCGGCGGCAGTGAAGGATTGCTGCCGGGTGGTCATGTCGACCCGGATATAACGATACGGTGCGGCGCCAACCATCTGATCAGCAGGAATGCTTTCCAGTGCTTTATCCATCTGATCTTTTGCCATACCTTTTTCATCATCAGACAGGATCAGCATGTTCGCGCCGAAGGATCTGAACTGAGCCCCCATCTGCCGGGGTACATCCACATAGATCGTCACAAGTCCCGCCAGGATCGTTGCTCCAATTCCGATGGACAGCAGCGCAATCAGCATCCGGCTCCGACGCCTTAGCAATGATGCGGTAATCATCCGCAGAAACATTCTTCTTTTTGTCATCCCGCAATCTCA
>Ga0265298_10006139_pt1 | contig 14912 bp, 14 predicted proteins | sample AusTroGonzalo_MG_3_FD_193486 | JGI IMG/M metagenome (GOLD analysis project Ga0265298, IMG submission 193486) | Bovine rumen microbial communities from tropical cattle in Woodstock, Queensland, Australia - Gonzalo_01 | ecosystem: Host-associated > Mammals > Digestive system > Stomach > Rumen ... | reverse complement strand
CCGGCCACCAGTATCACATCGCCCGCCTGGGCTATCAAGCAGGCTGTGCGTATGGCCTCGCGGCGGTCAACAATGGTTATCACCTTCTGCATATCCTCCTTGGTGAGTCCGGCCAGCATATCGTTGATGATATCCTGAGGCTCCTCAAAGCGGGGGTTATCAGATGTTATTATCACCTTGTCACTGTACTTGACGCTCTCCTGGGCCATGAGCGGACGCTTGCCCTTGTCACGGTTGCCGCCGGCACCCACAACGGTTATTATCTGTCCCTTGCCGTCCAGCACATCAACAATGGTGGTAAGCACGTTGGTCAAGGCATCGGGGGTGTGTGCGTAATCCACAATGGCGGTAAAGCCCTTGGGTGAGCGGATAGCGTCAAAACGTCCGTTCACAGGAACCAGCGTGCTCATCACGGTAAGCACCTCCATGGGATCACGGCCCAGATTTACTGCCGTTCCATAGACAGCCAACAGGTTGCTTGCGTTGAACTTGCCTATGAACTTGAGGAATACCTCACGTCCGTTTATCTCCATGAGCATTCCGTCAAACCCTGATTCAAGCAGACGGCCCTTAAAGTCACTCATGCTGCGCAGTGAGTATGTGGTAACCTTGGCTTTGGTGTTCTGTGCCATAACCAGACCGTTCTTGTCATCCAGGTTGGTAACCATGAACGCATCCTTGCCCAGGCCGTCAAAGAACATCTTCTTGGCCTTGAGGTAGTTCTCAACCGTCTTATGATAGTCCAGATGGTCACGTGTCAGATTGGTGAATATGCCTCCGGCATACTTGAGTCCGCCTATGCGCTTCTGCACGATGGCATGTGAGCTGCACTCCATGAACACATACTTGCAGCCCTCATCGGCCATACGGCCCAGCAGGCGGTTCAGCGTAATGGGGTCCGGTGTGGTATGATCGGCAGCAACGGGCTCTCCGTCAATGTAGTTGCATACGGTTGACAGCAGTCCTGCCTTATAGCCCATCTTGCGGAACATATTATATAACAAGGTTGCAATGGTGGTCTTGCCGTTGGTACCGGTCACACCCACCAGCTTGACCTTGCTTGAAGGATCGCCAAAGAAACGTGTGGCAACCGTGCCCACCACATCCTCGCAGTCAGGCACCTCAATATAGGTGACGCCCTCCTGGAGCTGCTCGGGCAGCACCTCGCACAGCACCGATGCGGCGCCGGCCTCAACTGCCTTGGGTATGAACTGGTGGCCGTCAACGGTAGTGCCGCGCATAGCCACAAACAGACATCCCTTGCTCACCTGACGTGAGTCAATCTGGATGTCGCTGACAGCAACCGCCATATCACCAACGGTTCTCACTGTCTTAAGCCCTGAAACAAGTTCTCCTAATGTCACCATATATCTTACATTGTTAATGTCAGTTGTATCCTGTCACCCTTGCGGAAACGGGTGTTACGTGCAGGCACCTGGCTCTTTACCTTACCCACACCGTCCAGGCTCACACGCATACCCATGCGTTCCAGCAGGTACAGGGCATCGGCCGCACCCATACCGCGCACATCGGGTACCAGACCATCGGCATACTCCACGTAATGCATCACGTAACGGCCGGAGTCCGAGCTTACCGTACCCCATACGCTGTCGGCCACCATACGGTCAGCCCTGCGCATCAGGTTCCTCTTGCCCAGTCCGCGCAACACCGTGCTGGCCTTGGCCAGATCACCTGTGAGCACCTTGGGTATGAACTGGCGTGTTGAGTCAAACGCCTCCTTTACATCCCTCAGGTTACGGCTTGCCATAACCTTTTCCGATATCTCATGGAACGCGGGAGCCGCCCATGTGGCACCGCCCGCAGCACCGCCTGCCGTACGTACCGATACTATGCACGTATATTGAGGGTCATCGGCCGGGAAGTAACCGCAAAATGACACCATGTAGGTAACAGCTCCGCTCCTATAGCCTGCAGCACCCTGTGACAGCTGTGCCGTGCCGGTCTTGCCGGCCACCGCAAAGTACTTGGAGCCGGCGTTCTTGCCCGTGCCCTCCAGCACCACAAGCTCCAGCATGCTCTTGACCTTGTCCAGAGTCTCATCCTTGCACATATGTCGGCGAATCACCTCCACGGGGAACTCCTGGACCACCTCATCCTCACGGGTAACCTTGGTAACCAGGCGCGGAGCCACCATGCAGCCACCGTTGGCAATTCCGTTGTAGAATGCCAGGGTGTTGATGACAGGCAGCTGGGTGTTATATCCTATGGACATCCACGGCAGGCGTGTAGCATCCCAGTAGCCCTCACGCCTTATCACGGGAGCCGCCGTACCGGTAAGTTGCAGCCCAAAGTGGGTGTTTATACCCGTACGGTAAACGCCATCCACAAAAGCCTGCGGATCATCCTTGTATGCCGCATGAATAAGCTTGGAGGTACCAATGTTACTGGAGTTGGCAATTATATGCGGAACATCCAGCCATCCGTACTTATGTGAATCAGTCATACGTGAGCCTCCAAACCCGGTATATACGCCGTTCTCACAGAACACGCTGTCAGTGAGTGATATTTTACCCTCATCCAGAGCCACCATCATTGACACCGGCTTGAACGTTGAGCCCGGCTCATAAATCTCCCTCACGGCATTGTTCTGTATCTCGTCAAACTGTCCGGGGCCCGTCTTGGTAAGGCTGGCCATAGCCTTTATATCGCCAGTCTTAACCTCCATGAGCACCACTATGCCCGATGCCGCATTCCACGTATCCATAACCTTGCGCAGCGCCATCTCGGCCACATCCTGCATATCAACGTTAAGGGTGGTATGCACATCACAGCCGTCTATCTGCGGGATATCGGCCACCATACGGGTAACGTTCTGCACCTTCTCCTGATGCCCGCGACCGGGAGTGCCGCGCAGGAGCGAGTCAAAAGAGAGCTCCAGACCGTTGCGGGCCGAGTCCTTGGCCTCATACATGCTTCCAATGGTACGGGCAGCCAACGATCCGAACGGCTTTTGACGTGAGATCTTGGACTCAGCGCTGTAGAACCACCTCTCATACTTGGGCTTGAGCCACACTGTACGGGCGAGTGACTTGTACTGATTATATGTTATGGGATAGGTGTTCCTGGAACTGCCGGGCAGCAATGTGATAGAGCGTGATTTTGAGTCATACCCCTTTTGGTAATGGTTTACAAACTCCTGAACCGAGTACTGCGGAAATATCTCATTCATCTGACGCGCAAACTCTGCCAGATGCTTGCTGAACAGGGTATCCTTGCGCATCTGATCCTTCTTGGCACGCTCAGGCTGTTTTTCGGCCGTACGGAAATCCAGGAACACGCGGTACTGCTTGACGCTGCTGGCCAGCAACAGGCCGTCATCACTCAGAATGTTTCCTCGGCGCGGCTCAATGACACGGTTTACCGGAGTCAGTTTGGTATTGACATCATGCCAGTACTGCCGCTCGCCAAACATCACAAGACCCATCTTGACAATGATAAGCACGCCCCATACGGCCATAAGCAGGAACAGTGTCACGTACTTGCGCGACACCTTTTTCTTTTCCTGTTTGTGCGGGTTTTTATCCATCATTGTACTCATTTGGGCAGGCGGAACGGCGGTTCGGTTACAGGCTGCAGACCGGAGCCGTTCTTGGTTGCAACCCTCTCCACATATGACGGCTTGCTCTTGGCCGATACGTCACTGGTGGTGTTGAGTGTCTGATACTCCATATCCACCAGCTCACGGCGCAGCCTCTCGGCATAAGCCTGGTCACGCTGATAAGCATAGCGGTTGCCTATATAGAAGATAATACATGCCAGCACCTCCAGCAGCAACCATACGTTGTTGTGGATAAAGTCAGGCATTGACTGCATCAATCCCTTTCTCTTGGCGTTGGCGGTAGTATTGCTCTCTTCCATACAGGTTCAGATTTTCTCGGCAATCCTAAGTTTGGCACTACGGGAACGCGGATTGGCAGCCTGCTCGGCGGCATCGGGAATAACGGGTTTGCCGATAGCCTTGAGCGGTACCTCACGGTTTCCGTAAAAGTCAGTCTTTATATCACCCTCAATGTTTCCGCTCTTCATAAGGTTCTTGACCATACGGTCCTCAATGGAGTGGTATGTAATAACCACCAGACGGCCGCCCTTGTCAAGCAGCCCCACTGCACCCGTAAGCATCTCACGCAAGGCGTCAACCTCATGGTTCACCTCCATGCGAAGTGCCTGAAACAGCTTGGCGGTATCTTTCTTTTCCCTTTCACGACCTATCACCGGACGCACGGCATCCAGCAACTGTGTCACCGTATCCAGACGACTGTTACGACGTGCACGCGCTATGGCCTGTGCTATCTGACGTCCGTTCTGCAACTCTCCGTACAGCCAGAACAACTGCGCAAGACGCTCCTCGGGGTAGTCATTGAGCACATCCGATGCCTTGATACCCTCCTTCTGGTTCATGCGCATATCTATGGGACCCTCAAAACGGAAAGAGAACCCGCGTGTGCTGTCATCAAAATGATGCCATGAAACACCCAGATCTGCCAGTATGCCGGTTATCTTTTCATGGCCGTACCAGCGCATGAAATTGGTCATGTATCGGAAATTGGAATAGACAAACGTAAAACGGTCATCGGGAATGATGTTGTTCATGGCATCGGAATCCTGGTCAAAGCCATACAGATGACCTTGGGGACTGAGTAGGGACACTATTTCGCGTGAGTGGCCACCACCACCGAAGGTGGCATCCACATAGACCCCGTCAGGGTCAACTACAAGTCCTTCTACACTCTGCTTAAGAAGGACAGGCACATGATATGTCCCGCTTGTATCCACTTACCTGTTATGTCTGTATCGTGTATCACTCAGTCATGAACTTTTTAAGACTATCAGCAAACTCGGCGTCGGTCATAAACGGCTGCTCTCCTGCGCCTGAGGCCACCTGCGGAGCCCATATCTCAATGGTCTGCTCCATGCCCACAAACAACGCATCCTGCTTAATGCCCACCTTGTCCAGCAGTGCCTGCGGCAGCAGCAGACGGCCGTTGCTGTCCAACTGCACTTCCTGAGCTTCCGACACCAGCTTGCGATACACCATCTGCTGGTTTCCGTCAAAACGGTTCAGCCTGGCACGCACACCTGCTATCTCCTCCTGCCACTGCTGTGCAGGATAAATCACAAGACAGTTCTCAAAGTAATCCTTGCGGATTACAAGCGTCTGGCTGTCCGCCTGCTGCAGTATGCGGCGGAATGCAGCCGGCATAAACGCCCTGTTCTTGGCGTCCAGACGCACTGGGAACTGACCTATGAAGCTCATTTTACCTGATAATCAAATATTCGGTTTCAAAGTTACATCTTTTTGCCCCACTTTCACCCACTTCAACCCACTTTTTATATAAATTAGTTTTCAACAATCAGTTTATAACTCAGAGCGCACAATATCAAATAGTTGGCAGGAAGGTGCTGAAGTTAACGTTTAAGGATGAGGCGTAAACTGTTGATAAAATTGAAAATTGAGAATTGAGAATTAATACCAACGCACCTGCGTGATGCCCGCGACATAAAAAAGGCTTGCGATTTTTCGCAAGCCTTTTTAAATTCTCAATTCTCAATTTTCAATTCTCAATTCGCCAATATTTCCTCAGCGCGCTTGAGAGCCAAGTTAATGTGGCTGCAGATATTCTCCTTACCCACAACATCATCCATACCCGCATCCTCAATAACCTTCATAACCTTAGGATTAACACCGGAAAGAACCACCTTAACCCCCATCTGCGAGCACATCTTGCACATGTTCTGCAGGTTATGAACACCCGTTGAGTCAATGAACGGAACCTTACGCATACGGATAATACGAACCTTGGCACGTCCACCCATATCGCCCATCATCTCCTCAAACTTGTTACCAATACCAAAGAAATAGGGACCGTTAATCTCATACACCTTGACACCCTCAGGGATAGTCAGGTGCTCCAGGTTGCCCTGAACATCGGTATCGGCACTGGGATCAATCTCATCGCTCAAAACAGATACGTTGGTGGTTTCGGCCATACGCTTCATGCAGAGCAGGCAGGCAATGAGAACGCCCACCTCAATAGCCACTGTAAGGTCAAATATCACAGTGAGGAAGAATGTAACCAGCAGTACAATGATATCGGACTTGGGGTTCTTGAGAATGGCCCTGAAACTGCGCCACTCACTCATGTTGTATGATACCACAACCAGGATACCGGCCAGGCAAGCCATGGGGATAAACTTAACCAGCGGCATGAGGAACAGGTAGATGAGAGCCAGCACAACAGCATGGGCAATACCGGCTATAGGAGTGCGGCCACCGTTGTTTATGTTGGTCATGGTACGTGCTATGGCGCCCGTAGCGGGGATACCGCCAATGAGCGGCGTAACCATGTTGGCAATACCCTGAGCTATAAGCTCCTGATTGCTGTCATGACGGTCACCTATAACACCATCGGCCACAGCGGCTGACAGCAGTGACTCAATGGCACCCAGCATGGCAATCACCATGGCGGGCTGAGCCAGACGGCGTATGCTGTCCCAATTGATATTGGGCACATCGGCCTTAGGCAGCTCAGTGCTTATGGAGAACCTGTCACCAATGGTCTCAATGCCCTCAACGCCCACGCCGCGCAGTATCAGACATACAATTGTCATTATGATGATAGCCACCAGCGAGCCAGGCAGTTTGCTGCTTATCTTTGGAGTGAACACTATAATAAGAATGCTGCCCACGCCAACCAGCAGTGACCACCAGCTTACGGTATCAAAGTTCTGGAAATAAACCACCCACTTGTCAAGGAAACCGGCCGGAACGCTTTCAATCTGCAGGCCAAACAGATCCTTTATCTGAGTAGCGAATATTGTAAGGGCAATACCGCTTGTAAAGCCCACAACAATGGGATAAGGAATATACTTGATAATTGTCCCCAGGTGAAGCACGCCCATCAGAATAAGGAACGCACCGGCCATGAACGTAGCAATGCACAGGCCGTTCATACCGTATTCCTGTATGATACCATAGACAATCACAATGAAAGCGCCGGTAGGTCCGCCTATCTGAACCTTGCTTCCACCAAAGAATGAGATAATGAAACCTGCTACGATAGCAGTAAGAATACCGGCAACAGGAGTTGCACCTGATGCTATTCCGAACGCGATGGCCAGCGGCAGAGCCACTATACCAACAATTACACCTGCAAGCAGGTCCTGAACAAGAGTTTGTTTGTCGTAACCGTTCTTAAGAGTTGAGAACAGTTTAGGTTGGAAACCTTGAATACTCATAATGTAATGTTTGACATCTATTTGTCAGCCCCTTGCTGACAGTTATTTTTTAACACTTTTCGTTTTCGGCCGCGAAATTACACATTTCCCCACCTCATTGTAACGCATAAGCCCCAAAACATCACATATTATTACCACAATTATACAATTTTAACCCCGATTGCAATTCATACAAATGCAAAACGAGCACAAAACGAAGAGTTCGCTTTGTGCTCGTTTTGCATTCTTACATCAATCAAAGACCTTCTTATCCTGCTTTTCTAATGTAATCCTATCTACATAATACGTTCCAGACGACATACCTTCATCAATTAAATTAACAGCACCGCAGTACTGATTGCCATCAACATCATATGCCACAATCTCAAGACAATCATCCAACGGAGAGTGCAACTCATTATAGCGGAACAACAACCAAAAACACAGTCCAGAATCCACAATGGTTTCCATATCCATATAAAGATATACGTATTTTTCATCCTCCTCAGCCAATGGGCAATAATACAGGACATGTGTATGATTTTTGGTATCAAGCTCCACCCCGTCTATTTGGGGAGCTGATATGGTATCGCCCAACTCATCGGTAAAGTCAACTTCAAGCAGAATTAATGCCGGAAGACAATAGATTCTTACCCTATCCCCATCAAATGAGAGATTATCACCAGCTTTACTTAGCAAGAAATTTCTACCTTCACCATAGCAGTATTCATCCACATCATCCCAGGTTCCGGACTGGGAATCACTGCTATAATACACATCATCCAGATCTTTAGTGTTTATGTAGTAATCACCATAAAACAGACTGTAACAGTCATTATCATCTACTCTTACCAATTCCCATCTGCAAGAATCAACATACCTGTAAAACGTCACATCGCCCGCTATCACGAAATCGTGTCCACTTATCTCGCCGGGATGCAGCACAATTGGCAGACAAGTATCCTTTTCGGCCTCATAGCTGCAGGCAAAAGCCCTCTTTGTCTCATTATACAGATATACTGTTTCTGACGTATCAACCACGAATCGCAAAGTAGAATCCTCATCTACAAACTCAATACCCTTGGTTTTAAGGGGCTGTTCTAAAAATGCCATAGTTGCCGGGATCCTAACGCTATACACTGAATCCAGAGTTTCGGAGCCATTCTGCTGCTCACCATCAAAACCATCCTTGTCCTGGCATGATGCCAACCCCACCAAAGCAAGCACAGCAACCGCCCCAAACACTCTCTTAAAAAATAGATTGTTCAAATTGAAACCCATGTTGGAAATACTATTATAAAAAGGACAAAACTTATTTGACTTTCCACCCCTAATAAAAGGATGCGCAAAGTTAATAAAAGTTGACAAGTAGTACAATTGGGGACAGACCCCAATTGTATCATTAATGATGGGCCGGAAGATCTACATCGGTCACGCCGTAACGGCCAGAGGCTTTTCCTTCTCTATCACACTCCATTATATAGATTCTCTTTTTTTCCGGTGTATCGTAAACAAACCAAGAAGGAATATCTGCGCCTTTACTTATCAGGTCATCAATGTTAATGCCATTATTAAACTGTTTCTGAAGCATTTCTTCCATTTCACCCATAGCAAGTTCTATGCATCCAAAAAGGTTCTCATAGAAATTAATCGGATTAACCACCAGCATAACAGGAATCATTACTCCGGGAGCGATAGGCTGAAGATTGACACCCATTATTGAATCTATTCCATTGGGGGTCTGTTCTATGCGAAACGTTGGGTCCGATACGCTTACACTCCAGTCCGGCATATACTGAAGAGTGCCGGTGAATATATGACCAGACCCGGAATCTTCCTTATGGAATGAGCATGTGGTATAACGCCCGGTGGGGAGATGCTTTGAATCTACCTCAAATACATACATGATGTAGTCACCTGCCATCATTTCAGTGCACACAATGCTATCCTCGTAGCTAAAGATACAATTATGTAACCTAAGACTGTCAAGCCCGGTAGCCCCGGTAAGGAATTCATCAATTATGGAACTGGCCATCTGGACGGGAGTCATGCCTTCATACTTGTTGGGAGCTGAAGCTGAGCATAAATAAGGGAAATAGCATACCTTCTCCGGGTTATCCAGCACAAAGACATCGGCTTCAATATTTACCAAAGTATCTATTAACTGATCATTTAAAGTTTTATGATTCTCCAACTTTTGGAATCCAGCATATGTCAGCTTCCACTCCAGCTGCTGAGGTTCAACGGGAGAAACATCTTCTTTATCACATGAAAAAAGCGCTACTGCAAGCGCTGCGACGGCAATAAATGGAATCCTTTTCATTATTGTTTGTATTTTGAGATGCAAAAATACAAACAATTTTGGACCGCAAAAGATTGGTCCCGTATTATTGGGGACTATAAGATTGGGTTATTACAGGAGACGATATTCAGAACGTCTGGCTCTTCTTGCTCTCCTCCAGTTTGCGACGGAAATAGAAACCGGAATAAAGGCCTAGCAGAACTGATACGATAGCCACAATAAATGACGTTATATTCTCCATAAAATTACTTGTTTTAATTATCAGAAAAGTGATCTTTTATGCAAATAAAGCCAATCCCTCCCTACAACGCAAATGTTTAATGCTAAATAAAACAAACAAATCCAAACACCTCAAAACATCCCCTCCACAACATGTTTGCAGTAGGTCCCCATGTTCGCGCGTTCGGACTCGCGACGAAACACAGAGAGAGGTTTGGGAATGGTCCCAAACCTCTCTCTGTGTTTCGTCGCGGATTCGAACCGCGGACCTCTTGCGTGTGAAGCAAGCACTCTAAACCAGCTGAGCTAACGAAACAAATGGTGCCGCAAAGGTACACCATTTTTTATTTACCAGTATATAATCTCGCGTTCAAGAATTTCAATAGGAAGATGATTACGGTTAAACGTGCGGGCCTCGGTCCAGTTACCCTTTCCGTCAAATCCGGAGTAGTTGGTATAAACTATCTGGTCCTTCTCCTCACCATCCATGGTGACACGTTTCTCCGTAATGTTATGATTGTCATCATAAATATTCACCTGGACAATCTTGGCCCCCGTCTTGGCATCGGTCTCCGTTATCTTGACGGGATAGCCGTCACGGTCAGTACGCATCACGCTTATGCTGGTAACAACGCCGTTCTGAATGACGGTGGTCTTGTGACGGCGGCCAAAAGAGCGTTTCTTTACAGTCATGCGGTCTATGCGGCCGTTCAGCTCACTGTTATACTCAAGCTGGCCTTTCTTCTTTTCAAGCAGCGTAAGGCATGCCACCACACGTCCGTTCACCTTCTGGGCGCTGCGAAGGCACACACCATTCTCAAATATGTTCTCGGCCTCAGACTCCACATGTCCATCCGCATCCAATCGGGCCGATGATATCTCATACCCGTCCATGTCATATACCGATGCCTCCTTGTACATGACATCGGTACCTTTCTCATTCACATGCCATATCTCGGCTTCACGGTGTGTCACGGTTACGCTCTGCACGTTTCCTTTCATACCGCCATACTTGATGTCCTGATACCCGTCACCACGACATGATGACACTATGGCGGCAAGAACCATGACTGCCCACAAACGGAATATACCAAATATACCTGATCTCATATCAAGATTAAATAAGGTTCTGTTTTTTCATTTCATTTACGGTAAGCTCAAGCTCATCATACCAAGCCTGCCCGAACCTGCGTATAAGAGGCTCCTTAAGATATTTATATACCGGGATGCCCTCACGGTGACCTTTCACGGCAGCAGCCTGGCACACATCCCATCGGTCATAGTTCAGGCCCCAGTACGGACCAAGTTTCTTTACACGGATTGGATAGAGGTGACATGATACAGGTTTCATGAAACTGCACTTACCTTCACGCCAAGCCTTCTCAATAGCACAGTAGCAGCAACCGTCATCACCGTAAACGGTAAAAACGCAATCCTTACCGTTAACTATTGATGTCACCAGCTCGCCCTCAGGATCGGGATAAGCAACCCCCTGCTGCTCAATAACCTTGAGAGCTTCCGGGGCAAGGTCATCATGTATCACCGGAAGGAGCTGCTCAATCTCTGCAATTTCCTCATCAGTGACAGGAGCGCCGGCATCGCCCTCAATGCAACATGCACCCTTGCACTTCTTAAGATCACAGCAGAACTCCTTGGTAATTACGTCAAATGACACAATCGTATCCTGAATCTGCACCATATTTCAAAAAGCAGGCTTTTTACAAAGCGCAAAAGTAAGAATTAATTTCTATCTTTACGCGCTCTTGTGATTTAACCTTAAGGCGTATTTGAAGTATATTAATGCTAGAGATATTTTAACCAAACTAACTAACAAAAAAATGAAAAAAACAATTCTTCTTGCAGCGGCTGTTATGATGTCGCTCACTTGCTTTGCCCAGTTCCCGGGCGGCGGTTTTGGTGGTGGTATGCCTCAGGGCGGATTCGGTGGCGGCATGCCCATGGGCGGCTTTGGCGGCGGCATGGGCGGCTTTGGCGGCATGGGCGGATTCGGCGGTCCTCAGGGCGGTGCCCAGGTTGAGTGCTCAGAGAAATTCACAGACATCAACTACGCCGGTGACGACGGTCAGGTTTATCACATGCTTGACATCTATCTGCCCAAGGAGGTAAAGGATAAATACCCTGTAGTTGTACACATCTACGGTAGTGCATGGGGCAGCAACAGCTCAAAGGGCATGGCCGATCTCAACACCATAGGTCAGGCTCTGCTCAATGCCGGTTATGCAGTGGTTTGCCCCAACCACCGTTCAATAGGTGACGCCAAGTGGCCCGCACAGGTGAACGATATCAAAGCCGTTATCCGCTTTATCCGCGCTAACGCCGACAAGTACAAGTTCGATACCTCATTCATCGCAACTTCCGGTTTCTCATCAGGCGGTCATCTGTCAGCAGTTACCGCTCTGTCAAACAACGTAAAGGTTGCCAAGCACGGCAAGGCCGAGTATGACATTGAGGGTAACGTAGGCCCCTACGCCAAGGAGTCAAGCTATGTAAACGCTTTCTGCGACTGGTCAGGTCCCACAGAGCTCCTGCACATGGATTGCGGTAACGCTATGATATTCGGCGGCGCAGGCAATACCCCTGAGGAGCAGCTCATCGGTCTGCCCAAGGAGGGTAACGAGGACAACTTCGTGCTGCTGAGCGCAACCGGTTTCCTGGACAAGAACGACGTTGCAGGTTACATGTTCCACGGTGATGCCGATCCTATCGTTGCATCATGCGTAAGCCAGCGTCTCTATGATGAGATGCAGAAGGCCGGTGTAGAGAGCTACATAGTACGCGTACCCGAGGGCAGTCACGGCGGTGCAGCCATGTACACTGAGGAGAACCTCAAGAAGATGGTTGACTTCCTGAACGCACAGCGCGCCAAGGCAAAGAAATGATACAATTGGGGACAGACCCCAATTGTATCAAAAAAAAAGGGTGACTCGATTGAGTCACCCTTTTTTTCTATATCACAAAGGCTTCTCAGTGCGCGGAACTTAAATAAGCGCTGAAGCTAAAGATTCGAGAGCTGGTATATCAGACTGTTTCATACGGCTCTTGATAGTAACCATTGGCTCAACTACCTCGATGCCGTTCATGGCGGAGAGCATCTCACGCATGACGCGGCCGGCCGACGGAGCCCACGATCCGTTCTCAATGATAGCGACCTTGCGGTTGCAGAATCCCTTTATCTGGAGACGGTGCAGGAACTCATACATGGGGGTGAACACGCCTGCATCATATGACGATGCCGCCAGCACCAGCTTGGAGTGACGGAAAGCGTCCTCCACGTTCTCGGCAAAGTCAGAGCGGCAAAGGTCACTTACCTCAACGCGGGGAGCACCTTTGGCACGCAGGATCTCAGCCAGTTTCTGGGCTGCGACCATTGTGCCGCCGTGTATGGAGGCACAGGCTATGAAAATGCCCTCTGTCTCTACTGCGTAATTGCTCCATGTATTATAGAGGTCTATATACTCCGACAGATTATCCTCAAGGATAGGACCGTGCAGAGGACGGATGGTCTTGATTGGAAGCTCTGCCAGCTTACCCAACAGGGTACGCACCGGAGCGCCGTACTTACCTACTATGTTGAAGTAGTAGCGACGGGCCTCACATGCCCAGTCATCATCATCACGGCCATAGAATCCGCACTTGCTCAAGGCACCGAACTTACCCACGGCATCAGCACTGTAGAGAGCGCCGTCGGCCTCATCAAACGATACCATAACCTCCGGCCAGTGAACCATGGGAGCGCCGATGAACTTAAGGCTGTGACTGCCCAGTTCAAGAACGGAACCCTCCTTGACAGCCAGAGTGCGTCCGTCAATCTGAATGCCCTCAAAGAACTGCTCCAGCATCTGGATAGCTTTGGCGCTGGCAACAAGGGTAATGGCGGGGTATTCGGCAAGAACCCAAGCGATAAGGGCTGAGTGATCAGGCTCCATATGGTGAACAACCAGATAGTCTGGCTGGCGGCCGGCAAGAGCCTCCTGCAGGTTAGCCTTCCACTCATCGGCCTTGCGTGCATCGGCAGTATCCATTATGGCAACCTTGTCATCAAGGATCACGTATGAGTTATACGCCATTCCCTCAGGGACAATATACTGACTCTCAAACAGGTCCAGATCAAGATCATCAACACCGATGTACCTTACCTTGTCATTCAGATTCCTTATCATAGCCTAAACTTTTTATTGAGACACAAAAATAGAAAATCCACTTGATAATATGAAAGCGATTCCTATATTTGCAAAAAGAGTATTAACCTAAACAATAACGATTATGAGCAAGTACGTATGCGATATGTGCGGCTGGGAGTATGATCCCGCCCAGGGCTATCCTGAGGGTGGAATAAAACCGGGTACCCCCTGGGAGGAAGTACCCGATGATTTTGTATGCCCTATGTGCGGTGTAGGAAAGGATCAGTTCTCGGCAGAGTGACCAGCCTTTGACACCAGGGTAATAAGTACAGAACCTAAAATGCCGGCAGCCAGCGAGCCAACAAGAATGGCTATCTTGCCGGCATTTCTCATTTCCTCAACCACAGCCACATCCTGGAATGAGAGTGTATCAACAAAGATGGACATGGTAAATCCGATACCTCCCAGGCAGGCCACAGCAAAGAACATAGCCCAGTTGGCCTTATCGGGCATGGCGCAGGCACGTGTCTTGATGGCCAGGTAGCTGAACAGTGTGATGCCCACAGGCTTGCCCAGCACCAGACCCAGGAAGATACCCAGACCCACGCCGCCGGCCACGCCCTGCGTATTGAAGATATTGAAGTATGAAAGGTCCGGTATCTCAACACCGGCATTAGCCAGCGCAAAGACGGGCATGATGGCAAAATTAACCCACGGTGAGAGGGCATGCTCCACACGGTAGCTCATGTCAAGCGATCCGTAGGCTGTCTTGTGGATGCGACGCAGGAAATGACGCTGCGGACCATTGGGAAACATGGTCTCATCATCAACCTGATCAAAACTGAGCAGTTTCTGCGAGAAGAACTTGATCTTGTGCAGAACATATGGGCGCTCAAAACGAGCCTTGGACGGGATGACAAACGCCATTACCACACCCGACATGGTTGCATGGATACCTGAGTAGTAGAACAGTATCCAGAGCATGATGGCCAGCACAAGATAAACCCAGATAT
>Ga0265298_10006138_pt1 | contig 14916 bp, 8 predicted proteins | sample AusTroGonzalo_MG_3_FD_193486 | JGI IMG/M metagenome (GOLD analysis project Ga0265298, IMG submission 193486) | Bovine rumen microbial communities from tropical cattle in Woodstock, Queensland, Australia - Gonzalo_01 | ecosystem: Host-associated > Mammals > Digestive system > Stomach > Rumen ... | reverse complement strand
AAAAACCCCGCTTGATTTAGCAACAGATGGGCAGATAAAGCAGCTATTATCAAATTAGCCGTTTTATACTCTATCCAAAGATGTTCCTTGTTCACGTTTTTTTAAGCAAAGAGCAGCACCCCAGAATCTTTCATCTTGAAGTGCTGCTCAGGCTCTTACCGTTAGACGGTTTGAGCAGTAGTTAGTTCACGAGGCCTGTGCCTAATGAGGAGCCATGTCTGTTCGAAGAAGAGCTTGCGGCCAGCTATAGAGCCTTCCAGCGATTTCCTTGTCGTTCCGTCGGAATGAACAGGTAAACATGGGGGGTAAAAAACACAAAAACAAAAAGCGAAAAAAAAACGAGTAGCGTAGCTAAACATCTATTTCCCTCTTGATTGGTTGAACGATACATTGAGGGTATTATGGGATATGTTTTTGTATAGTTAAACACACCTTTTGTGGGAAAGTGCAAATTTATACTTTAAATATACACTTTCCCGCTTGTTCTAAAAAGGCATCTTCAATGAAGCTTCGTGAATCCCGAGATAAGGGGGGGACTGTTCTTCCGAAAACCGTAAGAGCTTTCCTCGGCACTCTGCAGTAGTCAGGACGAAACGGACGTGTTTTTTTTACTTATTGCTTTATGGAGAAAAAATTAAACAGAAAGAATGAAACAGATAGAATTATACAATAAGATGTTTCAAAACTGCGTCCGGCACGTCCAGCGCGCCGTCCTTAATCAGATTCACGCCCCTTTCAGTATCTCCAGAACCTGCCGGAGAGTACTGTCGGCTGTAGCTTCCAACTGTTTTCTGACCGACATAAGCACTTTCCACTCCTATTGTTGATCGCTACCGGAGCCACTGATCACCGTTTTTTTCTTAAAAAAACAAAAAACAGGCGTTTCGGGCTTGATATTGCGGCTGTTAAGAATTATAGTATTGCACGATTTGTACAGCACCCGCCTCAATTAACCCCTCGTGACCGGGCGGCCGACCGCGTTGCCCGGCGAAATGGAATCCGATGATCAATATCCGCAAGCTGGAAGCCGACCTCTGGGAATCCGCTGATCTTCTCCGCGCCGATTCCAAGCTCACCTCGAATCAATACTGCATGCCCGTCCTGGGCCTGATTTTCCTGCGTTACGCGTACAGCCGCTTCAAGAAGGTGGAGGCGGAGATCCTGAAAAACCGTCCTTCGCGCGGCGGAAAAGTCATGCCCGTGGAGGCCAGCGATTTCGCGGCGAAGAGCGCGCTCTTCCTGCCGAGGGAGGCGCAGTACGATCTTCTGGTCAATCTGCCCGGAGACATCGCGTCCGCAGGGCTGACCGGCATCGACGGCCACCCGATCAAAAGCCTCGGCGAGGCGGTCAACAACGCCATGCTGCTGATCGAGGCCCAGAGCGAACAGCTCACCGGCGTCCTCCCCCAGACCTACACCGACTTCTCCGACGGCCTCCTGGCCGAGCTGCTGCGCATCTTCAACAACGATCAGATCGACTCCGTGGGCGGCGACGTGATCGGCCGCATCTACGAATACTTCCTGAACAAGTTCGCCAAGAACATCGCCTCCGACGACGGCGTCTTCTTCACGCCGAAATCCCTGGTGAAGATGATCGTGAACGTCATCGAGCCGAAGAAAGGCACGCTGCTGGACCCCGCCTGCGGTTCGGGCGGCATGTTCATCCAGAGCGGCGACTTCGTGAACGCGGCGGGCATGAACGCCAACAGCTCCATGACCTTCTTCGGACAGGAAAAGGTGAAGTACAACGCCCAGCTCTGCCTCATGAACATGGCGGTGCACGGCCTGACCGGAAAGATCATGTCCGGCGACGACGCCAACAGCTTCTACCACGACGCCTACAGCCTGAACGGCTGCTGCGACTACGTCATGGCGAATCCGCCGTTCAATGTGGACAAGGTCAAGGCCGAATCCTGCGAGAATGCCGGGCGTCTCCCGTTCGGTCTGCCCGGCGTGAACAAGAAGACCAAGGAAGTCGGCAACGCCAACTACCTGTGGATCTCCTACTTCTACTCCTACCTCAACGAACGCGGCCGGGCGGGCTTTGTCATGGCATCCTCCGCCACGGACAGCCAGGGCAAGGACAAGGAAATCCGCGAACACCTCGTCAGGACCGGCCATGTGGATGTGATGGTCTCGGTCGGGAACAATTTCTTCTACACCAAGTCGCTGCCGTGTTCCCTGTGGTTCTTCGATAAGGCGAAGGGCGAGGCGGCGAAAGGCAAGGTGCTGTTTCTCGACGCCCGGAATTACTACACCGTGGTGGACCGCACCCTGAACGAGTGGAGCGAATGGCAGCTGAAGAACCTGAACGCCATCGTGTGGCTCTATCGCGGCGAGGTGGAGAAATACACAGCCCTGCTGAAAGAATATCGCCGTAATCTCCGTGCGAAAGCCGGTGCCGCCGAGGCCGGGAAGTCTGCGTTGGAAGAAGCCGTGCGCCGGGAATCCTTCGCCGACATCGTGTCCGGTTTGACCGATGCTCTAACCGAGTTGCGGAAGACGGCGAAAGCCGAGGTGGAAGCCGCTGAAAAACGCGAAAAGAAGAAAACACAGCAGCTATATGACGAGCGGGTCGCGTATGTCGAAGACATGCTGTCCGAGGCGAAGGAAGCGCAGTGGCTCGTCGAGAAATTCGGCGACGGAGTTTATACGGATGTGCTCGGCCTCTGCAAGGTGGCGGACATCGACGAGATCGAAGCCAAGGGCTGGTCGCTGACACCCGGTGCATATGTGGGCGTTGCACCTGTCCAGGACGATGGTGTGGACTTCGCCGGTCGCATGGCGGAGATTCATCGGGAACTGCTCGCGCTTCAGGCCGAATCCAACACCCTCATGGACACCATCTCGAAAAACATGGAGGAGATGGGGCTGTGAATGTAAAGAATGTAGTCCTTGGAGATATAGCGGATATCTGCCTGGGAAAGATGCTTGATCAAGCTAAGAACAAGGGCGAGTATCAGCCTTATCTCGCAAATGTCAATGTTAGATGGGGTGGTTTTGATCTTGAAAATCTCCCGAAAATGAGATTTCAAGAAAGTGAAGAAGAACGATATGGTTTGCGTTACGGCGACATTCTCGTCTGCGAAGGTGGGGAGCCGGGAAGGTGCGCGATATGGAAAGATCAAATACCTGATATAAAATTTCAAAAAGCTTTGCATCGTGTGCGTGTTCATGAAAAAGATGCGGATTACAGATGGTTATTTTATCGCTTCCTCTATGCGAAATCCAGAGGGGAGTTTGACCAATATTTCTCTGGAACGACAACCATAAAACATATGCCGGGAGAAAAGATTGTTAAGATTAAACTCGCACTCCCGAACTTAAAGATTCAAAAGCGAATTGGTGATATACTATCTTCCTATGATGACCTGATTGAAAACAATCGGAAGCAGAGCAAGTTGTTGGAAGAGGCGGCACAGCGACTGTACAAGGAATGGTTCGTCGACCTCCGCTTCCCCGGCTATGAAGATACCCCTATTCACGACGGCATCCCGGACGGGTGGATGATTGGTGAATTAGGAACAATAGCCATTGATGCAGGAAAGAATGAAAAGAAAGAGAACGCCAACCAGTATTCTTGCTATTTACCAATAGACTGTTTGCCAAGAGAATCTCTGACATACACGGATAAGAACGATATTTCTCTTGCTGAAAGTTCACTAGTCGGATTCAAACAGAATGACATATTGTTTGGTGCAATGCGGCCATATTTTCATAAGGTTGTTGTTGCACGTGACAAGGGGCTTACGCGTTCGACGTGCTTTGTTGTTAATGCCAAAGAAGAGGATTGCTGGGCATACCTGTTGATGCTTCTCTTTTCCAAGGATACGGTGGATTATGCAACAAAGATATCCGTTGGAACTACGATGCCCTATGTCCGATGGAAAGATTTTGTTCAAATGCCTGCGATCATTCCAGCAAAGAGCATCTGTCTTCAATTTCAAAATTATATAACTCCGATCGTTAATCGCATTTCTTGCCTCGCATCAAGTATCGAAAAACTAATACAATCCCGCGATCGTCTTCTTCCCAAACTCATGACCGGAGAAATGGAGGTATAATTATGAAATGGTTTGAATGGTCGTTTGATGGTTTTGGAACTGCTTTGTCATCTGCTATTTTGAAACTTGTGACCCGAAATAAAAACAATAAGTTAGGGGAAAATGTTACAAGCATCACCCAAACTCAAAAAGCAAGAGATTTTGCGAGACAAGAACAGAAACTTGTTTTCAATAAATGTGATGCAGCTAAAACTGAAACTGCTAATGCGCCATCTCAGGAACAATATTCCAGTAACAAAGCTGAACCGTTGCAAGGAAATGGTATAAGTATTTTGAGCAATATCCCAACACAAAAAGCAGGAGATGGTGCTCAACAGATTCAAGCGATAGGTGGCGTCATTAATATAGGCGTTTCAGAGGAGCGTGTTAGAGCTATTTTTGCGGAACTTATTCCTGTTGCGCTCAAAAAGTATACAAAAGAGACTGGCGAAAACAAACAAATAATCATGCAAGAATTTGAAAAAAGATTGATGCTTAAATTGCCGCAATCCGATAATTCATTACAAGCCTTTTCAACTCCAAGTTTTCAACCCCTATTAACGGATGCGCTACAGTCTGCTGCCAAAACAGATAGAGAAGAATATTATGACATCCTAACGGATTTGCTAGCTTGCCTTATCAAGAATCAGGAAGACCGTAAAATGCAAGTTGGAATTCATCAGGCCATTAGAATAGTTGGTGAAATAGAATACAACTCTCTTTGCGCATTGACAGCTGTTCATGCTTTTGAAAAGTTCTGTCCAGAGCCGGGAATGTGCTTTGCAGGGTTAAATAGGATAAACCAAACATTCAGCAAAATAATGGATCAAGAACTTCCTTCTGGAATAGATTGGTTAGAGCATTTAGAAACACTTGGAGCAGTTCGTCTGTATCCGCAATCAATGGAAATGCAGGGAGTTATCGAGCATTACTCTTCAACAATGAACGGCTATTTATGTGTGGGGATAAAAAAGGATTCAGAGGACTATGAAAAGGCCATCTTTATGCTTGATGCTGCTGGAATAGGACATAAATGTTTGATTCCCAATGAGTGCTTGGATGGTTATGTCAGACTGCCTATTGCAAATGAGAATGCAATAGACAAACTTTATTTCGACAGAGGTACAGAGCATGTTTACCTCAATTGCGAGCAGAAGCAAATCCTCAGGCAAATATGGAAGATGTATTCACAAGATCCTTCTTTGCAGCAACAGGTCAAGAATAAGTTTGCGAATATTTTGGATTTCTTTGATGCATTGCGCAGATATAGATTTTGGTGGGATTCAATACCACAACCTTTTAACAATACGCTTGTGGGACGGATTCTGGCACATGCAAACGCAAGGCGTTGCGATCCTGAACTTCCCGATTTTCAATGGTGAGTGAAGAGTTGGGAGCCACAGCGATTCTAATATTCTTCATAAAAAAATACAATTGGATTTTTCTAAAAGAAATGAGAGGAGAAACAATGGAAAAAGTCATAGAAACACTAAAATGGCTATTCGATGGAATAGGAACAGAGGCAATAGGTATTGCAATTGGATTAATTATACCTTGTGGTGTAGGGGTTATTATATGGCGGCGATGCACGAAAAGCCGAATGATTCAAAAAGCAGGTGATTCTTCGGAACAAAAACAAATACTAATCATTGATTCGGACAGCCCTTCCGAACACAAAAATGAACAAGAAAAAAACGTTGTGGTTTTGAAACAAATAGCCGGCGACAATTCAAAACAAACTCAAATCCGGGAAATCAGGAAATGAATAATGATAAGCTAACGCAAAAGGCTGGCGACAATGCCCAACAAATGCAGGCTGGGACAATCGTTGTAAATAATTATAACACCGGGATAACAGAGAAACGGGCTCGCGAGATTGCGGATGAACAAATCAAACACGCACTTGAAATGTATTCTAAGGAAGCTTATGAAAAAGGAGTAGAGCGTGTTTTCAAGTTTTTGGATCGTCTTATAGCAAAGATCTCGCGAATTGAAAACGCATTTCAGTCGTTCGCGGAACCGTCCTTCTTAAAATATTTACGAGATGCACAAGAATCTGCTGCGTCAACAGATCAAGAAGAGGATCATGATATATTGGCAGAACTTCTTGCTTGCCATATAAAAAACAAAAACGACCGCAAACAAAGCTCTGCGATTCATCAGGCGATTAAGATCATTTCCGAAATAGACAACGATGCTCTTTGTGGATTAACTGTAGCGCATATGTTTATTAATTTTATGCCAGGAAAGGATTCCTGTCAAGAGGGATTAACAATAATGAATAATCTTTTTAGTAAATTGCTATATCAGGATCTCCCAACAGATTATTATTGGCTGGACCGTTTGGATATTCTTCGTGCTGTTCGTATTATGCCAAAGGGATATACAAAAAAAGGCGTCTATGAATACTATTCTTTACATACAGGATATATATGTGTAGGGATTAAAGAAAATTCTGAAATTCATAAAAAAGCAATTGATTTTCTTGAATCTGCAAAAATAAGCAGATTTCTATTACAACCAAATGAGTTTTTAGAGGGGTATCTTCGACTTCCGTTGAATGATGAAAAGTCAATTAATGAAGGTGCTTTTGCAACTGAAACAGGTAATATCCCATTTTCTAATGAACACAAGCAAGCCTTAAAGGATGTTTTAAGTATATACGCGCATGATCCTCATTTACAAACACAGGTTCAAGAAAACTTCATAAGGAAGTGGGATTCTTTTGAGTCACTGCATAAATTTAGATTGTGGTGGGATACTATACCTCACGCATTTGAAATTACGTCTGTAGGAAGCATTCTTGCCCACACAAATGCAAAGCGCTGTGATCCAGATCTTCCTGTTTTAATTACAAACTGGGAAAAACAATCATGAGCTACGATTATTCTGAAAATATCCTTGTACAGGAAAGCGCCGGGAAGCTCCTTCAGGATGAGCTTGGCTGGAATGTCAAGTTCGCCTACAACACAGAGGTGCTGGGAATAGACGGGACGTTCGGGCGGAAGTCGTACCGGGACATCCTGCTCGTGCGGTATTTCCGCGCTGCCCTGCAACGTCTGAACCCATGGATGACCGAAGATCAGATATCGGAAGCTCAGAAGAAACTGGAAAACCGCCTGTCCACTGCATCGCTCCTGCAGACCAACGAGGAGAAGTATTTCCTGATCCGCGACGGCATCCCGGTGACGGTGAAGAAGCCGGACGGGAAGACGGAGACAAAGACCGCCACGGTGATCGACTTCCAACGCCCGGAGAACAACGAATTCCTGGCGATCAAGGAGCTGAAGATTCACGGCGAACTGTACCGGCGGCGGACGGACATCGTGGGATTCGTGAACGGCCTCCCGCTGCTCTTTGTGGAATTGAAAAAGACGGCGGTGGACGTGCGGCACGCTTACGAGGACAATTATACCGACTACCTGGACACGATCCCGCATCTTTTCTACTACAACGCATTCCTGATCCTCTCCAACGGGTTGTCGGCGAAGGTGGGGACGCTCGGCAGCAAGTACGGGTTCTTCCACGAATGGAAGCGTCTGGCGGAACAGGACCAGGGGAGCGTGGCGCTGGAGACCATGCTGCGCGGCATCTGCCGGAAAGAGAACTTCCTGGACCTGCTGGAAAACTTCATCCTCTACGACCGGTCCAACGGGACCACGACCAAAATCCTCGCCCAGAACCACCAGTACCTCGGTGTGAACGAGGCCGTCAGGGCATACGAGGCGCGCAAGCTCAACAACGGGAAGCTGGGCGTCTTCTGGCACACGCAGGGCTCCGGCAAGAGCTATTCCATGGTCTTCCTGGCGAAAAAGATCCGCCGCAAGTTCGCCGGATCGCCGACGATCGTGGTGCTGACCGACCGCGATGAACTGAACAACCAGATCAGCGAGACGTTCGAGAACTGCGGATTGCTCGGTCAGACGAAGGCGGAAACGTTCATCGCCTCCAGCGGCGACGACCTTGTCCAGAAACTGAACAGGAACCCCGGCTTCATCTTCACGCTGATCCAGAAGTTCAACCAGCCGGACGCGAAGCCGATCTACCCCGACCACGACATTATCATCATGTCGGACGAAGCACACCGCAGCCAGTACGGCATCTTCGCCAACAACATGGTGAACCTGCTGCCGACGGCCGCCCGTATCGGCTTTACCGGGACGCCGATCTTCGCCAGCGACAACATCACCACCCGCACCTTCGGCAACTACGTCTCCGTGTACGATTTCAAGCGCGCCGTGGAGGACGGCGCAACCGTCCCGCTGTATTACGAGAACCGAGGCGAGAAGATCCAGAATCTGAAAAACCCGGAGATCACGGACCGCATCCTGGACGCGATTGAGAACGCGGACATCGACGTGGACCAGCAGGCCAAGTTGGAAGCGGAGTTCGCAAAGGAAATCCACCTCATGACCGCCGAACCACGTCTGCGGTCCATCGCCAGGGACTTCGCCCGGCATTATTCCGACCTGTGGACCAGCGGGAAGGCGATGTTCGTGTGCCTGAACAAGGTCACGTGCGTCCGCATGTACAACTACGTGCAGGAATACTGGGCGCAGGAGATCGAGGAGTTGAAGGCGCAGATCAAGACGGCCTCGCAGCAGGAGGCGCTGGAACTGGAACGCAAGCTCAAGTGGATGCAGGAAACGGAAATGGCCGTGGTCGTCAGCCAGGAGCAGAACGAGATCAAGACCTTCGAAAAGTGGAACCTGGATATCAAGTACCATCGGGAGAAGATGGAGAAGCGGAAGCTCGACAAGGAATTCAAGGACGCTGCGAATCCGCTCCGCGTGGTCTTCGTGTGCGCCATGTGGCTGACCGGCTTTGACGTGAAATGTCTGTCCTGCCTGTACCTCGACAAGCCGTTGAAGGCGCACACGCTGATGCAGACGATCGCACGCGCCAACCGTGTGAGCGAGGGGAAAAGCAACGGCCTGATCCTCGACTACATCGGCATCGTCAAGGCCCTGCGCAAGGCGCTCGCCGACTACACGGCGAACGTCGGAGGCCAAGGCGGGGACGATCCCACCATTGACAAGAGCAAGCTCATCGAACACATCCTTGAAACGATTGATGCGGCAAAAGCGTTCCTGAAGGCCCGCGATTTCGAGCTGAACGACCTGATTGCCGCGTCAGGATTTGAGAAGATGAAGCTGCTGAAGGCCGCTGCGGACGCCGTGTGCGTGAACTTGGAGGACCGGAAGACGTTCTGCACCTGTGTGGCGGAGTTGAAGCGGTTGATGAAGTATGCCGACCACGAAGCCGTCACCAAAGAAACCCGTAAGGAATACGAAGCCCTCGCGGCGATCTATGCCGAACTCCAGAAGAAGCGCAGCAACGCCGACACGACCGACCTGATGGTCCAGATCAATTCGATCATCAGCGAATACGTCAAGCTGGAAGACACCTCGGACGAAGACAAGAAAAAGCCGCCCAGGATCGACATCAGCAAAATCGACTTCGACCGCCTGCGTCAGGAGTTCGAGAGGGTGAAGACGAAGCACCTTATCCTGAAAGATCTGGAGGAGCTGATCCAGCAGGGGCTGGCCCGTATGCTGCTGGCGAACCCGAACCGCATCAACTATTACGAGCGATACCAGAAGATCATCACGGCGTACAACAGCGAACAGGACCGGGCCACGATCGAGAAGACCTTCATGGACCTGTTGGCCCTGGCGGACAGTCTGAACGACGAAGAACAGCGCTACGTGCGGGAAGGATTCTCCAGCGACGAGGAACTGTCCATGTACGACATGCTGTTCCGGGACGATTTGTCGAAGAGTGATATCCAGAAGCTCAAGAAAGTCGCCGTCGATCTGCTCCAGAAGGTCAAGGCCAAGATCGCGGAACTCGATCACTGGACGGACAAGCAGGAAACCCGGGCGGAAGTTGACATTCTGATCCGCGAAGTCCTATGGAAAGAACTCCCGGATACCTACGACGACCTCAGCGTTGCCGCATGTCGCCAGCAGGTCTTCGAGTACGTCTTCACGCGCTACAAGGAAGTGTCGTGAATCAGTTTCTCGGAAGATTTCGAAAATGAGGGAGCGGAACGCATTCTGCGTAATCTTATGAGAAAAACAGCTTGAAAAGTATCGAAAAGGGGAGTATATTTCCGACAAATCATCTCAAAGGCGAAACGTTATGGCGCGTTTTTTCTACCACAACCATATTCGAAGTTTCCTTGCCGACACGAATAATGCTATTCTTGGTGCGTTGGCGAGGAACAACGCCTTTGACCTGACAGAATTGCAACGTAATGCCTGGCTTTTTGAAATCTCTTGCTTAAAACAGATCTTGCAAGACGAATCTGAAGGTCAGATCATCTTTGAATATTCGATCCCTCGTTTGGGCAAGCGGATTGATGCGGTATTGCTGCTACATGGTATTGTTTTTGTCTTGGAATTCAAGGTCGGAGCGACTGACTACCTTCGCCAGGACACGGAACAAGTCTGGGACTACGCGCTTGACTTGAAAAACTTCCATGAGGCCAGCCGCGACTTGACGATAGTCCCGATTTTGATTGCTTCCGACGCAGAACAGTCTTCCATTGTGCAAGAAGTATCCCGGTATGACGATCATGTATTTGAGCCGGTTCAAACCAACTCGCAGGTTCTTCCCGCCATTATTGCGAGGTTCGCAAAGCAATACGCACAAAACACCGACTTATCCCGATGGGCATTCAGCCGTTATATGCCGACTCCGACAATCATTCAAGCGGCGAGCTCACTTTATCTGAATCACTCTGTTGCCGAAATCACCCGCACAGAGGCATCCGGCGAGAATCTACAGCGGACCAGTGAATTTGTCATGAATGTCATCGAGCATTCCCGGACGAACGGCGAAAAGTCCATTTGTTTTGTAACCGGCGTTCCAGGCGCGGGCAAAACATTGGTCGGGCTCAACATAGCTGTTCGCCAGTTCGAGAAAAAAGATTTGGCGGTGTACCTTTCTGGCAATCAGCCGTTGGTATCGGTTTTGAGCGAGGCGCTGGCACGAGATAAAAAGCGCCAGGAAGAAGAACGTAATCCGGGAACTCGTTACAACTTGACGGATGCACGGCGAAATGTCAAGTCCTTTATTCAAATAGTCCACCACTACCGAGACAATACACTGAACAAGTTGAAAATGCCGATTCGAAATGGTGTTTTGGAAATCGATCCAGCGAAGGTGGACAAACACAAAGATGATGGATATTCCGAAGTCGAACATGTTGCTATTTTTGATGAGGCACAGCGAGCTTGGACAAAACTGCATTTAGCAAACTGGCTTAGTCGTAAAAAAGGATTTGTCGATTTCCCCATGTCCGAACCAGAGTTTCTGATTTGGTCTTTGAATTTGCGCGAGGATTGGGCTGTGATTGTCTGCTTGGTCGGTGGAGGACAGGAAATCAACACCGGCGAAGCGGGGATTGGTGAATGGCTGCGGGCAGTTAACGACCGTTTTCCCGACTGGAATGTGTTTATCTCGGATCAACTGACAGGCAAAGAGTATGCTGAAGGCGAACTGGAAACTTTACTTCAGGCCAACAAGCATGTGGAACGAAGCCACGAGCTCCATTTGGCCGTTTCCATGCGTTCGTTCCGTGCAGAACAGCTTTCTTCGTTCGTGCATCATCTGCTGGAGGGCAATGTTGCGGAATCGCAGAGGCTTTTAACAACACTGAAGGACAAATATCCCATCGTACTAACGCGGGACCTTGATGCAGCAAAAGATTGGCTGCGCAAACAGGCCCGTGGGACGGAACGCTATGGTATGGTTGTTTCGTCTCAAGCGCAGCGTCTGCGCCCGCTCGCCATCGATGTTCGCTGCAAACCGGATACAGTGCATTGGTTTCTGGATGACATCACAGATATTAGATCCTCGCAGTTCCTGGAAGATGCGGCCTCTGAGTTTGACGTACAGGGTTTGGAACTCGATTGGACTTGCCTTGTCTGGGACGGTGATCTGCGTCGCACCAACGGCACTTGGCAAAACTTCGAGTTCAAGGGGAACAGATGGTTGACCATTCGCGCTGAAGAACGCAAAGCATATCAGATCAACGCCTACCGCGTACTACTCACACGAGCACGCCAGGGCATGGTAATTTGTGTCCCCGAAGGCAATCCAGATGATGCGACTCGGCTTCCTGCCTTCTATGACGGGATATATCAATACTTGAAACAAATCGGACTAGAAGATATAGCCAATGTGCGTGTGATATAACACAAAAAAGTTTGGAAGCAGTAGAAAAAAAATATCAACATTGTTTCCAGATTTGTAATTGCATCTTAATCTCTCAGATTATACCATTGGTACAATCCTTTGTGAATAAAAAGTCTTTAAAGCCATACCTGGGTTCAAGCTCAAAACAGCCCGCCGGAAAGCTGATGCTTGCTTAGATTTTTTATTCTAGACCGTTTTCCGGTCATGGTCAAAACTGAATCACATCAAAGATGGCATCGGTTTCATGAGTTCACGGATGCCTGATTATCTTATTCCGACGAAGGCTTGACTTCCCACACGCCATTGCGTTTCCCGTTTTTGCGTTCAAGCAGACCTTTTTCCTGAAGGGCCTTGGTCAGACGCTTTGCTGTTCGTTCCGACTTCCCGATTTGCTCCGCCAGCATTTTCTGCGTTGCCTTCGGATTTTCCCGAAGGAAATCCAGTGCGACCTTTTCCAAAGTGCCATCGTGGCACTTTGAAATGGCACTTTGGACAGATTGCCCTTCTTTCCAAAGAATGTGGCAGAACCGGTTTTTGAGTTCATTCTTCCCCTGGAAGATCAGGTTCTCAAAGAAGCGTTCCAAATATATCGTGGTAGAGGCTATGCCGTGAGCAAAGTTGTTGTAGTTCGCCCGAACCAGAGCATTGCGGAAATACCATGAATACTGCTTGAACGGCTCATTGCTGACCTGGAATCCGAACTTGCGCAGGTACAGAATCGTGAACACGGCTGTCGTTCTGGTGTTGCCCTCCATGAACGGATGAATCTGCCAGAGCCCGGAAATGAATTTGCAGATATGTTTGACCGATTCCTGCGGAGAGAGCCCGTAATACGAAAACCTGCGTTCCTGGAAGAAATCGTATTCGATCGTTTCCTTCAGCAGATCGGCAGGGGCATAGGTGACACTTTCTCCATCCAATACCCATTCCTTCTTGGAAATATTCACCTTGCGGTATTTCCCCGCATGTGGGTAGACCCCATTGAAAAGTCTTTTGTGCAGACGGGAATACTCCTCCGGAATGAACGCAAACGCATCTTCGGCAAGGATCGCCGCAATTCTCGTGGCCACGATGTCCGCTTCATCCGTCCTGTCGGCAGCAAGCTTGCGTCCTTCTTCCGTTCGGTAATACTCCGCAATGCGTTCTTCCGCTGCCGCCAGGTCAATCTTTCCCTCAATATGCTCTTTTGCCGTATTCAGCAGATAATGGGAATTCTTCAGCCTGTCGACATCCTGGAGACCGATGGCGATCTGCCAGTTCTCGGCACGCTGTCTCCGTGTCGTTTCCCCCTGAACGATATACTTGTCGAAGATATGCCCGTTATCCTTGCTCATTTTGAGGTGGCTCTCTGATTCCTGTTTTCGGTGTGGTTATAAAATACACTCCTATGACCGTATTTGCAAGCTGGAATCGATGCCGGGAGGAGACTATTTCCCAAAAAAACATGGGGTGGAATCAGGTTTGAGCTGAAACAACCTGGCTGAGCATCATGCCGTTTTCAATGGACGGCGGTGCTCAGGAGCCCCAAAACGATTCCTGCTTCGCATGTTTTGACCCTAGGCGGAGTATGAGCACGTTTTTGGTGACCGAAAACGATTCCCGCCAACTATGAATGATCCAAACGCTATTCGCAGCCTATTCATCATCGGATTATGGCGTTTAAAGATTCCTTGATTTCAACTGATTTCACCGCCACCATGAAAAAACTGCGCGTCCTCTCCGGACGCGCTTTTGCTTTTTCGTATCCTTCTCATCAAAGCGCTGTGTGCAAGCGCTTTGCGAAGACTTATCTTCTTCCTTCTATCGGACACAGAAAGTGCTGTTCTAATCCGAAATCGGAAAAAATGCCCCCTTTCTTTCTCTGTTTTCTCCGAAAAGAGGACCATGTCCTACCTATGCGCTGAATGCGTAACCTCTCGCATAAACACGCTAAAAACACACTCATTTAGTCACTCGACATGGAGAAAGTATGCTCAAAAAAAGCACTCCAAAGCATAAGGAAGACAAAACCATGTCCTTCATTCTTGCCCCAAATCGCGGACATTGTTTTGCATTAAAGCAAAGGTCTGTTTATGCTTTTTCAGCGCATAAAGTCCTCATGCCGCGCGAGGCAAAGTGAGCTTGGACACTTGAAATATCAAGAATCTCTTTCGCTTATCTTGCTTTGGAGTTCGCGCATTTTTTCGCGATAGGAGGCAGGATTGATTTGGCGAAGTTTTTGAGCCTCTTTATACTCAAATAAATGGCGCGTATGCCTATGAGACGCGAAACAAAGTCCTCCACATTTGGAGGTAATGGGTTTTGAGTGAATAATGCACTTATGCCTTATTCAGCGCATAACTCACCTGACCTCTCGCGAGGAGGAATGAGCTCACGGAGAAACGGAGAAAGCGGTAATGTCGCTGGGGTATGATTAATCCCCGCTGAACAAATGAGGGTGTCGCCGGAGAATTCGTCGAATCTGCCAGTCTTTCAATTGTTCGAGATCGCAGTGGCAGACGAACTGAGGCTGGTGGCGTAGCAGATCATCCCAATATATTGATGTCTTCTTCTCCACCAGCGTCCAGTCGATATACTTTTCCAGATGAGGCTGATATGCGATGAATGATAGCCAGAGGTCCGCATGCTTTTCAGCATGACAAATCCTTCTTTTTTTGGGGGGGGGGAG
>Ga0265298_10006137_pt1 | contig 14920 bp, 15 predicted proteins | sample AusTroGonzalo_MG_3_FD_193486 | JGI IMG/M metagenome (GOLD analysis project Ga0265298, IMG submission 193486) | Bovine rumen microbial communities from tropical cattle in Woodstock, Queensland, Australia - Gonzalo_01 | ecosystem: Host-associated > Mammals > Digestive system > Stomach > Rumen ... | reverse complement strand
AACTGGAATTATTGATTTTGAGAATCGAAATCATATTTAACTTACAAAAGTTAGTTAAATCTAACCAAATGCCGAATTTAGTTTAAATTTGGCTCTAAATCCTTGTCGAAAACATATATATACCCAATCGGTTAGCGTGGACTAACATTTAATTAAAATAGTAATTGAGGTGTGTTTATGTATATCGAGACTAGAGACCTTAAGAAGTCTTATGGAGAAGGCGGAAGTTTTGTTCAGGTGCTTAAAGGTGTCAGTATTAAAGTCGACAAAGGTGAAATGTGTGTAATACAGGGCACTTCAGGTTCAGGAAAATCAACATTGCTTAATTGTATCGGAGGGCTTGATGTAATAGATTCCGGTAACGTATCTGTTGCAGGAACTCTTGTTGAAGGCTTAAAGGGCGAGAAGTTATCAGATTACAGAAGAGCTAATCTCGGATTCATTTTCCAGTTCTATAATCTGGTTCCTAACCTTACTGTCAGGGAGAATATCCAGGTCTGCGAATATCTGACCAAGGATCCGCTTAATATGGATGAACTGATCGAAGTCTTAGGGCTTACTGAGCACCAGTATAAGTTTCCCTCGCAATTGTCAGGCGGACAGCAGCAGCGTTGTGCTATTGCGAGGGCACTGGTTAAGAACCCGAAGGTGTTGCTTTGCGATGAGCCTACCGGTGCTTTGGATTCAAAGACTTCAAGAGACATCCTTGTGTTACTGGAAAAGATCAATAAACAGTATGGGACGACCATGCTGATCGTAACTCATAATAATTCGATAAAGAACATGGTAGATCATGTTATCTATCTCAAGGACGGCGAGATCTATAAAGACTATATGAATGAGAATAAGATACCTGCCTCGGAACTGGAGGATCTCTGATATGGGGTGGATATTGTTTAAGAGAGCTCTCCGCGATCTTAAATCAGGGTTTGCGAGATATATAGCATTATCACTGCTGATCATATTTTCGCTGTTTATAGTCATAAGTCTTATGGCTTCTGCAGATACGATAATCGACAGTACCGTTATATCTGACAGGGAACTTTGCTGTGAAGACGGTGAGTTCTCGGTTTTCGTACCGCTTCGTGATGAAGAGCTAGCTAAGATAACCGGTCGCGGCGTTTCAATAGAGAAGATGTTCTATGTTGATTATGCACTCAATGAGAATCAGGTATTAAGAGCATTTAAGGTAAGAGAGAATATTAACAAGATCTCACTTATAGATGGTGCGCTGCCTGCAGAAGATTACGAAGCAGTAGTTGAGAGACGTTATTCTGAAGTGAATAACATTAATGTAGGTGATAAGATCAAGATAGGCGACAAGGAATTCACGATAACGGGCATCGGTGCAACTCCTGACTACAATACAGTCATAAAGAAAATTACCGATACGGTTGTTGACAGCAGATATTTCGGAGTTATTTTTGTAACTCCGAAAGCTTACGATGAACTCTACGATTCCGGATGTTCAATAGCTTCGGAAGAGTACTATTATGCATATAAGCTTAATGGTGCGATGACTGAAGATGAATTAAAGGATATCCTTGAAGACAACAAGTTTGATATTGATGACATTGAGGATGAATATTTTAAAGAATACTGGGAAAGAATGACCGAGAGAAAGGATGAGATCCTTGACGGCATTGATGAGCTAAGAGATGGAGCTGAAGAACTCGCAGACGGTGCCGGTGAGCTTCGTGACGGCATCGAGGAATTCCATGACGGAATGACCGAACTGCATGATGTGGTTCCTGAGCTGAAAGATGGAATAGAGGCGCTTAATGACGGCGCAGCACAATTAGAGGAAGGTGTAAAAGCTTATACATATGGTGTTGACCAGTTAGAATCGGGAGCATCATCTTTATCAGACGGTGCGTCAGCAATGGCTGATGGCACGTCACAACTGAATGATGGTGCAAGACAGTACCGAACAGGTGTATTTCAGTTTGCCGGAACCGTAAGTGAGATGGCTCAAAATGAGAATCCGTACATAGCGGGTGTGGCAGCCGGGTTTGCCGATCCCGCATCCGCATTGGCGGTAGGATATGAACAGATCAAAAACGGAATAAGTGAAGTCAATGACGGTGCCGGCAGTCTTAGTGACGGTGCATATCAATTGTATGACGGTATAAGGACGTTGAATTCCAACAGCTGGGCTTTAAGAAACGGTGTTGTCGAACTCCATGCGGGAACTTCAGAACTTTTGGAAGGCGCGGAAGAATTTGCAGATGGCATAGATGAATTATATGACGGGTCGAAAGAAATTAAAGACGGTTCCGTTGATCTGGCTAAAGGAGCAAGGGAATTATCCGATGGAGTAAAAGAATTCTCAGATGAAGCAAATGATCTTATCGACGATGTTTTCGATTTTGATCTGTCAAATCTCATGGTGTTCATAAACAGCAAAGATAATCCGAGGATAGATTCAGCTGCTGATGATGTTCAGATAAACTATTCTGCGAGCATTATCTTCGGGATCCTGCTCGTAGTGCTCTTTGCTTATGTGATTTCAGTGTTCATCGTACATACGATCGATCAGGAAAGCTCTGTAATAGGTGCTTTATATTCAATGGGTCTGAAGAGAAGGACGCTGACAATGAGTTATGTCGCAGTTCCGGTTATCGTAACTTTTGTATCAGGTGTTATCGGAACATTGATCGCTATTTTTACACCTGCAGGGATACCTGCCCAGATGCAGGATTCGTTAAGTTATTTCTCGATGCCGAAAATGGACATAATTGTAAAGCCTTTTGTGCTTATTTACGGTCTTGTCATTCCGCCTGTAACGGCATTTATCGTTAATGTCCTTGTCGTAAGGAACAGACTCATAAGAACACCTTTGTCGCTCCTTCATAATGAGCAGAAAGCTGTCCGCGGCAAAGAGATAAAGATCAAGGGACTGAAGTTTATTCCGATGTTCAGGATAAGACAGATGCTTCGTGAGATAAGAGCCGGCCTTACTGTTATCTTCGGACTCTTCATGAGCCTTCTGGTCGCTCTCCTTGCTCTTAATACAAGTGTGTATTGCTCCAACGTTAAAGACAGCTACATTAACCTGACCAATTATGAATACATGTATAACTACAAGTATCCTACTGAAGAGGTTCCGGAAGGCGGATATGAGGCTGTCGCAGAATCATTTAAGAAAGAGATCTACGGGTATACGTTTGACATAACAGTATTGGGCATAACCAAAGATAATCCGTTTTTCGATACTGGAGATCTGCCGGAAAATGATTCTGATGTTGTATTAAGTTCTTCTGTTGCGAACAAATACAACTTGTCTGTAGGAGATATCTTCACACTAAGTGATGATAAAGGTGAGAGATTGTATGCATTCAGAGTAGCCAGGGTCTTCGACTATACTGCTACGATGTTTGTGTTCATGGATATAGACAGATGCAGGGATCTGTTCAATGAAGATGATGATTACTTCAATGTTGTATTCTCCGATCACGAACTCGATATCGACAGTGGACGCTTATATTCGACAGTGTCGAAAGAAGAGATCGCAAGATCTTCAGGTATATATGTTGATATGATGGGCCCTATGGTTACCACGATGTCTGTGGCTTCTGCCGTAATCTTCCTGGTCGTAATGTATCTCATGGTCAAGATGATGATCGACAGATCTGCTTTCAACATTTCTCTTGTAAAGGTATTCGGATTCAGAAACAGGGAAGTAAGAAAGATGTATCTCGACGGTAATTTCTACATCATCGTAATAGGTGCGCTGATTTCTATTCCTCTTTGCAAACTGATAATGGATTACATCTATCCCAGATATCTGGTCTGCAATGTCGGAGTAGGAGTAACTGCACAATATCCGCCTGTATTATTTGTGCTGATATTCGCTGTAATTATCGTTTTATATCTTGCGATCAATCTAGTGCTATCAGGCAGACTAAGAAAGATAAATCCTGCAGAGATTCTAAAGAACAGGGAGTAATTATGATCAAAACTACACTTAAGATCGACGGTATGATGTGCAGCATGTGTGAGTCACATGTTAACGATGTCATTCGGAGAATGATACCTGTCGCCAGAAAAGTGAAAAGTTCCGCCCGCTTGGGTGAATGTACATTCGTTACCGAGGAAATGATAGATGAGGACAGTATCAAAAAGGCTTTGAAAGCTATCGGATACGATGTGATCTCAATTGTTTCAGAACCATATACAAAGAGAGGTATTTTCGGATGACATTTGATGAAACCGGTAATATGTCAGGCAAAACTCTTATTCTCCTTCCGGGAACATGCTGTGACTGGCAGATTAATTTCTCTACCGTAATAGATTCTCTTGCAGAGAAATATCATTTGATCCTTGTAAATTATGATGGCTTTGACGGAAGCGATCTGATTTTTCCTGACATGATCACAGTAACTGAAAAGATCGAGAAATACATTATAGACAAACATTGCGGCAAACTGGACGGCGCGCTCGGTTCTTCGTTAGGAAGCAGTTTTGTAGGGCAGCTCATCATGCGTGAGAATATCCACATGGATCACGGTATCTTCGGCAGTCCTGATCTTGATCAGAGCGGTGTTTTGTCTGCGAAATTAAAGTCGGCACTGGTTACTCCGCTCCTTACAAGTTTTACGAAGAGCGAGAAAAAGAAACAGAAGGCGAAAAAGAAATTCATTGAACTTTTTGAGATGGATGAAAAGACCGCTGATATGTTTCTGGATTCTTTTTCGAGATTTAAGACAGAGTCAATAAAGAATCAGTTCTATACAGACCTGATCACATGCCTTAAGGACGATATCTATGTTGAAGGAACAACAGCTCATTTTATTTATGCGAACAAAATGGGTGAGAAGTACAAAAAACGCTACCTGAAGTATTTCCGCGATCCGGATATCAGAGAATTTAATATGCAGCATGAGCAGTGGCTTTTCGGCGGAAAGCAATACAGGGAGCCGGTATTAAAAGTCATTGATGAATTTATGGGAATAGCCGGATGAAGCACGAGGATTTCACGATGAGATCAGATGGTTTTGCAGGTCATCTTGCAGAACCTGATATCGGTTCGGACAGAGCGGTTATAGTGATCATGGGTGGCGAGCAGAGTATCCTGCCGGGCATAAAGTTTGCCGAACGTTTTGCTGATTACGGAATAACAGGTCTTGCTGTTTCGCTTTTCGGTGCAGAGGGTCTTCCGGATTCTCCCAATAAGATCCCGCTTGATATGTTTGTTCCGGCTGTTAATTATCTCAGACAACGGAAACATATTGACCGTATCAGTGTTTACGGTCAGTCTATGGGTTCGATTTTTGCTGTTCTTGCAGCTCAATATATCGGTGGATTTGAAAATCTTATCATTGTAAGCCCTACACATGTCCCCTTTGAAGGAACCGCCAAGGATAAGAAAACGATGAGTGGTCACAGTGTTGCCACATGGCACGGAAATGAGATCCCTTATGTTAAGGCTGATTTCTCTAAGATCAAGGCTGCAAAGTATTATACACATCCAGATGCCGATCATAAGGTTTTGGGAATGTGGATTGCATATCACGATGCTTATGCAGATTATTCGGGTGTTGCAAGAGCTGAACTGGCTGTTGAAAGATCCGATGCCAGAATTCTCATGATTGCAGGCGGTGAAGATGAAGCATGGCCAGCCGAATATTCCGTGAGAATGATCGAACAGAGATTAAAAAGCGTTGATTACGGTAAACCCGTTAAGGTTATTGTTTATCCTCACGGAAGTCATCTGAACGGCCTTATGCCCAATAAAGAACGTGAGAAAAAATTGTACAGGATGATGCCTGTTATAGGTCTTATGTACAAGACTTTCGGTAAATACAAAAGCGAGAATCTCTCTTATTTTGAACAGTCTGAAAAGGAGATAATCGAATGGATAGGGTAAGGAGCAATTCGAAGATGGCCTTTGCCGGAATTGCCGGTGCTGTGACCTATGCAATAGCGGACCTTTTTCTGTATTGGGGAACACAGCCGTTTGATGCAAACAGCCTGTCTCTCTGGCAGGTTCCGGAATGGAGGCTTATGACTTCCATGTGGATCGCCGTTATCGGCAGTCTGCTTCTTTTATTTGGTTATCTGAGTCTTCGGAAAATGTATTCTGATGTTCTCGGAAGATTGGGGAATATACTTAGCCTTCCTGCCATGCTCTGTTGCGGCGGTGTCATGTATCTGCATTTTGTCCTCGGAGTATATGCGCCTTTTACATATAATTCTGCGATTAAAGCCGGTGTTACGGCAGAACGGATTTCCGTTATGATAAACAACGCTGAGAGTTATTTGAACCCTCTGACAATAATACTGATACTTTTAGGTTATTCGACTGAAATAGTTTTATTGTTTGGCATCTTAAGCGGTAAGTTCGGTCTTAAGAAAAGAATTGCTGCTTATATGTTTGGCGGATATGTGATCCTTGTTCTTGTATTCGTATCAATTGCGGTATTAACAGGCGAATGGGGGATAACAGGTTCACTGGAGAGCCTTCTGGAAACAACATTCTTTATCCCGCCATTCCTATATTGGAGACAGAAAGAGGTAATAAAGTGATACTGACACTGATCCTGTCATTAGCCGGATGTGTTCTTTTGTTCCTGTGTATCTGGGGAGTAACTGTTACTATGCCGACAGCGCTTCTAGCAAAGAATTTTCCTGTTGATGTTCAGGAAAGACTCAAGCCGAGATTAGAGAGTCTTCCAATGTCTTTTAAAAGAGTTGTCGGCTGGATCATCCTTGTCGCTTTCTGCCTTTTGTATATCGGTATTTTTGTATATGGAGCAATAGACGGATTACATAACGGTTATACGTTCTTTCAGTTTTTCTTAAGATTCTTTCTTATCGGAGGCATCATTAAGGTTTTCGATATTGTTTGTCTTGATTATTTTCTTTTAACTAAGACACACTTTTTTCAGCATTATTATCCTGAGACTAAAGATTGTATTGGTTGGAAGAGATTTGGATATAACCGCAAACAGCAAATCAGACAATGTGTGGCAATTGTTCTTTTAAGTCTGATCACTGCATTTATTTGTTCTTTGTTGTGAGGCATCTTTATGTTTGATAAACGCCTGATGACATTGTGTCCTGAGAGTAAGAAATATATTGCAGGGAATATCATCTGCCAGTGGATAGAACTGTTGATGAATGCGGTGATGATATTCATTGTTTCATTTATTGTTGGCAAGATCTATACAAAAGAGATTACGGAAATGACACTGATAATCTCTATGGCAGTCTTAAGTATTACTCTGGTTGTGCGCTTCTTCATGACAAAGAAGACTGCAAAAATGAGCTATATGGCCTCTAAGACTGTTAAGCGCGTTCTCAGGGAACATATAAATAAGAAACTTCTGAAACTCGGAAGTTCATACAGGGAAACCGTAAATGAAGAGTTATAACGATATTGGTATAGATAACAAACTGGATAAAGACAGGATCGCACATCTTTTCAAGCTCGGAATATTTGCAAGCCTATTAGCCTTATCTGCTGATATGATACTCGGATGGGGTGTTTCGGATGAATCTCTTACAGGGCTCGATCAGTATTTTTCAAGATATCTTACAGTTTCAGATGCCAGAATTGTATGGTCGGCAATCCTGGGAATGATAGGCATAACTGTTGAGACACTTTGTTACTTCGGCGTGTACAGACTCATTGCTTCAAGGTCTGAAAAACTCGCTCATGCATACAGGGCCGGTCTTATAGGAATGCTAGCCTTTGGACCTTTTACGCACGTTATGTGCTGCGCATCGATCTATCATCTGAATGCGCTGAACAGGATAGATCCTTCTTCGGCTGCTGACGGTGCAGTGAGATTTATCCTTTGTTTTCTGATCCCTGTTACTGTTGTTTTCTTTCCGTTCTTTTTGACGGCTGCAGTAATTCAGATTAAAGCATTCATAAAGAATGAGACACCTTATCCGAAGTGGTGCTGCATCTTTTCAATCCTTTCGGGATTGCCTGTGATCTTGTTAATAAGACTCATCGGGAATTACCCGGCGGTATATGCGATATCCACAGGCTGGATAAGCATAGGCAGTCTGATCGCTTTTTCGGGACTTCTTATAAACATGAAGAAAGCGGAGATGTAAAAACTCAGACTAAAGTGCCTTTGAAGTTTTTGGCAGTATCACTCTCATCTGCTACATACCAGTAATCGCAGCTGTCGCTTCCCAATGCACACGTGTGAGTCCTGATAAGTTTTGCGTGAATGAGCTTGGGAATGATGTGGTCTGTTGCGCATAAATAGGGCAGTAGATCCATATAGCCGTTAGCTCTCGCATAATCAGCGAGAGGGCAGCCGACAAGATCAAAACAGACACCTTCTTCTGTGTTTCTCGGATTGATGCGTACTCTCCATGTGTTGCCCCACTGTCCCTGAGCTAATTTTTCTTCTACGAGTTTTGCGTAAGGAACATAGCGCTTATACATAGATTTTTTGAGGCTCTTCATCTGACTTTTGCGGTTGACGTTGATGAATATTCCTATAAACTTGTATTTTTCATAGATCTCATTAGCCAGTTGAGTTATTGCATTGCCGTCTATCCTGTGATCTGAAGCTTCGTAGAATGATATGGCGAGTATCATGAGATCAAGGTTATGTGCCATAAGGTTTTCTTTGCCGCCAATGTCAGGGGCTTTGGTAAAGAGTACAGGAAACAGCTCGTCAGCTTTTCTGATGATCGAAGCGGCTTCGTCCGGATAGTGTCTTTTTGTATATTTTATAAAAGCTTTCTTAAAACTCTTGGCCATAGATGCCATATAAAGTTACCCCAAATATGAAATAGTAGATTTTCGATATTATACAACAGGTTAGTATAAACTTACATATGTTAGAAATACCTATTGACAATGATCGAACAATAAAGTAATCTACGTTAGCTATCATTGATAACTAATGTGAAGGGAAGGCTTTCGAATGCCCAGAGATAAGTCATTAAGCCATGAGAAGGTAAACAGAGCGATCCGTGAAGAATTTCTTGAGAAGGGATTCGAGGGAGCATCTGTCAGAAGTATCGGCGACAGGGCCGGTATGACTTCAGCCGGGCTTTACCGACATTATCCTGATAAGGCTGCGATGTTTGATTCTATTGTTGAACCCGTTGTTACAGCAATTAAGAAATGGACAAAAGATCATAAGAAGAATGCATACCAACTTGTTGAGAATAGTAATCCTGACAGTGATCTTTTTGCGGAAACTTTTCTGGATCTTATTAGGGACATAATCATTCCGTACAAATCCGAATTCAAACTCCTTTTGAACAGTTCCCGTGGAACTAAATACGAGAACTTCGTAAATGATTTTGTCATCGAGAACCAAACAGAGATGATGAAGATGTTCGATTATCTTAAGAGTAAAGGTTTTCCTGTTAAGGAGATTAGTGAAGAAGAACTGCATATATTGCTATCTGCGTATCTGACGGCATGTTTTGAACCTGTCGTTCATGGATTCAGTGAAGAACAGATAGAAACACATCTGAGTACTGTCCGGGAATTCTTCTTGCCCGGGTGGAGAAATCTGATGGGAATGAAATAGGAGCCGTAAGGCTCTTTTTTATTGCTTAGGCTATCGATAATCGGTTGATGATAGCTAACAAAGAATGAAATAAATAACAAGGAGGAACATAATTTGGGAAAAGCACCGAAATACGATCACATGAAGCTGATAAGGCAGTTTGCAGGGGGGCATAAGCACCTTATCACTTTAGGAAGGATCCTGGCAGGGTTAAGTGCGGTCATAACCCTTATTCCTTTTTATCTTCTCTGGAAGATAATCGCAGTTGCTATCGAAGGAACTGATCTGGAGCGGATTAACGGATATGCCTGGGGAGCAGTTATCCTGACTGTATCAGCACTTTTGGTTTATATTGTTGCGCTTCTCTGTACACATATAGCGGCATTTAGAGTACAGGCTAATATGAGAAGTGAACTCATGAGAAAGATTATCAAGCTGCCGCTCGGAATTTTCGATGAAGACGGAACAGGTAAGATCAGAAGGATCGTAAGTGATTCCACTGCAGCAACTGAGACCTATATCGCGCATAACCTTGCCGATAAGACTGTGGCAGCCGTAACGCCTGTCGGACTTATCATTCTTATCCTGGCGTTTGACTGGAAGCTCGGTCTTATCTGCATGATACCTGCGGTGATCGGATTTATCTGCATGATGTCCATGATGGGAAAAGGCATGCAGCAAAAGATGAAGGAATACCAAAATGCTCTTGATACTATGAGCAGCGAGGCTACTGAATATGTAAGAGGTATTCCGGTCGTAAAGACGTTCGGTCAGACTGTTCATTCTTTTAAGCGTTTTAAAGATTCAATCGACGGATACGGGAAATGGACTACTGCATATACACTGCAGCTCAGACTGCCTATGATCGGATTCATGACATGCATCAATGCCGTCTTCCTTGCAATCGTTTTGGGAGCTTTCTTCCTCACAAGAAACGGCGTTGCTGATGCAGATATCCTGAATGTCATGTATTACATTATCGTAACTCCGATTGTTACGGTAACTCTTACAAAGATCGCTTATTCAGGCGAAGCTGAAATGACTCTTATTGATGCGCTTAAGAGAGTTGAATATGTTCTTAATTTTAATGCTCTTACTGAGTCTGATAAGAACTGTGTTCCTGAGGACAATGGTATTGTTCTTAATAATGTCTCTTACAGATACGAAGATGCAGCAAGAGATGCAATATCAGATATCGATATCTCTATTGCTCCCGGAGAGCATGTCGCATTTGTCGGTCCTTCCGGTTCAGGCAAGACCACTCTTGCTGAGCTCCTCGTAAGATTCTTCGATGTTACTTCAGGCGAGATCCTTCTTGGCGGCGTCAATATTAAAGATATTCCGTCAAAGAAACTCATGGAGCGTGTCTCATTCGTGTTCCAGGACAGCAAGCTGATTAAGACTTCTATCCTTGAGAATGTCCGCATGGCAAGGCCTGATGCCACAAGAGAAGAAGTAATGGATGCACTTTCCAAAGCTCAGTGTATGGATATCATCGATAAGCTGCCTGATGGCATAGATACTGTTATCGGCGAGAAGGGAACGTATCTCTCAGGCGGTGAACAGCAGAGAATTACTATTGCCAGAGCAGTCCTTAAGAATGCGCCTATCCTTATCCTTGATGAGGCAACTGCATTTGCGGATCCTGATAACGAGACTAAGGTCCAGGCAGCATTCGAAGAACTGTCGAAAGGTAAGACTCTTATCATGATCGCGCACAGATTAAGCACGGTTACAAGCGCTGACAGGATCTTTGTTCTTGATGACGGAAGGCTGACTGAAAGCGGTTCTCACGAAGAGCTTATTGCTTCCGGCGGACTCTATAAAAAGATGTTCGATGAGTACGAGAGATCTGTTGAATGGAAGGTAGGTGCGTGAAGATGATCGAAAAATTAAAGCATAAGTACGCGCTCTCCACTCAGGGCGCCAAGGATATGATAAAGGCCTGCATCAGCGTAACGGTTACAAATATCGCTCTTATGATGACGGCAAGCGTTCTCTATATGCTGATCAGAGACCTTTTGAGCAGGGAGCTGTCATTAAGTAAACTGCCGCTTTATCTCATAATGAGCGCAGTTATTCTGATCCTGGTCGCAGTAACAAACTTTATTCAATACAACATGACATTCCTTACGACTTACCGTGAGAGCGGTGTCAGAAGAACATCCATTGCGGAGAGGTTGAGACGCCTTCCGTTATCTTACTTCGGTAAGAAGAATCTTGCAGATCTCACCAAGAATATACTTGGTGACTGCGCTCAGATCGAGACTGCATCAAGCCACTGGATCCCTGAGATCATAGGAGCCCTTATCTCAACAACGCTCGTAGGCTTGAGCCTTTTCATCTTCTTCGACTGGAGAATGGTTCTTGCAAGCTTCTGGGTAATACCTGTGTCGCTCGGCATTGTCCTTTCATGTTCAGGACTCGAAAAGAAAGCCGTAAAGAAGAATGAAGCAGTTAAACTCGATATGAACGACGGCGTCCAGGAATGCCTGGAATCACTAAGAGATCTCAGAGCCAATAACGCTGAAGACCGTTATATGGATATGCTCGAAGAAAAGATCAGAAAGGTCGAGAAGATGGCTCTCTTTACTGAGCTTAAGATGGCTGTTTATGTAAACTCGGCATCTATTATCCTTAAGCTCGGTATCGGTACGACCGCTATTGTCGGAGGTGCCTTGTTAGCTCAGGGAAGCATCGATATTCTTACGTTCTTTATGTTCCTCATGCTCGTAGCAAGACTTTATGACCCTATGCAGATCACATTGCAGAATTTTGCTGCCGTTATCTCTGTAGAGCTTCAGTCCGAAAGACTTGATGAAGTACTGTCACATGAGATCCAAACTGGATCGGAGCAGAAAAACAACAACGGATATGATATCGTTTTCGATCATGTCGGATTCAAATATTCTGATGATACTGATGTATTAAAGGATGTAAGCTTTACGGCGAAGCAGGGGGAAGTTACTGCCCTTATCGGACCTTCAGGAGGCGGAAAAACAACCATCTCACGTCTTGCCGCAAGATTCTGGGATGTATCAGAAGGCAGGATCACTTTAGGCGGAGAAGATATCTCCAAGATCGATCCCGAGACACTCCTTTCTGATTATTCCATAGTCTTCCAGGATGTTATCCTGTTCAACAACAGTATTAAGGAGAATATCCGCATTGGCCGTGAGGGTGCAAGTGATGAGGATATAATGAGAGCTGCAAGACTTGCTAACTGTGAAGAGTTCATTAATAAGCTCCCTGACGGTTACGATACTTTTATCGGTGAGAACGGCAGCGAACTTTCCGGCGGTGAGCGACAGAGGATCTCAATTGCCAGAGCGTTCCTTAAGGATGCTCCGATCATCCTTCTTGATGAGGCGACAGCTTCACTTGATGCGGAGAACGAGACTGTTATTCAGGAAGCCCTGTCGAGACTTATCAAAGATAAGACAGTCCTTATTATCGCTCACAGAATGAGAACTATCGCCAACGCAGATCATATCGTTGTTCTTAAAGACGGCGTGGTTGCGGAACAGGGAACTCCCGAGGAGTTATCTGCATATGACAGTATATACAGCAGGATGACCAGTCAGCAGCGCATGTCACAGAGCTGGACGATGTCCTGATCCATTTTCTACCCTCTATAGCCGGATAACAGGTGATGCCATTGTTTTCGCCTGTTATCCGGGAAGGGTATTGGTTTTCGGAGATGCTATGAAAAATACCGTAAATAAGAGCCCATACGGAAAAGAATTTCTTGTCATGGTAAGGAACCGGTTCAGCGGAGAGATTGCAGAAGAAATCTGCAACATGGCAAACAAGTATTCAGACGAATACATAAATGTACATCAGGGAGCATATGGCTCAGCATTAAAGGTCTCTTATCCTTTTGCAGGTGTATATAAGGCTCTTCAGAAATATGTTTCCAAGGAAGAAGCCCTTCAGATGATGATGGACTATGCTCCTGTTATTGGAGAAAAGGCGAGAAAGAAATATTGGCGCTTTACTTCTATCCCGGGTGTGTCGTCTCTGTTATGGGTGAACTTTGTAAAGATCATGACGGTTGCCGCGAGTGAGAAAAAAGGATATAAGAGCAGGATGCTTGGCGTAAACGGAAATCATGCAGGACTTGATATACTCTCCTGTCCTGTTGTTAATGCCCTTGTGGAGATCGGCATGCCTGAGGTTGCGCCTGTAATGTGCGCGATAGATCAGGTGTATGGCAACGGATACCGCGGAATTGAATTCAGGCGTACAAAGTCAGTCGCCGAAGGTGACGACTGCTGTGACTACAGATATACAAGGGTTAAATGATATAGGCGGTTATTCGAACAGGTATCTAAGTACCAGGTCAGTCAGTTCTTTTACGACTTTTTCGTCCTGAGATCCGTCACCGTTGAAAACGGTTTCATGTATAACACTCTCAACGGTAGTGAGTATAACACGTGATGCAAGTTCGACATCTTTGACGCGTAATCTTGCGCCGCTGTTTTTTATAATGTCGAGAAAGAAATCCGGTGTGTGTGATTTGTATTGATCTTCGATCGCCTTGAATTCTTCTGACTGACATGACAGGGAAGCAATCTCCTTTTGGAAATCTTTTCTATAATAATGGCTCTTAAGGAGCATAGCGATTGCAAGTTCGGCAAGAACTCGGTCATCCGTATCATCCGGTATGTTATTCATAGCAGAAACAGTCTCGTTAATGACGTAATCGTAGATATCTCCTACGAGTTCTGCATATAGTTCCTTTTTATCTTTGAAATATGAATAGAAGGTTCCGATGGAAACATCAGCCTTTTTGGCAATCTCATTGGAGCTTGTATTGTGATAACCGTTTTGCGCCATCAACTCGAAAGCAGCGTCTTTTATACGCTGTTTTTTTTCTATGCTTCTTTTTTGTGTCGGCGTTCTGGTCATAGCCTGATTATAGGTCAGAACACTTTTTTTGTAAAGAAATATGAGTAATCGCTCATATTCTATTGACAAGTGGGTTAGTTAAGACTAATATCTCAAATGCGAGCGGTTGCTCATATTTCAAAACGTTATCTGTCATTTGAAATGACATGGAGGTAAATATGTATCTGAAAACAAAAGATTTGAAGAAAAGTTATGGCGAGGGCGGGAGCTATTCACAGGTTTTGAAAGGTATTGATCTAGATGTGGCTAAAGGCGAGATGTGCGTAATCCAGGGAACATCCGGTTCCGGTAAATCAACACTCTTAAACCTTATCGGTGGACTCGATCGTATGGAGTCCGGATCCGTAAAAGTAGACGGTATCGAGATCTCCGGATTGGGGAACAAGGCCCTCGCAGAATACCGCAGAGCTAATCTCGGTTTTATATTCCAGTTCTATAATCTGATCCCTAATCTCACGGTCAGGGAGAATATAAGAGTCTGTCAGTATCTTGGCAAACCAGCTATGGATATGGGA
>Ga0265298_10006136_pt1 | contig 14921 bp, 15 predicted proteins | sample AusTroGonzalo_MG_3_FD_193486 | JGI IMG/M metagenome (GOLD analysis project Ga0265298, IMG submission 193486) | Bovine rumen microbial communities from tropical cattle in Woodstock, Queensland, Australia - Gonzalo_01 | ecosystem: Host-associated > Mammals > Digestive system > Stomach > Rumen ... | reverse complement strand
ACGGCAGATTATGAATTTATCGATCCGGTTAACTGGGACTATTTCAAACAATCATATGGTGCACTTTCTCAACTGGAGAAAGATAACGTGGTCGATTACAACCATCGTCTTCGGATGTTATGTGCGTACAATGATAAGTTCAGTCGCCCGAGGAATCCGGAAGCTCCTACGGATGAAGACAACCGGATATTCAAGGACAATGTGCTCCATTTGATGGACTATTTTCAAGATCCCATAGATAAGGCTGAATTGTACCGTGAGATTGGACTGTTTGACGAGTGTTTCAAGCAACTTGAAATGGTCGATGACGAAGGAATTGAAGCGAAAAGGGACTACAAAGATACCATCGCTCAATTTGCCAAGCAAAAAAGCGTTAGACCATTTGGCTGGGAAATGTGATACGCACATCCTTGCATATAATCCGTATCAAAATTTGAGAAAATGATACAAAAATTTGCATAGGTCAAAAATTTATACTACCTTTGCACTCGAATTCAGCAAGTGAGCTGAACTAAACCAAAAACAAACCTAACACATTTAACTATGAATCCTTATCCTACACATGTAGGCTCGCTCGTTCGAGCTGAACTTTCTCGTCAAAATCAAACTGTAACCTGGCTGGCTCAACAGCTTGGAATTCAACGTACAAACTGCTACCGCATTTTAAGTGCTCAGTCCGTTCATACTGCACTTTTGGAGCGCATATCTGTCGCAATGAAGCATGACTTCTTTGCCGAATACTCCAAATCCGTCAAATTATAATCAGATAACCTTGCTCACTATGAAAACCGAACGTAAAGAACTGCCTATCACCATGCCGAACGGCAACACAGAGACCTTTCATGTCCTCCGCCTTTTGGATGACAACGGAGATGAACAGATATGGCAAATGCGTAGTTTCGTCAACGATATGTGTCCGCCCATGCATTTCGCCACAGAAGAAGAATATACAGAGCACGTGCGCGAGTGGGAAGAGATCTTCGAATTTCCATCTTGGGACGACATCTACACACCAGGAGTCGGAGGAACACTCTTTCCCTGGAGTAGCGACCTTACCCCTAACGAGATTCACCAATGGCTGTTTGATATCCTATTTGAGTTTCGCTCGTGCCTCGATGGTTTCGAGATAGACGAACGCATTCGCGTATCCACCATAGAATCGAGACCTGATGATTCTATCCCTATGCCGGAATTCACAATCGGCATCCTGCTAAAGAAACCCACCATGGTGCTCGATGTCCTCTATGCTCCCAAAACTCCGGGATTCGAAGACCCGATGGAAGGGATGAAGAATACCATGCTCGCCTTCATGAGCCTTGGCCACGAACAAGTCCCCATTAGCGTTTCTGTTCCGGTCATCTGGAATCATACGCAGAACAAGTCGAACGTATTCAACCGCGGTGACCTTTGCTCGGTGCGTTTCGTCAATGGCTTCAAAGGAGGCCACATGAGCGACTATATTCAGTATATGACCTCATGGGACGCTATGCCCTTTAACGATATCTGGAAACTTTGGAAATAAATTACTATTATGAAAGACACGGACCAAATCCCATTAAACACCCTCATCCCAGACATTTATGGCCAAGGGTTTTTCTACGGAAAATATTATTACGTCTTCAATGATACTTTGTTCTATCTGGATATACGTATCAGACATAGTAGTGACGATCATTATCCCATGTGGTGTAAAGTGTTCCATTATGATGAAAATGAGGAATGCTACCGCTTTGACATGGAAGATAAGATAGGAAAATATCTCAAAGTGTGTAGTCTTAAAGGCTTGGCTGAAGCATGCATTGATGTAGTCAATTATGAGGGAGAATACTTCTATAACAAACTCGTGGAAATCAAAGCCTGCCGAGAAAAATTAAGTTTGGAAGACTGGAAAAACCTGCATGTCGAATCGTTTGAATCTAAGCGCGATGATAAGGATTATTGCAGTCCCTCTTGGAGTTGGAAAGCAGTGGCGGAAAGTGGCCTGAATACCGATAGGCGAAGGAGACTTATTGAAACATGTCCGGATTGTGGTTCTCATCTCATCGAGGTGTTCGTTTCTTCTCCGGCATGGACATGGCAGAACCTGTGTGGCACTGAAGGTATGCTCACTTTCTGCCCTCATTGCCAAAAGCAAATTCGATACCATATGGAATGTATGAACTAATCTATATATAATCTATGTCTCCTCTATTCATTATTTTCGGCATTCTTGCCATCATCATCCCTGTCGGCTTGTGTATCTTCTATAAAAACAAGATCGATGAACTGACGACCGACAACGGTATCCTCAAGAAACGCAACGACACCCTCGAAGAGCGCTTCAACGCAGAGAACACAAACGACACCTCCGCCACTGCCTGTGCTTGGGAGTTCATCCAACGCGTCGGACGCAACCACCAATTCGAAGTGAACGAGATGAAGAGCGGTGATGACTGGGTCGAGTTCTCCTTCTCCTACCAAGACGGCGCTTTCACCGGCTATGCCGGAACAAAAGACCACGAACTTACCCTCCACTACCCCTGCTACTTCGGCATTAAACGTACGCCGGAGAGCTTTGAGAATGTACGCACTCTCTGCCAACGTGCCACGCGTGAGTTCCGTTTCATCAAGGTGCTCTACACCTATCATGAGCAGTCGAATGAACTCGACATACACTTCCTCATCGAGGTCCCCAACGTCTCCGAAGAAGCCTTCATGGACTACCTCAAACGCTGCTTCTCAAAAGCCGACATCGTCCGTCAAACGCTCAATGGAGGACACATGAGCACCGAGGTGGAGAGCCAAGATTTTGCCCGTCTAGAACGACTGCTCGTTGATGCTGAGATGCAGCATGAGAGCAAGACGCGCAAGCAGAAAAGCCCATTGGTTTCGGAACCCAATCATGGTACGCTTCGCGAGTACATCGCTTACCTGTTCAACGGTGAGGAAGTGGAAGACATGCTGGCTCTCCGTGTTCAAAACTCCAAGACTACAAAGTACATCCGCGAACGCGATAAGATTGCTAACTTCGATATCCTCGGCGCTGTGGTAAAAGGTGCTGGTGAAGAAGCTGAGTTTGCCGACTTTGAACCCGTCGTGCTCACGCTCGATGCGGTGAAGAACCACTATGTCATCACCCTTCATCCGCTCAAGTCGCGCAAGGACTTTCTCTCTGTGCGCATGACTGCTGTCTGCACACCGCATGAGTTCCTTCAGGACTATGTCCCGAATGCCACCTACGAACCGCAGGCCATCTCCATGCTCTTGTGTTATGTCAAGACCGAACTGCCTGCGCTCGAAGTGGATGACGAGGAATTGCCGACCACCAGCAACTCCAAGCAGGTCTATCATGGTCGCCAACTAATGCAGCAAAACTACTTTGCGCAGGCCATTTCAGTGCTCACTCCTATCAATAAGCAACTCCGTGCCAACTATTTCAAGCTCTCGAAGAAAGATCAAGACCTCTACTTCTCTACCTGCTATTATCTCGGTTTCTGCTATACCGACCTGCATCTCTACGAGAAGGCGCACTACTACCTCAGCACGGCGCAGGATTGTAACCGTTTCGACTACTCGCAAGAGTACATCAACTGTCTCGCCGAGTGTCATGACCCACGCGTCTTCAAAGCCATTGACGATGAGATCCAAGCCACTCGCGCTCAACTCGACCAGATTGACAAAGATGAAGACCGTGGCTCGGAAGAGATGATGTCGCATCGCGAAAGACTCGTCGACTACTACGCCTTCCTCCAGCGTCGCCGTGGCTACTCGCAGATTAACTTCGGCTACTTGGATGATGCCGCCGACACCTTCAAACATCTCCTCGAACACGAAGGCAGCCGCGAGTACGCCGAGCACGAACTCAAATATATCGAAACCCTCAAAAAGAAAAAACAATAAACAACCAACATAAGCCTATCGACTATGAAAATTTTCAAAACAATCGCCGCCATTCTAATGGCGTTCGTTTGCGTCGGATGCGCAAGGCAAACATCGCGAACAACTGAAGAAAACGTAGAAGTCACCAAGATTTATAATCTTGTCATCTTAGACCGTAGTGGTTCTATGATGCCACTGCGAGAAGCTGCCATCAACGGCTATAACGAAACGCTTGATGTTATTCGGACTGCCCAGCAACAGCATGAACTCGAGCAGCAGCATCTCATCACCTTAGTCTTGTTCAACCACTGGATAACCAGCATCTACAACTGCGATACCATCGGCGATATCCCCAATCTGTTATGGGACAACTACTTGCCCGGTGGTAGCACTGCCATGTATGATGCCATCGGTGTTTCGCTCACAAACTTGCAGCAAAAACTGGATAGTTTGGAGAACGCCACTGCCGTAGTCACTATCATCAGCGATGGTGAGGAAAACGCATCTCAGCGATATAATTTATCCCAAGTTGTCACACTAATCGACTCCCTAAAGAACCAAGGTGTCATGTTCGTCTTCATGGGCACCAACCAAAATGTACAGCAGACGGCAGCCTCTCTCCATATCGACGAGTATAAAGCATTCCCATATACGACAGAAGGTATGAAGGACGCTTGGCGAAGTGGCATGGACGCTTCTGCTGGCTACTACGACCGAATGTCGCAATACAACAAAGATACCCGTGGCATGTCTCGCAAACAACGCAATGACTACTACCGCGACCGTAACAAAGAAGACGGTTGGTTTGAAAGATCTAACAATTAAATACTGAACAACTATGAAACCGCGCAAAATTCTTTTCTCACTCTCAGCACTCGCGCTGACAGTTCATGTACTCTGGGAAATCTTCCGTCAAACCGCTTGGTTCTGGCTTTGGTACAACGACACCATCTGGGGTAATCCACTCCGAGTGGAACTCTTCTGGTTGCCATACACATGGCTCTTCTTGGGTGCCATCATCCTTACAGCCGCAGCCTTCCTTATCAAAGAGCCCCACCAGCAACCTGTTCCGGAATGGCACAAGTTCAGCACTTATGCGTTATCGGCAGTAGCCCTTTTCATCACAGGCTACGCCATCTTCAATTCCGTCAAAGTGTGCGGAGCAGACTATCTCTATGCCCCCACATGGATGCGTATCACCCTGGACATCATCGGTTGCGCTTGGCTGTGGACTTTCTCCGCTCGTCCGAACATCCCTGAACTACCACGTTCTCTGCGCTCCATTATCGGAACCGGTATCGGTCTCATCGCATTATTGTGGCTCCTCCAACTGTCTTCCGGCATCTCATACCTAACGACCGGACATATCCTTATGTTCCGCTCACATGCCTTCGGAAGCTGGCTCCGCTATATTGTGCCAACCATCTTGCTTTGCTCCTATAGCGTTTACCTCCTCAATAAATGGCCGTCCGTGCAACTCAACCGCTTGCACCAAACACGCAACTCCCATTGCACACCCGGTTCGTTCTTTGAGCGCTCTTATCCCGCCATGCGTATTGCTTCATTGATAAGTGTTGTGCTTCTCTTCGTATCTATCTATCTGGTGAGAATCTGGTTTGATAGTTTCGATGTTAGATATACCCGCTTTTCAGTGAACGCATTAGTAGCAACCATTCTCCTCTCTTGGATTCTACTCAACTTTATTGCTTTCTTCCAACTCCCCAATCCGCGTGGCTATAAGATCTTCAACTGGCTATGCCTCGGAATCTTCCTTATCGCTTTTCCAATTGGAGTAGCGTTTGGCATTAACGCAGAATACAACACCCCCACCGAGACCATTGCTATTCTCTTAATGCTCTTAGGCCTCATCGCCCTCTCATTGCATATCCTCGTCACGTCCATCCGTGTCATTTTATATAAGATTCCTAATTCAAACACTTTACAGCAATGAAAAAAATAATCGTCATACTATTGCTCATAGCCGCAGCATTATCGGTAATCATTGCCGGTTTCTGTCATGCATCCAAACCGAACTCGCCCGCACCCGTCACTTCCACTACGCGCGGCTTATACTATTGGCGTACCTCTTTTAATGTGAGCAACCAAGAGCAAACTTTCCTCAAGCAACATGGTGTGCAACGTCTCTACCTACACCTCTTTGACGTAGAAGTTACGCAACGCAACTTCTGGGAGAACACCGCTCCCCAACCGGTGGCTACCATCTTGTTCAAAGACGATGACAACCTGCAGGGCACGATGTCTTGTGTCAAGGAATGTATTCCAACCATCTTCATCACCTTGGACGCACTGAAGATGATGAGTGGTCAAGAAACCGATTATGCACAAAAGATCACCCAACGAATCCTTAATTTGTGCTCGTACCATGGCTTCGCTGATAAGGTTCACGAAGTGCAGATTGACTGTGACTGGACTCCTAATACGGAATATAGCTATTTCAAAATGCTCGAACAGATCCGGAGTATGTTGCATGAACGAAACATCCAACTCTCTGCCACCATCCGTCTGCACCAGTTGCGTACCGATGTACCTCCTGTCGATAAAGGTGTGCTGATGGTCTATAACACTGGCTCTATCCGTCAACCGGAAACAACCAACTCCATCTTGTCATATGACAATGCTGCTCCTTATCTCCGATATTTCAGATACTCGTTGCCTCTTGACTATGCCTTCCCGACATTCGGATGGGGTGTCTGGTTCCGAGATAATAAGTTCATGGCCATTCTCCATTGCACCAATTATCTAGATCCTTCTCTTTTCAAGCAGATAGATGGTACGCACTATCAAGTTGTAAACAATTGTGAGATAGAAGGTCATCTCCTTAAACGGGGCGATATCATACGTCATGAGACCTCCGACATGGCAACCATTGAACAAGTCAAACAACTCCTTCCCTTTGACAACGGCCAGACCATCATACTCTATCATTTGGATGAAAACAATCTCAAAAACTATTCCGACAATGAAATCGAAACTCTTTATACTCATCCTTGCGCTCAGTAATTCCATCGCGAGCATAGCTTGCTCATACTTCGGAGACTCGCCCAAGAACTACAAGTACTACCGCGTGAGCGAACAAACGGGTATGCCTCGTTTTACGCAACCCAGCTACGTTCAGCGCAACATTCTCAGCTGGCAGAAACAATCTGCTGGTCGGAATTTCACCTATCCATTAGAGGATATCAAAAGAGTCGTGTATCATTATTCGATAGAAGATATGATGGGCATCGTTTACCACGACCGCATACCTCATCATGATCCGTACAACGGATTTGCTGTGTGGCTTACCCAACGCACGTTGTATGCCAAAGTTCTACTTATTGCAAAACAAGTAGAAAACGCCCGTGCGGAACAGAACGATCCGTGGTACTATCCAAGTGCTCGCGGAGAAGGTTTCCATACCCTCGAGCAACTCTTGGATGAAATAGAAACGGAAGAACGCAGATATACAGTTGAATCAGAAGATACGCGCTATTATCTGCATCGATACATGCTCCAGCGTATTCGTATTCTCTTTTCCCTTGGAAAATATGAAGAGTGTATACATCTGTGGATTAGCAACATACAGAATTGGCCGGAAGAGGACTTGATGCGCACTATGATCAAAGATTACATCGCCGGTGCATACGCACATACCGGAGATACGTCCACTGCCCAGGAGATGTATCTGGAGCAAGGAAATCTTTGGGCTTTGGCGGACTTGGCACAAGCTAATGGTTCCGGTGATTATGCCATCCTCATTCGCGCCGTATACGATGTCAATCCCGATTGCGCAGAACTGATTGCCCCTGCCTTGCAATATGAATTGCAGAATATAGGTCAGGACTATTTCGATAGTGAGAAAGAAAGGACTAAATGCGCCAAGTACTATGATCTGATGAAATATATCATCAGCTCGCATCGCAGTAAAGATATGGCGCTCTGGTACTATACCGCTGCGTTTCTCGAGGACCGATTAGGGCAATCGCAACAGGCTGCTCAAACCATCCGCTTGGCGGCCAATTGCGCTACCACGCCATACATGCAAACCAATATCCATTACATGCGTATCTACTTGGATGCCAAAACGAAACCGTATAATGCGGCGTATGAGCAACAACTCCTGACGGACATCAAATGGATGGATAACCAAGTGCGCAAGAACCTCCCCGACATGAAGCAAAACTGGAGGGAGTATAGTTGCTGGGATGTCTGGATGAACTTTTCAAATATCTATGCTAACCCGGATGCGTATTCCATATATTACTCCTACAACATACTTCGCAAGATCATATTAGGTGTAATGGCTTCTCGCATGAAAGAAGTAGGAAAACAAACCTTGTCGATTGAGCTGACCAACTATGCAGACAACCTGTTGTTCACGCTCATCGATCCGGACAAACGGCATTGTTTCTTCAATGATTGCTTCATGGCTATGGATACTATTCCCGCTGCTACTGTAGAGCAATATGCCCAGTGCGCACTGAACCCGCATTCGGAATTAGAACGCCTGCTTGCGAAAGGAAGTTATCGCGATAAAGATTACCTCTATGACATTGTAGGTACGCTTTATCTTCGCGAAGGAAACTACAAGAAAGCGATGGAGAACCTCAGTAAAGTGTCTCCAAAATATCAATTTCGTCTCAACACAAACTACAATCTCTGCGCGCATGATCCGTTTGGTATTTCTACAGGTGCTGATAGAGAGGGGCAATTGCTCGATTGCAAATACAACTTCGCTTCTCAGATGTACGCATTAGAGCAAATTTTTAATAATCCGCAGATTGACCCTAACCGTCGTGCGGATGCCATGCTGAACTATACGATTGGATACGAACGCTCATTCTTAGCCGCATGGGGTCTTACCCAATATGGGCAAGGACAACCGGTCTTCACCTATGCTTACGAATCATGGTTGACCACCCAACGCAAAAAACAAGTCCTTGCGCGCAGCAAACGTCTGAGAAAAGAAGCTTATTCCCTCTACACAAACGACGAAGCACGCGCAGCTGCGGAGTTGCGCTGTCTCAACACCTATACGGTCATTACCAAGTATCCAAATACTGCCGCTGCAGAATACGTCCGCTCGCATTGCGACACCTATTACGATTATCACCCCGAATACAAATAACTAAAAACTACACCCTCCATGAAAAGATTTCTTTTTCCTATCTTGCTACTATGTAGCACAATTACTTTTGCCGCCGCCCGGCAACCCTATGAAATCGCGATTGATGATTCGCTGCAGCATATTGTATCGTGGCAAATGCGGTATAGTCTAAGACACCTCACACCCGAATGGGGCTGCGCGATTCTGATGAATAAAAATCATCAAGTTGTTGCTCTCTATGATACCGATTCTCTTGGCATGAGTGCGTATCAATCTATTGAGGTCGGCTCGATAATCGAACCCTTCAGCGTAATGGCTGCAATGCGAACAGGACTACTTTCCGATAGTAATATGTTTCAACTTTCCAAAGCTGGCTATCAGGATCTCGCAGACTACATTTGGTGTGATAGTCATCCTATGGATACTACTCTTGACGTTCCCTCTATCATTGCCGTATCCAGCCGAATTGGCATCTGTCAAATCATGGAACAATGTTTTAGCGACACCCCGACTTTGTTTGCGCAATATATGAACGAACTGGGTCTCCAAATGTACGTTGATTCTTTAGAAGACGTACTTCGCGCGGCTAATGGCTTCGGTGTTTATACATCTCCTATCCACCTTGCATACCTCTATTCGCAACTTGCTCAACAGCAACTCCCTGTAGAGGTTTGGGGTGATCCGCAACCCATTCTGCATGCCCTGCACGAAGTGGTATGGAATCGAATTGGCACAGCAAGCAAGGTCATGTGGACTAATGGAGCGCAATCTGACATTGTATCCATAATCGGAAAAACCGGCAGTATCAAGGAAGAAGGAGAGCATCAGCCTTATACCATCTCTTTCGTTGGCGCATTCCCTGAACAAGATCCGGAATACACCCTTCTTGTCCTATTAAAGAAAGTTCCATATCCATCTTCCGCCAAGATTCAATGCGCTGTCCCCGCATGTTATATAGCCGAACGAATCTATAATATAAAGCCAAAATCATTATTTCATTTTGTTTTAGGAGACGAACTATGAGACTCTTTTCATTTTTCTTCAAATCTCAACCAAAGGCTGCGGACCCATTCAACCTCAACCGCTTCGTCGGAGCACAAGATAGTTTTTATAAAGAAGCCTTGCGCGAAATCCGAAACGGTAGAAAAGATGGCCATTGGATATGGTTCATCTTCCCGCAAATGAAAGGCTTGGGATACAGCCCAATGTCTGAGAACTATGGTGTCACCTCATTGGATGAAGCTCGTGCCTACCTCGCGCACCCTGTTCTAAGGTCGCGTCTCATCGAGATCACCAAGACCCTTTTGCAACACAAAGACAAGACCGCCTTTGAGATATTTGGAACCATTGATGCTATCAAGGTACGCTCGTGTATGACACTCTTCGACCTCGTCGAACCCAACTCTATCTTTGCCGATACCCTTGCAGCGTTCTATAATAACGAGCGCGATGAATTGACGTTAAATATATTAAAACGCTAAACGAGCATGAACGATTCCGCAATTTATCCATGCCTCGGTGCTATCATTGGCGACACCGTTGGCTCTATCTATGAATTTGACAATATCAAAACGACCACGTTTCCGATGTTTCAAGAACTTAGTCGTCCCACAGATGACTCTGTGATGACTATTGCAGTCGCTGACTGGTTGGCGAATACGGATAGAACGGAAGAACGGTTAGTTGAAACATTGATTAAATGGGGGCAGAAGTATCCCTATGCTGGCTATGGAGGTGTCTTCTGCTCTTGGCTTATGAACCCAAGTTGGCTTCGTGACTTTGATGGTACTCGGCTTGGTAAGCGTGCTCCGTATCATTCCTGGGGCAATGGTTCTGCTATGCGTTGTAGCGCATGCGGATGGGCTGCAAAATCCATCGAAGAAGCCATCTTCCTCGGTCGCCAAAGTGCAGCTGTCACCCATAGCCACCCGGAAGGACTTCGCGGCGCAGAAGCCGTCTCTGCTGCTATCTTCCTAGCACGCACCGGGAAAAGTAAAGAGGAAATCCGCGATTTTATTGAGCGTCGTTTCTATTACGACCTTCACATGGATTGCGACGAAATCCGCCCTCGTTATGGTTGGGAAGCATCCTGTCAAGGCACAGTTCCACCAGCCATCGTAGCCTTCTTGGATAGTTATGATTTCGAGTCTGCAATCCGTTTGGCTGTCTCCCTTGGCGGCGATTGTGATACACTAACCTGCATTACCGGCGCCATTGCCCAAGCTTTCTACATAGAAATCCCAGATGAGATTATCACCGAAATGCAAGCACGCATTCCGGCTGAGTTTTGGGATGTAATAAAACAATTAAACTATCATATCTAATAAACACCTATATGAAAACGTTCTTAATTATTATTGGTATAGTAGTAGCAATACCTATTATCTTGCTATTAGCGTATGTAGTAGTCATGTCCTGGCTTGGACGCACTATTGAAGATACACATGAGACACGTATCAAACAGACCATAGGCTATGATTTTGGAGATAAGTATGAACTCCTTTACTCCCGCATGCAGGATGGAATGATTTGGGTTCTGCAATTTCAAGAAGATTGCACATGGGCACAACTTTTAACCAATTGCCAATCCATGGAAGAGGGAGAATCGCTTGTGACGATGGAGGACGGCGTGTATCGTGTTAATGTTAGCAAGGAACAGGTGGATTACGACTATCCACTTGGACGAGATAAAGGTCTCAATGGTATATACAAAATTGACTTTACTATTATTAAGGAACTTAATGACACAGAAACGCATCCCATAATTACTATCCGCATTGATTATTCAAAACGGATACTGTTTTATGACTATGATAGTGGAATTTAAAACTTTACAACTATGAAACTCTTTTCCTTAACGCAAGAAATCGCTATTGACCTTGGCACAGCCAATACGATAATCATCGCCGATGACGAGATCGTCGTGGACGAACCCTCTGTTGTTGCCATTCGTAAATCCGACGAAAAGATGATGGCGGTCGGCAAGAAAGCCAGCATGATGCAAGACCGCGGCGAAAGCAAAATTCGCACTGTCCGTCCGCTCCAGAAAGGTGTCATTGCCGACTATAAAGCCTGCGAAATGATGATCCGCGGACTTATCAATCTCATCCCTCGTCGCCGCAGACTATTCTCCCCAGCCATCAAGATGGTTGTCTGCGTCCCTTCCGGAGCAACCGATGCCGAGATCCGCACCATCAACGACTCCTGCATGCAAGCCGGAGCACGTGATTTGCATCTTATCTACGAACCGATGGCGGCAGCACTCGGCATGGGCTTCGACATCGAAGGCCCGGACGGTTGTATGGTCGTGGATATCGGCGGCGGTACAACCGAAATAGCCGTCATGTCACTCGGTGCACTGGTTGTGAACCGTTCTATTCCCATTGCCGGTGACTCGTTCAACCAAGACATCGTGCAATACATGCATACTGCCCACGGCATGCGTATCAGTGCTCCGACCGCCGAGCGAATCAAGAAACAAGTCGGTTCGGCTCTGATGGATCTGGATAACCCGCCAGAACCCATGATGGTTGTTGGCCCGAACAAGACCACCGACCTTCCCCTCAAAGTGCCCGTGAGTTATCAGGAAATAGCCCATTGCTTGGACAAAAACATATCCAATATCGAAACGGCTATCCTTCAAGCCCTTGGCGAAACGCCATCCGAACTATACGCCAACATCGTTGAGCAAGGAATCTTCCTCACCGGAGGCGGTGCTCTGTTGCATGGTTTGGCGAAACGTTTGTCAGACAAGATGACCATCGACTTCCATGTAGCGGAAGATCCGCTACACTCCGTTGCCAAAGGCACCGGCATCGCCCTCAAGAACCTCACCGCGTTCTCATTCCTTATTGATGGTAAAATATAAAACACTCGACTCCTATGACACCCAAAGAATTAGACAACCTAATTGCGTCCAAAAATTGGACTGCTGACATCATAGACAACACAGATCGGTATCTCGTCCCCGACAAGATTCGGTATGCTCTTGTAGCGTCTCTGCACGATGACTCGCTTGCCGACCCCGATAGGCATGACCTGCCTATTTGGGTACACTTAGCCGCGCAAGATAAAGCCAAAGCCGACAAACGCACTGCCCACAAGTTCGACCCGACTCCACGGAACAGAACTCTCTCTCAACTGCTGAAAGACTATGTCACCAAAGGCCTGAAGATCAAAGCACGTGCAGAACTGAAACACCGCCTTCCATACATCTCCTTCGAGGAACAACAGATTGTCATTTCTGCGCTATGCGAAAACATCAACCAAGATCGTCAGTTCGCACTGCGTTTCCTCGACGAGCATTGGGACGAATCCTACACGCCCTTGGTGACAAAACTATGGCACGAGTTCCACGACAAAGAGGCTGCCAAACTCATCGTCCACCATTTCCCGCAAGACTTCATCCGCGAGAACCGCTTCGACTTAGCCTCCGGCTACAACTATCTCCAAGTGCGTCTTCGTCTTCCGGCTGACTTTTCCATCAGTCGTGAGCAGCTCTCCGATAGCGCCTACCTATACTTGTGCGCACGCCTGTCTATCGAAATATCCGATGAAGAAGCCGAAGCTCTCTTTTATCAAAACGTCCTAAACGCCATCAGCTATCGCTATATCAAATCATCCTGGACTGCCACCCCAAACTGGAGTAAACATCCCCAATATTTTGACGATACGCTCTGCGATCTTTCGGTCGTCAGTTCCATGATTTGGTCACTTGGTATGCTCGGCAAGACGGACATCCTCATGCGCTTCACCGAGTTCAATAAGACCCTCGTCCCCCTCATCCATGAAACCAAATGGCAGGAGATCCGAAATGAGTTCGGTCTTCTTGGCTTCGACTTTGACTACGCCAAATATGACGAAGCCATCATGATCCGCAAGCAGAATGAATCTATGCCTCCTTATTACCCTCCCGGATATAATCCTCCCTCTCACTTCGACTTCGATTCCTTCGTCGATGAACATGTAGCTTTGGAAAACAATCCTGATCATCCATTTTAATCATGAAGCGTTCTCTTAAAATAGCCGCCATAGTCCTCGGTACGCTCATCCTAATCACCATTGTACTCTTCGCGGGATATGCGGGGTATTCTGTCGCTGTGGATAAATACACCATCCACCGCTTGCACCAAGTAGCACCTGATGCATATAAATATGACTATCAGTGCTATGAAACTCTAAATGGTGCCTACCAAGCGGACTTTTACAAGTTCACGGAGTATCATCCGGAGAAAATTGAGGATTGGGAAGCAGAAGAGAACTGCGGTTATGTATTCCGAACTTGCACCATCAATGCGGGTTTCTTTTGTCCGGTCATCCTCATCACCCCAACCGCTCAATGTGCCACCATTGAGTACCATGCCATGTTCTGGGAATAAACTAACGCCACAAATATAATATGGCGTAGATATTTATTGCGTAGACTGCTGACTCGGGACGAGCCGGCAGTTTTCTTTTCTGCAACGTTTGTGCGCACTGACTGCCAGCTGCGTCCTTCACTCTACCTGCCGGTGGCTGCAACTACCTCCGGTGGGTGACTACAGCCCTTTGCTGTACCGGCTTACATCTACACCCTGCGAGCGTCCGGCTTGACCACTCCTTAACCAGACTCCTGTTTTCTTTTCTTATTGCTTGTCATTTGAGGGCTTGGTTTTTTCGCCATCGATACCGAAACTGTCTGCTATGCCAAGTATATGTTTCTATACGAATAAATTTGTCCGCAGCAGATCTGCGTTTATCTGATACAATCCTTTCCGGCGCAAAGTTAGTTACCGCTACGTTGATTTGAAAGGTCGGAGCACGTTTCGCCGCAAGCTGAAAAAATCTTCCTTTTCCCGACGAGCAAGAAACGAGTATTGTTTTCCGAAAACCTTGCAAACACTCCCACGGAACACTTGTAAAGCACCGTAAAGGTTTTATCAAACGCTAACTGCTTTATACGCAAATGTTAAATTCT
>Ga0265298_10006134_pt1 | contig 14923 bp, 12 predicted proteins | sample AusTroGonzalo_MG_3_FD_193486 | JGI IMG/M metagenome (GOLD analysis project Ga0265298, IMG submission 193486) | Bovine rumen microbial communities from tropical cattle in Woodstock, Queensland, Australia - Gonzalo_01 | ecosystem: Host-associated > Mammals > Digestive system > Stomach > Rumen ... | reverse complement strand
TATCGTGCTTTACCTATGTAGGTAAGGCAGATGAACCTGCTCCACGTACGAAACAAGAGTTGATGGTATACGGCAGCGTCCCTCTTGATGAACGTCATGGTGATGCCGATGACTATCTGGGCGATATGTGTCGTCATTGGTTTCGCTACCAGTTGGAACGGGGTGAGCATTTGAAACTGGGACTGGTGGCATCGAAAGATGCTGGTGAACCTTTCTTTGCTGATAAGAATAAATATGGATACGACTATTATTCACCATATCTGCAGCTAAAGAAAAAGGGACGTATGGAAATGTTGGTGTTGGGAAATTTCAGAGTTTCGATGGGTATGGGCATGGTGATGAACAACAGTTTCGGTCTGGGAAAGCTGGCTACACTCCAGAATCTGGGACGAAACACCACGGGATTGCGGGCGCACTCATCACGATCTCAGGGTTACCTGCAAGGACTTGGGGCCACCATCAACTTGGGACGTGGCATACGTACAACGGCATTCGTGTCGTATACCCCGATGGATGCGACGTTAAATAGTGATGGCAGTGCTCGTACGATTATCACGTCAGGCTATCACCGTACGGAAACGGAAATGGCAAAGAAACACAATCTGCATGCATTGAAAACGGGTGGTACCTTACGATATGATGGCGGTAGAATGCATCTGGCATTGAATGCGCTATACGTCCATTTGGACCGTCGACTAACTCCCAACAAACAGCTTTTGTACAACTATTATAGAGCTGAAGGTTCCCACTTTATGAATGCCAGTGTGGATTATGGCTATCGTGGACGGCACTGGGTGCTGAATGGCGAAACTGCTACTGACAACAAAGGTCATATAGCCACCATCAACTCGGTCAGTCTGACTACTAACAGTGGACTGAACGTGATGGCACTGCAGCGATTCTATAGTTACAGATATGCATCGCTGGATGCACAGAGCTATAGTGATGGAGGACGGGTGCAGAACGAGAGTGGTATATACGTGGGACTATCGTGGCAACCATCGCCCAAGTGGCAGTTGGCAGCGTACACTGACTATGCCTATCACCCATGGGCCACATACAGAAAAACGGGTTCGAGTTACGCGTGGGATAACCTGTTGCAAACGGTATATACAGGCGAACACTGGAAACTGATGGCGCGATATCGACTGAAAGTCCTGGATAAGGAACATCGCACTCGTGTGAGTGCAGAATATACCGCGAAGCATCTGAGTGCGAAAACGCAGTTTGATGGAGGATATTGTGCCGCAGATGATGAACTGGGTGGCATGCTGAGTCAGAGTCTGGCCTTTACGTACAGTTGGTTACGCTTGAATGCCGGACTGGGCTATTACCACACTGATAGTTATAATAGTAGGGTTTATCTGTATGAAAACGGTCCGCTATATACCTATTCGATGCAGCAGTTCTATGGAGAGGGACTGCGCTACTGGCTGATGCTCAGAGTCCATGCTGGTCGGAACCTGATGATGACGGCCAAACTGGGTGTGACCGACAGCTTTGAGCGGCCCAGTAAAACGGATCTTGATGTCCAGATAAGAATAAAACTTTAATACTTTAGTAAGAGCTTGTTGTAAACCTCTACTACTTGAGCGGCGACATCGTTGCCACTGAAACGACGGATATAGTCCATGCTGGCCTGGATGCGTTGTTCACGTCCCTCGGCTCCTTTTAGGCTGCGGCGGATGGCATCTGCCATGCCCAAGACATCGTCGGGGGCGACATAGAGACTGTCAGGACCACCTGCCTCCTCAAGACAAGACCCCGTGCAGGCTACGACGGGGAGGCCACAACTGACGGCTTCGATGATGGGGATCCCGAATCCCTCGTAGACGCTAGGATAAACAAAGCACTCGGCGCCAGCATAGAGGGCTGGAAGCTGCTCGTCAGAGACACCATGGAGCACTTTTAAACGGTGTTCCAACTGATGGGCCTTGGCATAAGCGATGAGCTCATCGGTATATTTCGTGTGTCGACCTACGAGAACCAACGAGATATCGGTGGGCAGGTAGGGAAGGGCCTTCAGAGCCAAGAGCGTGTTTTTTCGAGGCTCGATGGATCCAACGGAAAGGATGTAACGCGAATCGTTTTTCACGTTTACGTCTCGTGTGTTGAAACGGGGGGAACACGACTGATAGATCAGTGTGATTTTATCTTCTGACACATCAGGACCGCCATACTCCAGGATGTCGCGTTTAGTACACTCGCTGATGGCGATGATATGACGGGCTTCCTTGATAGTCTGACGGAACTTCCAGGTGTAGATCTTGACATCGATAGGATTATAAAACTCGGGGTGACGCAGGAAAATCAGGTCGTGGATGGTGACAACGGTCTTAATGCCGCTGCGACGGATGCCCCAGGGAAGCTCGCCTGAGAGACCGTGGTAGAGTTGGACACCATCGCGTTTCAGCTCCTTGACGATGCCATAGCTACGCCAGAATGCACCTCCGAGGCGGGCGCCTTGGGGCGTATGCAGCGATACGTTATTGGTCTGTACAATCTGGTTGCGGAGGTCTGGACGCCCTTCGTCAGGGGCATAGAGACGCAGCTGGAGGGGAAACTGTGCCAGATCGTTGACCAGGGTGCGGCCGTAAGAACCGAGACCCGTGCCATTGCGAACGATGCGTTTGGCATCGAAACCTATGATGGGGTTGGAATTACTCATGATGGTGGGAAAAATGCTTGAAGACGAAACGAACCATTAGGAAATTGATGGGCACGGCGATGGTATAGACGCCAATCGGGGCTACTGCGCGCGACAGTCCGAGCCACAGGAAGAAGTTGAGAAGCAAGAGCTGCAGGCAGTAGTTGCACACATGGGCCGCTATGAAACCGGCACCATTGCGCGCTGATGTCTGCTGGCGGAACGTGAAGTGCGCCGATAGCAGATAGTTAGCCACAAAACTCACCACATAGCCGATGGTAAAAGCAACGTTGACATTTATCCAACGCTGCAACAACCAGTAGACACCATAGTGGATGGCAGTAGCCAAAACACCTACGATACAGAAGCGAAATGCCTCGGAAACAGACTCTTTTTTCAGCATCCTTGTTAATTTATGCTGCAAAGATACGAATAAATTGAGAATTGATAATGAATAATTGATAATTATTTGTAACTTTGCACCCAAATAATGATATGTATGGAAAAGAATATGAATTTCCTGGATAGGAATGAGTTTAATTTTGAACCAAGTGAAAAAGTGATCGATGCCATCAAAAACTTCGATCCCAAACTATTGTGTTTCTATACCCGCATATATGATGAGGGCAAGAAGAGTGTTGTATCAGTAAAGCTGAGCGAAATTTACAATGTGCCCGAGGAACAGGTGCTGCTGGCATACGGTGGCGAGGATATACTGAAGAATGCTATCCACTACTATCTGATGAAGGGCGACAATAAGAAGATACTTATACCTGAATATTCATGGTGGTACTACAATAAAGTGGCCAGCGAGTGCTACGGTACCTTCGAGATGTATCCTCTGCATGAGCAGGACGACACATTTGCCTATGATGTAGACGAGGTGATAGAGTATACCAATCGCATACATCCAAGAATGCTGTTGCTGGCTTCGCCTAATAACCCAACAGGTAACTGTCTGACACCAGAGGAAATCGGAAAGATTATGGAGAACATCCCTGACGATACAATGGTGCTGATAGACGAGGCATACGCCAGCTTCATTACCAGTGATACCGACTATATTGCTCCGCTGGTGAACAAATACAAGAACCTGATTATCTCGCGCACGCTGTCGAAGTTCTACGGACTGCCCGGACTGCGTTGCGGATTCGGATTCATTGGTGCAGGACACGACCACTTTGTTAGCTACATCAATAAGTACCTGGGCTACAACCGCTTCTCAGAGGCAGTAGCACTGGCTGCGCTGGATAGTGACGAACACTATCGTCGTGTGGCCGATGATATGGAGTGGGGCCGGCAGTTGTATAAGAAAGCATTGGATGGAAAACCAGGATTCAAGGTCTATAAGAGTGTGGCTAACTTCATACTCATCAAGTACCCCGTAGAGATCAAGGAACCTCTTCAGAAAGCATTGGCCGCTGAGAACTACAAGATTAAGTTTATGTCGGACAAGGGACTGGAGCAGTGCGTGCGCATTACACTGGGACGTAAGGAACAGACACAGAAAGTTGTGGACACCATCTTAAAAGTAATTGACAATTGCTAATTGACAATTATGATTGGAGTGATATTGGCTGCGGGAATGGCCAAGAGGCTGAGACCGCTTACAGATACAAAGCCTAAATGTCTGCTCGAGGTGGCAGGCAAAACACTGCTACAGCGCACCATCGACGCCATGCTGAATGCTGGTGTAACTGAGCTGGTGGTGGTAACGGGTTATCGTGCAAATATGATTCGTGACTTTATCGTCCAGCATTATGATGGATTGAAGGTACAGTTCCTGGATAATACTGACTACGAGCATAACAACAACATCTACTCGCTCTGGATGGCTGGACAGGTGGTGCGCGGACAGGAGTTCCTGTTGATGGACAGCGACATCTTGTGCGACCCTAAGGCTGTGATGGCCGTGGCACAAGAGCAAGAGGCAGCCTTGGCACTGAACCGTCATGAGTTGGGTGAGGAGGAGATGAAGATTGTGGTAGATAAGGACAACCGTATCACAGAAATCAGCAAGACCTGTCGTGTGGAGGATGCCATAGGCGAGAGCGTGGGCATAGAGAAGATGACAGCCGAATACAGTGAGGCTCTCTACCGCGAGCTCGATGTGATGATAGAGCAGGAGGAATTGATAGATATCTTCTACGAGCGTGCCTTCGAGCGACTGATACCGCAGGGCCACCAGTTTAAGGTGGTAGACACAACGAACTTTTTCTCGTACGAACTGGATACGCCAGAGGATTTTGAACGTGCACAACTTGAAATTCCACAAGAATTACTGTAGACATGGCAAACTATGATGTAGACTTGCTCCATCAGCGTATACTGAACATATTGCTGGCCGTTGACCAGTGCTGCAAGGAGCATGGATTGCGCTATTACATCTGGGCCGGTACCCAGTTGGGAGCCGTTAGGCATAAGGGCTTTATCCCTTGGGATGACGACATAGACATAGCTATGCCGCGACCTGACTACGAACAGCTGATAGCACATTGTAAAGAATGGTTGCCAGAACCTTATGAGCTGGTGTGTGCTGAGAATGACAAGACCTATCCACTACCTTTCGGCAAGATACAAGATGCATCGACCACATTGATTGAACGACTCCATCTGCGCTATCTTGGTGGTTTGTATATTGATGTGTTCCCCATCGACGGCGTGCCGCAGAACAGCTTGCGCCGCAAGTGGCAGTTTGCACATTATGAATATCTGAAGCGTGTTCTGTATCTTTTGCACCGTGATCCGTATAAACATGGACATGGTCCATCATCGTGGATACCATTGCTGTGCCGTCGCGTATACACCATGAAGGAGGTACAGCAGAAGATACGAAAATTGCTGATGAAGTTCGATTATAATACATCGGCACTGGTGGCAGATTATGACGACGGACAACGTGGTGCCATGCCACAAGAGATATTGGGCACGCCACAGCCTTACAACTTCGAAGGGAAGCAGGTGTTGGGTGTAGAGCAGTCTGACGTATATCTGACAAGAAAATACGGCGATTACATGGTTGTTCCTGATGGTGATCATCAGCGCCAGCACAATTTCCAGGTCTTGGATTTCGACAAACCTTATAAAGACTATAGCGATGGCATTTAGCACTGCGAGTGAACAGCGTAGCGGCTATTTGGTCACTAGCGAAATGAAAAGAGTATGGCAGGTTGAGATGGACCTGCTTAGAGAGTTGATAAGGGTGTGTCAGGAGCACCAGCTAAGATGTTGGGTTGATGGTGGCACACTGTTGGGAGCCGTACGCCATAAAGGCTATATTCCTTGGGATGACGATATAGACGTGTGTATGCCTCGACCTGACTATGACAGACTGATAGAACTGGGACCAAAGGTTTTTAAAGAACCTTATTTCCTGCAGTCTGCATATACGGATATTGATTATTTTGCAGGTCATGCACAACTGAGAAACAGTCATACGGCTGCCATCAGACCATCGGCAAGTTTCAATCCTTTCAATCAAGGCATATTCATTGATATTTTTGTACTTGATGGGGTTCCAGAGTCGGAAGAGATGCGCAAAAAGGTATGGAAGGAAGTACGCGGCATGCAACACTTCTTGAAGGCTAAAAACCTGAATATACTCGTATCTGGTCGTTGGCTTCAGGGATTCCGAAAATTACACGCTAAGTATGCCGTTGCGCGTTATGGTTGGCAGAATCTGTACCGACAAGCAGAAGATGCATTGCGACAGACACCATTCGAGACCAGTAAACAGGTGGCTGAGATATCATTCAGCTCGTACGATATCGTGCTTGAACGTTCGATATTTGACGATACTGTTTGGTTGGACTTTGAAGATATGAAAGTGCCTGCGCCTGTAGGTTACGTTCAACTATTAAGCACTCAGTATGGTAGCAACTATATGACACCTGTAAAGGCGCCGTCATATCATGGTGAGGTGATCTTTGATACTGAACACAGCTACCGTGAGATATTGACTGAGGTGCAGCGTAACTATAAGAAGTCGATATGGAAACGACTCCTGAAGAAAACAAGAAAGTAAGACGATGAAGGTAGTAATAGATCATAAGTTTGATAACCTGACAGACTTTATCAGCGAGATTCCTGCCCTGATGGATAAGGGTGAGGGCGAGGTGATTTACGATAAGCGTAATAAAGTGGTAAAGTTCCAGTGTCAAGGACAAACGTTACTGGTGAAGCGTTATAAAAATGTAAACGCTATCCAGCAGGTGGTCTATACTTTCTTCCGCCGGACAAAAGCTGAACGTGCCTATCTTTTTGCACAGATCTACGCCAACAGGGGAATAGATACGCCCCAGAGGGTGGCCTATATGGAAAGAAAAAGAAGGAATCTCTTTCTGACAGGCTACTTTGTGAGCTTGGAGGTAGAGGGCATAGAGGCACATCTGCTGTTGCGTGAGGTCAAAGACTATGACCCGACGCTGGCTGAAGCTGTGGCAAAACAGGTGGTGCATATGCACAGTAGGGGAGTGCTTCATGGTGATCTGAACCTCTCGAACTTCCTTTGTAGAACAGAGACTGACGGTTATCACTTTACGATGATTGATACCAACCGCTCTAAATTCTGCGATGGCTTCCCTACTGATGAACAGTGCCTGAAGAATATGGTACGCCTCACTCATAGGCGCGACCTTTATGAGGATATCGTAAGAAGGTATGCTAGACTGCGCGGATGGAATGGCGACATTACTGTCAAGAAAGCACTTGACCTGTTAGACCAATTTGAAAAACGCAGATTCCGACTTTAATCAAGTACTTGCAGGGCCGTATTGATGGCATCCTGTAGATATTGTCCTTGACTGAGGCGGTCACTAACACGTTTAACATTCTCCTTCATCTTGCTGAGTTGCTCAGGTGTAATGGTATGGAGTGTGTCATCCAACTCACTGATAGAGTTGATGCCTATACCAATGCCTTCGTTTTCAAGGATGCTGGCCACGGCTGCCTGCTTCCAGATGATGATAGGTAATCCGGCACGGATGTAGAATGAAACCTTGTGGGGACTATTCCAACGAAGGTATTCGCCGAAGTTACCTGTGCAACTGTCGAGCGAGTCGCCGTCCCATACAAAACCAAAGTCGCCTTCTACTTCCTGAATAAATGTATCGGCAGGTGTGAAAGGGTGGAATATAATATGTTTGTTATCCTGCATGGCGGGCAGTCCTTCACGCTTACCATAGATATGTAGTTCGAAAGGAAGCTCTTGTTCAGCTAACTTTAGCAGAAAAGCATTCTTGCGCATGGCCAAGGCTCCTGCATATATTAGTCGGATACGCTCAGAAGAGTGGTGTGGCTTACTGTTGGATGTAGAACGATAGTCGAAGAGTTGCAGTGCTCCAAGTGGATGCTTATATCCGTGGTCAGACATCCACTGTTTCATAGTGTTGTTTGAGGCTATGACGTAGTCGGCATGCATCAGTCTGCTAATCTCTTTTTCTATGGTAAGTTTTTTTCTTCTGAAAGATCCTAAATCGTGAATAAGTGCAATCGTCTTGGCACCTCGAAGTCTGGCAATATTACAGAGGAAAGAGAAATATTTCTTTACGGGATATTGTAGGAGTACTACATCGCCTTGTCTAATAGAAAAGACATATTTTATCACACCGGCCAAATCGAGAAAGAAAGTGATGACTTTGTTGGGGTAAAAAGTTCGTTTCAGTCCGAGGTTGATGGCACCCATCTGTTGCAGGGTGTCTTCGTTGTCGGTTTTAGCTTTGTTGCCAGCACCATCAACGTTACGATAGTTTCTTGTAATATAGCAAAGTCTGCTCATATGAATATTATTACTTGTTATTTTGAAGTCTTTGATTATATGCCTCGTGGGTTCTTTTCCATCGATTATGAGTCCAGAGATAATAGGCGGGTTCTTGTTGAATGGTTCCTTCGAGTAATTGGAAGAATCGGCGGGTGATGTCGTGCTCTTGTTCTTGTGCAGCATGGGCTGATACTAACCTGAATGTGCAGGTATAGTAGCCTCGGCGTGGGCGTTGCATCTCTGCATAGAACACGGCGTCGTCCATCTTTCGCATGATTCGTTCGCCTCCTGTAAATACAGGTGTGTCGTGATGAAGGAAAGGCAGCCACAGATGAATGTTCTCCCATTTGGGAGCCTGATCGCTGATATAACCAAAAAGATAGCGGCGGTCATCCTGCTTGTATTTCACCAGATAACGGAGAATATCCTTCTTGGGCACACAGACACCGCCATGGGAAGAGCGGATGTCGATAAACAGACGGTCGAAGATATCACTGTAAAGTGGATGGTAGATTAACCCTGCCACAGCATCAGGGTGACGGGTAAAGGCCAAGCCTGTGGCCGAAAGCCACTCCCAGTTACAGTAATGACCAAGGATTGCGGAACAACTCTGACCATGATCGAAGCACGCTTCCAGTTGATCGACTCCTCGGAACTCTATGTGTTTCAGCAAATCCTGATGTGAAATGCTTAGTAGTTTAAATGTCTCGAATACATAGTCGCAGAACCAGTGATAGTACTTCTTCTCAATGGTCTTTATCTGCTTCTCGCTGTATTCTGGAAATGAAGAAGATAGGTTCTTCCTGACAAGTTTGCGTCTGTATCTGATGATGTAGAAGACCAGAATGAAGGTGCAGTCAGACAGTACATAGAGCAGTCTGAAAGGCAAGAGGGACAACAGGTAGACAATCCCATAGACGATATGATAAGCCAGTTTGTTCATCCTATTTATTTCCATAAGTTCATCACTTTCTCAATAATCGGAGCCATGTCGTAGTACTTGTATTCTGCCAGGCGTCCACCGAAGATGACGTGCTCCTCTTTGGCTGCTAAGGTACGATACTGGTCGGCAAGGGCATTATTACGCTCGTCATTAACGGTATAATAGGGTTCCATGCCTTCCTTATACTCTGTGGAATACTCACGACTGATGACTGTTTTAGGACAATCATATACTTCCTGGCCGAACATTTCAAAGTGCTTGTGCTCGATGATACGCGTATATGGCACTTCTGCCTCTGTGTAGTTCATAACGGCATTACCCTGATAATTAGGCGTGCATAGTACTTCCTCTTCGAATGATACCGTACGCCATTCAAGTTTGCCAAGTTGATAGTTAAAATACTCGTCGATGGCACCTGTGTATACAATCTTGTCGGCTATTGATTCCCAATGCTCACGGTCCTCAAAGAAGTTGGTGTCGACTTTGGTTTCAACACCTTCAAGTAAACCGTTGATAAGTTTGTTATAGCCGCCAATGGGGATGCCTTGGTATCTGTCATTGAAGTAGTTATTGTCGTGAACAAAGCGTACAGGCAGGCGCTTGATGATGAATGCGGGTAGTTCCGTACACTTCCTTCCCCATTGTTTCTCTGTATATCCCTTGATAAGTGCTTCGTAGATGTCGTGGCCTATCAGCATCAGAGCCTGTTCCTCCAGATTGCGAGGCTCTGATACCCCAGCAGCCTGCATGGCGGCAACAGCCTCGGCTCTTTGTTCATCAATCTTTGCCTTGGCTTCATCTGGAGTGAGTACACCCCACATCTGATAGAATGTGTTCATGTTAAAAGGCAGGTTGTACTGTCTGCCTTTGTAATTGGCTATCGGGGAGTTCGTATAGCGGTTGAACTCTACGATGCTATTTACAAAGTCCCATACCTCTTTGTTGTTGGTGTGGAAAATGTGGGCGCCATACTTGTGAACATTGATGCCTTCTTGTTGCTCACAATACACGTTTCCGCCCAGGTGGGGGCGTTTGTCAATGACAAGACAGCGCTTTCCGTTCTTTCTTGCAAAATAGGCGAATGTGGCTCCATAAAGACCACTGCCAACAATCAGATAGTCATATTCCTTTTTCATCTGATGCTGATTAAATCTTCTGTTGTTAATTGTAGAATTGCCTTGTTGATATCCAACATCTTTTCCTTGTCAGCACTTTGGCTGGTAATGAAATGCTTGGCATCAAAATCATAGAGTATATATCCAGTGGAATCAATAAGTAACTGGGCGTTACTGTAATTGTGTACCGCTGTGGGATGGATATAGCTTTTGGACAGGATATCACGACTGAAACGGAATGCCTGATGTGGCAATCGCAGCTGACCTAATAGCGTAGCGCAAAGGTCTGACTGATTGCAAAGAGTTTCAATCGTTTGAGGCGATTTAATCACACCTCCTAACCATAACATAGGAATACGATTGCGCAGCAAGGGCTTCTGTTCATCAATATCTGCATGGTTGATGCCATGATCAGCCAACATGATAATAAGAGTGTTATCCCATTGTGGAGTCTTCTTCAGGTTGTTGATGAAACTGCTGATGCACGTGTCGAGATAGTAGAATGAGTTCTCTACCTCATCGTCATATTTGTGTATGGGAACATCCCAGGGCTCATGACTGCTCAAGGTGAGATAGCCTATAAGTTGAGGCTTACTCTTTCCATCCTGACGGTCGGAACTGGTCAGTTGGTTGAATAATGTCTGGAAGGTGATGTCGTCTCTCACACCCCATTCTGCCGTTCTTTGTTCCTTGGCTGTATAGTCTTCTTTCCAAGTGATGTGCTCCCATCCAGTTGAAATCAGATAGCTACGCATGTTGGTGAAATTAATATCGCCTCCATAGATGAAACTGGTTTCATAGCCGTTGTCTTTCAATACGTCGGCTATGCCTGACAATTGGGCGCTTTTCTCTGGCATCTTCATCACAGAAAGCGTCGGGAATGAAGGGTAGCCACTCAAGGCGCAAACAGTACCTCGGTCTGTACGCCAACTGTTACCGTAGCAATTACTGAAATAGATACCCTCCTTCTTGAGCCTCTGAAGTTCTGGCATGGCTTTGCTGAACTGTTCGCCGCAGCTCTCCAGCAATATCACCACGATATTCGGATCTGTTTGTGTAAGAAGTGTGTCAGTACCTATACTTTCAGTGGTATAAATATCCTGAGTCAGCTTCTTGTATTCATCTGGATGATTAAAGAACTGATATTGCGATACGTTGTCAACCTGATGGCTTAGTGAATAGAGGAAGTTGAAAACCGGATTGACAGCCGAATGGTTCATATACTGATCCTGTGAAAAATAGACCTGACCAATGTTGGTGGTCGACTCGTCAAGACCACCACGGATGCCAATGACAATAAAAGGAATGGCAACCAAGTGAGCAACGAACGATAAGGTCTTAGTCTTGAGAGGTAGGAAGGTTGTAGGGATGTTCTTGTAACCACCAAAGATAACAATGGTAGTGACAGCGAGGGCTAAAAAGCGGATGATAATGTAGATGGTAGATACACTGGCTGCCATCTCGTTGGGGGTGTTAAGATATTGTAGCCAGGAGGCATTCAACTTGATACCCCAGAATGGATACATGCTCGTGTCGGCAACGAATGCCAGTGCAAAGGCCAGGGATATCAGCAGGAAATAGCCTTGGAGCAAGCGTGTGAGCCACTGGGCCCAATACCAGATGCTGACAATGCTCAGCAGGAAGGGAACAATGAGAAAGTAGAGGGCTGTAGACAAATCGAGCGAGCAACCATGCCACAGCACCTGAATCATGTCGCCAAAGGTATACTCGTGGCCCTCGCGACAAAAGAGCATAAATGCTACCTTTGCCATGACGAACACGATAACGGTCCACAGGTACGCCTGTACCAGAAACTTAACTCTGCATTTCATGTAACTTCTTGTAATATCCATCGTAAGCCAACAACTCCTCGTGAGTGCCACGCTCTACTATCTTTCCTTCGTGGAGCACGCAAATCTCATCTGCATTCTTGATGGTAGAGAGACGGTGGGCTATGGCCACAGTGGTGCGCGTCTTCATCAGTCGCTCGAGTGCGTCCTGAACCAGTCGTTCACTCTCTGTATCGAGAGCCGATGTGGCTTCGTCGAGAATAAGGATTGGTGGGTTCTTAAGAATGGCGCGGGCAATAGACACACGCTGGCGCTGACCACCTGAGAGACGGCCGCCACGGTCACCGATGTTAGTATCAAATCCATTCTCGGAAGCCATGATGAAATCGTAGGCATTAGCAATCTTTGCTGCCTCTTCAATCTGCTGCTGTGTGGCGTTGTCAACACCAAACGATATGTTGTTGCGGAAAGAGTCGTTGAACAAGATTGCCTCTTGGTTCACGTTGCCAATCAGCTGGCGTAGGTCGTAGATACCAAGCTCTTTGACATTGATGCCATCGATGAGCACCTCGCCCTCTTGAACATCGTAATAGCGGGGGATGAGGTCGACCATGGTCGACTTTCCGCTACCGCTCTGTCCCACAAGTGCGATGGTCTTACCCTTGGGGATAGTGAGGTTGATATCCTTAAGTACCCACTGCTCGCCATACTTGAACGATACGTGGCGGAATTCTATCTGGTGTTCAAAACTCTGTATATGCTTGGGTGTTGCAGGCTCCTTGATGACGTTCTCGGCCATCAGAATCTTGTCAATTCGTTCCATTGATGCCAGACCCTTGGGGATATTATAACCTGCTTTTGAGAACTCTTTTAAAGGCTGTATGATACTATAAAGTATCACCATGTAGTAGATGAATGTTGGACCTGTAATGGCCTTGTTGTTCAGTACAAGAATGCCTCCGAACCATAGTACGATGATAATCATCACTGTTCCAAGGAATTCGGACATGGGGTGCGCCATGGATTGACGGATGTTCACGTGCATGATATCATTACGATAGGCAGTGTTGATTCCGTCGAAACGCTTGTTCATCTTTCCCTCGGCACAGAAGGCCTTGATAATGCGCAGACCTCCCAGTGTCTCTTCTACCTGACTCATCGTGTCGCTCCACAAAGCCTGGGCCTTGATACTTTTCTGCTTCAGTCTGCGTCCTACGATACCCATGAACCATCCGAAGATAGGAACGAAAATGATGGTGAACAAGGTGAGTTGCCATGACACGAAAAGTAATGTGGCGAAGTAGACGATGATAAGAATAGGATTCTTGAAGAGCATGTCAAGACTCGACATGATGCTGGATTCCACTTCCTGTACATCGCCGCTCATTCTGGCAATGATGTCACCTTTACGCTCTTCACTGAAGAATCCCAGAGGTAATGAGGTGATCTTCTGATAAAGCTGATTGCGGATATCGCGAACCACACCAGTACGTATAGGGATGATTGTCGCTGATGAGAGGAAGTAGGCACCTGTCTTCATGGCTGTGGTGACAGCAAGGAACACGCCTATCAGCAACAGTGCCGTAGTTTGACCATACAGGGCAATGAGCTGACTTACATAATAATTCAGGTTGTTCATCATCACCTCTTGTACGTTGCTCCAATCCCAAGCCATGACAGCTGTCGCTGCTTCTGTATCGCCAGTCTGGAACAATATCTGTAAGATAGGAATCAGGGCTGCAAACGAAAAAATATTGAGCACTGCCGAAAGGATGTTGAACACCACCGAGGCAATGAGATACTTCTTATAAGGCGGTACAAAGCGCCTGAGTACGTTTATGAATTCTTTCATCTCTTCATTCTGAATACTTAATTCTCAACGGCTTCACCAAGTAAAGTGGCACTTGTAGAGCCTGTGATGCGGACACGCACTGTCTCTCCGATGTGGTGACCGGCTTTGGGGAATACCACCATTTTGTTCTGCTCAGTGCGACCGCAAAGCTGCTCGCGAGAACGTTTTGAGAATCCCTCTACCAGTACATCAAACTCCTTACCCTCATCCTTCTTGTTCTGGATGGCCGACATCTCTGTCTGCAAGGCAATGAGCTCGTTGAGGCGACGAATCTTCTCCTCTTCGGCTACATCGTCAGGTAGATGCTTTGAGGCATAGGTGCCCGGGCGTTCAGAGTATTTGAACATGAAAGCTGAATCATAGCCCACCTCGCGCATCAGCGAGAGTGACAGCTGATGATCCTCCTCAGTCTCAGAGTGGTAACCTACAAAAATATCAGTAGACAGTCCGCAGTCAGGAATGATACGACGGATAGCGTTGACGCGGTCCATGTACCACTCGCGGGTATATTTGCGGTTCATGAGTTTCAGAATTCTATCACTTCCACTCTGTACTGGCAGGTGGATGTGCTTGCATACATTAGGCATCTCGGCGATGACACGTAATGTCTCATCGCTCATGTCCTTAGGATGCGAGGTGGTAAAGCGCACACGCATAGTGGGTACTTCCTCAGCAACCTTGCGTAGTAGGGAAGGGAAATCAATATCACCTAACTTATAAGAGTTTACATTCTGTCCCAGCAGTGTCACCTCTTTATAGCCTTTGTCGCGCAGATCGCGTACCTCGCGAAGGATGCTTTCCACATCGCGACTACGCTC
>Ga0265298_10006130_pt1 | contig 14925 bp, 10 predicted proteins | sample AusTroGonzalo_MG_3_FD_193486 | JGI IMG/M metagenome (GOLD analysis project Ga0265298, IMG submission 193486) | Bovine rumen microbial communities from tropical cattle in Woodstock, Queensland, Australia - Gonzalo_01 | ecosystem: Host-associated > Mammals > Digestive system > Stomach > Rumen ... | reverse complement strand
GCGGAAGCCAACTTGTATATATCCACTTCGTATTCGGTCACCAAAGACGGCAAACCCGGTGTTTGCAATCATGTGGGCAAGTATATTATGGACTTTGTAGGGGAGGATGAGTATACCGTCGGAATGCCGGTAATAAAAGGCGAAAGGCGAAAGGCAAAAGGTGAAAGTTTGGATGCCGAACTATGGTCGGATGGCAGCCAAGTGCGATTTGTACAATCGCAGGAAGGAGCGCTTTATACCGATTATGGCGATGAAGCGTATCGCAGAATGGCGAAGATGGACCAAGGTACGCTGTGTCACGAGATCTTTGCCCACCTGCGCAAAGCCGACGAACTAGACGCAGTACTGGATGATTTCCAGACGCAGGGACTGATTGCTTCCAACGAACAACGAGAAGAACTGAAAAATCTGATTTCATCGGCATGGAAGGGGAGCGCTCAGATGCGCGACTGGTTTACTGCACCGTGGGAACTGAAATTGGAAGAAGCCATTTATATTGACCGCAAGGAACTGCGTCCTGACCGCGTGATGATTAATCCTCAGACCAACGAAGCCATCGTGCTGGATTATAAGTTCGGCAGGTGGGAAGATAAGTATATCGCCCAAGTACGCGATTATATGGAGGCTTTGCGCCGCATCGGATATAGCCCTGTTCGCGGTTATCTTTGGTTCGCGAGAGACAATAAACTAATGAAAGTTGAAAGTTGATAGTTGAAAGTTGATGGATAGTTTTTTGCAACATACAGCGCGTTCGATCATCGAACGGATGGATTGGAAGCAGTTAAACCGCACGACATTCGTGTTGCCCTCTCATCGTGCCGGTCTGGTATTGAAAGATGAGTTATTGCGGCTGCAACAGGAGTCGCACGCTCACGCCGTTTGGGCACCGCAAGTGCAGACGCTCACCCAGTTACAGGACTATTTAAGTCCCCTTTACGCCGAAGACGAACTATTCACGATCGTGCGCCTGTATAAATGGTACAGACGGTTATCGGCGAGCGATGAACGTGTTGAGGATCTGATGCCGCTGGACTTATTCTACGGTTGGGGACAGCAGATGCTGGCGGATTTCACCAATGTCGATGCGTCTATGCCCGCGGAAGAAGTGCCAAATTTCTTTGAGAACACGATTGCTGCGCACGAACTGGAACAATGGCAACTGGATCCGGAGACCGAGGAACGTCTTCACTCGTTGATCAATCCTGATGCCCATAACGAGCACTCGGACGAATCCATCCGCCGCCGCTACGAAACGCTTTGGCGGCAGTTGTTCGAGTTGTACAAGGCTTTGCGCGCAGAGATGGAAGCGGAGCAGAAAGGGTATACCGGACTGCGTCAGCGGGCGCTATTGGAGCGTTGGGCAGAACCCGAAGTACAAGAGAAGATCGCAGGGCGGACATATATCTTTGTCGGCTTCAACTACCTGCTGCCGGTAGAGCGGGAATTGATGCTTCGGCTCCGTGATGCCGGACAGGCGCTTTTCTATTGGGACTATGTGTCTAATTTTCAAACCAATGAGAAAGCTTTCTCTTTCACACAGCTGAATCGTGATATATTAGGCGGTGAGAACCTTCAATCGTCTCTTGATCGTCAAGCTTTCCCGGTCACGTTGATCTCTTGCGTGTCCCGCGAAGCGCAGGCACAATATGTACACCGTTGGTTGCAAGACCATTACACGGCAAAAGGGCAACGGGTTGGGGTAGTGATCTGCGATGAGACGATGTTGGAACCGGTTATCTATGCTTTGCCGGCCATCACACTTCCTTCGGAAACCGAACCGGCACCTATCAATATCACCAAAGGTTTTCCGCTGCGTAACACAGCAGTATATGCGCGGGTGTTGGAATGGTTGAATGAGCACGTGCGCGGACATGCAGACGAACTTGTTTCTCCCGATTTCATCGACCAATTAATGGATGGCGTCTATGTGAAAGATAGCGCTGACGGAGAACCGCAAGAAGACGAAAAAACTCCTTTGTCCATGACTTGGCAGGAACTGCTGGTGTTGGAGTCCGAATATCAGGTGCATAAGATCATCAACCGCCTGCGCTTATTGGTAGTGGAAGGTTTGGGCGATGTGCCGTTCACATTGCGTCTGCTGCGCCTGCTGATACGGCGTATGATGGAAGCAGTCACCATGCCTTTCCATGGAGAACCGATCACGGACGTACAAGTGATGGGTGTTTTGGAGACACGTCTGCTGGATTTTGACAGCCTTTTGTTGTTGAACGTGGAAGAAGGAATCTTGCCGCAACGGCAGACGGACAACAGTTTTATTCCCTATTACCTGCGCAAAGCGTACCACATGCAAACTCCCGACGAGCGAGCAACGGTCTATGCGTATAACTTCTTCCGCTTGTTGAGTCGAGCCGGTAACGCTACCTTGCTTTATGCCACGGCCGAGACGGCAGAAGGCGGTAAGGGCATGTCCCGTTTTATCATGCAGATGCGCTATTCGCCGGAATTCGAGGTGACTCAGATGACCATGGACGAGCAGGCGACTATCGTCAGTCCGTCAGATGATGCGTTTGCCGGCGCTTTGATTCCAAGCGAGAAACCTCAATCGCTATTATTCACGCTGACGATAGAAAATGGTGTGTTGAAACGCCCGAACGGTAAGCGGTTCCGTCTTTCTCCCAGTGCACTCAATAGTTATATCACGTGCCCGCGGTCGTTCTATCTGCAATACATTGAAGGCTTGCAACCGGCAGAAGAGGAAGAGGTACTCTTTGCTCCGAATACGCTGGGTTCGTTTGTTCATCGCGTGATGCAGTATATCTATACGCAGTATCTACATTGCGACAACAGTCGTCCTACACGTGTTTTACCCGATGAAATCGAAGCCGTTCGGACAGATGAAGCGAAGATGCAAGAGGCGCTGATGGCGGCGTATCAGTCAATGAACGAAGAGTTTTCCGAGCAGCAGACGCCGCGCTATATCCCCGAGCACCATATAAGTGAGAACGTCGTTATCTTAGGCTACGTGAGCAATATTCTGGAACGCGACAGAGAAGATGCCAAGGTAGGACTGCAGATTTATCTGCTGGAGCAAGAGCGGGCTTTTACGATGGCGATAGAAGGAGTGGGCGAATTGCTGGCCGGCGGAACGATCGATCGTTTGGATATATTCGGTCCGAAAGGAAATGAAGTGCTGCGCGTGGTCGATTATAAGTCCGGCGGATACAACAGCACTACGCATGCCAAGAAGATGTCCTCGGCTTGGGCCGAGATGATGGATAGTACGGATAAAGGCTACGTCCGTCAAACGATGCTGTACAGTCACGCGGTTATGGCGCATGACAAAACAGGATTGCCGATTGAACCGAACCTCTATTTCTGCCGGCAAAAACTGACGGAGATAGACACGACGGTTGAGGTGGAAGGCGAGACGGTAAGGGACTACAGAACGCTTCAAAATACGTATCTGCAAGCCTTGCAAGCAAAGGTAGCTCAATTATTGACCACCACGGATTTCCCGCCTTGCGAAGAAGGACAATGTCCGGTCTTCTGCCCGTTCTTTGCCCTCTGTGGCCGCAAAGCGAATGAGTTTTAATAGAAAATAATCAATCATCAATCATCAATAATCAATCATTTATGACCCGGTATTACAACGTAGCAGAACATCTCTTTGCCATAGAGGCGGCATCGGAAATGATGGACCAATGGACCAATTATGCACCCTTCATCGTACAGCCAAACCCTTGTGCTTCGCCTCTTTTTACGATTCATGTGGAGCAGAGCGGCATTCCGTCCATAGAAGGATGGATGCATGTTTATACAGATGTGTCGGACGAGGATATGCCTCGCATCGAGATGTATAAAGGGGAAGCCGGATGGCAGTTTCGCGTTTCCATGTCGCGTGAAGGGGAGATTGAGTGCGCCATTCAGTGCAGTGCTGACTGGAAAGAGGTACATCTGTTCATGAATCCCGGAATCAGTCGTTTTGCCATTGATAATGCAGCCATGCTGGTCTATGCGTTTGCTACGGCTACGCAACGGACCCTACTGTTCCATTCGTCTGTCACGATGCGAGGCGGCAAAGCGTTTATGTTCCTTGGTCATTCGGGAACAGGGAAGAGTACCCATTCGGAACAATGGAAGAAAGCGTTTGCGGATGCCGAACTGCTGAACGATGATAACCCGATCGTGCGCTTGATGCCGGACGGCGAAGTACGTGTATATGGCTCGCCTTGGAGCGGTAAAACGCCGTGTTATCGGAATGCGCAGGCGCCGGTGGCCGCTTTGGTGCAACTGGCGCAAGCGCCGGAAAACAAAATAGAACGACTGCGGATGACGCAGGCATATCCGTATATACTGGCTTCTGTGAGCGGGTTGAAAGTGCTGCCTCAGATGATGGACTGCCTGTTTGAGAGTATAGCGGCATTGCTGGAGATTACTCCGGTGTATCGCTTGGAATGTCTGCCGAATGTAGAGGCGGCACAGTTATGCGCTCAAACGTGTTCACTTTAGCAGCCTCGTACGGGCAGGAGACACGAATATAATTCTCGGTGAAACCGAACATAAGGCCTTCTTTTTTGGCCGATTCCCACAGCACGAGGGCTGAATCGCCTTCGTGTTCTTTATAGAAAGCAGTAGTCTTGCGAGTACTGATATCGTGTAAGAGTTTACTACGGCGTTCTCGCTCTTTGGTCGGAACGACCTCCAAATCCATCTCCAGCATGCGAGTGTTGGCGCGCTCCGAATAGGTAAATACATGTAACTGCGAAACCGGTAATTGCTCGATGAAAGCGACGTATTCATTCCAGCATTCGTCTGTCTCTCCGCGTACGCCTACCATACAATCCACTCCGATGAAGGCGTTGGGCATGACCGATTTGATATGCGCTACGCGCTCGGCAAACAATTCGCGGGTGTATCGGCGTCCCATAATGCGCAACACCGTATTGCTACCGCTTTGTAGCGGAATATGAAAATGCGGGGCGAAATGATGGCTTTGGGCTACAAAATCAATGATTTCATCGGATAAAAGATTGGGTTCACAACTGCTGATACGAATCCGATAATCTTCACTCTCCGTTAAGGAATCGAGTGCGCGTAGCAAATCGATGAAACGCTCGCCGGTACTTCGCCCGAAATCGCCAATATTTACGCCACTCAGGATGATCTCTTTGGCTCCGCCTTGTAGCGCTTTCTCAGCCTGAACGACTAAGGAGGCAATGGACGGATTGCGACTCTTGCCTCGCGCCAAAGGAATGGTACAATAGGAGCAGAAATAGTTACAACCGTCTTGTACTTTGAGAAAACAGCGTGTGCGGTCATCCTTGCTGTATGCCCCGTGAAAATCCTCCACTTCGCGGATGGGAGAAGTCTGAATCTTCGATATATTTGCCTTTTGAGAACTCTCAATCTTCTGTATAAACTCTTCCAAAAGGAATTTCTGCTCTTGCCCCAAGACATAGTCCACGCCTTCGATATGGGCGATTTCTTCGGGTTTGAGTTGGGTGTAGCAACCGGTAACGATCAGAATAGCGTTCGGGTTTTGACGATGGATACGATGAATCATCTGGCGGTCTTTATGGTCTGCTGCATCGGTCACGGAGCAAGTGTTGATAATACATACATCGGCTTGTTCGCCCTGTTTGGCACGAACATGTCCACGTTCCAGCAAGGCTTTAGCCAACGAACTGGACTCCGCAAAATTTAGTTTACACCCTAATGTAAAAAACGCTATTTTCATAAATCGGGCACAAAAGTACTGCTTTTTTGCGACATATGCAAACAATTTTGCATTTTTATCGTTAAATGTTTGCATATTTCAAATAATTGTTGTACCTTTGCAAACTTTTTGTAAAAAAGCTTAGTTTATGGCATTAAAAGACAGTATACAGACATTGCTCAGTCAGGTAGGTGAGATGAAGGCGTCTAACGCGGAAGAACTGGAGGCGTTACGCATTAAGTATTTGAGCAAGAAAGGAGAGATCACCTCGTTGTTCAATGAGTTCCGAAATGTGGCTCCGGAAGAGAAACGCGAGCTGGGACAGATGCTTAACCAGTTGCGCCAGACGACAGAAAGCCGTATCAATGAATTGAAGGAGCAGTTTGAGGCGAAGAAAGCGGAGGCAGAGCGTCTGGACTTGACCCGCACGCCGGATCCGGTCGCATTAGGTACGCGACATCCTTTGTCGCTGGTTCGTGAGGAGATTATCGATATCTTCTCCCGTATTGGTTTTACGGTGGCTGAGGGACCGGAAGTAGAGGATGATAAGCATGTATACGGGATGCTGAACTTCGCGCCGGAGCATCCGGCTCGCGATATGCAGGATACGTTCTTCGTGGAGAAAGAGATCGGTGTTCAGAAACCGACGGATATCCTGTTACGCTCCCATACATCGTCCGTTCAAACGCGCGTTATGACGAGCCAGAAACCGCCTATCCGCGTGTTGTGCCCGGGTCGTGTGTACCGTAATGAAGCGATTTCCGCTCGTGCTCACTGTTTCTTCCATCAGGTAGAAGGATTGTATATCGACAAAAATGTCAGTTTCGCCGATTTGCGCGAAGCGTTGTTGTACTTCTCTAAGGAGATGTTCGGACCGGAGACGAAGATCCGTTTGCGTCCTTCTTATTTCCCGTTCACGGAACCGAGTGCCGAGATGGACATCAGTTGTAATATTTGTGGCGGAACAGGATGCTCGTTCTGCAAAGGAACAGGGTGGGTAGAGATTTTGGGTTGCGGAATGGTGGACCCGAATGTGCTGGAGGCTTGCGATATAGACAGCAAAGAGTATAGTGGATATGCGTTCGGTATGGGAATCGAACGAATCACCAACCTCAAATACCGCGTCAAAGACTTGCGTCTGTTCTCGGAGAATGACGTCCGGTTCTTACGGCAATTTGAGGCATGCTGATGATTTTTATTGTGAAAAACGTCTCATTTTGAAAAATTTCGATTATTTTTCACTAAAAATCTTGCATATATAAAAAAAAAGCAGTACCTTTGCAGCCGATTTTGCGTAATGAGCGAAAAAGACCATTATATCATTGACTTGAAACGCCTTCCTGTAGGCCGTCATAACTTTGATATAGAGCTGGATGACACGTTTTTCGATAGTCTCGAGAAAACGGAAATCCTGAGCGGTAAGGTCGCAGCACAAGTAACGCTTAATCTCCGGGAGGAGGACTATGAGCTCAACATAGCGGTTCACGGAACTGTGTTTGTTGTGTGTGATAGATGCCTTGACCCGATGTCCCTTGAAATAAATGACGAGCAGAAGATATTCTCGGAAGATGAGGTTGTCCCCGATGAATCGGAGAAAACCCAAGACGGAAAGGGGAATTCCCTTGATCTCTCATGGCTCGTTTATGAAATAGTAAGTATCAATATTCCGATCGTTCACAGTCACCAACCGGGTGATTGCAACCAGCAAATGGAACTTCTCCTCCATGATCACCTATGTGACGAGCCGGAACCCGAAGAAGATATTTGAAATTTGTAAATTGTAAATTATAAATTATAAAATATTATGGCACATCCTAAAAGAAGACAAAGTCACACCAGACAAGCCAAACGTCGTACCCATGACGTAGTGAAGGCTCCTACATTGGCAACATGCCCGAACTGTGGTGCTCTTCACATTTACCACACTGTTTGCCCGAGTTGCGGTTATTACCGTGGTAAATTGGCAATTGAGCAGGCAGAAGCCTGATAAAGGTGAATGGTGAAAGGTTAAAGGTGAAAGGAAGTATATTCCTTTTGCCTTTTCACCTTATTTTAATTAACGCGTGCGCGACGCACGTACGTGACTCGTGAGAGCCACAATGGAAAAAGTTGAAAGTATAAAGTTTAAAGTTGAAAGAACATGTTTGATTCCAACAAAGAAGGTGAACGCCGTCCGAGACCGCGTTTCCGCAAAGAGAGTGAACCCGTATCGTTTCGTTCCAGATCGTTCGGGTTTGGTGAGCGTGCAGAACGCCCACAACATTCAGAATTCAGAAGTCAGAAGTCTGATTTCAGAAAACCCCATGGGGAAAGACCTAAACGTAACAACGGTCTCTATTCTGCTCGCAAACAGCAGAATTACAGAGATTTACACGAGGATCCGACTAAGCCGGTACGTTTGAATAAGTATTTGGCAAATGCAGGTATTTGTTCCCGTCGTGAGGCAGATGATTTTATTCAGGCGGGTGTAATCACCGTCAATGGTGTAACCGTTGATTCGCTGGGCGCTAAAGTGTTGCCGACGGATGACATCCGTTTCCATGACCAGCCGGTTCGCCGTGAGCGCAAAGTGTATATATTGCTCAATAAACCAAAGAATACCGTGACTACTACGGACGATCCGCAAGAGCGTCATACCGTTATTGACATCGTTCGTAACGCGTGCGCTGAGCGTATCTATCCAGTCGGACGTCTGGACCGTAATACGACAGGAGTGTTGCTGCTGACTAACGACGGTGATTTGGCAGCTAAACTGACCCATCCTAAATTTCATAAGAAGAAAATATACGCCGTAACGCTGGACCGTGAGTTGGACGAAGTGGACGAAGCAATGGTTCGTAATGGTGTTGTATTGGATGATGAGCGTATCGTACCGGACGCATTAGAGTTCCCGAAAGCGGACCGTAGACATATTGGTTTGGAAATTCATTCTGGCCAGAACCGTGTGGTACGTCGTATCTTCGAGAAAGTAGGGTACAAAGTAGTCAATCTGGACCGCGTTTCGTTTGCCGGATTGACCAAAAAGAACGTAGGACGTGGTAAATTCCGTTTCCTGACTCCCAAAGAAGTCGCGATGCTGCAAATGGGAGCATATGAATAAGGGGAAAGGTTAGAGGTTAGAGGTGAATCGTTCAGTTCATTACATATTATTCTCCATTACAGTTGCATTGGCAGTTGTGAGCGGTATTATGATGTTTCATGTGAACGTCAATGCCGATATGACCAAGTATTTACCGGATGACTCGCAGATGAAGCGAGGTTTGGAGATTGTCATGTCCGAGTTCGCATCGTCTGCTCAGATGTCAGGAACGGATGTGCATGTGATGTTCGAAGGCGTTCGCCCGAAAGAAATACCTGGCATTCGCACCTTGCTGGAGTCCTATCCGGATGTAAGGGCTGTGACCTATCGATATAGTGTGGACAGTACGCACACGGTCTTTGATCTGGACGTGCCGAAGATGGTGGACCAGAAAAGTCTCGGTAAACAAATCAGCACTCGTTTTGGCGGTAATTGTGTGGTAGAGACCAGTCAAGATGGAGCCACACCACCTATATCCGTGATGATTTTTGCCGCCGTGCTCATCATGGTGGTACTATTTGTGATGGCGCAGGCATGGTTTGAACCGGTTATCATCCTCTTGACGGCAGGTTTGGCTATCGTGCTGAATATGGGTACGAATGCGTTGTTGCCTTCAGTATCAATCACCACTAACTTCATCGGTTCTATCTTACAGGCCGTCCTTTCGTTAGATTATTGTATCGTGCTGCTGAACCGTTATCGTCAAGAGCAGGATGAGCATACGGATAAAAAAACGGCCGGAATAGCAGCCAATAGAGCCATCAAGCGCGCAGCACCTTCCATTCTCTCGTCTGCTCTGACCACCGTGGTCGGATTGTTGATGCTGTGTTTTATGCGCTTGAAGATAGGCGCAGACATGGGCGTTGTGCTGGCTAAGGGCGTTGTGTGCTCGCTGATATGTACTTTTACGGCGATGCCGGCTATGATGCTGTTGTTCCGCCGTACGATCAATAAAACAGCCAAAAAAGCCTATGTTCCTCCTACAGACGGAATGGCCCAGTTCGTTTCGCGTCATAAGTTACCGATAGCGGTAGGCGCTGTGCTGTTATTCTTTGCATCATGGTACTTCTCGCAGCAGACAACGATCTTCTTTTCTGCCGAAGCAGAGTCGCAGATAGAAAAGATTTTCCCCTCTCCGAATCCGTTTGTGCTGGTTTACGACACGCAGGATGAAGACTCCGTCTATGGTTTAGTCGATAATTTGATGGCTCAGCCGGGTATTCAGTCTGTTATTTCATATCCTACGCTAATGTCTCAGCCTTTGACTCCGTCCGAGATGGCTCAGCATGTACGCTCGCTACTGACGGATTTCAAGGACTTTATGCCGGAAGGCACGACCGTTCCGCCGGAAGCGCTGGATGCACTGAATCCGGAGATGGTACAGTTGCTCTATTATATGCAGTCTAAAGAGCCGGAAGAGAAGCGGATGACCTTCCCAGATTTGGCGCGTTTCCTGCATTCGCATGTAGCATCGAACCCGCTGCTTTCGGATTTCCTTGACGCGGATATGAAGGCGCAGATAGAGAACTTGCAGTCGATGCTGGATGTGCCTCAAGAGCCGGCTCATAAGGCTCCTGCCAAAGAGAAAGAAACCAAACAGCATAAGGTAGAAACTGTTCCCGTAGAGGTGGAAGATACTGTGGTGCTGCCTCGTGAGACGATTGCCCCGCTGTCGGTTCATCAGTCGCCTATTACCAATATCGACACGATAGAGATCCCGTCGTTTGGGGTAGAACGTATCGCTCTTGTGCCGTTTATCGCCAAACTGAATGCCCAACAGACCTCGGCCGCTTCGGTGGAGATGCACAAGTTGACAGATACGGCGGCAATCCGTCTGCCTATGTCAGTCAATGAGATGTCGGTGTTCATCGGTTCCACTCCTATCCAGACGCGTTTGGTTTATGGCTACGCGCCGGGCAAAGTGAAGAAACTGAGTCCGCTGCAATACGTACATCTGCTGGTGGACGATTTGTTTAAGCGTCCGGGATTGGCGGGCATGATCTCCGATGAACAACGTACATTACTCGGTCAACGTGCATATCTGATGGATTTGGCGAACAACAATGCCTCTCTTACACCTAAAGAACTTAATATCCTGCTTCGTGCGTTCGGTATAGATCACTTCACGGATGAAGAATTGCTCGCCATGGCTAATCCGCCCAAGCCGAAGGAGCCCGTTGTGGCTACTCCGCCCAGTGAGATGGATACAGAGGCTATCGTTAATGCTGTTGCCGACATGCAGCGCTCGTTGCATAGCACAGACACAATGCGTCCAGGAGCGACAGCAGCCAAAAGCCAGGAGACACCGGTTGTACCTAAGCCTAAAGGACCATCCAAGGCGGATCTTCAGGCTGAGCTGTTTACTGAATTGGTGTTTGGCGAGCACCAGTATACTTCTGAGCAGATGGCAGCCAAGCTGGAACGTCTGATGAAATTGTCCGATGTCAAATCTGATCCCGTCACACCAGCGCAGATGTCGCTTCTTTACGACTATTACGGAGCTGTTAATAGTCGATGTGACACGATGCGTTTGGGCTTTGGTCCGCTACTCGCATATCTGTGTGATACGCTTGTTTTTGACCCGCGTTTGGCAGATATACTGCCCGACAGCATAGGTAATAAAGCCACAACGATTAAAGCGCAGATGCAGGACGGGCTGGGGCAGTTGCGCAAAGCTGACCACTCGCTGCTTGTTGTTCTTTCCTCTCTGCCGGCTGAATCACCGGAGACCTATGCGTTTGTGGATACTCTAACGGTGATGGCAGATGCCCGCATGGAGCATGAGCACTATTATGTGGGTGAGTCCGTAATGTATGCAGAGATGCGTGGAGGTTTTGATCACGAGATGGAAGTAGTAACACTGCTGACTATTTTGTCGATTTTCCTTATCGTGGCACTTACTTTCCGATCGGTTATTGTCCCGACCATTCTAGTAGTGACGGTGATGACAGCGGTTTATATGAATGTCGTTGTGGCTGGTATCGTGACCGGACAGATGCTTTATCTGGCATATCTGATTGTGCAAGCGATTCTGATGGGAGCTACGATTGATTATGGCATCTTGTTTGCTAACTACTATCGCGAGGGACGTAAAACAATGCTGCAAGTGGACGCTGTGTGTGCGGCGTACAGAGGTTCGATTAGAACAATTCTCACCTCAGGACTGATTATGGTCATCGGTCCGGGTGCAATGGCACTATTCATTGACGATTTGATGATCAGTAATATTGTTGGCTGTCTGGCCGTAGGTGCATTTGTGGCCGTATTGCTGACGCTGACGGTAGTGCCGGCTGTCCTCGTAGCACTTGACAAATGGGTAGTCTATGGCAAGAAAAATCGATTTAACGGAGAACAAAAGAGCCAAGAAAATGGTACGCGATAAATGGATTAGAAGGATATGGGTAGATTTGATCATCTGGGTCATAGCGGCATTGTTGTGTTTGTTATGGCGCTGGGTGGCCGACAAGAGTGAGATAGTTTCTTACTGGTCTTTGTTCGGCATATTGTTCGTGCTGTGGGTACTGGTTGGTTTTGCGGTGCAGTTGTACCGCTCATATAAAGATACATGGCTTTGGCAAGCCATTTTAGCTTTGATGGCTGATGCCGGCATATTGATTGGTTTGTGTTGGTGGCTGTTGCCTCAAATGCATTATAATCTCTCGCCTCGTGTAGCGATGTGGACGATCTTAATTGTTGTGGCATTGGAGACGATTGTCGTGGTCATTGAGCATTATTGGAAGTATGCAACGAACATGAACGTTCCGGCGATGCAGATAGAGCAACGCCGAAATGCCAAAGTACAGCGCGAAGATGTTAAGCGCAGCAAAGCGTCCATCGAATCAATCCATCAATCTGTGCTAAGTGTGACGACGGAGGCAGACTATTATATGTTGCGTAAAAAAGCGCATCTGGACTCGCGTCAAACCAAGGCTATTTGTGACAGAAATAGATTTGCTTTTCTTCAAATACCGGACTATCAGTATCAAACAATTGTCGATTTGACGTTGCTGAATGATGCCAAAGGTATCAACAGACGCTTCTGTATTATCAATCAAAAACTACCAGATAACGGCCGCTATGTGTGTTGTTATCGACCCCAGGAATATACGAAGCAGAAGTTTTTACGTAAATATCCGCCTGTTTTGAGATGGTTTGTTTATATCCTTTACTTCTTTAATAAGCGAGTGATGCCACGTCTGATGCTGACTAGCCGTCTGTATTATGATGTTACCAAGGGACGCAAGAGAATGTTGAGCAAGACTGAAGTACTCGGACGGCTTTATTACTGCGGTTTTGAAGTAGATGAGATCGTACCGATGGGACATATAGAGTATGTGTTTGCGCATCGACACTCGCAGCCGTATCCACAAGAACAACTCAAAGTCTATGGTCCGCTGATTAAATTGCCTCGTGTATGCAAAAACAAGGAAATCAAGTACTTCTATAAGTTCCGTACCATGCATCCGTACGCCGAGTATATCCAGAAATATGTGTTTGATGCGCGCGGAGGAATGGATATCTCGGACAAATCGAATGATGACTGGCGTATCACTAACTGGGGAAAGGTGATGCGTAAGTATTGGTTAGATGAGCTACCAATGCTGATAAACTGGTTTAAGGGAGACATCAAACTGGTAGGCGTGCGTCCCTTGAGCAAAACGATGTTTGAGACCTATCCTGAATGGCTACAAGACAAGAGGACTCGTTCTAAGCCGGGATTGATACCTCCGTTCTATATTGATCATCCTGATACCTTTGATGAACTGTTTGCCAGTGAAGATAAATACCTGACGGAATATTTAGAACACCCGTTCCGCACGGATGTCAAGTATTTCTTACTGACTATGCGGTCTATATTAACCCGTAAAACCCACAGTGCTTAGTTGAGAACGGATCAATATATTGGTTTGGTCAGGGCTGCATTATGGAGTGAGCCGGCTCATTGGCCAATAGAGCAGACGGAGGAGCTGCTGATTCTCCATGCACGTCAAGGAACGGGTACATTGGTTTATCCTGCGGTATTGGGACAAACGGATCTTTCATCGTACGCGCGCGTGCAAATGAAGAGCGCTTGTGCGCACACGATGCAGCAGCAAGTGCATATCCGACATATCTTTGGGCAAGCTTGGAAGGCGTTGGAGCAAGCCGGCATCCGTGCAGTGCTGATGAAAGGGGCAGGATTGTCAGTTCTATATCCCGAACCGCAGATGAGGACATGGGGGGACATTGATTTGTTTGTCGGCAAAGAGCAGTATCATCCTGCCTGTGCCGTGATGCGCGATACTTTTCCTGATGCTCTGAAATTTGACGAGGAGTTGGATCATTACAAGCACTATAATCTCATTGCCGAAGGTGTATCTATTGAGGTACATCGCGTTTCTATAGGCCTTCAACACCCGTTGGACGAGCGACGTTATGCTCGTATAGAGGATTATGGCATGCTTCATGCACAGACAATCGAGCTGGACGGTATTTCGGTAAGAATACCCGAGCCTACGTTTAATGCGCTTTTCGTTTTTATGCATGCGTGGGAGCATAAGTTAAGTTTAGGCGCAAATGTACGGCAGCTTTGTGATTTGGCATTGCTGCTTCATCATTATCATGGTTCGATCGATGGGAAGCGGTTAAAAAAATGGTTACAGGCTCTACACCTAATAGATGTATGGCAATTATATATGGATATATTGGTCGAGCATTTAGGTTTACCGCAGGAAGAAGCACCGTTCTACACGGAGCAGGTAGCGTCACGTGCCCAACTCCTTTTGGACGATATATTGAAAGGAGGCCGATTGGTCGAAAAAACGGATAGTGAGGTTGCTAAAAACCGCTTTGTGCGTAAGTTTAATACTATGAAAGAGCGTCTTCAGGATGCTCGTTTCGTCCGCCGTTACAGTGTTAAATATTCTCGACATATGGTTGCGACCGTACTTCTGCACGGTCTGCAACGTCTCTTCGCAAAGGATAGACACTGGGAATAAATAATCGAAGTGAAGGGGTTAAAGTATATAGTGCTGGCATGTAATACCGTAATTTTTGCGGTGTTGGCTGCGCTGTTACCGATGGGGTTTGAGGAGAATGATGATGTTGTCATGGCGATGATATCTAATGGAACGTATTCGGGTATCCCGGATTTTCATTTGGTGTATATAAACGTGCTGTATGGCTGGGT